>Ga0080064_1001599_pt1 | contig 44482 bp, 38 predicted proteins | sample Subgrocontami54m_FD_69260 | JGI IMG/M metagenome (GOLD analysis project Ga0080064, IMG submission 69260) | Subsurface groundwater microbial communities from S. Glens Falls, New York, USA - GMW46 contaminated, 5.4 m (SPADES assembly) (version 2) ...
CACATTCTCGGAGCGTGCCACATTAGCTTCAATTACGAATTTTTGATAAAGTAAGTTCGAGCGAAGTCGTAAAGACACACCAACAAACACAAAGCCGCCCTCAAGGGCGGCTTTGTGTTTGTTGGTGCCGAGGCCCAGGATCGAACTGGGGACCTATCGCTCTTCAGGCGAGCGCTCTACCAACTGAGCTACCTCGGCAATACCCGTCATAGTAGCCTAGCTTTTGAGCCTTTTCAAGGGAGGTTTGACTTTGGTGGCGGTGTGTATAGTATGGGGAGCGGTTTTGCTGTTTGTAAATGAATCGGCAAGACAGGGCTTATTCGCTTGGGCGAACGGGCTTTTCAGAGAGACAAAAACCGCGGTTGCAGAAAGTCCAACTATGAAAGTAGCAGTAAATCTTCTCTTATTCACGACGCACCTTACACCCAAACATCAGCCGCTCCTTGAAAGCTTGAGGGGGCTTGGAGCTGACGGCGTAGAAGTCCCGATCCTTGAGGGCACTCCCGACCACTATGGAAGGATGAACGAAATGATCTGGAATATCTGGGAAGAAGAAAGTTCCATCAGCGCCGTGACCATGACGAGCAAAGAGGCGGACATGAGTTCGCCAAATAGAAAAGTGCGAGACAGGGGAGTTACGGTGTTCAAGAAAAAGGTCGATTGCGCAGTTGCGCTTGGCTCGGAAGCCCTAGTCGGCCCATTCAGCTCTCCCTGGGCACTGTGGCCGAAGGACCGAGCCGGCCGTGACCTTTCTGGCGAAAGGCTCGTCGAGGAAATGGAAAAACGTTTACAGCTTGCTGTTCCCTGTTTGCAAGAGGTGGCCGACTATGCGTGTGCGAGGAGTGTCGCTCTTTGTACGGAATACCTAAATCCCTGGGAACTTCCTTACCTCAATACAATCGGCCAATGCACCTGGCTTTCCCGACTGGTCAACAGAGCAAATTTCGGTATCCTGGCGGATACGGCGCATGAAGCGGCGGGTGCCGGACCGAAGATATTTGGTAAGGAAATAAAAAAGCTTACGAATGCTACACCGCTTCGGATTCATATTTCGGCGCCGGTGCATCGCGGTGACATCACGGAAAGTTCGATTGACTGGAGCATGCTCTCCACGCTCAAGGCAATCGGTTGGAATGGAACGCTCACGCTCGAAATCTTCAACGCAGTAGCGCCGTTCGCACAGGGTGCCCGACTCAACCGCACCTCGTGGACTGAAGCGGAGTGCCTCGAGATGGTGGAGAGGGCGATTCCGTTTGTGAAGGAGAAGTGGGAAAGTGCTTCCTCAACGCTGTTCCAGTCTCCGGGCCATACCTCCCGGGAGCGTGATGTCTTTGACCCAGGTTTTTCCATACCCTAAACACGGATGGTGTTGTCACCAAGAGCGAGTCGCACAGTTTTGCGGCTCGCTCATTTTTTACATCTATAGGACTTACACAATCAGTGTCATTCCCCTGAAACTTGTCCTCGACTGCGATCGGGGAAAGGGAATCCAGAACCTTATCAAACGGCGTACACTCCTGGATTCCTGCCTCCGCAGGAATGACAGAAAACACGAAATGCGTAAGTCCTAATCTATTAACTGCTTCGCACCTTGAGCTTCGTCTGCCTGCTTTTATCAAGCTTGGGAAGTCGGAGCGTCAGGAGGCCGTGCTTTTCGCTCGCCTCGGACGCATCCACGTCAATCTCCTGGGGAAGGAGAATGGTTCGGGAAAACGTACCCCAATACAGCTCCTTGTGAAAATAATCTCCTTCGTTCACCTCGCTTGCCTCCTGGCGTGAGCCACGTATGGTCACCATATCGCGCGTGATGGAAATGTCCAAATCCTCCGGCTTCACCCCCGCGACAATCGTTTTCATGATGATATCGTCGGAAGTCTGGTACACGTCAACCGTAAGCTCACCCTCTTCGGGTACGGACTCTTCAATGGAGGCTCGTTTACTGCCACCCTTCGAGCCGATAGAAAGATGTCTGGTTTCCAGACTTTCTTCCGCTTCCATTTCCCTCGGATTGACGGCTCCGGTAAGGCGTTCAAAAAATGATCGTTTGTCTTTCATAGGTATGATACTAAAATATACTAATGTGATTGCTAATGCAACGAAAAAATACTAATCCCGCTTATCTATGCGTATGACTCTTTTGGGTTTGATGATGCGGTCTCTAAAGTTTACCACAATACCTAGTTTCAGCCTTGTTTCCTGCAGATACCTCTGCGTCTGATAGTAATCTTCCTTCGTGACGATAGGTTTTGCTTTTAACTCAAGAAGGATTTTTTCGTCAATAATGAAATCAACCTTATTTCCGCTGTCTCCGATAGCCTGTTCTCTTTTGTAAGGTAAACCGTTGAGCCTTAGCTTTTCTTCCAATGAGTCCCCATACTGCTTTTCTTTCGCGTATACACTTAACTCATTATGGACAACAAAGCAGAGCCCAACTATTTTAAATGAAAGTTCTGGGTAAATGAGCTCTGCCATTAGTATTTTTTAGTTGCATTAGCATGTATTCGTTGTTTCGTATCACGCTCGTAATCTTTTTATTTTCTCAAATGCGATAAGGAGGAGAATAACCGCAAGCCAGAGAAAAGCAAAAACCGTAAAGGTGAAGAGACTGTTTCCTTCACTCTTAAGTATAAACGAGTTGAAAAGAGCGTGCAATACGATAGCGACGATAAGACCAAGTCCCGCGTCAATTTTTTTGATACTTCCACGCTTGTAAAAACCAAGGGCAAGGAAGAACCCAAGCATTCCCGAAGATACGACGTGTAGGAGCGTCGCACCGACAAAACGAAGCACTCCAAGGTCCAGTCCATCCACCATGCCTCCCGTCTTGAGGACACCAAAGAGGAAAAGGGTGTTTTCAAGCGCTGCAAAGCCAAGCGAGGTGGTGATGAGATAGGTAAGTGAGTCAATCGGTTCGTCGTTCTCTCGGTCGCGTAGGGCGCCGAAGTAGCACGCCACAAGTTTTAGACATTCCTCAATGATGGCCCACCCAATAATGACGTAGGTCATATTGGATGTAAGGTCCCATACCCATTGCTCTACAGGTAGTGCGAAAAGTACCACAAGCATTCCCCACAGAAAGGAAAGAAGTATGAGTGAACGCGGTTCGGGGTGGAGGCGGTCTTCGCGAAGCCAAAACCAGAGCCAAAAGAGCGCGGGGAGGACTCCGCCAATAATAGAGAGGATGAGGGTGGAGGGAGACATGAGCTAGTATGCAGTTAGTAGAACGTAGTAAATAGAGAAGAAACCAACCGTTTGAATATGTGCAGTGTACTACGTACTACTTTCTACGTACTACTTGCTTTCTTCAATTGGCCAAGAAGCCACCATAAGCATACCAGTTTTTGTCGCGGGCTTTTTCCACAGTTGCCAAATTTCCTCGGTCACGAAAGGGATAAACGGGTGGAGTGCTTTGAGGAGCTTATCCAAGGTGTGAAGCAAAAACTGTTGTCGTGATCTTTGCTCCTCGGCGGTTCCGTTCTGGAGTATTCCCTTACTCTCTTCAAGTATTTTGTCGGCAAAGGTATGCCACGCGTAGTGGTAGAGCTTTTCGGCGGCCATGTAGAAACGGTAGGACTCCATATCCCTCGTTACATCCACGAGGAGGTCATGCAGTTCTTTCGCGAGGGTGATGTCATTCCCATGCTCCCACCCCTCACCCTCGAAGACTCGGGAGCTCCCCTCAGGCAGGGGAGCTGGAGAATCCAGGTCCTTACTGGATTCCTGCCTTCGCAGGAATGACAGAGGAAGTGTTTCGCCCGCAGTATTTTCAAGAATAAACCGCGCAATGTTCCACAGCTTATTCGCGAAATTTTTGTATCCGCGAATTTTGTCTTCGGAGATATTCGTATCGGTGCCTGGGGTGTTACCAATGATAAGTGCCATGCGTCCAGCATCGGTGCCGAATTTTTTGGCGATGTCGATCGGGTCGATGCCATTACCGAGCGACTTGCTCATCTTGCGTCCCTGTCCGTCCCGAACAGTGCCGTGGAGGTATACGGTCTTGAAGGGAACGTCACCGAGGGCATAGCCGGTCATGAGTATCATGCGCGCCACCCAGAAAAAGAGAATTTCGTAGCCAGTTTCAAGCACGTCGGTGGGGTGGAACATTTCTAGGTCGGTAGTCTTCTCTGGCCAACCGAGCGTTGAGAATGTCCACAACCCGGATGAGAACCACGTGTCGAGCGTATCCGGGTCTTGCTCCCAAAGTTTTCCACTTGGAGTCTCTGTTCCGACATATATCTCTTCGTCTGGATTTTGGACATTGAATTTTGAAGCTTGTTTGGAAATTGGAAATTGGTCTTTGGAAATTCCTGTCTTAGTATCGGCTTTGCGATACCAGACAGGGATTCGGTGTCCATACCAGATTTGGCGTGAAATGCACCAGTCGTGCAGGTTTTCTATCCAGTAAAAGTAGGTCTTCTCAAAATGGTCAGGAAGAATTCTTATGTTTCCGCTCGCAACCGCTTCGCGCATAATTTCTTTTAGGGTTTTTCCTCCGCGCTTAGCTATCGGTTTATTCACGTCAATGAACCACTGGAGTTTAGGAAGCGGTTCAACAATTCCACCAGTGCGTTCGGCGGTTGCGATGTTTTGGGTTATTTCCTGTTCATTTTCGAGAAGCCCTTGCGCGTTCAGCCAGTCGACAACTGCTTCGCGAGCGTCAGTCACTTTTTTCCTCGCGTGTGGCCCAGCTGTTTCGGTCATTTTCGCGTATTCGTTAATCACGACAACATCCTTGGTAAGGTTATGCCGTTCAGCGATTTCCCAGTCGATACGGCTGTGGGCGGGAGTAAGTCCTACCGCACCGGTTCCAAATTCAGGGTCGACTTCTCTGTCTGCCACAACCGTAATTGAGAGGGACACTCCCGCAAAATCGGTTATCGTGAATGTTTTTCCGATGTACTGTTTGTACCGCACGTCGTCAGGATGCACCGCTACCCCCACATCACCGAGTTTGGTCTCGGGTCGGGTGGAAGCAATAGGAATAGGGAAGTCTTTTGAATAACGAAAGGTATACAGCTTTGCCTTTCGCTCCTCGTACACGATCTCATCATCCGAAATAGTCGTCTGGCCCTTGGGATCCCAGTTCACAATGCGGTGTCCGCGGTAAATAAGTCCATCGTCGTACATCATTTTGAACATCGTCCGAACGGCCAGGCTCCTTTTCTCGTCGAGGGTGAAGGCTTCCCGCGACCAGTCGGCAGAAGCCCCCATGGTCTTTATCTGTGACACAATAGTGTCATGGCTGTTTTGAGCAAAGGCCTCCACCCGTTTCAGGAACTCCTCGCGCCCGAGGTCGTGGCGCGATTTTTTCTCGCTCTTGTAGATGTCCTTTTCCACGCGCGATTGCGTCGCGATAGCGGCGTGGTCGGTACCCGGGAGCCAGAGAGTTGTATATCCTTGCATGCGCTTGAACCGAATCATCACATCTTCAAGGGTAAGCATGAGCGCATGGCCCATATGAAGCACACCCGTTACGTTTGGTGGGGGCATGATAAGAGAGAAGCGTCTAGCGTCTAGCGTAGAGCGTTCAGTCGGAAGATTGTCGGGATTAAAAAACCCACTCTCTTCCCAGAGCTTATAGATGCGTCCCTCCGTGTCGGAAGGGCTGTACGGCTTTAGGAACTTGTCATCAAGCATCTCGAAATAATACCAAAAATAGGCGTTTTATTCAAAAAAATCCCGCGTGTGTCAGTTCACGCGGGAAGTCGGTCGTGTTAACTCACCACGACCTTTTAGACTGTCCAAAGAGGTGCGAGAGATGAAATGCCATCCAATAGTATGGCATTATCGCTGTACACTTTCGGAAACACGCAATAGAACTCCAATCCTTGCGATGCTTTGTGCTTTCACGTTCCACCCTTGGTGTTTACTCTGACGGCGAGGCTTTACCGTTCAGATTGCGCTACGGCATCAGTCCCTAAATCTACAAAATCTACAGGAAGACTTATCTATTTTAGCCAGATTGTCAATCTAGGCGTAGATTCCCACGAGCGCCAAGATTATTTTCTCTACAGATGGTATTTTTATCCAATCGCATTAGTCCCGCAACCGCTATCATAAGTGCATTATCGGTCGTGAGGCTCTTTTCGGGGACACAGAGCGGTATACCTTGCTCGGATGAGAGCTTCTCAAACTCTCTTCTAATATGGGCATTGGCGATAACTCCACCGCCAATGAGTAGCGTTTGGGCGCCATACTGTTCGATGGCTTTTCTGGTTTTAGCGATAAGCACCTCGGTTACCGCGGTTTCAAACTCAAGGGCAAGTTCCTTTTGTATGTCCTCGGTAAGTGTGGGGAGCTTTTTAATGAGGTAGAGTACGGAAGTTTTGATACCCGAAAACGAGAAGTCAAAATCCGGACTGTGGAGCATGGGGCGAGGCAATGTCACAACCCCCACCTCCGAAGACGGAGGTGCCCCCTTTTCTAAGGGGGATTTCCGCCGTGCCGCTTCGGCTAGTCGTGATATCTCCGGTCCGCCCGGGTAGGGAAGCCCCAAAAGGCGCGCCACTTTATCAAACGCCTCGCCTACCGCGTCGTCACGAGTTTGCCCGATTATTTCGTACTCAAAATTGTTTTTAATAAGCACCAGTTCGGTGTGTCCGCCGGAGATGAGAAGGGCAAGAGCGGGGAAGTCGGGCTTAGAAATTAGGTAATTAGATGAATTAGAGATTTCCGTCTTGCGAAGCAAGGCGGAGAAAATGTGTCCTTCCATATGATTGATCGGGACAATGGGGATATTCCACACCAGTGAAAGGGCTCGTGCGAGGTTGATGCCGGTCCACAGGCACGGCTCAAGCCCGGGCCCTTCGGTGACGGCAATGGCGTCAATGGGTGGCTTCTCAATAGTTGGTATAAGTGCCAAGAAGAGCTCGAGCATTTCCGGTTCACGATTGAGAAGAGAATTTAGAATTTGGAATTTAGAATTTGGGATTTGTTTGGGATTTGCTTGCCCGACTAAACTTTGGCTTTGCAAAGTTTGGCAGGGTGCTTGTGATTTGGGATTTCCGAAACCTGCTTCCGTAAGAACCGTTTTTAGCAAAGGAATCAGGTTTCGGCTGTGTTCTCTCTTCGCCATATTGGGAAACACGCCACCATATTGTCTATGGAGCTCAATCTGCGAAAGTGTCTTATCCGCAAGCACCTCTATCTCGTTCCCATCATCACTCTTGATGATGGACAGAGCGGTTTCGTCGCAAGATGTTTCTATTCCCAAAATAATCATAAGCGAAGATAGACTTTAAATTAGCCACAATTTACTGTCCTTTACACAAATGTCCTATAGAACCGTGCATAAAGGACACTGTGATATTTTTTGCCCTAGAGACCCTCGGTGGGGTGTGCTTGTGATATAAATTCTTCAGTTTCTAAAGGTGTTTCCTCCTCGTCTTTTTGCGCCGAAAGATGTGTTCGTTTGCGTGTATTTGTGTGTCCGCCCGTGTCCTGTATGAATCCACCAGCCTGCAACATCCATAGTTTTTTGTAAAGTCCTCTTTCGTTCGCAAGCAGTCCGTCGTGAGTGCCTGTTTCCACAATTTTCCCTCCGTCAATGACGACAATGCGGTCCATCTTTCGGATGGTGGAGAGCCGATGTGCGATGACAATGACCGTTTTTCCCTTCATCAAGGTATCCAGCGCGTCCTGAATAAGCATTTCAGAGTGGGAGTCAAGACTTGACGTGGCTTCATCCAGCACAAGGATGGGGGCATTTTTGAGAATGGCGCGCGCGATGGCGACACGTTGACGCTCTCCTCCCGAAAGCTTGATACCGCGCTCTCCAACGTAGGTTCTAAACCCTTCAGGAAGGTTATCAATAAAGTCGTCGCAGTGGGCAAGCGTCGCGGCATGGTGCACTTCTTCGTCGGTTGCGTTTTCCCGTCCGTAGCGGATGTTATCCAAGAGGCTACGATGGAAGAGGAGTGTATCTTGCGGTACGAGCGCGATAGCGTTTCGCAGGCTGTCCAAGGTGACGTTCCCAATAGCGGTTCCGTCAATCATAACCGAGCCTTTGGACGGTTCGTGAAGACGAAGCAGGAGCTTTACAATGGTTGATTTGCCTGCGCCCGAGGGACCCACCAGTGCGATTTTTTCTCCCGGCGCGATGGTGAGATTAAAATCGGTAAATACTTCTCGCGTTTGGTTAAAGCTGAAGGAAATGTCGCTAAACGATACCTCTCCTTCTCGCACCAAAAGCACCTTTGCACCCCGCTTGTCGCTGATTTCATGGGGGAGCGTCATAATCTCTACCATCTCCTTCGCGTCCGCGTAGCTTTCGTAAATGTCTCGGATAACACGGGAAAACTCCCACAGCCGGTGTGTGAGGCCCAAAATGTAGGCCTGAAGCAGAACGAAGAAGCCCACCGTGATGAGGTTCTCGGTCCAGTAGCCAATGGCAAGGTAAAAAATGGCGAATTCAATGGTAATAATAAGCACCGCCTGTGCTGCCTCTACAAAAGCGCTGATATCCAGGGATATCTTGTGTGAAGTGGCTTGCGCTTCGGTTACTTCCTTAAACAGGCGCGATTCGCTCGCGGTTCGGGTAAACAGCTGAATGGAATGGTGGTTAGTGATGGCGTCCGCAAGCACCCCTGTCGTCTTTGAGTCGGCCTCGGCAACGCGGATATCATATTTGAGTTTCCACACCGATACGGCATAGTTGAACAGCATAAAGAGCAGTGCCCATCCCAGCATAATGCCCGCCACAATCGGCTTAAGAAAGTAGAGCACGACGCCCACACCTATGATTTTTACGAGCAGGGGGATGACGTTCCAGATAATTTTGTCGCTCAAACGGTCAAATGAGCGGGCGAGACGATTGACCCGCTGTACAAGCGCCCCCGTAAAGTTGTTACTGAAAAACGAGTAGGAGTGGCGCAGAAGGTACTCAAACGCATGTTGACGCAGTCTCGCGGACACGGCAGTAAGGAATTTATTTTCTACGAAGGTGGCAATGCGATAACCGAGCCACACGATGCCATTTAAGGCGAAGATGGTGAAGATAATGCGTATCAGCGGTTCTCTCGCGGGCATCCGGTCGCTCGTGGCGATGACCATATCAAAGAATTTCTTGTAGTAGAGCGGAGTAATAACCTCCGTGATGTTCACGGCAACCATAGAAACGACCACGACAAAAAGAAGCCATTTGTAGGGGCGAACCGCCCGCCAAAAGGTCTTTAGAATTTCTCGTATGCCGACTTTTGGGTAGATGATTTTTTCCATAGTAAGGTTAGTTCGGTTACGAGTGCGGGGAAGGCTACAGAAGCTCGGTTGTGAGCATCTCGGATATATTCCGCACCTCTATTTTCTTCGGATATCGTTTTTTGCCTACGCTGTTTGTCGTCCAGAGTTTCTTGAGTGGCGAGGCGATAATCATGTTCACGGCCTCGGTGCTCATATCGGGATGCACCACCACCGCATAGACATCTTTTGCGCCATGCTTCATACAGAGCGTAACTGCCGACAGAAGTGTTTTTCCACTGGTGCAGATGTCGTCTACGATGACCGCCGTTTTTCCCGAGATGAGCTTAGGGTTGGTCAGCGTGGCTCCGGTGATGTGATGAGCTTTGTGCAGACTGCGCTCCTTGCGTATAAAGGTAAAATTACCCACCTTTCCTCCAAAGAACGTATCGGCAAACATTCGTGCTCGCGCTACGCCCCCTTCGTCGGGAGAAATGACCACCGCCGTGGCGGGGGCTATTTTCTTCTTCACCACGTCGGCAAGGAACGGAAGCGCGGAAAGATTTTTTATCGGAAGAGGCACCTCGTCCGCGCTCTCAACGTGATGAAGGTCACAGGTGATGATACGGTCTACACCAAGCATTGCAAACATTCGGAACAGTACGTCGCAGCTCACCGCTTCGCCTTCGCGAAAGTCGGTGTGTTGGCGCGCGTACGCAAAGTAGGGGATAAGCGCTACGATGCTTTTTGCCCTGCCTTTCTTCAGTGCGTCCACAAGCAAGAAAAGTTCAAACAAGCGGTCGTGAACCGGTGCTCCCGTGCTCGCGACAATGAGGCAGTTTTTACCCGTAACTTCGGTAAGGACGCGCAGTCGAAACTCGGAGTTTACAAAATGCTTGACCTCGGTCTTTCCCACGGGAATACCGAGTTTCTTTCCAAGCACCGTTGCACTATCCGCCGAGGACGCTCCGGCAAAGACGATGTCATAGGGGGCGGACTTCATAACGGATAAATCTACACCGTTTTCGCCCCACTTGCAAAAAAGAAAAAAGAGCCATTTTCCTCTTTGGTTCAAATTTAGAGCCGTTTTCCGACGATAGAGCTCCTATAATGCCATAATTCCGCTACTTTTTCCACAGAAGCGCTTGACAGGCATTTGCAGTATGCTACGCTCAAAAGTAGAAGACCGTTGCAATTACACAAAACCTTTCGGATCCTCTGCTTCGCTAAAGCTACGCAGAGGGTTGGGTCCGATTATTCTGTCGTAAGACGGAAAAGGTGGCTCTTGCTCTGACGTGTATGGTTCATGGGAAATGATTCATATTTCATGGTGAGTGCTCGGAAGCCCCCGTAATCATGGGCTAACCATTGTCTCCGAGGACGCGGATTATCGCGGATTAAAACGCCGATAAACGCGGATAGGGAATGAGATGGTGAGAGCGTCGTGCTGTTCCAGTTACTTGTTACACGTTACTGTTCCAGTTAGACAAAACTAAGGTGGCACCGCGGCTGTGTCCCTCCGAAGCTTTAGGCGAAGGAGGAGAACGAATCCCGCCCTTATTACGCAACATTTTTGTTGTGTCATAAGGGCGGGATTTTTGTTTGCCAACACGGCAAGCGTTTCCCGGACAAATAGGAAACACTATGAGAGCTCTTTGTACCGTTTGTAACCAAGAAGTGGAAATGGCGCCGATCCTCTCCGACGCGAGTCTGCTCGGGTGTCCACATTGCCGACGCTTCTATATCCTCGGGACAGCACCCACGCTCGTGCTGACCAATACTCCCAATTCGGAGTGGGGCGTATGCACATCAGGAAAAAAACGCCCGAATGGGATTCTTGTGGTCTGACGGGCCTTTCTGATCATGCACCATATTGGTCACACCACGCAACCTCCCAGAAGCACATTCAGTGAATATGCTTTTGGGAGACTTTTATCATCAAACCACTACCCATAAGTAAAAAATATGAAAACAAATACAACAAAGAATCTCTGGCAACGAATAATTATGGATGAACGAATCCGGCCTTTAGCGTGGAATGCAATTTTTGTACGGTGAGGGAGGGATTTGAGTCGTCCACTGACGCTCAAACGACCCTCGTGTTCTTTTTAGACTCCACGTGTGTGGAGCGGAGCACTTTGACAATTAAATAAAAACTATGAAATCCGAGACTCGTACAATTCCTGGCTCATGTCGGAAGTGCGGTGGTAAAACTAGAATCCGCCAAGTGTTTGTTTTTCTTGGCTGGAGTCCAACGGGGTGGGGGACTTTGGTTAGATGGGAAACCGCAAAGGACGACTGTGAGAAGAAACTCTGTGGTAAGTGCAAAATTGAGTGCGCACGCGCCTTGAAGTTGCTCCAAATGAAAGGACAGCATGGAACTACTGAACGAAAGAAAACTAATAAACACTAAATTACCGAATCAACAAAAAGGAACTCTATGTCATTTGAATTAGCCTACTGGCGCGCGAAAGCGCAAGGTCGTCGGTACGCGACCTACATTACCCATACACCTGCCGCTGGTTCAGTTCTAGGAGAACGCGCTCTTGCAGCCTATGAGCGCGTGCTCCACCTATCTCATAAACCGGCCGCTCTTATGGAGAGCGCCACACATACGGGGAAAGCCGGACGTTTCTCGTATGTGTGTCTTGAAGGGGAAGACGCATTTGTCCTGCGGGAACAGAAAGATCTGGCAACTCTTAGGGAGTTACTCCGGGTGAACTCTCCCGAATCAATGCAGGAAACCTCCCCGAATGGGAAACTTAACATTCCCTTTACTGGCGGAGGGGTAGGCTTTCTCGGACATGAAAGCATCTGCGAGATAGAGCCGACCGTACTCCGGCATACCGTTGACCCGAATGGACTTCCCGATGGGTGTATCGTGTTCTTCCGTAACGTCATTGCATTTGACCACGAGGAGGAGTGCGTAAGTTGTTGTGCGAATGTTCGTACCGATATCTCACTGGAGGAGGCACGAAAACAGGGAGAGGCCGCAACTCGAAGGATGTTCGAGATGGTTTTTCGGTCCAGACCGCTTCCGCGAAAACCGGAATCGGTGGATACGAAACTTATCCTTTCGGATACGAGCAAGGAAGAGTATCTGCAGATGGTCCACCGCGCGAAACGGCACATTGACGCCGGAGACATCTTTCAGGTCGTGCTCTCGCAGGAATTCTTCACTGAGTATCAAGGTTCCGGAGTCGCGCTGTATCGTGCACTTCGGGCTATCAATCCGTCGCCTTGCATGTTCCACATGCGCTTTGGAAGCGAGTGTAAGAACATGACGCTCCTCGGCGCGTCACCGGAAATCATGTGTGACATTCAAAACCGGACCATGCGGATACGCCCGCTTGCCGGAACGTGCAAACGTGGAGCAAACGAAGCCGAAGACATCGTCTTGGGGAACGCGTTACTGCAGGACCCCAAAGAGCGGGCAGAGCATATGATGCTCGTTGACCTCGTGAGAAACGACATTGGAAGGTTTTGCACTGCCACTTCAATTGACGTACCGGAACTTATGAAGATGGTGAAGTGCAGTCACGTCATGCACATCGGTTCGGAGGTTCGCGGAACGCTCCGCAATGAGGTTCACCCGCTTGACGCGTGCCTTGGCTCGCTTCCAGCGGGAACGCTTTCCGGCGCGCCAAAAGTACGAGCTCTGCAAATCATTGCCGAACTTGAGAAACAACGGCGCGGGCCATACGGAGGTGCCTTTGGCTGGTTTACGGACACCAATCTGGACACCTGCATCATTATTAGAAGCGCGATGCTTCTAAATGGCTATCTCTCTTGGCGAGCCGGTGCCGGTATCGTCGCGGATTCCATTCCTGAAAATGAATGGAGTGAAACCCTCAAAAAGGCGCAGGCCATCCGCCTTGCCCTTGAACAGATTGGAACACAACAATGAAGAATACACAGCAAGATGCACAGAAACGGGTTGTGGTGTTGGATCACTTTGATTCATTCACCTACAACGTGGTCACCGCGTTTGAGAGACTCGGTGCCACTGTTCATGTCTTTCGCACCGACACGGACATAAGAGAGATCGCAGATGCTTGTCCAACGCATCTCGTACTCTCGCCCGGCCCGGGACATCCGCGAGATGTTTCGCTCTTTGAACAAGCGCTTACCGAACTCAAAGAACAGGTGCCGATACTCGGAATCTGTCTCGGAGAGCAAGCGATAGGGCTTCACTTCGGAGCGGAGGTCGGACTTGCCCCCGTTCCGATGCACGGCAAAACCTCACTCGTCTTTCATGAAGACGAACAAGGTCTCTTTGAAGGAATACCGAATGCCTTTCAGGCGTGCCGGTATCATTCCCTTGCGGTTAATCATAAACGTATTGACCCAAAACGGCTGAAAGTTACTGCCGAATGCAAAGACGGGACGGTGATGGCGATCCAAAGCGTTACGTACCCTACAGTGGTGGGGGTGCAGTTCCACCCCGAATCGCTCTTCACTGAATACGGAGAGAAACTGCTTGAGAACTTTCTGAAGCTACAAAAAGCAGAAAAGGTATCAAGTGGCTACCATAACGAGTAGCGCTGGTGCGGATGGCAGACAAAAGGATGAACTAATAGGACTCACAGGCGCTTCTTTTATAGAAGTGCCTTTTTTATGCACTACTATTCCATTATTCGCGCGAATAATGGAATAGTGAAGGTGCTTGTGGGGTAGCCACTTGACTGATTTTAGGGGTTCAGATAGGCTAGTAGGTATGAAATTAAACAGCTTCTTTTATGGCTTTTTCTTTTTTGGCACTCGCACCGCGAGGGTCGGTTCCTGTCTTGGTTAAGAAAAGCTAAAGCAAGCTACTCTAACAAACACAGAAACGGGCTCTCGAACGAGAGCCTGTTTTTGTTCTTTGACATTTCTTCATGTTCTTTCCCGGAGGCAATTTGGCTGTGTCAATAGACGCGGGCAGATTGCTTCTGGGAAAAATATTTCCGGAACAACTATAAGCTAATTCGCACGAATTAGCCTAGAGCAAATTGTCTTCCACTCAAACCACAAAAAATAAAAAATATGATAATCAGCATCAGTGCAGATAATGAACAGGACGCCAACGTACTACATGTAATAGACCTAGCCCGAGCACTAGGAGTCAATCCAGTCTCAGAAGTCCAGCAGGGCGGAAGCGGGAACATTGTGCTCGTCATGCTTAAGGACGCTGGTGTGAAAGCAAAGTCTTTACGCGAAAGTATATTCTCAGGGTTACCGGGAGTCATCAGTGTTGCGCGCGTCAGTCTCGCAAAAGTGGATGTCTTCGCGGGTCGCCAGCAACCACACTCTATTTGGCTCGGACCGACTGTTACTATCGGCGCCAGTAAACCGTGTGTGCTTATCCTTGGTCCTTGCACCACCGATCCGACTATCAGCCGGAGTATCGCGGCTCTGGATGAGCTCGGGGTAAAAGCCGTGCGGAGTGGGCCATTCAAACCTCGTAGCAGTTCAGGTTCTTTTCGCGGCAATGGCGAGAGAGCCGTTCGTTGGTATCTTACTGCCGTGCAAGCGGCCAGAAATGTTGAAGTTGCTTTCATGGAAGTCATGGAGGCGTGCCACATCGCACTCGTTGCAAAAATTGTGGACGAAATCGCGTTCACTAAGACGATCGTCCTCTGGGTGGGAGCCCATACGGAAAACGTCGAACTCCTGGTGGAACTTGGACGTCAAACACAGTTTCCCGTCATGCTCAAGAACGGTAAGAGAGATCAAAGTGTTGACGCTCTTAGAGGCCGTGCAGACTGGATCCTTGAAACCGCGCCGCACTTCGATGAGTTCGGCAGGCCAATCCCAGGGAATAGATCCCAAGCTCCCTCGGTCAACGAAAGTCTGATGTTCTGTCTTCGGGGAACATTCGCCGAGCAACCGAGCCTGTGGCGCAACGATCCAAATTATCACTGGGTTGATACCCTGCGTAGCCGGGGTGCATGGGCACCCATTATCATCGATCCGAGTCATGTGGCCGGAGACCTGCGATATCTCACTACCAGTATTGACATGGCGCTTCTTGCCCGGCCCGACGGCCTCATCGTTGAGACCGGCTATCCTCGCGAAGGATGGCATGGTTTGCAAGATGTTCCAGAAGGCTACCGTGGTGCGTGCGATGTGGGTCAGTCACTTCCGCTGGAAGATGTTCCCGAGTTACTTGAAAAGATTGTTCGGCATAACGCTCTGTACCATGAGGTAGCGTAATGACAACTTGAAGAAATAGAATACTCACCCGGCCGGCGGCACGTTATGCGCAGGCCGGTTTTTTTATGCACATTACTTTTTGAGTTTTCGGAGAATGATGATTTCCCCCACAATGATGAATTTGGTGAGGAGGACTGCGAAAAACGTAGCAGAACGCTTTGAGCTTTCTGTTTCAATGGGTGCCTGCTCCGTCCCTCGATTCCCCGTAGGGTCTAGAAATTTCAAACGAAAAAAGAGTGTGTGCTCTTTTTTCGGTAATTTTTGAAGAAATACTATCCTTTGCTCGAACCTTTTTCAAGCAGAATACCGACTAACGAAACCAACTCTCTTTCCCTACGGGAACGGTACACCTTTCGCATTTCTCCGAAGAAACGCTCAAGGTCTTGCGAAGCTCCAAGTATTCGCTTCTCACCTCGCCGACTCGGCACTCAACGCCTCGCCGACTCGCCGCCACGCCTCGAAGACTCGGCGTTCCCGCCCCCGGCCCCGTCGCTTCTTAACTTTCTTTGTTTTGCGCGCGGAATCTTTTTTGAATGGAATGGGCGACGGGGCGGAGGGCGGGTATTTCTCCACAAGTAGAAACATCTTTCTACATAGAATAATGTTACAATACTTGATACCATATTCACAACACCAAACTGTGCATATGTCTGATATATCCGCTAGATTCGGAAAAAGGGTAAAGGAGATTCGCCTTAAAAAAGCGATGTCGCAAAGCGACCTCGCAAAAAATTTAGGCGTACACCCCACATATATATCCGGTATTGAGCGCGGAGTGCGAAATATGGCCTTGAAAAACATTGAGCGACTTGCAAAGGCGTTAGATGTTAGAATTGAGGAGTTGATAAAATGAATTTATGATAAGCTCAAACGAGAAAGAACCAATTAAAGAAACCGACTCTTATTTAGAATCTATCAAGATTTTTCATTTGAGTATGCCCCTATATCGTTCTTACGATCTTAGTATAGGAGTGGTCAAGGAGAAGATATACGAGTTGATGACTTCTGGCGGGACCATTGATGCCTACTGCGTTTGGTGTAAAAAAGAGAGTATTTTTCATGCCAGTCCTGCAGAGAGGTGGGTTTTTACCCAATGGAAATCACATATTGAAGATGAACTCCAAGAGTTTGGGTGGAGTTGTGCTCACAATAGTAGCCATTACTATAGAAGTTATTACTTTGTCCGAGAGTCTAGTGACGAATTTCAAAAGGTTGGACAATTTCCCTCCGTCGCTGATTTTCAAATACCACAGGCAGGGAAATATCGAAAAATCCTCGGTGAAGAGGAGTACAAAGAATTTACCCGAGGAATCGGCCTCGCCGCTCACGGTGTGGGAATCGGTTCTTTTGTGTATTTGAGACGAGTTTTTGAAAACTTGATTGAGGAAGCGCACAGTCTTGCATTGAGTGAGGCGGGATTTAGTGAAGAGAAGTATCGCGAAGCTCGAATGGATGAAAAGATAGAGATACTAAAAGCGCGACTTCCAAGTTTTCTTGTAGAAAACAAATTGCTCTACTCAATCCTGAGTAAGGGGATACATCAGCTAACAGAGGAGGAATGTCTAAAATACTTTGAGGCGGTTAAAATCGGAATCGAACAAATTCTTGACGAAAAGATTATCCAAAAAGAGAAAGCGGAAAAGGCAACTAAAGCTCGCGAAGCAATTCAGAAAGTTCATGGCGCAATAAGTAGTCCTAAATAGTTATGGCAAAGAAAATTGATTATGAAAAGTGGTCAAAGGAGGAGCTAATCAAAGAGATTACGCGAATCAAAGAAACGACATACGGACTCGTATGGCATCGCGATTTACCCGAAGAAAAAATTGATGTCCTAATCAATCCCGATGCTCGTACTCCGAGCGAGATGTTTCCGAATGAAATGGCGGGCAAACCCTTTCCGGTACTAAAGGAGGTCAAATCAAGGGCGATACAAACTGACGAAGAGAAGCCAGTAAACATAGTTATACAGGGCGACAATTATCGTTCACTTGCCGTCCTAAACTTTACACATCAAGCGGCAATAGATTTAATTTATATTGATCCTCCGTATAACACCGGAGAAAAGGATTTCAAATATAACGATAGTTATGTTGATGTAGATGACCCATTTAGGCATAGCAAATGGCTGGCGTTCATGGAAAAGCGTCTGAAGTTGACAAAACGGCTTCTGAAACCAGCAGGAGTTTTTTTCATCAGTATTGATAACAACGAACAAGCACCTCTCAAGATGCTTTGCGATGAAGTCTTTGGAGATAATAATTTTTTAGGGATGTTGACATGGATAAACAAAACAAAACCAGTAAACTCTGGTAAGGCGAAGTATCAAATCCAGCAGAACATTGAATATGTTCTAGTGTATTCGAATTGTTCAAAACAGGAGTTTGAAGGTTTTATGTTGGCTACCCAAGGACAGAGAAAATATCCTCTTTTGGATAGGATGGGCCGTTATCGAATCGTTGATATTGAGGATTCGGATCGGGGTAGAAAAAAACGAGAAACAATGAAGTTTGAGATACTTGGGATTAAGCCAGGCGTTGGAAAACGTTGGAAAATTGGTCAAGAGGAAATAGAGAGATTGATAAAAGTGGGGAAGATAATAAATCTTGAAGGAAAAATAAAAAGGAAGATTTACCAAAAGGAAGAATCAGGTGTTATTGAAAGCCCCTTTTGGTCACATTTGCTAGAAGTAGGAACTGCAGAGGGTGGAAAGGCTGAACTTTCAGAAATAATTGGACATGATCATGGTTTCGATACAGTCAAACCCTTGGGGTTGATAGAGAATTTACTTTCTCATTTTTCTAACGATGTGACGGTGTTAGATTATTTTGCTGGTTCTGGTACGACAGCTCATGCTGTTTTGTCTACAAATAGTGACGGTGGGAAACGGCAGTTCATTCTCTGTACGGACAACGAGAATAATATTTGTACCGATATCTGCTACCCACGCGTCTCTAAGGTTATAGAAGGATACAAAAGTACAAGCGGTCAAAAGGTTATCGGACTCGGTGGTAATCTAAAATACTATGCAACCGCTTTTGTGAAGGCCGAGCCAACAGATAAAAATAAGCGTAAGCTTGTGAATGAATCAACGGAAATGCTGTGCATTAAGGAAAATGCTTTTGAACTTGTTCAAGAAGTCGCTGATTTTAAGATTTTCAGAAACCATGACAAATGCCTTGGAATAATTTTCCACGAGGACGCTATTGCTGACTATAAAAAAGCCGTAAAAAAAATCAAAGGGCATTTCAATACCTATACATTCTCAATGACCGACGACCCTCATAAAGAGGAGTTTGCCGATGTAGCGGATAAGGTAACTTTGTGTGCGATTCCTGATGTCATTCTGAAAGTGTATCGGGAGATTTTCAGAGAATAATTATATGTCATGGATTAACTTCAAAACTTATCAGGAAACTGCTATTGACGAATTACGCGATAGGGTTAATGCTCTGCTCAAAAAGGAGGGCAATAAAATCTGCGTTTTCAAAGCGCCGACTGGTTCAGGTAAGACACTTATGATTGCCGAATGGATGATGCGATTCTGTGACCCATATTCACGAACTGACGGAAGGACTTTTTCATTTGTTTGGATAGCTGTTAATAAATTACACGACCAGAGCCACGATAGTTTAAAAAAGTTTTACGAGCTAAAGGGAATGGGGCTTCGCTGTTCTTATTTTAGCGACCTTGAAGATAAGAGAATTAAACAAAATGAGATTCTTTTTCTAAACTGGGCAAGCATAAACAACGATGACAAAGTCATTGTTCGTGCAAACGAACGAGATAATAATCTTTCAGCCGTAATTGATAGAACTAGAGATGCTGGACGGACAGTTATTCTTATTATTGACGAAAGCCACCATACCGCAAAGAGCGAGAACTCAAAGGCACTTATCAAGAAACTTGACCCGAAAATCACGATTGAAGTCTCGGCAACGCCGGAGATTTCTGATTTTGACGAGCGAGTCATGGTGGATATTGAAGAGGTGCGAAATGAGGAGATGATTAAAAAAGAAATTGTTGTAAACCCCGGCTTTAAGGATTATACGGTTGATAAAAAGAAAAGTGACCAAACAGCGGACGAACTAATTCTCAAATCTGCTTTGCAAAAGAGAATTGAATTAAAAAAGAAGTTGGAAAAAGAGGGTTCAAGTGTTAATCCATTGTTGCTTATTCAGTTGCCGGACACAAGGAAAGGTGTACCAGATAAGAGGGAGGAGGTGGAAGCTCTTCTTACGAAGTTTGGCTATACGACAAAAAATGGAAGATTGGCGGTTTATCTTTCCGAAAAGGACAACAAGATAAATCTTGCGAACATAGAGAAAAACGAGAACGAAGTTGAGGTAATGATATTCAAGCAAGCCATTGCGCTTGGTTGGGACTGCCCGCGTGCGACAATCCTCGTGCTTTTCCGCCAGTGGAAAGACGAAACCATGACTTTTTCTATACAAACACTTGGACGCATTATGCGTATGCCGGAGCAAAAGCATTACAAGGACCAAGAATTAAATATCGCTTTTCTCTATACGAGCTTGCAAGATATTAACACTCGTATTTTGAAAGGTGCTTCATCAGGGATAAAACCTCTCACGAGTTATCGTAGTAAAAAGTATGCGGACGTTAATCTCACTTCCTACCACTCAAAACGATTTCGTGAAGAAACTCGTTTGTCTTCAGATTTCGTTCCAAAATTTCTTGAAGCCGCAAAGGAAACTCCTTTGCAGGATATGTTGCCGCTTAAACTCAAAGGCGGGGTTGTGAGTACAAAAATAATAAAGGACGGCCATGTTGAAAATCCTGATAAAGTGATAACAAAAATTGAGGGCGGTACTTTCTTGATGCCAAAAACAGAAGCCGAATTACAGTATGCTTTTGATATGTTCGTACTTGATAACCTCCCACCTTTCGCGCCTGAAACCCGATCTATAAAACGGATAAATGATTCTATCTATACTTTCTTCGGCGCACGCCGTAATGAGGACGAATGGCCTAAAATACAAGCAACGATACTTTCATCCGAAGCGTACCGCCAAGCTGTAATTAACACGATAAATCTTGCAAAAGATTTATATAAAACTGAAGTTGGAAAAGGCAAAAAGGCGTTACTGGTTAATAGCGAGCCGTGGAATGTACCGGAAGCCATAAACTTTGACCCGTCCTTTGCAATAAAGGATTACAAAAAATCTATCATGCAACCGTATTACGCCCGTACGCGAGACGGAGAGACCGGACCGTTGTTTGAGGATAGCGATATTGAAAATGATTTCATTGAATACCTAGAAAAGTCAACGCAAGTTGTTTGGTGGTTCAGAAACGGAAAACAAGACGGGTCATATTTTGCTGTACCCCATGTTGAACATGGGCAAGAGAGGTCATTTTATGTTGATTTTATTGTGATGCTGAAAAATGGAGCTATCGGGCTTTTTGATACAAAGTCAGGGTATACTGCTGAACTAGCAAAATCGCGCTCGGACGGATTGGTAAAATATATTGCCGAACAGAAGGGGAAAAAGCTTGTCGGAGGAATTGTGCGCTATGAAAAGAAAAGTTGGCTGTACTATGACGGGAGAGAATACAAATATAACCCTAATGACATAAAGGGGTGGAAATTTTTGGCTCTCTAACTAAAATGAGTACCCGCGCGCAATTTGAAAAGTTCTACGAGAACATCAAACTTACCCAAGCTCAACGAGAAGACGCAAAGAGAAAATATGATGGCGTCTGTGGTAAGTTACACTCCTACTACTACCCAAACATAGAGTATAACGGGGATACTAGGTTTTTAATTGGTTCGTATGGTAAGAAAACACACATCCGCCCTGCTCGTGACATAGATGTCATTTTCATAATGCCTCCGGAAAAGTTTTCTCAATATGATGACAATAGCTCAAATTGTCAGTCTCAACTTCTTCAAGATATAAAGAAGATACTGGAAGAAAAATATCCCGATACGCCGATTAAGGCGTTTGGTAAAGTAGTCGTCTTGGAGTTTGCCGAACCACAACATAATGTAGAGTTACTCCCTGCATGGGAGAATGAGAACGGGACATTTGTTATTCCGAACTCCGAAAACGGCGGGAGTTGGGAAACAGTTGACCCAAGAGCTGAAGCAAAAAGGATTAAAGACTCCGATGAAATAACCGGCAAGACAAAGGCGTTAATACGAATGGTCAAGAAGTGGTCAGAGTTATGTACTGCTCCGGTCAAGTCTTATGTGATTGAGAATAAGGTTCTTGATTTTTTCTCCATCAATGACGGGGACAACGAATTTGCACCGACAGTACGCGACTTCTTAGCGTATTTCTGCAATTCTGCACTGGAAGAAAATCTGCGTAGCCATTTGAGTACTGCCTTAAACCGAGCTACTAAAGCATGCGATTTTGAAAACGAACAGAAGTTGGATAAAGCGACTGATGAATGGAAGAAAATATTTGGCGATGACTTCCCATCTTTCGAGGCGGAGAGAGGTATTGTTGCCACTTTCCACCAGATTATTTCAAAACTCCAATCACTTTTTCCAGCTACAACAGAGGAGCATCTTGATAGAAAATACGGTATCTCTACCGTTCTAAACCCTGTATATTCAGTTACAGTAGACGTGAATATAAATCAAAATGGATTCCGAAAGAATCACTGGCTTTTGAGTGAGTTTCAGCAGCGAGGTTATCGTATCAATAAGAAAGCAAGCCTTTTGTTCAAAATAATCTCTCACAACGTTCCTGAGCCGTATAGCGTTAAATGGAAAGTGAGAAACTTTGGCGATGAGGCCCGTGGCTTAGGTGCTCTCCGTGGTGAAATAAATGAGGATGACGGAACGGAGACGAGAAAAGAGAGTACACTATATCTCGGTGAGCATTATGTGGAATGCTATATAATTAAAGACAACCAATGCGTAGCTATCGGGCACGTCTTTGTCCCGATTGGATAACATGAACGAAATAAATCTTGCAAACATAAGACAAGCGTTCGGCAACTCCGTGTATAACTGGAAAGTACATGAGGTATCAGCAGAACTGCTGTACAAGCGGATATTTATCGTAAAGATAATCAACATTGTGTTGGTGTCGCTTGTTTTATGTTTGCTCGCAATAGACATATTTTCCAACCACCCGCTCCTCGTTGACTATAATTGGGCGTTAAAAGTTGCAAGCGTACTTACTTCTGTCCTCGAAATAATATTTTTGATTATACTTCTGTCATTTGGTTTTGATGAAAAAGCAGTCCAGCATAAGAAAACTGCACTCAATTTTAGAAGCGTACGAGACCGTTACATCAATCTTATTTCCGATGTATTGAATGGTACGACTAACGCCGAGATTATTCAGCGCCGCGATGCACTTTTGTGTGAATTTCAAACCGTCTGCAACTTAGCACCACAAACAGAGAGAGGGGCATATGTGATTACAAGGAAGAGATTAAAGCCATTTACCAAACGAGGACTGATAAATCTAGCGTTTAGTTGGGTAATTGGTTTATTTAAGACGGAAGAAGTTGATGAACAAGACTTCACAATCACCGACGAAGAAATAGATAGGTTTTTGCCTGAAAAGTTACAAAGTAAACGAGCATAGCTAAATTACCCATGCCCGACGAATCCTCAACACCCCCTGCCGATACACAAGCTCCACCGAGCGAGCCTGTTTCTGCACCCGAGCCGGTAAGCGAAGCTCCGGCTGAACCGCCACCGCAAGAGGCGGCTCCTGCTCCCGAACCAAACACTCCCACCACCCCGTCCGTAGGAACGGACACCCCTCCTCAGGCAGGAGGGGAAGAAACTCCCGCGCCAGCGGAAGTTTCCGAATCCGCGCCTGAACCTGTTTCCGAAAGTGCGACGAGCACGCCTGCGCCCGAGCCGACACCGAAACCGCAACAGACTTCTCAACCGCAAACAACAACGACCGTAATTCGCCCGAGGGGCGATCTTGCCGCCGCGAACGCGAAAATACAGGCAACGAAACAGAAGCGATTGGATAAGATTATGTCTCGGCTTTCTGAAAAAGGAAAAATCACGAACGACGAAGTGGAGAAACTGCTTCGGGTTTCGGATGCCACAGCAACCCGTTATCTTGATGCGCTCGAAAAGGAGGGACGTGTACGACAGGAGGGCAAGACCGGAAGGAGTGTCGTGTACGTGAAAATCTAAGTAGGTTTAATTATACCATATTCACGCAAAATTGCAAGCAAAAATCAGGGTAAAACTCCCAACGGCTCAAACGGTAAGCAGATAGTTTAGAGACTTTTGAGTAGGCATTTTTCGGCTTAACGGCTCACTCCCGATGCAAACGGCTCATTCGCCTGGCATTTGAGCCGTTTGCAAAATCGGTGAGCCGTTCGGGCAAGGGAGCCCCCGCCGTTCCCCTCGGGTGCCTAACGGCGGGGGTTTGTGCGCGCATAGGGTGGGTGGGGCAAGCACATGTGGTCGGGTCGGGCTTTTCTGCCTCGGGCATTTCCGCTGGGGCGTCCGTGACGAAGGGGTGAGCGCCGTCCCTCAATAACGCACAGAAGTTTCGCAGCGAAAGCGACACTACTAAACTCCAGATAGCGGTGAGGAGAGGGGTTGTGCGCCTCCGGTCGGCCGAGCCCTGTTCTGCTCTGCAGAATGCGCCTTGTTTTACCTAGGAGTCCGCGACGACGGTAAAACAAGGACGCACGAGGCGAGGAGGCGCTGGGGGAAGGATTCCTTCCTTCCCCCAAACAGAGTGCCGCCCGAGCACCCGTCCCGTAAGGGCGGGGAATGCGAGGAGGAGCACCGCACCGAGTATCTAGGCCCGAGCAGCCCTAGCGGAAATGCCCGAGGCGAATGCCGAGGGTTATCTCCCTTCGGCACGGAACGCACACTAGCGAGCAATGACCGAGACAACAATTCTTCTTTTCTTTGTCTTTGCTTCTCTTGTCTTCAAGAGAAGCCCGCCCTCCGCCCTGTCGCCCATTCCATTCAAAAAAAGATTCCGCGTGCAAAACAAATCAAGTATGCCTGCCCGCCGAAGCCCGCCTGAACGATACAGTCGGGCAGGCCGTCTTCGGCGCAGGCGGGAGAAGCGCCGGGGCGGGGGCGGGAACGCCGAGTCTTCGAGGCGTTGAGTGCCGAGTCGGCGAGGTGAGAAGCGAATACTTGGAGCTTCGCAAGACCTTGAGCGTTTCTTCGGAGAAATGCGAAAGGTGTACCGTTCCCGTAGGGAAAGAGAGTTGGTTTCGTTAGTCGGTATTCTGCTTGAAAAAGGTTCGAGCAAAGGATAGTATTTCTTCAAAATTACGAAATACGAGCCCGCCTGAGGCGGGCTCGTATTTCGTAATTTTGACCCTACCGGGAATCGAACCCGGATTCCAGCCTTGAAAAGGCCGTGTCCTAACCGTTAGACGATAGGGCCAAAGACTAGCTAAGAAGCTAGAATTTCTAATTTCCAATTTCTAATGAAAGAGAAAGAAGAAACAGATCAGAAGACTATAACATTTCTGGTAAAAATCGCAAAAGGAGGTGTGCTTGAGATGTGTATAGCACTGGCGTGAAATATGCTATGCTATATGGATGCGATACATTGCCTCTCAAACGGCACTCGGCGAATGGTTTGCCGACGTTAGAACTCGGTGCGAGACAACCTGCACATCTTGGGATGAAATAGCCCGGCTGTTTGGGGTAACAGGCAGGACTTTGTATGAATGGAGGAAAGGCAAAAGTACCATACCTGTAAGCGTTGTGGTTTTTGCTCGAAAGCACTTGGGCATCGGACCGCTTCGGGGCTCAAAAAAGTTGGATGACTCATGGTCTAAAGTTGAAAGTGGGAAGATTGGTGGCTTACAAAGAATCGCACTATACGGTAATCCAGGAACCGCTTCGGGGAGAAGTTTGGGAGGTTTGCGGTCGATTGCGACACATAAGTTAGCTCCGTCATCTCCCTTTTTACCTCGCCGAGTATCGTTACCTTCATGTTGCACTGAACTTGCCGAATTTGTTGGGATAGTGCTTGGCGATGGTGGAGTTCAAAAGCGACAGATTGTCATTACACTTCACAAGGAAGACGATAAAGCTTATGCGAATTATGTCGAGCAACTCATAGGGAGGCTTTTTAAGGTCAAACCCTCTTTAGTCACGCGCCGTGGTAAAAATGCGGTTGATATCATCTTGTCACGCGTCGCAGTTGTGCAGTTTCTGCAGAAAAAGGGAATAAATGTCGGAGATAAGGTTTTACGTCAAGTTGACGTGCCGAAGTGGATTAGAGGAAATGCTACTTTTGAATCGGCCTGTATTCGCGGTTTGTTTGATACCGATGGTTGTTTTTACATTGACAGGCATAGTATAAAAGGTAAAGTGTACCTTAATTGCGGGATGAATTTCACTAACCGTTCTCTCCCACTGCTTGCTTTTTTTAAGCAGATACTTATAGAGAGAGGGTACCATCCGACGCAACGAACAGCATTTTCTGTTTTTTTGAGACGAGAGAATGAAATTTTACGGTATATGAAGGAAATCGGGAGCTCAAATGAGAAGGTTCGTCATCGTTTCAAAAAATACTTTAACGGAAAATATGGAAGGGTACCGAAGCGGTCATAACGGCACCGACTCGAAATCGGATGTGGGCGAAAGCCCAACGTGGGTTCGAATCCCACCCCTTCCGTTCAGAATTGGGGAAAACTTTTGAGGTTTCTCTTGCTATACTACTTGTATGACTCTGCCCGACATAGAGAAATGGGATTGGAAAGTAATTCACTTTTGCCGAATGTGTTCGGTGCCACTCGCGCGGTTCGGGCTTTTTGTCGTCTTTTTTTGGTTCGGGTTTCTGAAGGTGGTGGATCTTTCTCCCGCGAGCGACCTTGTGGAGGACCTCTTTGAGAAGACGGTGCCGTTCATGACCTTTCACACGTTTTTCATCTTGTTCGGCCTTTTTGAGTGTCTTATCGGAATTCTCTTTCTTATCCGCGGTGCGGAGCGAATAGTCATACCACTTCTCTTCGTGCATATGGTAATGACCTTTATGCCTCTCTTTTTGCTTACCGAGGAAACATGGAGTGGGTTTCTCGTGCCGACGCTTGAAGGGCAGTACATCATCAAAAATTTGCTCATCATTGCAGCCGCCGTCGGTGTCGCGGCGCATCTCCACCCGATGAAGCACTACCACACTAGTTAGCGGTTCTCCGTCTACGGCCACTGCTCGCTTCCAGCGGTTGCCTTAGCTCCAAAGGTATTTCACGTTTCTCTGACTTTAGCATTGTAGCCACGGCCGTGGCTACAATGCTAAATGGATATGATTCTCAATGTTTGATTTTGCGTACTAAAATTGGTAGCCTATCAGTGTATGGGCGGTTAGCTCACCTGGTAGAGCGCCTCGTTGACGTCGAGGAGGTAACAAGTTCGATCCTTGTACCGCCCACATGGAGAAACTTCCGGCAGATAAAAATCTCGCTGAACAATTTAATACGGGGCATCAGGAGTATGCTTCATTTATTGAATCTGACCCAATTAGAAATTATTTGCATTATCCCGCGGTTATCAAGGAACTCGGTGAACTTCGGGACAAGCGGGTACTGGATATCGGTTGCGGGGATGGATTGTTTGATAGAAAACTCGCAAAGGAATATGGCGCGAGCGTCGTGGGATATGACATTTCGCCGAATCTCATCGCGAAAGCACAAAAAAGCGAGGCTGAAGCTCCGCTTGGTATTAAGTATCAAAACGTAGACCCGCTTCGGTTTCGCTCGGCCGAGCCGTTTGATAACGCTGTAGCGGTAATGGTACTCCCGTACTCCCCTGACTCCGGGTATATCAAGAACTTTTTTTGGTCGGCGTATAACAATCTAAAGGCGGGTGGTAAATTTGTCTCGGTTATATTTAACCCAGAGTTTAGGGATTTTGAAGAAGTGGTTGCCAATCGATTTTTCAGAAAGGCCGGTACGCAAAAAGTTAACTTTGATTTCTTGGACCCAAAAAACAAGGAGGTCGTGTGGAATGCCGAACTCGCTCAATTTTCCAAGTCCGACTATGAGCAAGGCGCAAAGGACGGGGGATTTACGTCGGTGGAGTGGAAGAATCTTATTCCCGACGAAGAAGGGGTAAAAAAGTTTGGCGAAGCATTTTGGCAGGGGGCTATAGAATCACAGCCGTATGCGCTTGTAGTAGCGGAGAGGTAAAGAAAGTTTGTTGTATCTGCAGACTATTTTCCGAGAGATTTTTTGAATAGCTTGGCGAAAGTATACACATTTGTAAACGCGGGGAGAGTCAGTGCTTCTTCCGGGGTGACAAAACGTACCGCTATGCATTCGTCTGACGGAGTGAAGGCGAGACTCCCGAGTGTTGTTTCGTAGAGGATATTGACCAGCCAAAACTCGGTATCAATTTTTTTGGTAAATGAAAGTATAAAAGAGGGGGCGTCTGCGACCGAAGTCACGTCAAGCCCCATCTCCTCTCTGATTTCGCGCTTGAGGCAGTCGTGGGGAAGTTCGCCATGTTCCATTCCGCCACCGGGAAGCTCCCAGAGTCCGTCATCCTCCTGCACGACAAGAAACCTGGTGCGGGTTTCGTCCAAAATGAGACCTTTGATACTGACGCGGTAGAAGTGCTGGGGAGTTTGGGTCATGAGAAGAGTGAATTGGGAATAGAGAATGGGAAGGAAATCCCTCCTGCCGAAGACGGCAGTGCTCCCTTTTACAAAGGGAGAATTAAGTCCCTCGGATTATTTCGCGTGAACGTAGAGATAGATGTCTTCCAGCGCTTTGACGGCGTCGCCGGCGGCAATGTTGTTTTGATGATAGAGCCCATCCGTACAATCCCCTGCCGCCCAGATACCCGGCAGGGAGGTCATCTGCGTTCGCGGGTCCACGATGACCTGTTTGTAGGGGGTGAGCTGTACGAGGTCGCCCAAAAAGTCGGTCGCGGGAGATGAGCCGATTTCAACAAAAATACCTTGCACGGGAAGTTCTTTCGGCCCTCCCGACTCTTTGTTTTGATAGACGAGTCCCGTCACAAATTTGTCGCCTTTAATTTCCAGAATGTCCGTATTTAGCCACGCCTTCATTTTTGGATTGCTAAGCACCTTCTTTACCGTGACGGGGTCGGCCTTGAACTCGGGGCTTTTGTGAATGAGCGTGACACTTTTTGCGTAGGCCAGAAGCTGGGCAGCCGTTTCAAACCCCGCGTTGCCACCACCAATGACCGCGACATCCGTATCGGCAAATAGCGGGCCGTCACAGCTTGCGCAGTAGGTGATGCCTTTGTGTTCTAGCCTGTCCGCGCCGGGTACGGTGAGCTTTCGACGTACGCTTCCCGCGGTGACCAGGACTGTCTTTGTGGCGTAGCTACCGGCATCGGTCGTGACGACGAAACCGCCTTCGGGCGTTTTGGTAATACTTATCACACTTTCTCCCGCTTTGATGTCTACGATGTCTCCCGCATAAGCACGCAGGTGGGCTTCAAGGGCTTTTGCGAGGTCGGTCCCCGAAATCTTTACGGTGCCAATCCAGTTCTCAATGCCTTCGGAAACGGTGCTTTGTCCGCCAAAATCACGCGCGATAAAAACCGTCTTCAAGCGTTTGCGTGAAGCGTAGACTCCCGCGGAAACTCCCGCAGGGCCGCCTCCAATGATGGCTAAGTCGTAGGTCATAGCTTTTAGCTTCTAGGTGTTAGCTTTTAGTCTTTAAAAATAGGAACGTGAGAATTATCATATCACAAAACCTCCGACATATCGTCAGTTTCTATGTGACTAGAAGCTAGAACCTGAAAGCTGGAAGCTACTTCTTCGCTCTGCGAAGAAAAGCAGGAACGGCACCCCAGTCGTCATCGGTATCGTCAAGAACTTTTTTCTCCTCAACAATCGGTGGCTTGGGAGCTTCCTTACTTACCGAGCTCGGCATAATGGTGTTGAAAATCTTGCCACGGTCCTCGCTCGTCTTTTCGGCGGGTGCGCTAAAGAGCGGTTTGCTTCGCGCTCCGTCAGGGAAGCCGGAGGCGATAACCGTAATTTTGACCTCGCCCTTTTTGAGTTTTTCGTCTTTAATGGTTCCGAAGATAACCTTGGCGTTCGGGTCAATGGATTCGGTGATAATCTTGGCGGCATCTTGTATTTCAAACATGGTGAGGTCATCGCCTCCCGCGATGGAGAAGAGGACACCCTTCGCGCCGTTGATGGAGAGTTCAAGGAGGGGTGAGTTAATCGCCTGTTTTGCGGCTTCTTCGGCGCGTTTTTCACCAGTCGCCGAACCGATACCGATAAGGGCGGAACCTGCGTTCTCAAGAATGGAGCGGATGTCGGCGAAGTCTAGGTTGATGATACCCGGAGTGGTGATAAGGTCGGAGATACCCTCAACGGCTTGACGAAGTACCTCGTCGCACATCGCGAAGGCGGCCTTGGCGGTGGTCTCTTTTGAAATAGCCGAAAGAAGACGATCGTTCGGAATAACGATAATCGCGTCCACCACCTTGCGAAGCTCTTCCAATCCCTGTTCGGCAAGTCGCAGGCGCTGGGCTCCTTCAAAGAAAAACGGTTTGGTCGTGACGGCGACGGTGAGCGCGCCCATTTCCTTCGCGGTCTTCGCGACAATCGGAGACGAGCCAGTAAAGGTCCCGCCTCCCTCGCCTCCCGCGATGAAGACCATGTCCGCTCCCTTAATGGCTTCCTGAAGTTCCTCGCGTGTTTCCTCCGCGGCACGTTTGCCGATTTCAGGATTCATTCCCGTACCGAGTCCGCGGGTGAGATTCTTACCAATGTGAATTTTCTTTTTCGCGAGTGTGTTGTGCAGGTCCTGCGCGTCGGTGTTTACCCCGATAAACTCAACCCCTTTCACCTTGGAGTTAATCATATGGTTCAGAGCGTTTTTTCCGGAACCTCCGCACCCAAACACTTTAATTCGCGCGAATGCTTCTACATCGGGGGTGATTTGTGGCATGGCTGATTTTTAAGGAGTGAAGCGACTGTAAAAATCGCCACCCCGTGTACTATCGTTTAATAAAATAAGTGAAGAGCTTTTTACCATAGGTGGAGCTTGGGAGTGCTTCTGATATCCAGGTCATCTAGTACACAGGGTCATCAAAAACATACTCCGCTCCTCTCCGTTGTTTTTGTATGATAACAGAGGGGAGTAAAGAGTAAAGGGGTTGACTTTGTGCGTCAGTATTCTATTATTTTGCCTGAATGCACACCCTATATTATGCCTACATCATCTACCGTTAACGCCAACGATAAGCTGGAAGCACTTATCACCGCCATTGCAGGATTGCTTGACTGCCGACCTGACGAGATACGAGTAACCGCAAGCCTTTCTGAAATCTTTACGGCTAAACCCCAAGAGATTAAAAATGTCTGGAAAATTATTCACGAGCTTGCCGAGCGTCGCCTTCGGATTACTGGTGACTGGACACCCGTCGGCCTCGCAATTGAATGGAGAAAGACGGATGTGTACCACCGACTCGCTTGAAGTCATATTGCACTCAAAACGCCTTGAATCGTCCCACCCGGGCGATTCTTTTTTTGGATAGTTTCCAGTGGGGGCTACGGCAAAAATTGACGAAAGAAATTCATCAACCCTTTTTTTGTTTTCTTGACGAGTTTAAGTCCCGAGATAGGTTCCTCATCACCATTCTGAAGACCGAGGATGCACAGTCCATAGGCAACTGACCACGACGCGTCTTTTATCTGTCCGCGGATGTTGTCACCGAACGATACGGAAGCGACACGAGAGGGAAGGCGGAGCGTGACTTTGGCGAGGTCGTCAATAGTTTCAATGGCCGAGCCACCACCGGTGAGGACAATGCCCGCGGGGAGAAGTCCACTTCGGCCGAGCTTCTTTAGGTGCGCTTCTATCAGTTCAAAGATATCGGAGAGGCGTGCTTCAACGATTTCGTCCAAGCGCTTGCGTGAGAAGTTTCCCCCCACTAAAGAGCCACGTTTGATACCTTCGGCCTCGTCAAGCGGTATGCGGAGTCCAAGCGCGATATCGTTCGTGATGTCGTTGCCTCCGATAGGGAAGACCTCAAGCGATATCGGCAAATTATTTTCAAATACGGCGATGGAAACCGTTTCGGAGCCGATGTTTGCAAGGACCACTCCCGCCATCTTTTGTTGCTTCGTAAGTGTGACCAAGCTCGCGGCTATCGGGGAGGCGACCATATCTTCCACCTCCACTCCGGCTTCGGCGAATGCCTCAATAAGCTCGTTTCGGTGATGTTCAAAACAGGTGATAAAGAGGGTACGCACTTCAAGTTTGCTTCCTTTGAGTCCTTCGGGTCTGCCGAGTATCGGTTTACCGTCTACTTTGTATTGGAGGATGACGGGATGAAGAATGACGCGGTTTAGTGATACCGACGCGGGGATTTCCTGCTCGCTTATGTCAAGTGCTTTCTTCACGTCAAGCTCGGTAATTTCGGAATCGGCGCGCGTAATGACGACCGTACCGGAAGAGGTAATGCAGGAAAGACCAATACCACCGATGGACACGACGGCGCGGGTGATGGGAAAGCCGGCCGCTTTGGAGGCCTGTGCGACTGCCTGCCTGATACTTTTTACCGCGTCGGGTTGATTCAGAATACACCCATGATGAAGACCGCGGGATTCGGAAAATCCGACACCCACGACCTTGGGAAACTCCCGCTCGCCCTCGCGCGCGCTTTCCGCGGCAACGACACGCGTTTGGTAGGTTCCTATATCAATACCGACTGAAATGTTTCTGGACATTAGAAAACAAGCACCAAATCACAAATTCCAGATTACAAACAAATCCCAATCTTTAAATGCAAACAAAAGCGTTTCCACTTTTTTTGCATTTGTAATTTTGGTATTGTCTGTAATTTGGTGCTTGCAATTTGTGATTTCGGAATTTAGATCTTGAATCTTTTTCTAAATCTCCGCTCTTGTTTCTCCATTGTACCCCCATGTGTGTATCCTTTCAAATGAAGGAGACCGTGGATAAACAGGAATTTGAGAAAATTTTGAGTGGTTCGTGCAAAAAGCGGAGCTTGTTTTACAACTTCAGCCATACAGAAAACAATCTCACCCGAGGTTGAGGAAAGAGAGAAACTCAAAATGTCGGTCGGCTTCGCTTTGCCACGAAACTTTCGGTTCAGCTTCTTGATCTCGGCACTTCCGACAAAAGCAACGCTTAAGTCGTACTTCTTTCCGAGTACGGCATCTTTCGCGGAATGCAAAAACGCCCGCGGAACGCGGGGTTTAGGCTGTATAAGATGAGTGATGGTGACCGAAGACATTGCGGGTTATCGGCGTCCTCGCTTCTTTTCAACCGGAAGCTTGCCCAGTTTCGCGAGTTTCTCGCGTTCGGCACGTCGCTCTATATATTTGAGGGTCGCCATCTTTCTTTTCAAGGTAGAGAGGTTACGCGTCTTGTAGCGAAGACCGCGCTTGCGCATAAGCACACCCGAGCTTTGTACGCGCTTGGTAAAACGGCGGAGCAAGCTCAAACTACTCTCGTTTCCGGTCTTCTGTACTTCTACATTTACATTTGGCGCTGACATGGGCGAAAGAATAGCATAGGTAGACAAATAGGGCAATACCCGTTTTATCGCAGTAATTGTTCGAATTGTTCTAGGTGTTGTATATGCAGGAGTACATCTACAACACCTACGGCATTTCCTGTATTTTGTGCCGTTTCTACCCCAGCTTCATCTTTTTGAAGTATTCGGCGAGGTTTTGGAGCTTTACCGTCTCTTGGGCTCGGCTGACGGTGTTCCTCACGATGACCGAGTTTTCAAGCGCTTCACGCTGTCCGAGTATTATAGAGTAGGGGATGCGCAGATTTTCCGCGGACGAAATTTGCGTCGTGAGTTTGTCTCGACAGAGCGCCTGGTAAAGCGGAACCCCTATCTTGCGCATCATTTCAATCACGCGGAGACTTTTCAGTTTCGCACAGAAGCCGAGTTGGAGGAAAAAGATAGAGGGCTTGCGGAAAAGAATCCTTCTTTTTGCGGAAGCGCTTTTTGCGTCTTTGGGAAACAGCAAGTTCATACCGACCGAAGGCACTTCGCGCTTAAAGCCAAGACGTTTTCCGAGTCCGTTATAGCGCGCCCCCGAACACAGCACACGAAACCCACCGTCAGGAAGGGTTTCTCTAATTTCAAACAACGTTTCGGTGGCGTAGAGACGGTTACCGATAAGGCCGTGTTCTATGCGATACGGAATTTCAAGTTCTTCAAGAAACTCAAGCACTTCTTTGAAGTGACGGCGACTCTCGTCTCCGAGCGAGCCGATAGTTTTCGGCGCGCCCTCCGCGAGGAGCGCGCATTTCTCGTGCGTGCACTTTATGAGGTCCAGCGGGTTTTTTCGGAGGAGTGTTTTACAGCTTTGCGGAAGAAGCGCCATGTGCTTCTTGTAATAATTGCCGAGTTCACGCAGAAATCGGTTCATAGAATCTCGGTCGCCCACGCTGTTGAGGACGAGGGTAAGTTCGGTGTGTCCTTCTTCGCGTAGTGTGGCGAAGGCGGTTTGAATAAGGGTGGCTTCCGCGACACTTTTTCCGCTCCCCATAATTTCAAACGAGAGTTTGCGTTCATCACCCGCTCTTTTCTTTCCGTATGTTCCCGCCTGAAGTTCTCCGCAAAGCATAATGGGTTGCGCGTGTCCGTCAAAGTTCTGCTCATCGTAGTGGCGGAAGAGTGCCACACGCTCTTCCAAACTCGGGACAAGCGCCGACGGCTCGGTGCGGTCCTCGTACCCGAGACTTTTCGCCCGTTCACGGTCTTCCTTGGTCACGACAAGCGGAGCGGAAAGCGGGGTAAAGCCGTAGTAGAGCGCGGTTTCCATACCGGGGTCTACATTTTTATATTCAACGTAGGCTGTGGAGCGAGGAGACTTCGCTTTTTTCACAGGTGTAGACATTTCTGCTTTTACTTTTGGGGACATAAGGAGAGATGTACTATGGACTATGAAGTATGAAAAAGAAGGCGATGTCTCAGCGTGTCAGAGTCTTACTGTTTCCATTCGCCGGGGAATGTCTCAATGTCCGAAATCGGGAAAAGGCGAATGAGCGGGCGTCCCACGATGAACTCGCGCTTCAGCGTCCCCCAGAGCCGTGAGTCCGCGCTGGCTCCACGGTTGTCACCGAGCACGAAGTATTCGTCGTTTCCCAGCGTTACCAGAGCATCACCCGTGTTTGAAACCGGCATGGTCTCTCCCTGTTTCCACACAAATCCGTTTGGGAAGGCGGTATTCTTGATGGTAATGTCGTTTCCTTTGATACTCACGGTTTCTCCGGGAAGACCCACGATACGCTTGATGAGAAATTTTGATTGTTCAAGCGGAAAACGAAAGACGATCACCTCGCCTCGCTTCGGTTCTTCAAATCGGTATGAAATCTCGTCAATAATAAGGTAATTTCCGTTTTGAAAGGCGGGAATCATTGACGCGCCACTCACCACAAACGGTTGCGCGATATAGAGACGTATTGGAATGACGATAATAACGGCGAGCACGCCAAATTTCACGAAATCTTTGATGGATTCGCCAAAACCCGGTTTCTCGTTTTGAGGAAGTGCGGAGGAGTGGGCGGCGGGTGCCGATGTTTTGTCGCGTGAAGGTGACGTTTCTTGAAAAAGTTCTTCGTGTGGTTCCATCCCGTTAGAAGTTTCCATAGAGCAAAGTATAAACAAGTAAGATATATTCTTAAATAACAAGAAGTGAGACCTATTTAATCCTCCTGGACTTCTAACGGGACCATAACAAATGAATTGTAGTACGCGAGTGGTAGTTGACGCAAGGAATATTGTGTCGCCCACCGCATTTTTCTCAAAAACTTTTTCAAAAAATGTGTCGGGAACAAATTTAGGATACAGAAAGGTGTTTTACGGTTGAAGAGAGTGTGATAGACTGCAGAAATAGGAATTCTGAATTAGGCATACTTCTTAATTCATACTTCAGTATTCATGTTTACACTTGTTGGTTTGGGAAATCCCGGTTCAGAATACGAGAGCACGCGCCATAACACGGGCGCGATGGTCCTTGATGTGTTCCGAAAAGCACAAAACTTTCCCGAGTGGAGCGAAGACCGTAAGCGAAAAGCTCTTGTGTCGGAAGGGAAGGTAGAACCCCTCAAGAAAGCTCGGGGTAAGGCAGAGAAAGCTCTGCTCATTTTTCCACAGACCTTTATGAATAAGTCGGGAGAATCTCTACGAGGGATGAAAGAGTTAAAATTTAAGAGTGCGGATAAGAAGAAAGAAATGCCGAATCTTGTCGTACTCCACGATGACCTCGATATTCCCTTTGGCTCGTATAAAATATCATTCAACAAAAGCTCTGGCGGTCATCGCGGAGTGGAATCAATTATCAAAGCGGTGAAGACCGAAGCGTTCGTGCGAGTCCGCATCGGCATCGCTTCCTCGGCATCGGTCGTAAAGAAATCGCAGGATGAGAAGACCGTGGAAAAAGTAATTCTGGGGAAGTTTACTCCCGATAATCTTGCGGTTCTCAAAAAGATGTCAAAAAATATTGCCGAGGGTCTTACCGTTTTGGTTACCGAAGGTCGGGAGAAAGCGATGTCGCAGTACCATTGTTGATGCAAAGCGTTTAGCGTATAGCGGTTAGTGTTTAGTTAAGAATATGGGAAACGGAATCTCCATTGAGAAGGTTTTAAAAGTAGATGACATACTCTTTTCGTTACTTAAGACGAGTTTTTCTGAAATGGTGGAGTGGGATAGAACCAACCTTGAGCGGTTTGTCGGTTCGGAGTCAGCGATACTTCTCTTGGCGCGAAAGGGTGATGACGGGTGCGGGTTACTGCGAGCCCACATCTTGCCCCGTTACGATAGCAAAGAACCTGAAATTCTTCTCCACGAGATTGACGTGAGTACGAACTATCAACGACAAGGAGTTGGTTTTGCTTTGATTGAAAAATTAAAGGAAATCGCTCGGGAGCAAAAGGTCAGTGAAATATGGGTAATCACCAATCGTTCCAATGAAGCCGCTATGCGGTTGTACGAAAAAGCAGGAATGAAAGAAACGCACAACGATGATGTGGTTTTGCAGTTTGAAACCGGGTTCTGAAACCGAGGTTGAGCCTTGGTAGAAGCGTCTCTGTACACATCTTCGCAAGTAGCACCTATCGGAGCTACTTGCGAAGATGTGTAATCCAGGATTCTACCGTGCGCCGACTTAATCAAAGATTTTGACGAGGTGGAAAACCGAGGCTCCGCCTCGGTAGAACAAGCAAGAATAGAAAACCGCTGTCATAAACGGAGTTTATGACAGCGGTGACACGAGCCTTTAATCGTACTTATGCCAACTCTAACCGCGACAGGTAGCTGGGTAGCATGTCCCGGCAGATTCTGCAGGTAATGTATCGGTGGTCCTCCAGTAAGCTTACCCATCGGTGTCCTTCTGGCCATGCATTTGGTGGATCACCTCTAAAACCACAGAGAGGCTGACCTGCAAACAGACCGTGGACGGTGAGCATCGTAACTGCGTCGCCTACGGCGATGATTCCATCCGAGACTATGGCGGCCCGAAGACCCCCGCAGCTGTCAAACGCTTTCTTAAATCCATCTTTGCCGGAAAGTTTGTCGGGACGATTGCACGGATCGCAAAGTTCGAATCCCCAAAAATGCACTCCACCGATGGCGAAAGCTTTCTTCACGAGAGCGTTGAGATCTACGCCTTCCGTCACTATGTTTCGCCTGGTTTCTGCGGAAGTGAACGGAGTGGTGAGTGTCTGGTTCGATTCCGTGATTGCTTCGTGCGCAATCAAGGACACATGACGAGGGGTCGGCCCGCGAACAGACGAGACAAGAGTTTCTTTTATTCGGGAAAATGTTCCTCCTCCCCGAGCGTAGCGGTCACCTTCCAGTCCCAGACCTTTGATTGCCGAGACCTTTTGCACTCCCTGCATAGGAGCGCCAGCGTTCGGAGAAATAAATAGGCGAATAAACACATTCCAACATTCTCAAGAATGTTGGAATGTGTTTCAAAGGTTCCCTTCTAATCAAAAATCTTAACGAGGTAGCTGTTCAGTTCGCGTTGGTCCATATCGTAGAAGTGTTTGTTCTCGGTGTGGAGCTTACCCGCGAGTTCAACGCCGACGAAACGCCAATGCCACGGCTCATAGATGTAGTAGGAATTGCCCTTTGGGTACGAAAGAATGAAGCCATACTTGTACGCATTTTCGGTGAGCCAAAAGTAGGGGGTCGTGGTATCAAACTTTTCAAACGTAGCACCCAGAACCGGGGTGGTGAAGTCAACCGTGGTGCCGAGCTGATGCTCCGAGTACCCTTGCTCCGCGGAAAACGTGTTCGCGCCGGTGCCGTAGGTTACTTTGTATTTTGATTTGATATCGTTCTGGGTTTCAAACGAGCGAAAGGCCGAGACAAGCAGTAGCTCTGCTCCCGCACTCTTGGCGTCTTTCAGCATTGTTTCAAGGTAGGTGAGCGCGCGGGCGTGAAAGTATTCTTCCTTTGCGTTTAAGGTGAGTTCCTTGGGTATCACTGTGAGCTTTTCGGGCATATAGTGTTCATTCAGGAAATAGACCTTTGAGTATTTGATAAGCAGTTCGGGGTCTGTCTTGGTGAGTTTTTCCAAGGTGGTAACCGTGCCAGTGAGCCGTTGTACTGCACTTGCGAAGGTGTTCGCCTGTTCTTGCAGGAACCCCGCTTTTTGCTGTTCCGCGGAAAGCGCGTCAAGCAAGCTTACGCTATTTTGCGTGACCTCCGCCAAATTTTTCTCGGTCGTCTCAAGCTTGGCGCGGAGGTCCACAACAATCGCGGAAAGTACCGTACTTTCGGTGTACAGACGATACACTCCATACGAGAGAGCTCCTATGACAAGAAGGATGATCCCCGACAACGCTATTTTTCCCATGACATTCTGCATAGTAATACGATACCTGGGGTGGGGCAAGGGTTGAGAAGCTCCTCTCTCGCGTATCCCCATCCCAAAAAAACTTTGACGCTTCGCGAAGAAAGAAGTCTTCGTTGTTCCGTAGTGTGATATAATTGTAGTATGTGAGTCGTATATTCATAGTGATATGAAAACAGGAAACGAGGAGCTTGTAACCTATATACCAATACCGCTTTCAGGGCAACGAGCGGACATTTCTCCGTCCGCGTTGTCGTCGCACCTTCTTTCCGGATATGGAGAAGCTGTGTTGCTTGAGGGGCAGTGCTCTGTGTCCGATGCGTATGGTTTTTACGCGGAACTTGCCGACAAAGCTATGGAAATAGCCTACCGAGAAAGCCCGACGTCCCCCCTGTTTGTCATTCGTTCATTTCTCCCCACTAACTACATACATCTCGCCGGGACGATTCTCGCGGAGACGCTGTGGCGGGATGCACGAGTTCCTAAAAACCGCGGTCACAAGAAGCCCGTGGCGGAAAAAGACGAAGCCCTACGGATTGATTTGGAAAAGTTGTGGACAAAAGAGGACAGCGCGCTGATGGACACCGAACCGTCAAGTGCTGTACGCTCTTTTTTTAGTCACCTTGGAGCTATCACGGACGGTACGAAGGTAATGATAACGGGTGAAATTCCACTCGCTCCCGCGCTCTACGCGCTTGACTATTTTTGGTCGGGAGGGACAGAAGTATATTATGGCGAAACACGGCTAAAGTAATGTTCTATGCCTGAACGATTCACACACGATGTGCCGACGGTATCTCCCCCAAGCTCTCCTCGAGAACAGAGGGAAGATATTTTACCCGCATCCATTTCCCCGCAAGAAAGTGGAAATGGAAACGGAAATGGAACGGAAGGAGATGAAAAACCTGAACAGCGCCAACGCAATGACGCGGAAGCGCGACGGTACGCCACGCCCCCGCATCAGGAGGCGCTTCGTCGCGCGATAGAGTCGCAGGATCTTCCCGTACGAACTAGATTGGAGGAACTTACCTCGGCGATTGTCGCGGGTTCACAAAGAAATGGTATCACGCTTTTGCAGGGAGAAACCGGTTCGGGAAAATCAATCTATTCGCCGGTTGCGGTAGCTGAAGCGCTTAACCGATTAGGGCTTCCCTCGCGAACTATCATGATGCAACCAAGGCGGGACGCGGCTCGTGGAGTGGCGCGGGCGGTTGCGGCGGTAACGCAAAGGGAACTCGGCAGGGAAGTCGGTTTTTCAACGTCCGAGGCCAAAGAGATACAGCCCGATACGGAAATAGGGGTGGTTACCCCGGGGATTTTCTTAAGGTATCTAAAGGAGGGCAGTTTAACAAAAAGGGAGGCAGGTGCGCTTATCATCGACGAGCTTCACGAGGGAAGTATTGAGTATCATCTAGCGCTTGGACTTCTCAAACTTATGCGTGAGCGCGGCGAGGCTCCGCTGGTTTTGCTTACCAGCGCGACGGTTGATAAGGAACGCATAATGAATTATTTCGGGATTGCGGAGGAGGACTATCTACGCATTGAGGGGCGAACCTATCCGGTGGAAAAGCATTTTTTGAAGGAAGAAAGTGAACCTTCGGAGCGATCGGCATTTTCGGAGAAACGTCGCGACAAAACGGACTATCTTGAGGAGGTAGCGCTCACCGTGAAAAGACTGTGCGCCCAAACGGAGGAAGGAGATGTGCTTGTGTTTCTGCCCGGAATGAAGGAAATTAACGAGGTCATTCAGCGGATAGGGGATATCAAAGGGGTTGAGGTGCTTCCCCTCCATGGAACGCTCGGACCGGAAGAGAGAGATACCGCCCTCTCCGGTAGGAAGCCTTCGGGGATAAAGCGACGAGTGATTGTCGCGACGAACATTGCGGAAACGTCAGTGACGGTACCCGGAGTTACGATGGTTGTTGACTCCTGTCGTCAGCGGTCGATACGTTTCAATCCGGCGAACGGCATCAATGAAACCGGCACCGAATTTATTTCAAAAGGACAAGCGGAGCAACGCGCCGGGCGAGCCGGGCGCATGAGCGCGGGAGTCTGTCACCGCATCATAACCGAGAGCGAGTATCACTCGCTTCGCGAACATCCCGAATCGGAAATACGACGCAAAAATATCGCCAGTGTCGTACTGCAAACCAAATCAATGGGCATTCCTCCGGAGGACTTCCCCTTTATTGACCCGCCGGAGAAGAGCGCGATTGACGGGGCGGTGGAAGAACTTAAAGCGCTTGGGGCGCTTGATGCGAGCGGGAACCTTACCGCGCTTGGCTATGAAATGAACGAAATGGCATTTGAGCCGAGGCTTGCCCGAATGATTTTGTACGCCAAAGAGCAAGGGTGCTTGCCACAGGCACTGGTTATCGCGGCCTTCGCGCGTGAAGGTAATGTACTTCGGGGACCGACGAAGAAGGATAGTGAGGATGCGGTCGGGTATAGTGAAGCTGAAAAAAAGAGGAACGCTCGGCGGAAGGTTCAGGAGCTTCAGGCGCACTTTAACCGAGGGGGGTCTGATTTTCTGAAAAATCTGAATATCTTCGCCGAGGCGATAGAGCACGGTGCGTTTGAGGCATCGCGGGGTGACGGGAGTTTTTCGGCCCGAAAGAAAGCCGATGAGTTTAGGGAGTGGTGCAGAAAGATGTACCTGAACGAGACTGCCTTGCGTCACATTGCCTATAAGCTTGAGGAGTATGTCTATTACTTGAATCGGGGAAAGGAGGGGCGTGACCGCGTCTTTCTGGATAGAAGCACCTTGGCCGATACTTTGCGTGAGCCAAAGGATGTTGAGGTGGGTTCCTCACTATTGTCAGCCTATGCCGACAAAGTATTGTGTCGCACGACTTCGGGTGGGCGAGGTATGCAGGAGTATGAGCCACTTGATGGGGCGCACCGAACGATAAATATATCACCCGGGTCCGTAGCCTTTGAAAGCGCGCCCGCGGTTTGTATTGCGACTGAAATGGCAGAAGGGTCGGGGACGTCACGAGGTATGGCTATCACGCGCACCTACGCGAGCAACATACAGCCGATAGCGCCGAGGCAAATACGCGCGCTGTTTCCCAGCTTGATTGCCGAGGAGTCTACCTCAACCTTGTACCATCCGGACAGCGATAGCGTCGTGGAACGTGTCCTCGTGTATCTTACCAAAAAAAGCAAAAAGATTTTTCTTGAAGAGGAGTCACGAGAGGTGCATGGATCACAGGCCGTTTCAGCCTTTGCCTCCGCGCTTGCTGAAGGAGGATATGTGGATGTACCATGTGTTCGTCATAATCGCCGTGTACTGGAAAAAGTCTCAAACGCATCCGCTCGTGCGGGGGGAAGACTGAAGTCTCCCGATATGAAAGCGTGGTACGAAGAACGACTCGGCACGGCGCAAAACGCGAGGGAGGCAGAGGCGTTGGGTGAGAAGCTTTACCTTACCGAAGAAGAGGTATTTCCGGAGGCGCTTCGTGCCGAACTGGATACCTTTTATCCTGAAGAGGTAGTCATCGGAACACTTCGTTGCACTCTCACCTATGAGGTGCATTCGTATGCCTCCCCCACAGAAAAGTTTATCGTTCGCATAGGGTTTCCCAGCGGGAGTATAGCGGAAATTCTCTCGCTGACATCTGCCGATGTTCCGAAACTTGGGAAAGATGGTGATGGCTTGCGGGTATTTTTTGAGATTCAAGGTGCGGGCAGGTCTTATCGCGAACTCGACCTCGGGATTTTGCAGGAGAAAATTGAGATGGAGGGCATACGACAAGCATGGCGAGCGTGGAAGGCTAAGCCTCACCCAAAGCCGATTGATGAAGCGCCTATGATACCTCTTCCCACCCCTGAATCGCTCAAGGCCGAGCCAATTCCTTACGCGCATACTCGCAAAGGGGAACCGGTGTGGTCGTACCCCGCTCTTGCCACTGTGGAAGAGTGGAGTCCTGTGAAAGGAGCGTATGAAAGCCTTTTTTACCTTGATTATTTCCCGTCTAGAGAGGAGGCAGAGCAAAGTACGGAGGCTGCGGAGCGGGCCAAGAGGATAGGCGACGCGAAAGAGGCACAGCGAGTGGAACAGGAGAAGCAATTCCGTAATGCGAAAGAAAGGTTAGAGACGGTCATCCGAAGACGGGACGAAATCGGAAATTCCTACAAGGCGGAAGGTTTCTCGGAGACTATGTGGCGGGAGGTGACGGAGGATACGCAAACAGCGAACGCGCGCCTATCGGCGCAGGAGAGGTCGGGAGGGGAGAGAGCCCTTAGCGAAACGGAAGGATTGATAGCTATGGTGCGAAAGATAGAGACGGTATTTCAAAGAGCAGACCGTCTTAAGACAAAACGGCCGCAGTTTGAAGTCTTAACCAAGCAAGCACAGAGCGAACTTGCCCCGATTGTGCAAAAGGTGCTCTTGAGCGGAGACTATGGTCAATTCCAGATTACGGAGAGTGAGTGTCAGGTGGCAAGGGAAGCATGGGGGAGGGCAGAAGCGCTTATGAGTGAGGAGGGTGGAGACCTTATTGAGGCGAACGAGCTTCTCGCGAAAGTCCATACCTTATTGTTTTCTGAACACAACCTTCTTCAGCGTTTTGGCACTTCGGTTGCGCGTGACTATTTGAAAATGAGCGGACATCGTGAGCGTAATGTTGTTTCAAAAATCAGGGTACGCGGAGGGCTGGTATTTGACCAGAAAAATGACTTTAGCCAAACACGTCTTGAAATGAACGATTCGCTTCACGCGGACGTATACTCAAAAGGCGGGAGAGCATGGCTGGTACTCTCCGATGGATATGGTCAGAAGACCGGCACTGGGCTTTCTCTGCTTGATGGGCAGTACTGTGTCCTTTCGGGTGGGGAAGTCGCGTTTCGGGTAGAGATGAATGCTCGGGGAACCGTTACCGAGGTTACGGATAAAGTAGTGTCCACGAAGGTACCGTTCATGGTAACACCGGATAGGGAAGATAGGGAATATTCCGGAGCGGGATTTGAGCCCGTGCTTCCCCAGGAAGGACTCGGATCGCTTGAACAAGCGTTTGATCAGGCTAAGAAGAGTACGCCTGAAGGTGAAGTGTCGTCAGACCGTCCTCTTCCCTCGGGTGAGTTTTCGTTACGCCCAGTCACTCGCGACAGCGAGGCACCTATCGCCGTTCCTGTTTCTCCGGAGTATGCGAAAGAACATCCACTTTCACCCGAGGCACGTGAAGCACTTATTCGGGAGATGGAGACGCTTGAAACCTACCTTGCGCGCATTCGTAGCGTGGGGAAAAAAGTGAATGAACCGACAACTCCTCGCGAGAAAAATATAAACGCGTTTCTTGAAAAAGCTTCGGTTCGTCAGCGAGAGATGAACGCGCTTTCTACCGAGATTGCGGGCGCGCGAACGTTTGGAGAAAAGATGTCTCTTGAAGGCAAAATAAATTCGCTTCTCGCCAGTATAAAATCGCTCGCCAAAAGTAACCAGTCCCTGTTCCCGCCGTCGTATACTCACGACTGGTTTGATACCTATCGTTCGCTCATAGCCGCCCTGCCCGGGGCTATAAAAAATAATGAACTCGCCTCCGGTATCATTTCGGAAGGACTCGCGACTGAAGAAGATTTTGTCAGCCGTCTCAAGGCGCGCATACCCGAGTTGGAAAAAGGAAGGACCATTTCCATCGCTACCTTTCTTGATGAGGCGGTGGACGATCTCACGAAGTAGAAGAACAGCTCCAGAAGATACAGTGGGTTGTGACAACGCATGGCAATAATCTGGTCGTTACACGACAAGGAGGCCTGCGAGTATTCCCGTGCCGAGCGCGATAAGCCACGCAAGTGTCCAAAGCACCGTCTGGAGCGCCTCATGCTTTCTCTCGGTGATAACGAGGCGGATGGGATAGGCGAATACCAGTGAACTGCAGATAAGCGCCGAGGTGACGAAGGCGATTAAAAAGAGCGTCATGGAGATAAAGGGATCCGATGGTTCCCACCCTGAAAGCCACACGGTGCCAAAGCGGATGATGAGCGTGAACAGAACGATATAGGCGAGAAGGCCGAGCGCCTGGAAGAGACCGATGAGTTTTGGTGATTTTGGCATGGTGGGGGATTACGCGTGGATACCTTTACAACTCAAAGAGAACCGTCTTCCGTTACGGGCGAGGTATAAAGTAAAAAGCCGACGTGGTGTGCGTCGGCGTTTTCTCTTTGTGCGGGGAGCAGAGGAGTGGCGTGGAGGTGTCACCCCGTGCAGACTCTTATACCATCCCCAACTAACCTCTCCACAATACCTCTTTGTTGTGGTATGCTCTTTGCATATGGCAAAGCTCATAGTCGTTGCGCACGACACTGAAGCCGGACTCCGGAAGAAGCTCCGGCAT
>Ga0080064_1001601_pt1 | contig 44424 bp, 43 predicted proteins | sample Subgrocontami54m_FD_69260 | JGI IMG/M metagenome (GOLD analysis project Ga0080064, IMG submission 69260) | Subsurface groundwater microbial communities from S. Glens Falls, New York, USA - GMW46 contaminated, 5.4 m (SPADES assembly) (version 2) ...
TGATTGGGGCAGAACTGCGATCTAAATCATTCTGGGCGATCATTATCGCGTTACTCCTGATTTTGGCATATATCACCTTTACGTTTCGAAAAGTTTCTTACCCGGTTGCATCATGGAAATATGGGTCTACGGCATTGTTTGCACTTTTTCATGATCTTGTTACTACGGTCGGCGTATTTGCGATTTTAGGACACTATCTCGGAGTTGAACTTACCAGCTCCTTTATCCCTGCATTTTTAACCGTGTTAGGTTTTTCCGTGCATGATACCATCGTGGTGTTTGATCGTATTCGTGAAAATCTTTTGAAATACAAGGGTGATTTTAAAGATATTGTAAATAAATCACTCAATGAAACATTAGTTCGTTCAATCAATACTTCTTTTACCGTAATGCTCGTATTGGTGGCGCTTTTAGTATTTGGCGGAGAAACCATAAAGCAGTTTGCACTTACGCTCTTAATTGGTATTGCACTTGGAACGTATTCTTCAATTTTTGTCGCATCGCCACTATTGGTCATTTGGAATAATCTTTCAAAGAGGAAAAAGTAGGGTTTTATTACAGGTTACGAGTTATCATCGCCTTTGGCGAGACCCCGCCAGGGGCGGTGGCAAGTTGCGAGTTACGCTTTTAAAGACCATGGTAATCCATGGTTTTTTAGTGTATCCTAAGTAGTATACTATTTCACTTATGGATATCGTTTTTAATTTTTTATATTCGTTTCTTCCCGATGCATCCAACCCCTTTGAGGCAATGTGGCAAGTGTTTGGGAGGGGTGGGTGGATATTGGTTGTCTTGGTGCTTATTAAGGGTTTTTGGTGGCTTTATTTAAGTGAGATACGTTCGCATTACGGTTCAAAGCTTCAGTATATTTTGTTGTCTGTAAATGTGCCGCGCATGACCGAGCAAACGCCAAAGGCAGTTGAAAATATTTTCTCGCATTTTACCGGGCTTTTAGGCGGCGGTAATTTGATTGATAAGTATGTTAAGGGTAAGTTTCAAGAAAATTTTGCGTGTGAGCTGGTGAGTAGAGATGGCATTATTCGCTATTACATCCGGATTCCCGCAGGCCTTCGAGATGTTTTTGAGTCCGCATTGTTTGCGCAGTATCCTGAAATTGAAATTAAAGAAGCAGTTGATTATGCAGCTGAAGTGCCACAGACGTTTCCAAATGGTACCCATGATATGTGGGGTACGGAATTATGTCTTGCGCGAGACGAGGTTTATCCAATCCGCACATGGATTTCTTTTGAACATTCTCTTACCGCAACATTTAAAGATCCGCTTGCATCGCTGCTTGAATTTTTAGGAACGCTGCGGGTGGGCGAGCAAATATGGATCCAATTTTGTTTACTGCCTATTTCAGATAGTTGGCGAAAAGAAAGCGATGTGGTTGTAAAAAAATTAATTGGTGCAAAAGTTCCACCACCAAAACCGGGGTTGACACAATCAATACTTGGTATTACACATAGTGCGCTTATGGAAATTACCCATGCGGTTACTGGAAGTGTATTGGCTCCAAAGGCACCATCACCAAAAGCTGCTGAGGCGCCTCAAACATTACTGCAGCATCTTACTCCCGGGGAAAAACAGGTTGTGGAGCAAATTCAGCTCAAAGCCGCAAAATCTGGATTTATGACAAAAATCAGAGTTGTGTATATTGCTAGAAAAGAGGTGTTTAGTAAGGGGCGGGCGGTTGTAGGAGTGTTGGGATCATTCAAGCAATTTGGTGCGCTTCACTTGAATGAATTTGTGCCCGATAAATATACCAAGACTTCCGCAAATTATTTTTATGTGAAAGAGCGTGTTGCCAAACGCCAAAATAAATTAATGAAGGCATATACTGCAAGGTCAAGCGGCAGGGGGGGAAAGCGATTTGTATTAAATGTTGAGGAACTTGCAACATTGTGGCACTTTCCACTTATTGATACCAAGGCGCCCTTGATAGCAAAATCGGAAAGTAAAAAAGGAGAGCCGCCGGTGAACTTGCCACTTTCAAGTGAATTTGAAACACGGGATACCCCTGAACCGCAACGAGCCAAAGAGAAAGAAGGGGTGCCTGAAAATTTACCATTTCTATAAATACTATGAATGAACAGCCACCACCAAGTGATATAGCATTTTTTGCAGAGACAGATTTTCGGGGACAGCGCCGAAAGTTTGGCATTAAAACGGATGATCGCCGCCGCCATATGTATTTGCTCGGAAAAACTGGTATGGGCAAATCAAATTTAATGGAAAACATGATCATTAATGATATTCGGCAAGGCAGGGGTGTAGCGTATATCGATCCGCATGGTGATACTGCTGAAAAGCTTTTGGATTATATTCCACCCTATCGTATGAATGATGTGGTGTATATTAATCCTGCTGACATGGAGTACCCGGTTGCGTTTAATATTTTAGAAACGGTTGATGAGCGTCATAAACACTTGATCGCGTCCGGGCTTATGGGGGTCTTTAAAAAGATTTGGCCTGATGTATGGAGCGCGCGCATGGAGTATATTTTAAATAATACTATTTTGGCGTTACTTGATTACCCTGGTTCAACCATGCTTGGGATTAATCGCATGCTTTCAGATGCTGAGTACCGCCAAAAAGTTATTGACCGTGTTACTGACCCGATGGTAAAAGCGTTTTGGGTTGTTGAGTTCGGTAGTTATCAGGATAAATTTGCTGTTGAGGCGGTTGCGCCAATTCAAAATAAAGTGGGGCAATTTCTTTCAGCAGCACTCATTCGAAATATTGTAGGGCAGGTAAAATCTTCCATTAATATTCGCGATATCATGGATACGGGGAAAATCTTAATTGTGAACCTTTCAAAAGGGAGAATCGGCGAAGATAATATGCGGCTTATGGGAGGATTGTTTATTACCAAGCTGCAGCTTTCCGCTATGGAACGGGTTGAAATGCCTGAACATGAACGAAAAGATTTTTTTGCGTATGTTGATGAGTTTCAAAATTTTGCGAATGAAAGTTTTGCAAGCATTCTTTCGGAGGCGCGAAAATATCGACTTTGTTTAACCGTTGCACATCAATATATCGAACAACTTGATGAAAAGGTACGCGCGGCAGTTTTTGGAAACGTTGGTACGATGATTTTATTTCGCGTGGGTGCTGCGGATTCATTTTTTTTAGCAAAAGAATTTGGGCCTCGGTTTATTGAAGAAGATTTGGTGAGTTTGCCAAAATATCATTTTTATATCAAACTCATGATTGATGGTGTTGTTTCTGAGCCATTTTCGGCTATTGGACTGCCACCATTGTTGCTTGAGGGGGATGCAGTCAGTACGCGAGAAAAGGCAATTCGAGTGTCGCGAGAACGGTATGCGATTCGTCGAGAAGTTATTGAGGAAAAAGTTGCGCGCTGGATGGAAACAGCGCAAAAGGAAATGGAAAAAGTGAAAGAAAAAGAAATACGAAGAAAAACCACCTCACCTGCCGAGCTTTTAGAAAAACTTGAACTCGTACTTGGTACAAAGGCTGAGGGACAAGAAGATGGCGCACCAAAAGAGGATGCTGTAAAGCCATCTGTTATTAAGGAACAGACTATTCAAGATAGCGGTACGGCGGTAGGGCTTTCAGACCTTACTACCAATAAACCTATTTCATTTTCAAAAATAAAACCACCACAAAAAAGCAGTTAACTAGTTAGCAAGTTTGCCAGTTAGTTTGAATAAAATAATTTATGGTACTATCAGAAATTTTCAAAAAATACCTCAAACATAAAGAAGAGGAAGAAAAAAAACATAAAGAGGAAACTATTACGGTCAATGAAGCGGCGGGCGTCATTGCATTTTATTTTGAAAAAATCAGAAACATCGTTGATTATCAAGATGAGCATTTATTACGACAAAATGCTATCCGTCGAATATTGAACCGGCGTTTTTTACTACAGCAAGCTTCAAAAGATGTTGCAGAAGGGTTGGTGAAAGAATTAGTTCGATCGCGCTATTTTGCAAATAACACACTGCCCAGCAAAGCAATTCAGGATGTTGCCCTTATTTTAAAAAGATATGTTGACGTTATTCTTTCATTAAAAAAACGGCGTATTTGTTCTGATAAAGATCGTGATTGGCTGTTATGGATGGCAGCGTGTATGATTGATGAGCATCTTTCTACTCTGCGTGCCGAGGAAGCACTCGTGGCGCTTATGAGTGATGTAATGGACCCTGTGAGCGTAATCGAATATCCCGGGTTAACTCCCCAGATGAGGGGAGTACAATTGCAAATCGCCGCGTATCGTATTTTGCTCAGGCCCGATATTAATCGGCTTCGATTTTTTTTACTTAAGAAGTGCGCGCCTCAATGGGTTGGCTTAGATCACAGCGATGCAGAAGAATTGGCACGTGAGTATGTGTCGTTACGAAAAAATATCGATCAGATTATTCATCACCCGATAGGGCGAAAGCTTCTCGTTTCATTTAGGCGTTTTCGTATTCCTTTTGCCGTACTTCATACGATTATTCGAAATAATGGACATGAATTATTAGAAAAAAAAGAGTTATTTGAACGCGAGGTACGAAGAATTTGTGAAGGCATGGTTATGGTACAGCGCAGAAGGCTTGTAACACGGACTATACGGGCATTCATATATATTTTTCTTACAAAAATGTTATTAGGAATTGCCGTTGAGCTTCCTTATGATTTGATGGTTCTTCATCATATCAATAAGATTCCTTTACTGGTAAATATTATTTTCCCCCCATTCTTAATTGCGAGTATTACGTTAACGGTTCGCTATCCGAATGAAAAAAACACCGATGCAGTGTGGCATGCTATTTGTGAAATTGTGTATCCTGATACTCCTAAGGAAATCTTTGGTGAGCAACGATATGCGCCGGACCGAAAGAGATATTTGCTTATGACCATTTTTACTATTCTGTACCTTGTGTTATTCGGCATTTCTTTTGGATTTATTGGGTGGATATTATATAAACTTGGATTTACGATTGTAAGCGGGACACTCTTTTTTATCTTTTTTTGTTTGATTACCTTTTTTGGAATTACATTGCGCCGTTCAGTACGTGATTTAGTGGTACTAAAAGTGAAACCTACTTTTTTTATGATGTTTATAGATTCATTTTTCTTGCCTATTATGCAAGTTGGGCGATGGCTTTCATTTAATATTTCCCGCATTAATATTTTTGTTTTTATTTTTGACATCCTAATTGAAGTACCGCTTCAAGCCCTCATTGAAATTACCGAAGAGTGGTTTACGTTTATCAAAGAAAAAAAGGAACAGCTCGAGTAACGTATGTCATATAGTCAAAAATTATTATTCATCCTTGTGGTACTTGTTTTGGGTGGTACGTATGGAGCAACGCACGCACAGATATTGAAATCAAAAGTAAAGGGAGGAATTATTACAACGGGAACCCAAAAGGAGGTACTCTGGTATGTGTATCCAAAGGATAAAAAAAGATATGGCGCGCGCGATTCAGCTTTTTTATTTAAAATGTTAATAGAGTTTTCAAAACCTATTTCAGCTAAAGAGCTTCAAAAAATTCCATTGAGTTTTTCCCATACGGCGTTATATGGAGTAGATGAAGATGAGGACGGGGTTCCCAGTGAATTAGAACTCGCGCTTTTTACTAATCCACTTGCAGATGATACTGATGGGGACGGCTATACTGATTATGAAGAGCTTCACACTGGCCATAATCCATTTGATAATTCAAAACACATTTTTATTGACATGAAAAAGGCCAAGGAGTATAGTGGCAGTGTTTTACGTAGCGAGACACAAGGCCAAGATGCATATTGGTATGTGCACCCTGAGGACGGAAAGAGATATTTTCTCTCTTCGCCCGAAGTTGCCTATACGATTTTGGGAGATCTTTCAAAAATGATGAATCAAAATGATCTAAGAAAAATTCCTGAAGGAGTTTTTCCACGACAGATTGTAAAATCGGTTATTGATGGCGACACGATTGAATTAGAGAGCGGAAGACTCGTGCGGTATATAGGAATAGATGCGCCTGAAATAGCTTTTGATGATTGCTTTGGTAGGGAAGCAACTGAAATGAATAGAGCACTCGTGGAAGGAAGAGAGGTACTGCTTTCATCTGATCGCTCATTTACTGATGAAGAAGGCCGCTTACTTTTATATGTCAGGAGTAATGACTTGTTTGTAAATGATATTCTTGTCCGTGATGGCTATGCATTTGCCAGTGCGTATGCGCCTGATGTAAAATATTCGAGAGATTTTTTTCACGCGCAACGTGAAGCAAAAGAAGCGCGTCGTGGGTTGTGGGGCAATTGCTGGCACCCCGAAGCAAAGCAAATCAATAATTAAAAGTTAAGAATTATAAATTACGAATGATATGAAAATATTTTTTATTGGATTATTTCTTGTTATGGGAGGTTTTTTGTTTGTTGGCGGCGCTTCTGCCGAACTGTTGTATTCCGGCGAGGGGCCAAGAATTTATGGAAGACTCCACGAAACCGGGGCGCACACTGCGCGTGTTCGCTGGAGTACGGGAGATTCTTCAATTACCTGGATTAAATACGGAGAAACCGTATATCTCGACCAGGAAGTAAAAGAAGAAGGTATACAAAAAAAGAATCACGAACTATTTTTAAAAGACCTCAAAAGCAATACCACGTATTATTACATGATCCGTGCTCGTGATGAAAAAACAGGAAAAGAAAGTTGGTTTGAAGGTCGTTCATTTAAAACGCTTGTTGAAGGAAAATCAGAAATTGATCCCTCTGCTCCTGTCTTGCCAACACTTTCATTTGAAGACCAGATCCAGAAGGGGATTACGACCTATTACTTAAGTAAAAATGAAACGAAAAATTTTGACACAAGTACCCCAATAATAAAAGTTTTGGAAGTTCGCTCGATACGGGCAGGCAGTGCAGCTGAGATAAAATGGACAACTGATGCACAGTCAAATTCATCAATTGAATATGGTGGAAGTTGGGATTATGGCTTTGAAGGTGAAAGTACTTGTAAAACAAAATGTATTACTCACTCAGCAATTTTAGAAGGTTTGGCAAAAGATAAAAAAACATTTATAAGAATTTACACGAGTAGCCCAGATAGTTTAGATGAAACAAATAGTGGTGTTGCTAAAAGCAGGACAGCGCATATTACCTTTACACTTCCCGGTTATGATGCGCTTGTTGAAGTGGCGCCAAGAGATTTTACTTCACCTCAAATAAGTTCAGTTGAAGTTATGGTAAGAGGAGCGACAAGTTCCGGGATGATTCCTGTTGAATTTTCCGTAAACACAGATGAACCCGCGCGAGTTGAGGTTACCGTAGATCCTGAGCACGATCAGTCACAAACGGCTCAATCATTGGAGTTGCGGCGTCAATCAACAATTCAGTTTTCCAACCTAAGCCCAGGGTTGTATCATTTCTTGGTTCTTGCGCGTGACGCCGATATTAATAAAACATCATCACGCTTTTATACCTTTCGAGTGCCAGTTTCACAAAATATTTCGGCGGGCATCAAAAATACTGTCTCAGCCCCTTTGATACTCGCAAAGGATGCAAAAGTTGCGGTAACAAAAAAGAATGGTCCTAAAAAAATAGTAAAAAAGAATATCGTAAAAAAGAACATTGTTCCCAAAAAAAACAGCAAGAAAAAAATATCAGTTAAAAAGAATATTAAGGTAAAAAAGAAAAAAGCATCTGCCAAGAAAAAATAAGCATACAAAAAAAGATAAACTCATCTACGTCGCTCTTTCGGGCGGCGTAGATTCGTCTGTAGCAGCCGCACTACTCGTTGAGCAGGGGTATCGTGTTGTTGGGGTGTTTATGCGCCAATACGACTACGCAGATGTGCGAACAAAAAATAATGATTTTTTAGCATGTGCACAAGAAGAAGATCGACTTTCGGCACTTGTAGTTGCTAAACATTTAGCTATTCCCTTTTTTTCATGGGATTTTAGAAAAGTGTATCACGAAAAGGTGGTTGATTATTTATTTCGTGAATATGCCCGTGGCCGTACACCAAATCCTGATATCATGTGCAATGTACATCTAAAATTCGGGGCATTTTTAAAACGTGCGCGAAAGGAGGGCGCTGATTATATTGCGACAGGGCACTATGCCCGTCTGCGGCGGGAAATTAAAAATGAAAAATTAAAAATTAAAAATGGAAGAAGGGAATTGTTCCATCTTTTGAAAGTAAAGGATAAGAATAAGGATCAGACGTATTTTCTATCGCAACTTACTCAAAAACAATTGCAGCACTGTGTATTTCCAATAGGTGAGTATCAAAAAAGTGAGGTGCGTGAAATGGCAAAAAAATTCGGACTGCCAACAGCAAACCGCAAAGATAGCCAAGGTATTTGTTTTGTGGGCGATGTTTCAATGCAAGACTTTTTATCTTCGCGAATTCCATCAAAACTGGGGGCCGTTATTACCACAAAGGGAATTCGCATTGGTACTCACAAAGGTGCTGCGTATTATACGATTGGTCAGCGACATGGCCTAGGTCTCAAAGGTGGCGAGAACCCTTATTATGTAAGCGCGATAGATATTAAAAAGAACATACTTGTTGTTACGCAAGGAGAAAAAAAGACAGACCTATTTTCAAAACAACTAACAGTGAAAAATCTTCATTGGATTTCTGAAATTACACCACCATTTCCATTTTCTTGTAGGGCCCGTATTCGTTATCGTCAATCATTGGAAGGATGCACAATCCTAAAACTCAAAACTCGAAATCCGAAACTCGAAATACATAAAGTGGAATTTAAAAGAGCACAGCGGGCTGTTGCGCCGGGACAATTTGTAGTTTTTTATAAAGGAAAAGAATGTTTGGGAGGAGGGGTTATTTTGTCTTGAAATTTCTTGACATTTTTTATATTGTAATTTAAAATTTTGACGTTTTGGATTATTATATTGTTCGTTGAAAATAAAAAAAGAGGGAGATGCCGTGAAACTTACAAGGATTACACGTGATCAGTATGAATATGTAACTAATAGAGGTGCATATTACATTGTGCAAAATCTTTCATCCCTTGAGTTGATCTTTGCTCAAATTGATCGTTTTTCCGCAAGAGTGAACGCACTTGAAGAACTCGCTGAATTAGTCTCTCTAGATTTTCATAGGGCAATATCTCGTATTTGTCAAAATGATGACAATCGAAATATGCAAACACTCACCGAGCATATAAAGGAGTTGCCTGCTAACAAAAGAACATTCCTAGCGATTTTTGATTTGGTAAAGAAAATACTAGAAAGTGAAGTGGGTTATGAAGGCGGAGCAAGTCATGAAGGAATTATTGCTATTCATTATTCATGTGGTTTTCGCAGGTATTCCTATCATGTATGCGTTATTCCAACCTCTCCGGGTTCACAAGAATATTTTGCAACATTTATTGTTGCAGGCATAGATATGTTAAGTCTCCTTTCTGAAATGATGAGGCTCAAAAAAGCCATTGGCGAAGTTTCGCTTATTTGTGAGCTTGCCGGTAATGAAGATGGGTTATTTAAATTTGATCTAAGGGGTCTTTTTGAACTTCTTGGAAAATTATTTCCTTCTTTTAGGGGGCTTGATAGTATTTCTCGTAGTCATGATTTTGCAAAGCAACTTAGCAGGAGTACGTCGCAGAAGGTGACGAGTACATTTCCCACTGCAACTTCTACAATAGCATTTACGATTCCTGAATTTAGTTTTTTGTGCATCGGAATAATTTCAGTAAGTGGGATATTTAGTTTTGAAATTAATGGAGAATTTTATTTTTATCCTATTCAAAATTCATCTCCGCGTTTCTGTGTAAGTCTTTCTTGTATGATGCTTGAATTAGAAATGTTACTTCCTTATATGTTTAATGATACTGAGCTTTCTTTGGTAAAGCAAACTCTCGATGATATTGGCGGCGATTTACAAACACTTGTTGTTCAATCTACATCTTAGTACCTTTTTATTTACCCGCTATGCAACCATAGCGGGTGAATCTTTTTTAATTGCCACTTGTTAAAATTTATGGTTTTGATACTCTTTTTTGGTATTTCTTTGTACTTTGAAAATTTATGATAAAAAACACTTCGACTATGCTCAGGATCTTTTTTGTATGCAAAAAAAGAGGAGAAAATGATGAGATTTGCATCCTTATCTCGGAGTACTACTCAATTTCCTGGACATGTTAATATTCCAGATAGAATGCTTTTTCGTAAACTCTTTTCTCTTGTCTGGATTCTTCTTCGTGCCGAAGGTGAACCACTCGAACGGCTTGAGCAGTGTGTGCGTACTGCCACATCAAGTTACGAATACGAAACAGAAGTGGTGAAGATTGCCCCAGACATTTACGGAGCCCTCGAATATTTGGCGGCAATCAGTCAAGAAAGCCCGTTAAAAGTATATGCAGAGGATATTATAAGGCGTGTGCGTGAAGAAAGATATCTTAATCATGAAGGAAAATTTCGTATTACTGAAAGCAATAAGAATGTACGTACGATTCAACATCATCCTTTTTCGTGTACGGTGTACGCTTCAGGATTTGATTGTAATGCTCTTTCTCTTGAATTGCTTGTGAATAGCTTAAATGTCTCACAGATATTAAGTGAATATTTGGAATTGCGAAATTCGCTTTTCGAGTATGTGCTTGCATACGAGCTGTATCAGGAAGACATCGGATATGTATTTGATGTCTTCGAATTCCTTGACCGCATAGGCCCCTTTATTGGAAAATCATTTGATTCATCAAGCGCAGTAAATGTATTATGTAGCGGGTTTGACCAAATACGTGAAATAAGTGATCGTTCTTGCAATGGCGCACTAGTTCCATGTGTGGCATGGCCGATTGTTGATGAAGGTGATTTTTGGTATATGCTTGATGTACAAATTCATTACGCACATTTGCTACAGCGTAATGGCTTTAAACTGATTCTTACACCTGTACTAGTGCAGGGAAAGGTATTTCGTCCCACAATTCGTATGAGCATGAAGCGGGTACGGCCTGTTCGTGATGAGGGTGATGTGGTGCTTACTCCCGCACCATTTATTGGTTCTGAAATGAGGTATGTAAATAGTGTATGCATTGATATTATTGATTCCCTAAAACCTTTTATGTGTTCTTTTGGTTCCCCGCGCGTATAACGCGGGGAACATTGTTTTTTTAAAACAATATGGTACATTTTACAGGTTACTTTACTATATGACTTCAAAAGAAATTAGAGAAAAATTTATTGAATATTTTAAGCAGCATAATCACGCGATTGTGCCGTCTTCCTCGTTGATTCCTGATGACCCTTCAGTTTTGCTTACGACTGCGGGTATGCAGCAGTTTAAAAAATACTATACCGGCGAAAAGGATGCACAAGCTGATTTTGGCTGCAAAAATACGGCATCAATTCAAAAAAGTTTTCGCACCTCAGATATTGATGAAGTTGGCGATGCAACGCATTTAACATTTTTTGAAATGCTTGGAAATTTTTCATTTGGCGGATATTTTAAAAAGGAAGCCATTACGTATGCCTACGAGTTTATTACCAAAGAGCTTGGCCTGCCAATTTCATATGTGACTATTTTTACGGGGTCACAAACAGTTCCAAAGGATGAAGAGTCTCGGACAATCTGGAAAAGCTTAGGGGTTCAAAATGTTATTGAAGAGGGAATGGAAGATGTTTTTTGGGGTCCGACGGGTAGTTCTGGCCCCTGTGGGCCTACCACAGAAATTTATTGCAAAAATGCCGACGGGGTAGACGTTGAAATATGGAATATTGTATTTAATCAATTTTTTTGTACCGGATCCCGTCAAGATCTTGAGGCGGGCAATGCAGAGCTTAAAAATCTTGATGTTGCAGGAATTGATACGGGCATGGGCCTCGAGCGTTTAGCAATGATTTCGCAAAGCACAAAAACAATTTTTGAAACAGATTTATTTACTCCCCTTACGAGCTTAATGACCGGAGATTTTTTTAATGAACGAATGAAGCGGATTTTTGCCGACCATATCCGCGCATGTATGTTTTTGATTACTGATGACATTCGACCGTCAAATAAAGGAGCGGGGTATATTTTGAGAAGACTCATGCGAAGAATGATTGCACTGAATACAACGGCTGATTTTAATTCCTTGTTCCGAGCAGCGGTTGAGACATATCGGATTCACTATCCTGAAATTGTTGAGAATTCAGTCCTTGTGGTTTTTAATGATGAAAAAAATAAGTTTGAAAAAACAGTTTCTCGAGGATTACATGAATTAAAAAGAATTGAAACAATTGATTGTGTAAACGCATTTAAACTGTATGAAAGCTATGGTCTTCCCTACGAAACGATCAAGGAATTTGGGGGGGATAAAGCCTTACAATTAAACCACGAGGGCTTCGATGAAGAATTTAGAAAACATCAGGAAATTTCGCGGGCGGGGTTGGAAAAAAAATTCGGGGGACATGGCTTATTGCTTGATACGGGCGAATTAAAAGCAAAAGATGAGGAAGAACTAAAAAAAGTTACACGCTTGCATACTGCTACTCATTTGCTACAGCAAGCATTGCGCCTGGTATTGGGCGAGGAAGTACATCAAGCGGGTTCTGATATTACCACTGAACGCACCCGTTTTGATTTTACGTTTACACGCAAAGTAACAGAAGATGAATTACGAAAAACAGAGGCGATTATTAATGACATTATCGCAAAAGATCTTCCCGTTTCTTTTCAAGAACTGCCAATTGATGAGGCAAAAAAAACAGGAGCATTATATTATTTCAAAGAAAAATACCCTGAAAAAGTCAAGGTATATTATGTGGGTAGTTCTCTACCAGATGCGTTTTCAAAAGAGTTTTGCGGAGGCCCCCACGTTACGCATACGGGGGAAATTGGCATGGTAAAAATTATGAAAGAAGAAGCGTGCAGCGCCGGCATTCGCCGTATTCGAGCAACTATCGAATAAAATAAATCTAATTTTTAATATTAGTAAAATTATATGAATCCTATTGAAGGGGTAGAACAAATCGAAATTCATGTGGGGACTGAAATAGAGTTGGAGCAGTTTGATCAGATGTACGATGAGTATGTGGGTTTAAGAAAAGATGATAATAAAGATAGTGATAGTAAACAGAATGAAACTAGAGACGAAAATAAAAAAATTCCATTCATAACATATACGAATTCAACAGACACCTTGCAGAAGATTGTCGAAAAATTAATGCCAAACGAATGGATAGAGGAGCAAAATGAAAAATGGAGAGGAAAAGGATGGGGTGGAGATATAGATTGGTCGGGATATAAATTAACACTAGACGGTCATATTTTTATTGAATATAAATCGGGAGATCAAAAACCATTTGGAGGAGGTCCAATAAAAAAATTCCGCTGTGTTGCGGAAGAAATAAAGGCGAAACAAATACTTCCTGGTTGGTTGGTTAAGGAGGCAGTTTCAGATCCAAGTTATGGAGAATATGGACTCGGAGAACCTAAATGGGGAACACCTGAAGAAGCGAGAGAATTGCTTATTCGTTTTTTTAAGGAAAGTGGCCTTCATTCCGAAGATATTGCTTGATAAAAAAACATAAATAATACTATAATTTTAATCACTCATTATTCGTAACTAATAGAGTATATTCCCCGCGTGGGTTTGCCGATTGAATTTCCTGAATAACCTCTAAGATGGGGCCACGATAAATTTTTTCATAGAACTTCGTAAGTTCCTTGCCTACAATTACGTGACATTCCGGCAAGTGAAGAGAAATTTCCAGCAATGTTTTAACGAGCCGGTAGTTTGATTCATATAAAAAAACCGGACATGAAAAGGATGCGAGCTTTTCAAAATACGCTCGACGATGTTTTTTGTGGGGTGGAAAGCCCAAAAAAACAAACTCCTGTAAATTTACCCCCGCAACACACGCAAGCGTCGTAAGGGCTGAAGGGCCGGGAAGCGGAGTAATCGTAAGATCATTTTTGAAATGCTCAAGAAGTTTACAGATAAGCTCATTGCCTGGATCTGAAATTCCGGGGGTTCCCGCATCGGTGACAAGTGCCAGCTTCTTCTTTTGTTCTAAAAGATCAATAATACTTCCGAGTCGGCGTGCGACATTATGTTGATGGCACGATATGAGCCTTTTTTTTAGACCATAGTGAGTGAGAAGCTTTTGTGTGTGGCGCGTATCTTCACATAGCACTACGTCAGCCTCCTGCAACGCTTCTAAAGCGCGAAGCGTGATATCTTTAAGGTTTCCAATAGGGGTTGCGACAATAGAGAGATTCATAACATTATATTATGGAGTATACTTCTATCATATCATTCCTTATATAAGAGGGAAAGAGGGTCGTAATTATAACGTTTTTATGGCATCCCTTCAGGTCTTGCACGTTTTTAAAAGGTGTGATATTCTCAATCGCGTATTTAGTCTTGCGTTATACAAATAACTCTTGTATACTAATCACACCCTTAAGCTTTAAGGGTGACTATTATTTCTTTTTTAAAACAAAAAGTGATTATGGAGCAACGAATGGATTCGAGTAAAGAATTTATTGAGGCCGATGGAGAGGTAGGTGAATTACTTCCTTCAGCAACATTTCGAGTAAAACTCGATAATGGCCATGAAATTTTTACTCACCTTTCTGGCAAGATGCGAATTAATCGAATCAGGCTATTGCCTGGGGATCGAGTTCGTGTTCAAATGACTCCGTATGATCTTACAAAAGGTAGAATCGTATTCCGCTATTAAGTTATGAAAGTTCGTGCATCAGTTAAAAAAATGTGTTTAAAATGTAGAACCATTCGTCGCAAGAAACGAGTCATGGTTATTTGTAGCACTCCAAAACATAAACAACGACAAGGCTAAGTATGGCATTACGAATATCAGGAGTATTACTCCCACAACAAAAGAAAATTCAATACGCGCTTCCATATCTTTATGGAATCGGTATTGGGCTATCGCAACAAATTCTTTTGAAACTTAAAATCAACCCTGAAACACGAACAAAAGATTTAAGTGAGCCAGAAATGCAAAAACTTCGCGATGAAATTGAAAAGCATTTCCGTGTTGAGGGTGATTTGCGAAGAGAAATATTTTCAAACATCAAACATTTAAAAGAAGTAGGCTCCTATCGCGGAAGCCGACACAGTAAAAATCTTCCTTCCCGTGGCCAACGCACAAAAACAAATTCACGAACACGAAGAGGAAATGTACGCAAAACCGCCGCTTCAGGAAAGAGAAAATTAACAAAGACCTAAAAAAGTAACCAATAAATAATACACAAAATACTTAGAAATAGAATTATGTTAGATGATCAAACAATTCCTGAATTGCCCGAGACACTTGACGAATTACCTCAAGCACCGGCTGATGAGAAAGAAAAAAGGGTAAAGGCACTTAAAAAGAAAGGAAAGAAAAAAGGTTTTCGCCAGGTAACCAGTGGCCGAGCTTATATTACAGCGACGTATAATAATACGATCGTAACGTTTACTGATGCAAATGGCAATGTGCTTGCGCAATCATCTGCCGGCGCATGTGGATTTAAGGGACCTAAAAAATCAACGCCCTATGCCGCATCAATTATTGTTAAAAACGCAGTAGAAAAAACAAAGCCTTACGGATTAACAGAGGCTGCAGTATTTGTAAAGGGAGTTGGGTCAGGAAGAGAATCGGCAATTCGTGCGCTCAATGCCCAAGGTATTCAAGTTACAATATTAAAAGATGTTACCCCTATTGCTCATAATGGGTGCCGTCCAAAGAAAGTAAGACGAGTATAATATGGAACCACGAGGACCAAAATGTCGGTTATGCCGAAGATCCGGACTAAAATTATTTTTAAAAGGTGAACGGTGTTTTACACAAAAATGTGCTATTGTCCGAAGAAATTATCCTCCGGGAGTTCAAGGTGCGAAAAAAGCAAAACCTCGATTGAGTTCGTACGGGCTTCATTTGCGTGAAAAACAAAAAGCACGAATTTTATACCGTGTTTCTGAAAAGCAATTTAGCAACTATTTTCAAAAAGCAACTCGCAAGGTAGGAAATACCGGAGAGCTCATGATCCAGTTACTTGAAACACGTCTTGATAATGCAATTTTTCGGCTTGGATGGGCACGTTCACGTGATGAGGCTCGCCAATTTGTAGGACACGGATTATTTTTTGTAGATGGAAAAAAAGTAACTATTCCTTCTTTTCATGTGAAAATTGGCCAGATCATTTCTTTAAAACCAACAGCGGTTACCAAAAAAACATTTCAAGATATTGCACCTCTTTTAGTAAAGCATCAGCTTCCAAAATGGCTCCATGGGCAAGTAGGTTTGTTTGAAGCAAAAGTGGTAAGTAATCCAAGTATGGAAGATGTTGGCGCAATATTTGATATGAAATCAATCATTGAATATTACTCAAAATAATTTTTAATTTTTTCTTTATCGTATGGAACCAATTCCTTTGCCAACAAAGTTAGAATATACAAACGGGTCAAAACCAAATGAGACCATGCTTAGTATTGAACCGTTGTATCCTGGCTATGGCCTTACTATTGGTATTGCGCTACGCCGCATATTACTTTCTTCACTTTCAGGCGGTGCTATTGTTGCAGTTAAAATCAAGGGTGTTGATCATGAATTTTCAACCTTACCATACGTAAAGGAAGACGTAGTTGATATTATTTTGAACTTGAAAAAACTTCGCTTTAAAGTACATACAGACGAGCAGGTTAAAATTACCTTGCGCGCAAAGGGAGAAAAAACAGTAACAGCGAGTGATATTGAAGCAAGTAATGAGGTGGAAATTTCTTCACCCGATTTGCCAATTTGTACGCTTACCAATAAGAATGCACAGGTAGAAATGGATTTTTTTATTCGCCGCGGGCGAGGCTATTTGCCAACTGAAAACAGGGAAAAAGAAAAATTAGAAATTGGCACTATTGCAATTGATGCTTTATTCATGCCAATTCGAAATGTAAGCTTGAATTTTCAGAATGTTCGTGTCGGGCAAATGACTAATTACAATCGAGCGATATTAGGTATTGAAACGGATGGAAGTATTACCGCCCAAGACGCAGTACATGAAGCATGTAAAATTCTTACCGATCATTTCTCACTTCTCCTAGAACGTTCAAGTAATTCATTACATACACTTGCACGTGATGCGTCTGAAGAGATTGTGCAATCACAAGAGTTAGACATAAGCGAAGAAGTTGATGGAGAAGAAAGTGAACAAGAGGATGAAGAAACAGTAGGCGCAAAAAAAAGAGGAAGACCTAAAAAGGGAAGTTAATATATGAGACATCGAAAGAAAAAAGTTACGCTTGATCGAAAAAAAGCTGCACGGTTGGCATTACTTAAAACACTTGCTACCCAGTTTGTGTTATACGAAAAAATAACATCAACTGATGCAAAAGTGCGTGCACTTCGCCCCTTTGTTGAGCGTCTTATTACCCGAGGGAAAAAAAATACGCTTTTTTCACGAAGGCACCTGTTAAAATTTTTAACCGTTCCTTCTGCAGTTTCAAAAATATTGGAAGAAATTGCGCCACGATATATCGATCGACCAGGCGGATATACGCGAATTACTAAATTAAACCAACGAAAAGGAGATGGGGCACACATAGCAAAGATTGAATTTGTGTAGAACCAAAAAAGGTATATGGCAACAAAAGTTAAAAAAACAATTGAACGGAAAAGGCACGAAATTAATGCCGAAGGACAAGTACTTGGAAGGCTTGCAACACGCGTTGCAACGCTTTTGCGAGGAAAACATAAAGCCACCTTTCAACCCCATATTGATGCAGGGGATTTTGTCACTATAAAAAGTGTTTCAAAAATTATCATTACCGGTAAAAAACAAGAACAAAAAAAATACCATCATTATTCCGGATATCCAGGGGGTTTAAAAACAACAAATTACGCTCGATTGGTTGAAAAAAAACCAAAGGAAGCATTTCGAAAGGCAGTGTATAATATGCTTGACTCAAATCGCTTGCGTAATAACATGATGAAGAGACTTATTATTGAATAATAGTATGGTAAAAGAAAAAACAACTGAAAAGAAAAGTGTAAAACGCGCAACAGCTGAATCAGATACTACTATTCGTGCAGTTGGGAGACGCAAAGAAGCGATAGCGCGTGTTCGATTGCAACAAGGAACGGGCGTATTTATTATAAATGAAATGGATTATAAGGAATATTTTCCTTATACAGAATTACAGCGAGTAGCCGAATCAGCACTTTCGTTGGTAAATTTACGAACTACCTTTGATATATCGGTAAAAATTGAAGGAGGAGGTATACGAGGACAAGCAGAAAGCGTACGGCACGGTATTACCCGATGTTTGGTTACATATAACCCTGAACTTAAAAAAACATTGCGAGGCGCAGGATTTGTTACCCGAGACCCGAGAGTGAAGGAACGAAAAAAACCAGGTTTGAAACGAGCTCGCCGCGCACCACAATTCAGTAAGCGCTAATCATTAATCATATATTTATGGGAGCAGGTGGGCCACTTATATTTGATGATGATGTTGCATGGGATGTTAAAGGCGTTTTTGATGAAGTATATAGTGAAGAAATTTCAACAGAAGATATCATTAAAAATGTACAAGATGAATTAAGTGATTATTTTGAAGACGAAGATGATAGCCCAATTGCATGGTGTTCACTTGCAGCACTTCTTATTGAAAAAGGTATATTAAATGAAGTAGTTAAGAAACATGCATTAGAGGGTATTGAATTTGAGATGAAAAATGAGCCAGGGGGTAGGTGGCTTGAAGAAGATTATGTGGAACGAAAAAAGGTTCTCGAGGAGTTTAGAGAAATACTTCTTGGAAAAAATAAAGAAAATTTTAGCGCCGTTGACCAGTAGTGCAAAATAAAATCAAAAAATTCTATAATGATGTATAATAAAGCTGTCACACGACAGCTTTATTTCTTACATAGTTGATATACGGGGTATGAATAAACAATCTATTGCGCGAAATTCAACCTATCTTTTAGCAGCATCTATCATCCAAAAGATTTTGAATTTGGTATATTTTGTTTTGATCGCACGTTCCTTTGGGCCGGCTGATCAGGGGAAATATAGTACGGCTTTGGCTTTTGCAGCGCTTTTTAGTGTTGCAGTAGATTTCGGCGCAGCGGCAGTGTTGACTCGTGAAATTGCGCGCGATACCACGAAAGCATCACAGTATCTTTCACATATTTTATGTTTTCGCATCGTCGTGGGCATTATCACTTATGGAGTTATCATTGCGGCGGCCTCACTTATTGGGTATTCCGGGGAGCTGCAGTTTCTTATCGCGCTTGCAAGTATTTCCATGGTACTAGATATGGTTTCAACGGCTGTGTGGGCAGTATTTCGTGGGTTTCAAAATTTTAAATATGAAGGCCGTGCAATTATAGGCACTAATTTAGTGATGGTACTTGGCGGTTGTGCATTTATTTTTTTAAAAGCTCCTTTGTATTCACTCGTTGCTATTCTTATTGCGGCAAGTTTTGCAAATGTGCTGTATGGTTTTTTTCTTCTTGCCACAAAATATCACATTAAATTGCAGTTTAAAATCAGTTGGCCTACATTAAAATCAATTCTTCTTCTTGCCCTTCCCTTTGCCGGGGCTGCAGTTTTTTCTCGGATTTACACCAATACCGACTTGGTATTGCTTTCTCGGCTTTCCAGTGAATTTTCTGTTGGATGGTATTCTGCTGCCAATAAGGCGATTTTGGCACTCCAATTTATACCGGCGGCTATTACTTCTGCACTTTACCCCGCGATGAGTCAGTATTGGCAACGAGAGCCAGCGCGTGTAGGGGAACTTTTTAGTAGAACATGCGTACTTCTTTTATTGTTCGTATTGCCGATAGCGAGTGGCCTTGCACTTTTGGCAGAGCCTATCGTTTCGCTTTTTTATGGATCACAATATGGGCCAAGCGTTGGGACGCTTCAAATACTTTCATCCGCACTTATTTTTGCTTTTCTTATTTTCCCCTTGGGCGTTCTTATTGCTGCTACTAATAGACAACTCGCAAACACCGCAGTATTAGCCGGGGCAGCTCTGGTAAATGTGGTTGGAAACTTGATATGTATTCCATTATTTGGGCTTTCCGGTGCCGCGTGGATTTCCGTGATTACGTATGGAGGAATTTTTATTGTTGAAATGATCGTTACGTGGAATTATTGGAAGACACAAGCACTTTTTTTGACAACAAAATTTTTACAAATTCTATTTGCAACCACGTGTATGGCGTTTGTGGTATATTTTTTAAAGCAATCAAGCCCACTCTATCTAACAATTCTACTTGGGGCTGTCGTGTATTTTTTATGCATTTTCCTTGTACGCGCATTCCCAAAACGTGAGTTGCAGGGATTTATGCAGGTATTTTCTAAAAAAAATGAGATAAGTGAAAAATAGCCGATATGCCCGGTAGTGAAACTTCAGCTGGGCTCAACTACGAATAATAATTCTAACCAAATTAAGACATAATAAAACGTGATATATAGCTAAGAATATTTATCTATTCGCCCTCAGGCGGATAGCTGAAGTTCTACTACCGGGTATGAAACGCACACTTTTAATTACCCTTGATTTTTATCCTCAAACCGGCGGCATTGCGCAGTACTGGAAACATCTTGGAGTTTTTTTTGATTCGCAAAAATGGGTGGTGCTTGCACCATTACTTCCTTTGGGAGTACGTGAACTTGAAGTGCCATATCGTATCATAAGAAAAAATTTTTTTTCTCGCTGGTTATTTCCGCGTTGGATCAAATTATTTTTTTTAATTCTTTTCATTGTTAAAAAAGAACGCATTGAAATGGTTGTGGTAAGTCATTTGTTGCCGGTTGGAACGGTTTTGTGGTTCTGTAATTTTTTTGTAAAAATTCACTATGTTATTGTGAGTCACGGCATGGATGCGACACTTCCACGTACAAATGCTAGAAAAAAAATACTTTGCAAAATGATATTAAAAAATGCGGAGAAGTGTATTGCAAATAGCGAACAAACCACACACAATCTTATGGCGCTTGGATGCCCAAAGAAAAAAATAACCACCATATACCCATGTCCATCACTTGATTGTTCTGATACTGATACGAGTACCTTTGATTCAAAGGGACTATTTGAAAAACTAGCAGGCAAGAGTGTTCTTTTAAGTGTTTCCCGGCTAGTGCAGCGAAAGGGTCATGAATTTATATTGCAGGCATTACCATCTATTCAAACCCATATCCCAGATAGTGTGTATGTTATTATAGGTGATGGACCATATCGGGCTTATCTTGAACAGAAGGTTATTGAACTTGGGTTAGGTAATTATGTTTTTTTCTGTGGAGAGTTGCGCGGGAAAGCGTTGTGTGATTGGTATAGTCGCTGTGATCTTTTTATTCTCACACCTTACGAACTTTCCAATCGTGATACCGAAGGGTTTGGCATGGTATATTTGGAAGCAAACTCTTTTGAAAAACCAGTCATTGGGAGTATATGCGGAGGAGTACCTGATGCGATCATTGATGGTGAAACAGGATTATTAGTTGACCAAAAAAACAGTGAACAAATTGCCAAGTCAGCCATCAAGTTATTAGAAAATCTATTTTTAGCAAAAAAACTTGGTTTAAATGGAAAAATTCGCGTTCAAAAAGAATTTCAGTGGAAACAGACGGCCAAAAAATACAAACAAATATTAACTGATTAACTGGTTAACTTGCTAACTGGCAAACTTAATTTATGATTTCCATTATTATTCCAATTTTAAATGAAGCGGATGTTATTGAGAAAACACTCCATTCAATTTTTAATCAAGAATTTAAAAACATAGAAGTTATTGTCGTAAATGACGGTTCAACAGATAATCTTGATGAAGTATTGCAACCATGGTTAGAAAAAATTACGTACATTAAGTTTGAGAAAAATAAAGGAAGACAAATCGCAAGAAATACTGGCATTGCTGCATCAAAAGGACAATATCTTTTCGTATGTGATGCAGATATTACCATGAAACCCGATTGCCTTGAAAAAATGGTAGACGCGTTGCAAAATAATCCCCATGCAGCATTTACCTATTCGGGTTTTTTGTGGGGAAGCAAAACATTTACGAGTTTTCCGTTTGACGTTAAGAGATTACAGCAGATGAATTATATTAATATGGCAAGTTTAGTGCGACGTGCGTTGCACCCGGGTTTTGATGAGGCAATTGGAAAATTCCAAGAGTGGGATGTGTGGCTTACATTACTTAATAAGGGATATGAAGGCATCTATATCCCTGAAATTTTGTTTTCTTTCGGGCCCCCGCGAAAAGCTGGTTTAAGCGTACTCTTACCTGGGTTTATGTATAAAATCCCTTGGAAAAAATTCGGAATCCATATCCGCGCAATAGAGCAATTCGAACACTGGAAAAAAATAGTTCAAAAAAAACACGGATTATAAAAACTTGACAACTATTTTAAAAAAGGAGTATGATAAAAATATACAAAGTATGAATATTATTTTTCAAACAATCTATCGTCGACATCGTATCCATGAAACTTCGAATAGGCGTCGAGGATTGTTTGATATATTATAATTTTTTAAGTCAATTTTAAATCATACAAACCCTTAGAGCGCCTAAGGGTTTTTTTATTTTTATGAAAATATATGAAAAATAATTTTTCTACTAAAACACTTCCCGTAGGTTCTCTTGGCATACTTTCCGCATCAATTCCTGTCATAACATTTATAGGTAAAAAACCTGGAAAAAAAATTGTTATTACGGCAACAGTGCATGGAAATGAAATCACATCCCTTTTTGTACTAAATGAGCTTATTTCATTATTACGCGTATGCACAGTACAGGAAGGAGAGGTTGTGATAGTTCCTGTTGTAAATCCTCTTGGATTGGCATTTGGTACGCGCAGAGAACCGCTTGATGAAGAAAATTTGAACAGGGAATTTCCCGGTTCTTCTTCAAAAAGTCTTGGAAAAAGAATTACAAATGCAATATGGGACCAAGCACAAGATGCGGATTTTATCATTGATTTGCACACCTTTACCTCACGGCAGTGTGTATTTACCGGCGTTATGGTAAAAACAGGAACAAAAATTGACGAAGAGATTATTCGAATTATGAAACGGATACGCCCTGATTGCGTCTGGTGTATTGATATGAACCGTGATGAAGATAAAAGGTTTTACGGTGCAATTGATGTTGTTGCCGCTTCAAAACAAATTCCAGCGATGACCCTTGAAATGGAGCGGCTTACGAATGTTTCAGAAAGTAAGATTATGCGCTATGTCAGCAGTATCATGTCTGTTCTTCATGAGTTAAGAATTATTGATCTTCCCGATGGCATACATGAATCACACAAAAAAGATATTCCAGTATTTGAAGGACATTATCTCTATTGCGATATGTCAGGATTATTTTTCCCGTGTGTATCGGTTCTTGAAAAAATTACTAATAATTCTCTTCTTGGCGAAGTTGTTGACATAACAACATTTGAAAAGAACAACGTCTATTCGCCAATGGATGGAACAATTCTCACAATTCGCTACAAAGATTTTGTGCGTACCGGCAGCAAACTCGCAAGCATTGGTACATATGTGGGGTTACTTTGAAAATTAAGAGATTATTTTTTCTTCCTCACACCGATGGAAGGCGTTTCTATCGGCGTGAGGAAGAAGTTCTCACGAGAAAGAGAGTAAGTAATGCTCACAAAGGAAGATTTGAACGAATTGCTTGAAGGCGGCCTCTCCTACCGTTATTCAAAGGAACGGTGGAATCAACTCCAGAATGGCAATGGGGATATGTCATTCAAATCACCTTGGCGTAAAGTTAGGGTGAATGGAGAACAGATGGTTGAAGAGCTTATTCAGCCGGTTCTTCAGCCAGTCTATCTTACTAAAGAAGAACAGGTGTTCTTTGAGCGCTTGGCAGAGAGCTGGCATGAGGTTATGCGCGGACTGTTTTCCATCGCAGATCGGCATGCGAATCGGAACACGGTGTATGGCATAATCACGCGAAGAGTACTGGATACGATGTGTAGTATGCAAGCGTTTGCAAAAACAGGATATCCAGACAACCCAACTCCGTTCCTGCGGCTTGACATGGTGCGTGATGATAATGGTCAATTTAAGACCATTGATATCAATACAACCCGTCCTGCCGGGCTTGGCGATTGCATGGTACTTGCCAATGCATTTTCCAAACTGGGAATGGGAACGCAGTATCCATTCGGTGAAACATTTATGCATGTGGTTCAGCAATGCTTTGCCCAATGGTCGGCAACGTATGCGATAGGGCATCAGGCACGCATCGCATGTGTTCTCGATGAGCAAGCAGGTGACTACAATAACTTCAAGAATCTTTCAGACGAGCTTGTAAAGCAGCCGTGGGTTGAGAAGGTTATCATAATCTCTTCGGCGCCAAAGCCGGGGGATCAGAACTACAACCTCATCATCCGCGGACGCATCAAACAGGGGCATCCCGAATATGATGCGCTGTGCAGACTTCCCATTTCGCAGTACTGCATCATCTCGCCCCTGAGCTATCGATGGCTGGGAAACAAATACTGGTTTGTGTACCTTCACAATCCCGCACTATGCAAGGAGCTCACACGTTTCATAAGTGCTGAGGCACTAGAAATAGTGTGCGCATCTTTGCCGCCAACCGGTATTCTCACGTCACGAGGAACTGTCGAGTTCAATGATCACGTAGAAGATGCCGCATCTCTTTCAAGGTCGGATTGGCTCATTAAGCCTCCTGCCGGTTCGTCTGGTAAGGGGATCCTGATGGGCCGATCCATGTCTCAGACAAAATGGGAAGCGGCGTTGCGTGATCCTGTCAACCATGGAGCTCTTGTGCAACGATACTATCGATGCAAAGAGAATTTCATAGTTTTTGACGGCAACGGCACTGCAGAAGGCAAAGATCTCTACGTGAAATACGGCGCATTCTTGTACGGAGGCAAGATAGCCGGAGTAGAGGTTATGGCGCGAAATGAACCGCTTGTGCATGGTGCACGTAATACCTACTTTACTGTTTGCGCCAAACAGTAAAGTGATCATATAAAAAAGGAGCCCTCATGGATATCCTTGACCGGGTCCAACGAGAAGCTCCTTAGGGAAAGCGTAATGGATTTACGCTTTTGGGTCAACTGGGCAGATATGTGCAAAGGAGTGCTATTTCTGCCTTGACTTTTATAACTTTTTTTTGTTAAATAAAGATGTTATTTTTGTTCGTTGAAATTTTAGTACAAAAATCAAAAAAAGAGGAGAAACAATGAAAGTGTTTACCTGGGAAGAAATAGCGTGCAATCGTGTTCCAAAATACGAGAGTTTTGGTGTTATGAGTGATTATATTCGCGGTATGTTTGAACGGTGTGATGGAATTCATGGCGCAATTCTATGTGGCTCATTTTTAGGCGGGAGTCATTCGCTTGCAAGCGACATTGATTGTTTTTGTATCTATGATGCTCGTGATGTTGATATCGTAATGGAGCTTTTAAATACCATATCTCAAATGGCAGAAAGTTTTTCTGTGCCGATTGAATTTATTACCGTACAGGATGCTTTTGCACGAACACCATTTAATCCAATAGGGCCGCTTTTTCGCGCACATATTCAATGGGCTGCTGATAATGGCGGGGTTATTAAAAAAAATCCACTAGAAGTTCTTGGGAAAAGTAGCAGAACCGTGATCGAAGAATTAGTGCAGTATCTTTCCCTTAGAATTACATGGCTTGAAAAAAAGATGGCAGAATATCCTACGTTATCACTAGAAAAACAGGCGCGTGTTCTTTCGAAAGTTCTAGACCCCTATCACGTTGCCCGTAAAGTATTGCAAGCGATGGGTTTTGAAATGGCTCATGGTCCTAAAAGTGCCATCGTTACCCAGTATGCCTTAAGTATTGATTCAAAATATTTGAAAAATATGTTCAATACACTTCATAAGGCAGCGGTTGATTATACAGGGATGGTTAACTATTATGTCTCAGAACCTTCTTTTGTTCAATATAGACATGTACTCAAAGGTATTGAGGAATTACTTCCACTGGCTCTTAGCTATCTTCATGAAAGCGCTCGTTTTATCCTTTCGCATCCTCGATTTGGTTTGTGTTCACCAAATGCCCACCGCATGTTGCGGGGCCCCGCCATAGGCGGTGGCAATAACCCGGTATTTTCAGATTGATCTTTTTTAACCGGCCTGCTTTCAAGTGGGTCGGTTTGGTGTTTCTAGAGTAAGCGCATCTGCCAATGTATAGTCGCCAATTGCGGTACGAGAAAGTGTTTCACAATAGGCGCCACAGCTCAAGTGGTTGCCAATATCGCGAGCGAGCGCACGAATATACGTACCACTTGAAACAGTGGTGCGAAACGAAAGCCGGGGCCATGTGTATAAAAGTAATTCAAGTGAATGAATTGTTATTTCCTTTGGTTTAAGATCGGGTTGGATTCCTTCTCGTGCAAGTTCGTATGCTTTTTTCCCTTTAATTTTTTTTGCACTAAACGATGGGGGCATTTGTGCATAGGTTTTGCAATGCGAGTCAAGACATATTTTTATATCTTCAAGCTGCACCTCCTTTGGGTTAAGAGATGGGGTAATAATACCCGTTATATCGTCTGTATTGCTTGTAGCGCCAAACATGATTGTTGTTTCGTATGTTTTTGAGAGGTTCAGAAATTCTGCTTGGCGGCGGGTCCACTCACGTCCAATAAGGATAATAAGAAGCCCGCTCGCAAAAGGGTCAAGCGTACCCGCATGACCAATACGTTTAATACCCGTAAGTCTTCGTACGCGCGCAACAATATCATGGGATGTTGGCCCAACGGGTTTATTAATAAGTACCATGCCTGATTTTGGAAGTTGCATATATTATGTGATACTAATATACTAATTTATACGAATGAATTTCGTTGAGACTTACTACTTATTACTGTCTACTTACTACTTATTGTATGTTTTCCATTATTACCGTAAGTTGGAACGTGAAAGAGCATCTGAGGCGATGTTTGAATTCGATAGCCCAGTATGCCCCACATGTGCCATTTGAGATTATTGTGATTGATAACAATTCGCATGATGGGAGTGCGGATATGGTAGCAAGTGAGTTTTCTCACGTCAAACTTATTAGGAACAGTGAAAATCTTGGATTTGCAAAAGGATGCAATCAGGGAGCAAAAATTGCAAGTGGAGAATTTCTTTTTTTCTTAAATCCAGATACCGAAGTAACCGCGGGGGCCCTAGATACACTAGTTACGTTCTTTGAAAAAAATCCTTCCACTGGACTTGTTGCCCCACGTATTATAGAAGAAAATGGAAAATTACTGTATTCCATCCGGCGGTCTCCAACTCCACTTATATTTTTAGCTATCCTCTTAAAATTTCAAAAATTTTTTCCAAAACTTTCACTCTTTCAAAAATACTATGCACATGATTTTGACTATACGAAAGAAGGGGTAATTGAACAGCCACAGGGGGCCGCGATGGTTATACGAAAAAAAGTTTTCGATTTACTGCATGGGTTTGATGAACGATTCTTTTTATGGCTGGATGAGGTTGATTTATGTAAACGTATTGCAGATGCTGGTTTTAACTTAATATATACACCACATGCAACGATTATGCATGCAGGTGGAAAAAGTTTTCGACAAAAGAAAATTTTAGAGCGGCAATTGTTATTTTTTCAAAGCAGTGCACAATATACGAAAAAACATTTTGGTTGGAAAAAAGCATGGTATGCACTGCTTCCTATGCAATTATATATTGTACTGCTCTCAAAACCAATTTTTACGATTATTGCACTTGGTATTGCGAGTGCTGAAATAGTTTCGTATATCGGATACGGTAATCCACTTGTAAGAGATGCCGGATTTTATGCAGTTGCAGTACTGGCATTTTTTCTCACGCTCATGCGGCTTGAATATGGAATCACGATCCTTATTGTTGAGCTTATTATTGGATCAAAAGGCCACTTGTTTTTTACAAACGTTAGCGGACACGAAATTGGTATACGTATCATTCTTTTTGGAATTGTTTTTCTTGTATGGCTTTTACAATTTTGTTACTCGTTATATAGAAAGAGTAATTATTTTCAACATTCATTTTTTAAGTCAAAACTATTCATTCCTTATAGTATACTCGCAGGTTTAGTAGTACTGGGAATAGCAAACGGCATTCTACAGGGCATACCAGGTGATAATATATTTAAGGATGCAAATGGTTGGTTCTTCTTTCTTGCAGTATTTCCACTCTATCAAGTTATTCAAAAAAAGGAACAGATTCGCGAGCTACTTTCTATTTGCGCGATTGCTCTTAGCTTTCTTATGATAAAAAGTTTGCTTGCATTGTACATTTTGGGTCATCAAGGGTTTGGATATGAGACAATTTATTCTTTTTATCGTTGGATTCGTACAACCGGAGTTGGGGAAGCGGCTCACCTAGGAATGAATGTATACCGTATTTTTTTTCAGAGCCATTTTTATTTACTACCAGGGCTTTTTATCATCTTGTGCAATCTTCTCGCCACTAAAAAATATCTAAAAAAATTACATTTTTTATATGTGTTACTTATCGGTGTCATTGCGACACTACTTATTAGTTTTTCAAGAAGTTTTTGGATAGCAGGATTTGTAACACTCATGTGTTTTATTGGCGCATCATTTTTAGTGAAATTTTCGATTAAACAACTTTTTAAAACACTTGCTATTGGTTTTTTTGCAAGCGTAATTTCGTTTGGACTTATTTTTGGAATTACCCGTTTTCCGATACCCGAAACCCAAGGTGGGTTTGATCTTTTACTTTTAAAAAACCGTTTTGCAAGCGATGAGGCAGCACTGGTTTCACGTTGGCAAGCATTGCCCGTACTGGTAAATGTATTTATGAAAAGACCATTTGTAGGGTATGGGTTTGGAAAAGAGGTAACCTATTTTTCAAAAGACCCACGGGTGTTAGAAAAAAATGCAACAGGGGAATTTACAACTTATTCGTTTGAATGGGGGTATCTTGATATCCTTATTAAAGTAGGTGTACTTGGTTTTTTGGTTGTGTGTATGCTATTAGTATGTGTAATTCGGTTTGGATTTAAAGCATATACCGCGTGTAAAGATTCCCACGATTCATATTTAGTACTCGGCTTACTTTTAGGACTTTGTGCACTTATTATCACTCATATATTTACGCCGTATCTTAATCATCCACTAGGCATTGGGTATCTCCTTTTTTGTTCCGTTGTTTTTGAGAGATTTACGAAGATTTTTTCAAGTAGCCGTGGATGAATTCTTTTCCTGTCAATGGTTTTTTTCCTTCAAGCTGAAGTTGATCTACCGCAAGTGGCTTATCTTCACATTGAACAAAGAGTGTATCTTGTTCGCTAAAAAAAGTTCCTGGCGCATGATTTTCTAAGGGTGATGAAACTTGTATATGGCTTTTAAGTAATTTGATTCTTTTTGTATTCCATGTCGCCCAGGTACCAGGCCAGGGATTAAGTGCGCGTATCATTCGTTCAATAGTTTCTGTACTTTTTGAAAAATCTAGAACCCCTACATCTTTTTTATAAAGCTTGGTATAGGTTGCTTTCGTATGATCTTGTTCATAAGGGGTGATCGTTTTTTCTTCAAGAGCAAGAATCGTTTGGGCTAAAAGTGGAGAGCCATGTGTAATAACTTTTTCTTGCAATGTGTGTACGGTTTCATCTTTTTTAAGCGAAATATGTTCTTGTATAAGAAGTGGGCCATGATCCATTTTTTCATCCATAAACATAATACTAATACCAGTTTCACTATCACCATTTAAAATAGGCTCTTGAAAAGGTGCGGGTCCTCGGTATTTTGGAAGAAGTGAAGGATGAACATTTATAAAGCCAAGTGGCGGAATATCTAAAAGTTCTTTGGGCAGAATTTGCCCGTAGGCGATAAGTACGCAAAGGTCGGGTGTTAGTGTTTTGATTTGTTCAATAAAATCCGGTGAGGAACATTTTACCGGTTGAAGTACTGAAATCCCATGCTCAAGTGCAACCGTTTTTACGGGCGATGCCTCAAGGTGTAGCCCGCGGCCAACGGGCTTATCTTCTTTCGTTACAACTGCGATTGGTTTGAGGTCATGGGAAATCAAATACTCCAAATAACGCGCAGCCCAGTGTTCAGTTCCAAAAAATATGTATTTCATAAAATTAAGTAGCAAGTATATAGTAGTAAATATTTAGTACTGGTTGCTATATTAAATCTATGATAACCTAGACTTATATAATATTCAAGAATGAATATATTTACTTATTTTCAAAGGTGTACAATTTTATTGAAAAACATAAATCCATACCAGTGCAAACAGTAGAGGAATATCATATTACATTACCGGATGGTTACGTACTTGAGGGTAACAGATATATTTTTAAATAGTCTCTATATTATTTGATCCGCTATGTGCTATAGCAAAGAAGTGCAATTGGCAACTGGGGCAACTATTTCGATTGTGAGTATTTTTTATTATTTTTTTTATTCACTAAAATATCATGCATTAGAAAAAAAATGGCTCATGCCATTTTTACAATACATTATTCTAGCTTTCTTGTGTATCGGAGGTCATCAAATTTTTGAATTTCTATCATTGATAACACAGAATCAAATTATTTATAAAATTGGTTTAATTATCTCAATTTTATCGATGTATTTTTTCCTTCGATCTCTCGAAGTTATTCTTAATAGGAATCTTCATAGTAAAATTGCACTTGTTATTATTGGATTGGTCGCGGTCCATGCATTTTTAATTGAGATGCCATTCGGACCGTACAGTTTTTATGTAAGACACAACTCGGCTTTTATATGGGCATCCGTGTGGATGTTTCTTTTTATTTATTTTCATATTTGTGCTTTCAGTGGACATAAATTGTTAAAAGATGATAATTCAAAAAAGGCAATTCTATTTTATTTCCTTGCTGTGTTGGACGTTTCTTTTATCCTGAGCGTTTGTTATACTTTTTTTGGATATACTAAATTTTCTGTGAATGTATGTACAGATAGTCCCTCAATCTGGTGTACTTTTTTTGTAGTTCAAATTTTTTCGTTGCCATTTTTTCTTTCAACAATTCCAAGAATATTGGAAGTACCTGAAAAAAAGACAATACAAACACTAAAAGAAACACTGTTATATTTTATCGTTTCACTTGCTATTCTTTTGGTATTGATATCAGCGCTGCCGTTTTTCAAATGCTTGAGCTTAAAATTCGTATTTCCGTAAATAAACCGTAATCATGAATAGAATATGAAAACTAAAAAAGTAAAAAGAGAACTAGTTAATGTTAAAATACAAAGTACTCAAGAATAAAACAACCAGGTAAATAAAATATATGGACATCATTCAGGAAATTAGAGATTTTGTTGAGAATGAATGTAAAAAACCAAGTAGTAAGTATGGTTATGAACCGTTTCCTTTTCATTTTGCACAAGTGGTGGAGTATGCTGGTAAACTGACAGATGAGCTGGGTGGAGATAAAGAAATAATCCTTATAGCCGCATGGTTGCATGACATTGGTTCGATCATGTATGGCAGAAAGGACCATCATACTACTGGTGCGAAAGTTGCAGAAGAAAAATTACAAGAATTAAATTATCCAAAAGAAAAAATTGAACATGTCAAAAAGTGCATTTTAAACCACCGGGGGTCTCAACACAATTTTTACGAAAGTATTGAGGAACAAATTTTGGCAGAAGCCGATGTAATGAGTAGTTTTGAAAATATTTCCGGCATATTTAAGGCAGCTTTTGTGTATGAAAATTTGAGCCAATGCGAAGCAAAGATTTCGGTAAAACAAAAGCTAGAACGAAAATGGAAGCAATTACATTTTGAAAAGTCAAAGCAGTTGGTAAGGCCGAAATACGAAGCCGTAATGTTATTGTTAAAATAATTTTTGTAATTAATTTATATGATATGCTTATAAAAAAATCAGAGTCGCAAAAAAAAGAAAATTCAAAAGATTGTACGGTGTGGGAGTATGAATATCCAAGTACGAGTTTTAGTTTTGCAACAGCGCTTATCAATGGGCGCTATCCGGAAGAAAAAAGAGTAATAAATCTTGAATGTGAAGAAATATATTATGTAGTATCAGGTAGTGGAACAGTCCATTCCCAAAAGGGAGATTTTGAAATAAATGAAGGGGATTTATATTTTTTCGAAAAAGGAGAAATATACTGGGTGCAAGGCAATCAATTATTGGTTACACTCGTCAATGCACCAAAATGGACACCCGAACAACATAGAGTTGTTGAATAATTTTTAATTCTAAAAAATATGCTTACTTTACTTTTTTCACGCACGTTTCTTCTTGTCGGAGGGATGATTTTAATTACTGCTATAGCAGCACGTGCAAATAAGGCGTTTGAAACAAAAAGAGAAATGTGGATTACATTTATTAGTACGTTTGTTTTTTTATTTCTTATTCAATTTTTTGTCGATTTTTTTCCTCAAAACATTATTCTAGTTGCTATTTTTTCCGCCTTGATCGGGTGGCAGATTGGTCCGACTATCGAGTTGTTTGGCAAACAGTTTAAATTAAAAAAGTTTTTAAAAGCACGTAATATTATTTTAAAGAAAAAAGAAAAATTATCAAAAGAACTTCTTGATGAATTTGAAAAATCATTAGTTCTTGAGCCTCAAAAAAACGAGTGGAATATTATAGTTTACCAGGCATTAAGCGCAACCGCAGTTGCTGTACTTGCAACAGCTAGTATGGTATTTTTGACTAGCATTAATTTTAGCTTTTTGGGTGGTTTTTTATTTATAGCGCTATTGATATTGGTTGTTATGGGACTACTTAATATCTTCTTCTTCCACTCCCCATTTTTTTCTCTTGTAAGTGCATATATTGGGGTTATTCTTTTTACTCTCTATTTACTCTATGATTTTGATCGACTTGAAAAATTTGCTGATGATCAGACATGGAGTACGGCGATTACCATTGCAGTGAATATCTATTTGGATATTATTAATCTTTTTTTAGATATTTTACAAATTCTTGGCAGTACTTCGAGTGATTAGTTTACTACATATTCTTCACAAGGCGGAAGAATTTGTGGGCTTTTTTGATAAATAGTATTCCATCAAGATGATCGATTTCGTGCTGAAGGCAGTGTGCAAGAAGTCCTTTTGCATTGATATGTTGTTGTGCACCATTACGATCATAATATGAAACAGAAACGCTTTTGTAGCGTTTTACAATTCCTATAATATCTGGAACCGAAAGGCATCCTTCCTCGCTATCACTTTTAAGAAGCGAGTGTTTTTTTAGTGTCGGGTTAATGATAACAAGTGCATTCTTTTTTTCTTGTGCTCGGTAGGCTTCATACTTAGTTGGCTCGGGGCATAGAACGGCAATACGATAGGATTGGTTTACTTGTGGTGCCGCTAATCCTATCCCATCTTTGGCATACATTGTTTCAATCATGGTATCAATAAGTTTTTGAGTCGAACTTTTTTGTATATTCAAAACTTCTTGAGCTCTCGTCTCAAGAGTAGGGTGCCCCATGGTAATAATTGGTAAAATTTTTGACATACACTGACTGCCACCGTCTTTAGCGGGGCAAGCTGGCTACTTACTACTGACTACTTATTCTAGAACGTTATCGGGTCTCTGTCAATCATCCATCCAGGTGGTAGGGCACGAAGAAATAAAAACAACTCATTAGGAAATGTTTTTGCGCGCAATAATAGATAGCCCTTGTCATTTTTATGCTGAGGTTTTCTAAAATTAAACTCAATTGATTTTCCAAATTGCTCTTTAAATGTTTGTAGGAGATTTTCGCATGATAAAGAGTTTGATTTTGGAAAAATTTTTATCATCTGTGAGTAGGGGGGGAGGGAAAGCGTAGTTCTTTGAATTTTGAGTTTATCGTAAAATTGCGAAAGTGATTGGAGTGAGATTTTTTCAAAAGGATATGTTTGTTCTTTGAAAATTTGAATCAATAGTGGGATTGCATGTTGCTGGGTCAGCATGGTAAAATCCATGAGTTCTTGAAATTGCTGCTCTGATGAGCGAAAATCAGTTTTACTAATTATCGGGTCACCATGTAGCATTGCAATAAGGCCTATCGAAGGAATATACTCGGGATACGTATTGATAAAGTAATTTGTTCCAATAATGATACTTGGGGGTGATGAAAGCGGCGGCACCACTTTTTTGCCATCCTTTTCTTTTACATACTCATACACATGTGTTTGGGGAAATAGTTTCTTTAGTTCTTCTGCAATGCGTTCAATGCCATATCCCAAAAAGATATACGCGCCTCCATGACAGTTGGGGCAAGTGAGTGGGAGTTCTTGGGTACTAGTACATTGCGCACAAGAAAGAATATTTGTCCGTTTTGAATAGAATTGAGGTATGTTACATTCTTTGCACTCAAATAGATATTGGCACGTTTGGCACAGGACTGATTTTCCAAAACCTTTCCGATTCATTAAAAGAAATACGTGCTTATTCTTTTGCAAGGTATACGGTATTTCATCAAGTAATGGCAGAGAAAGAAAACTGTTTGTTCCTTTGCGCCATTCTTGGCTAAGTTGAATTATTCTGACAGGTAATGATTTTACGGGAGTATCGCTGATTATGGTGCGTTCAAATTTTATATTTTCCCAATCTTCCATGCGCGGTGCATGGCTTACACTAAGAAACTGAAGTTTAGAAAATTCACACAAGTTTAGCGCAACATCGCGCGCATCATAGCGCGGATTTAAATCAAATTGTTTGTATTCGCGCCGGTGCGAGCGGTCGATAATAATGGTAGCAAGTGTTGGAAAATTAAAAAAAAGAGAACTTCGCGTACCAATAATAATGAGCGGTTTTCCACTCATGATATTAATATATGTTTGCAGATGTTCCGATGGGGTGGATGGGCCAGCAATACAAAGCGTTTGAGATGGATACTTTTTTTTATAATATACTGCAAGGCGGGCAACATCTTTTGCTAACGGGCACACTATAAGTGTTTGTGTTTTTCTGCTAACATTTTTCGAAATTAATTGGTTGTAGAATTCAATTTTTTTTGAATTATCCAGGCACACCGTGAGTGCAGGGGATCCTGGGGTATGAGTAGGTATTTTCGGTGCACAGGGAATTTGAATTGTTTTTTTTGAAGGAAGCTTGGGTACACACATGAGAGCGGGAAGCGTTTTTGAGACACAATAATATTTACTAAACCAATCTATGAGGTTTAGTTGATAAGGTGAAATAAGTGGCTGCTGGGAGAAAAGTGCACAAATAGTTTTGAGTTTAGATTGCTTGTTTTGTGGTTGGCTTGTTTCTTTTGTAATTTCTGTGACGAGTCCCCAAAGAAGCGATTGACGAAAAGGAATTCGTACAATAGTGCCAGGCACTATTGAGTTTGTTAATTGTTCACCTACGCTATAATCAAATTCTCCCAAGTGTGCGGGAAGGCGTGTAAGAGGAATAACTTTTGCTATCACCATAGTTAAAACGTGTATTCACAGACAACATGTCCCACTCCGACATTTCCTTCGTATGAGTAAAATTTTGTTCGGTAGCGAAGATTTTTTAGCGATCCAAGAAGCGTGAGTATTGCAGGAATTCCACATGCGGCCACAGACGGAATTAATTCTATTTGAAAAGGTTCAAGCTTTTTTTTCTTTGTATTGCGAACAGTCTGCACCCATGCCTCATCAAATTTTTTTGCATCTTCATGAAATCCGCCGGGTGCTTCGTTTGTTAGGCGATGGGAAAGATTTGCCGACGCAAGTATCACAGATTTTTTTGGAAAACTTTGAAGTGCATTTTTAAGAAGTATTCCGTATTGTTCGCAATGAAGAAGTGATACCGTTTCAGGAATATGAAGTATCACAATCTTACTTAGTAATTTTTCTGCTAAGAAATAGAGTGGAATACTCGTTGGATAGTCCATCTGTTCCTCGCTCCGATAGCTTGGAATAATAGCATGCTGTACGAATTCATTTTTTATCGCATCGGCAAGTACGTGATCGGTTTGATAATTATTTTTTGTTTCTAAGTCACCGAATTGTTCATAGCTTGCTTTGTATGATTCACTCGGGACCGCCAAATAGAGTTCTTGAGAATTTTTTTGTGAAGATGCGTGTGAGGAAATAATAACAATACACTCTGGGTTTAAGCGCTCGAGTTTCTTTCTTATGAGGCTGAGAGAATGAATGGTAGATTCGAGTTTTGGCAAAAGTTCCTTTCCAATAGTAGGAAGTAAAACAGGTGAGTGTGGAACCAGTGCGCTATAGATGAGGGGCATACCCGGTAGTAGATTTTCGACTATTCGCCTTTGGCGAACAAGCGACTTAAATTAAGATGAGTGCATGATTTAATATTTTTCTCTTTTGCCATCATATATTCAGATGTATACTAAGAGCTGTCGAAAATTCACTACCGGGCATACAATTGTTTTAATGAGTCGTTGATACCATAAAAGTTGGTTCGTGTTCATCGGGGATTTCAATGCCAAGATCAACCGGGTCTCCTTCCAAATGAAGGTCAAGCGTATCTCCTTGCGATATAATGACTTGTGAAAAATCAAACCCTAATGCACTGAAAGCTTCCAGAGAAGTGATTGGTCGTTTGAGGCCGTCGGAAATAATATAGATAAGGTCATCATACGCATATTTCACAAGGGTACCATCTTTAAATACCACCGGCTCCCCGTCTGTAAAAGTATTAAGTTTTTTGGGTGATACTTTTTTAATTTTCCAATGTCTAAAATTTGTTTTTAAAAGTACTTCTTCAAGAAGGGGATACTTTACGGTATCACGGACAAGAAATACGCTTTTTGTTTTATTGTCTTGCACAAGTTCACCCAAGGGATTCTTGTTTTCAACAGAAAGAGATCCTGCGAGATCATAACCTTCTATATCTTTTTTTGATGCTTTTATAAGTTCGTCAGGATTATATCCTATCTTGCGAAAAAGCGCCATTGAGGGGATATGGTATCGTTTGTCATCAATAATTAAATAGATATTTTTTTTCGGATCACGTAGGAGTGAATATTGCGGATAGGAAATGGGCGAACCGCGTTCATATAGATCAAGACTATGAGATTCCACTGTTACTAAAGAACGCGCATGATAGCGTGACAAAAAAATATTCTTTGATTTAAAGAGTCTTTTTTTACCTTGTGAGATAAGCCAAATATCATTGCTTCCCTTTTCTTGTACCACCATGCCGTCCGGAAATATTTTTGCAAAGTATCGCTGCCATATTTTCCAGAAACTATAGTTTCCGCGTATATGGGGAGTGTAGTTATATAAAATTGCGGTTGCCCAGTTTTGCGGGATAACAGATGTCGTATCAACAGTTTGGGATTTGAGTGGCTTATAGCGAAATTCATCTGGGTGTTCTTTATAATAATTTTTGCGCCAAGCGGCTTTGTGAATTTGTGTCCAAAAACCTTTTAAGTCTAAAATGCCCGGGTCATCTTTTGAGCAGGAATCGCATACACCATACCCGGTTGCCCACTCAAGAGCATCTTTCGTGGGCTGGGGGTTTTCAATCAGGCTCTGTTCTTTTTGTAAAAGTACCAGAAGTACTTTGGGGTTAAGATGGTAACTAGTAGCTGCGCTCCAGATTGCATCAGATGCTAATTGAGTTTCTCCTTGCAAATTAGTAGTAGTGTAGTGTGCAAGCGCAGAACCTTTTTTTTCAAGGAACCGTTGTACTTCTTTTGCACTCATATCTTGTGAATTAAAAAAATCACTGTCGGGAATGATAAGATTTGGATCAAAAGAAAGTCCCCGTGCGGGCACGGGGATCAAAAAGTTGATAATAAGAAGTAAGTGTATGAGGTACTTCATGATTTTTGATTAGTGTACATGTTGGACTTCTTGATGTTTTACAATTACTTTATCTTTTAAAACATCAATAGTGATTGTTTCACCTTCTTTTACATTTCCTTGAATAATATCCATGGCTAACGGGTTAAGAATCAGTGTCTGAATAGCCCGGCGTAAGGGCCGTGCACCAAACAGGGGGTCAAACCCGCGTTCCTCAAGAAGTTTAATGAGATGATCGGTAAAAGAAACGTTAATATCTTGCTTTTTGAGCTGTTGATGAACTTGTATCAATTGTATGTCTATGATAGCACGAATCTCCTTTTTTGTCAGGGGGTGGAAGGTAATAATTTCTGAGATTCTATTGAGGAATTCGGGCTTAAAGTTTTTCTGTAAAAGTTCATAAATCCGCTCTTTCATTTTATCTTCACTAATTACCATGTGTGATCTATCGGTTTGTTCGCTAAATCCTAAAACTCCTTCTCGGATCATGTCGCCGCCGAGGTTTGACGTCATAATAATGATAGTATTTTTAAAGTTTACTTTTCGTCCCTTTGCATCTGTTACGTGTCCGTCATCAAGGATTTGGAGAAGAACATTAAAAATTTCCGGGTGAGCTTTTTCAAGTTCGTCAAAAAGAATTACACTGTAGGGTTTGCGGCGAACTTTTTCGGTAAGCTGGCCACCTTCATCATATCCGACATAGCCAGGAGGGGACCCGATCAATCGCGAGAGTGAATGCTTTTCACCAAACTCACTCATATCAATTCGAATGAGTGCCTGCTCATCATTAAACATGAATTCTGCCAAGCTTCGCGCAAGTTCTGTTTTTCCAACTCCCGTGGGGCCGATGAACAGAAATGAGCCGATGGGCTGTTTTTCATCTGAAAGCCCGGCGCGTGCACGGCGGAGTGCATTGGCAATGGCACTAATTGCTTCTTGTTGGCCAACTACTCTTTTGGCAAGCTGGTTTTCTGCGTTTTTTAATTTTTCTGCTTCTGTCTGTAGAATTTTGAATGCAGGGATTCCAGTCCATTTTGCAACGACTAATGCAATATCTTCTTCATTTACTTCTTCTTTGAGAAAGCGGTGTTTTTTTTGTAACGATACAAGTTTGGCGGTAGTTTTTTTCAATTCCTTTTCAAGCTCTGGAATTTTTCCATAACGAATCTCGGCAACTTTTGAAAGGTCAACGTGCCGTTCCGCAATATCTGCTTCTTGTTTTGATTTTTCTATTTGTGAACGAAAGTCACGAATTTGTGTGATAAGGCCTTTTTCATGATTCCAATCCATTTCGAGCTTTCGTGATTCTTCTTGAATTTCCGCTAATTCTTTTTCAAGCTCTTTCAGTCGTTCCTTCACATGCTTATCCGATTCTTTCTGAAGCGCCTGCTTTTCGATCTCAAGTTTTAGAATAGATCGTTTGAGTCTATCAAGTTCAACAGGTTGGCTATCAATCTGAAGCCGGATAGCGGAAGTTGCCTCATCGATTAAATCAATTGCTTTGTCTGGCAAGAATCGGTCTGTAATATAGCGGTTTGAAAGAATGGCAGCCGAAAGAATGGCAGCGTCTGCAATTCTAACCCCATGATGGATTTCATATTTTTCCTTGATACCCCGCAGGATTGCGATCGTATCATCAACGGAAGGCTCAGATACCATGACGGGCTGGAAGCGGCGTTCGAACGCGGGATCTTTTTCAATATGTTTTTGATATTCGCGCAGTGTCGTTGCACCGATCGTTCGAAGTTCTCCTCGGGCAAGCGCGGGTTTGAGCATATTTGATGCATCAATAGCGCCGTCAGCGCCGCCCGCGCCAATAACGGTGTGAAGCTCATCGATAAAAAGGATTACTTTTCCCGCGGCTTGTGAAATTTCTTTTAGCACTGCCTTGAGGCGATCTTCAAAATCCCCGCGGAATTTTGTTCCTGCAATTAAGGCGCCTAAATCAAGTGATAAAATTTCTTTGTCTTTTAAGGACTCTGGCACATCACCTGTTGCAATACGTATTGCAAGTCCTTCGGCAATAGCGGTTTTTCCAACGCCAGCCTCACCGATTAACACTGGGTTATTTTTTGTTCTTCGGGAAAGCACTTGCATGACGCGTCTAATTTCCTCATCGCGGCCAATTACGGGGTCTAGTTTTTCTTGCTTTGCCTGATCCGTTAAATTGATGGCATACTTTGATAATGCTTGGTACTTGCTTTCCGGGTCCGCATCAGTTATTTTATGATGTCCTCGAAGCTGGGCAAGAATTTTAAGAACGGTATCATACTCAACCTTCATTTCGCCAAGCATTTGCCCGGCACGCGAAGGAGTTTGAATAAGGGCTAAAAAAAGATGTTCAGTACTGATAAATTCATCACCGATTTTTTTTGTTTCTTTTTGTGCCTGAGAAAGCACTTGGGCAACTTCTCGTGAAAGATACACTTGTGCTGCGGGCCCTTGCTCAATTCGGGGAAGGAATTGAAGTTCTTCTTCCAAACGTTCTTCAAGCCACGAACTATTAATTTCAAGTTTATTTAACAAGCTTGAAACAATGCTTTCAGGTTGCGTGATAAGGGCAACAAGCAAGTGAAGGGGAGTCATTTCTTGGTGTCCCCGTTCCGCGGTAATCATATGAGCGGTTTGTAATGCTTCGTGTGCGCGCGTAGTAAAATTGTTATTCATCATAGTGATATATTGCGCCATAGTCACGCCAGTGGGCGGACGAAGGCGAATTAGCAGTCAGTTAATGAGAGTGCTAAAAGTAGTATACGAGACTTTATTTAGCTTGTCAATATAGGCAAAAATACGGTATTCTAAGGTATATTAATCCTCGTTGAACTCCAAGACCCAACCTTCAGGTATCTATTTAACAGACTCATGATATTTTCCTACTGGAAAATTCAACACGCTCCCGCCGTCGCGGTCCGCATGGTCTGATAAATAGATACCCTCGGGGGTCATGAAGTTCAAAGTACCATTTACATGTCATTAAAATATAGTATCCTTGGAATTCCAATACATAACCTTTCGTATAAAGAAGTAGAGACGCTTCTTACTAGTTGGCTTACCCAAAGCGAAAGTGTTTTTCGTCAGATCGTTACTACAAACCCCGAATTTATCATGGAAGCGCAGAAGAATAAGCAATTTAAAGATGTTTTGCAAATAGCGCCGCTTTCTCTTGTAGATGGTTTTGGAATTTTATGCGCATCTCTATTTTTATACGGAAAAACGGTTGAGCGTATTACGGGTGTACAAGCAACCTATATGCTTTGTGAGTTGGCGCTGAAATATGATAAAAAAGTTTTTTTACTCGGAGGACTTCCCGGTGTTGCTGAAAAATGCGCGGAGGAGTTGAAAAAAAAATTTCCCCAATTAAAAATTGCCGGAGCAACGGAAGGTATTTCATCTGAAAGCTATAAGCTAAAAGCTAAAAGCTTACTAGATGAAATTAATAAGTCTATTTGCGAAGAGATTGTTCAATCGAGAGCTGATATTTTGTTGGTTGCCTATGGTGCGCCAAAGCAGGAATTGTGGATTGACCAATATAAATCAGAGTTACCAACCGTTCGTATCGCGATGGGAGTAGGGGGGACATTCGATTATATAGCAGGTGTCATTCCCTATAGCCCAGCATTTTTCCGTACTCTTGGTCTAGAGTGGCTTTTCCGGTTGTTTGTTGAACCAAAGCGCGCTAAACGTATTTTCACTGCTGTCATCCGCTTTCCACTCGCCGTATTTTTCTCTAAGCTAAAAGCTAAAAGCTAAAAGCTGTATTTATGTTTCTATTCATCCATGCAACTGAACCTGATGATGCGTATTTGTGTTTAGTCACCCCTAAAGGAGTTGTATTTGCTCAAAAAAAATTAGTTTTTCCCGCGAGCGGACACAAAGATTTGTTAGGCGCGCTTGCTGATCTTTTGAAAAAAAAGGGGAAAAAAGTAAATACGCTTACGGGAGTATGCGTGGTAAATGGGCCGGGGAGATTTTCGTTTTTACGATCAGGAGTTATTTTAGCTAATACTTTAGGGTTTGCTCTTAAAATACCAATTATCGGAATTTATCGAGATGATTTTAAAACAAAGAACGATTTTATCAAAAAGGGTTTGGGAAAACTCAAAAAACAAAAGAAATTTGTCCTGGTGGTACCTGAGTACGGCAAAGAGCCGAATATTACTAGATCAGTGGATAGTAGTAAGTAGACAGTATATTCCATTCCAGACCCTTGACTTTTTACAAAAAAAGATTATAATTTAGGCGTTTATATATATGTCCATTGACAATTAGGTGAGAATTTAAGTTAAAAAAGGGAGTCGAAATAGTGGCTGTCGAAAAGACGGAAACAAATCAGAAGGCCAGAGGAATGGATATTTTGTTTAGCATTCAGATTGTTGGCATGATTATTTTTACTGTTGGACAATTTATGAACATGCATAAAACCGTTCAAGGAATAAGTCCCGCATGGCTTGTATGTGCCGAAGCTTTTTGTGTGTTGAGTTTTAGTCTCGCGTATCTTGGTTGGAAAAAAGCGCGTTCGCGTGCAACCTACCAACTTTTGATAACCCATTTTGGATGGATGATAAGCGTATTATTACTCCTTGTGCTTCTTGTTCGAAGATTCGATGAGATAGTGTGGGGATGGTATGATACTCTTGTTTTTATTCTTGTTGGTGCTGCTACGCTTTTTGTTATTCTTTGGGCTATTATAGCTCGCCTCGGCATTAGTGATCCTGTTGTGAGAGGAGTACTTGCAGGAGTGTATAGAGGATTTCCTCACATTGCACTCGCCTATAAAATTTTTCTCCTTGGCGGTAATGGTCTTGCCCTAGCAACGGTCTTTGCTGCAAATTTTACAGCATGCGTGCGGATTTGGCAGCTACTAGTTACTGCTAGTAAAGAAGGATGGGATCGTTCGCGCAAGGGGTTATTATTTGGAGAGTCGATAAATGAGGTTACATGGATTCTTGTGACAATTGTTTGGTTTTTGAAATAGAAAAAAGGAGAGAAGTCATGGCTAGCATATCTCCTAGAGTGAAAAAATATTTAATATCTAAAATATTTGATAACTATAACGCATTTCGCGGGGCAATGGAGAGAATCATGGTTTTGCCTGAGATTCCTTGTAATATAAGGTATGATTTATGGAAACTTCAGATGTTTGTTGAATATCAGAAAGCTCGGGCACTAGGTGGATTAGTTGGTTACACTGTGTCTGAGATTCCTTCTAGAAAGTGGTATGCTGAAATGCGTGAAGAGCAGAAGCGGGCTCAGCTAGAAAGTATTTTTCGTATTAGGAAGTAAATGGAAATTTAAAATTTTAGAGGAATTCTTAAGATACTTATTTTGTACTTTGTTTGTGGCCCTGTGCGTTGTGCATGGGGTCTTTGACTTTATATTTATATTTTTGTAATGTTTTTAGTATTATTTGTTCTTTGACAATTATTAAATTATGAAGCCTGCTTGTCCCGCCTTGGCGGTGGAAACATAAAACATGAAACACAAAAAAGGAGAGCACTATGTCAGGAAACTCATGTGATCGCAAGTACGAGTGGCTCAATAGACAAATGAAAGAAATGCCGAGAGAGTTTTTTGTACCTTATCAATATGTAAGCGCTCTTCATCAAAGAATTTTGGGACACTTCTTACATTGGTATCAACATGAAGACCCAAACCATAGAAGTCTTACGAGATGGTATAACGAAATAAAAAAAGATTTTCGAGGTGAGTTGAGTCATATGAGTGATTCCGATTTAGATACGTTTATCGATGAGCTATTTGCAAAGTTGGGATGCGAGGAATGCAGAAACAGGAAGGTATATCAGGGTTATCGTGATGTGTATGCTCAGATCAGAGAACGGTTCGGACTAAACAATGCTAATGGCAGCTCGCAAGAGAGTATTAGTGATGGCGTAAAAAGAATCATTTCGGGTTTCCAATTTTCTTTGTTATCTACTGATATGGATATTTCAGGGATTCTTTTAGTATTTATTGATGCACTTGGTGCAGATTTAGCTGACATTGCTTTCCCAATGGCTCAAAGCGCGTGCGACAGCTTAAATGAATGTATAAGGGCTCTTCAGGAAAGAAGTGCTTCTCCAATTGCGGAGCAAAGTATTGTTCAAAGCACCACCCAGTTACCACGCACAGATCTTTCACCAGATGAAAAACTAGATTTGATTATTGAGATGCTTTCATCTCATGCGCCAGCATCTATTTCACTTAAGCCAAAAAGTAGTAATGGGTCAAAGATAAAACATAATGGAAAGATTGATAAGGCCTCTCTTCCACTATGGATTGTAGAGTATAAATCTAGCTGTCCTATCCCAGAACCGTATCGGTCGTGGATTAATGGGCTTGCGCCTCATATTTTTTGGGGAAGAGTAGGGGCGACGCGCACTGCATCCCCATCATATATTATGAAAAGGCTTCAAGTTCCAGATAATGCAACACTCCTTGAGTCATGGATTGATGGGACATTTGCAACCTTTGTGCAGTTATATGAAAAAGATCACGGCCCCCTTGACCCTAAAATGTATAAGGGATTTTGTACGCGGGCAGGAGAATTGCATGACCTATTTAGTCCGAGAAGTGAATATATTCTTGGGGCGCTTGATTCACATATTCGCGAACGAGATAACTCATTTACACCTTTAGTTCTTTCAAATACCCCCTCTTCTTAGAGGGGGTATCGCTTTTTATACTTATGCACATGAAAGTGGTTGAAAGGGGTATTTTATGGGTGTATAATGGTATATGAAAGGTGATAAGTGGGAAAAAGTGGGGATAACTCAGGAAGAGTCTAGGGAAAAAAAC
>Ga0080064_1001603_pt1 | contig 44394 bp, 37 predicted proteins | sample Subgrocontami54m_FD_69260 | JGI IMG/M metagenome (GOLD analysis project Ga0080064, IMG submission 69260) | Subsurface groundwater microbial communities from S. Glens Falls, New York, USA - GMW46 contaminated, 5.4 m (SPADES assembly) (version 2) ...
GCCTTCCTGCTGGCCGCGGCCCTGACGGGCGCGTGCCTGGGCTTCCTGCCCTATAACTTCCCGCACGCGCGCACCTTCATGGGCGACGGCGGCAGCCTGTTCCTGGGGTTCGGTCTGGGGGCCGTCGCCGTGCTCCTCACCGCGCAGGCCCGGAACGTCGTCCAGGCCGCCGCGCCGCTTCTGGTCATGGGCATGCCCATCGCCGACGTCATCCTGGCGGTCGTCCGCAGGGCCACGCGCCGCAAGGACGTCATGGCGGGCGACCGCTTCCACATCTACGACCTGCTGCACGGGGCGGGCCTTCCCCGAACGGCGACGGTCCTCATGATGTACTTCTTCGCCATCGGATTCGGGCTGAGCGCCCTCATCCTCCGCTACCTTCCCTTTGAAGTGGCGCTGGGCGTTTGCGTCTTCGAAGGGATCATGTTCTTCGGGACGTTCCTGTGGTGGAACCTGCGGCTGAGGCCGACCTGGACGAAAGGCTAATATGGACATACCCATGTCACGGCCCGACATTACGCAAAAGGAAATCCTGGCCGTCAACCGGGTGCTGGCGACGCCGCACCTGGCGCTCGGCCCGAACCTTGAGAAGTTCGAACGCGCCTTCGCCGACTACATCGGAGCGCGGCACGGCATCGCCGTCAGCAGCGGCACCTCGGGGCTGCACATGTGCGTCGTCGCGGCGGGAATCGGCCCCGGCGACGAGGTGATAACGTCGCCCTACAGCTTCATCGCGTCGGCCAACTGCATCCTGTACGTCGGCGCGAAGCCGGTGTTCGTGGACGTGGACCCGCTCACGCTGAACATGGACGTGCGGCAGGTGGAGGAGCGCATCACGCCACACACGCGGGCGCTGCTGCCTGTCCATATCTTCGGCCAGCCCTGCGACATGACGCCGCTCATGGAAATAGCGCGCAGACGCAACCTCACGGTCATCGAGGATGCATGCGAGTCCATTGGCGCCGAATACATGGGACGCAAGGTGGGCACCTTTGGCCGCGCCGCCGTCTTCGCCTTTTACCCCAACAAGCAGATGACCACCGGCGAAGGGGGCATCGTCGTCACCGACGACGCGGCGATGGCCGACCTCCTTCGCAGCCTGCGCAACCAGGGCCGCGGCGAAGGCGACATGTGGCTGGCGCACGAGCGTCTCGGCTATAACTATCGCCTCGACGAGATGAGCTGCGCCCTGGGGCTGGTCCAACTGGAACGCATTGAGGAGCTGCTGCGGAAGCGCGAGCGAGTGGCGCAGACATACACGCGGCTCCTCCGGGACGTTCCGGGCGTCCATGTCCCCTCCATAGCTTCGTACACGACGCGCGCAAGCTGGTTTCTTTATGTCGTGCGATTGACGGATGGAGCAAATCGCGATAAAATTATATATTGGTTGCAATCGCGGGGCGTGCCTACACGGCCCTATTTCCCGCCTATTCATCTGCAACCCTTTTATCGAACACGATTCGGACATCGGGAGGGTGACTTTCGGGTGGCCGAGATGGCGGGCGGGTCATCCCTGGCGCTGCCCTTTTCCGGGCTTATGACGCAGGGGCAGATAGAGTATGTCTGCGAGGCGCTCCAGGACGCGCTGAGGGCTGTGAGGTAGGGAGTTGGGGGGACGCGATGGAGGCGTTCGAGGACAGAAGAGGGATGTATGTCCGCTGGCGTAGCAAACTACGGCCTTCCCAAGCGGGATCGGCTTTTCGTATTCCGCCGGTATGTGCTGCCCATTCTGACCGATGCGGTCCTCGTGGGAGCGGCATACTTCGCGGCCCTTTTCCTCCGGTTTGAAGGCAGCATCTCCGAGGACTATCTTCAGGCGCTTCGCGAATACATTTTCCCCGTTGCCGCCGTTTACTGCCTGTCCAACATCGCCTTTGGCCTGTACGAGCGCCTGTGGCGCTACGCCAGCTCCACGGAGGCGACCGGAATTCTGGGCGCCGTGGGGCTGGCCGGTCTTCTTCTGCTTGTGGGCGACGCCCTGATTGTAGGCCGCCCTCTGCCGCTCAGCGTTGTCATCATGGGCAGCATCTTTACCGCCGGCTTCTTCGCCGCTATTCGGTATCGCTGGCGGCTGGTCACCGGCTTCCTGTGGCGCCTCCGTCGTATCCGACGTCATGGCGTAGCAGGCAACCGCGTGCTGATTATCGGGGCGGGCGAAGCAGGACAGCTTATGGCCTGGCAGCTCAAGAACTGGGCGGCCCAAAGGTACGACGTGGTCGGATTCATTGACGACGACCCGCGGAAGCTGGGTATGCAGGTGCATGGGGTGAAGGTCCTGGGAAACCGCGGCAGAATCAAAGACATCGCGGAGAGCCAGGATGTGGACACCCTTGTCATCGCCATGCACCGAGTGTCCGGGGCGGACGTCAGGGAGATCCTCTCCACGTGCGAGGAAACATCCGCCAGAATCCAGATTGAACCCGACATTCTTGAGACCGTCAACGGCCAGGACGGCCAGCTGCGCCTGCGTGATATCACGGTGGAGGACCTTCTGGGCCGCAAGGCGGTGCCCGTGGACGCGCTGGCCTGCCAGCAGCTCGTGACGGGGAAGACGGTCCTGGTGACCGGAGCCGCGGGGTCCATCGGCGCCGAGCTGTCCCGGCAGGTCGCAAAATACAACCCGAAAACGCTTCTGCTTCTGGACAGCAACGAAAGCGGGCTGTACGACCTGGGGCTGGAGATAGGGCTCCTCCCCAACAACGTGGCCTTCCGATTGCTGGTCTGCGACATCCTTCATGAAAACCGGGTGGACACCATATTCAGAGAGCACCGGCCAGACCTTATCTTTCACTGCGCCGCCTACAAACACGTGCCCTTGATGGAGGAGCACGCGGACGCCGCCGTTCTGGTCAATGTGGAAGGCACGCGTATCCTGTGCGACCTGGCACGGAAATATCAGGCCGAGCGGTTTGTACTGATATCCACGGACAAGGCCGTGGAGCCTGAAAGCGTCATGGGCGCAACCAAGCGCGTTGGAGAGCTGCTCACCGTGACCATGCCCCACGACGGGGCCACGCGCTTCGCCGTCGTTCGCTTTGGCAACGTCCTGAACAGCCGCGGAAGCGTCGTCCCAACCTTCGCAAAGCAAATCGAGCGCGGCGGCCCGGTCACCGTCACGCATCCCGACATGACCCGGTATTTCATGGGCCTTCTGGAGGCGGTCAGCCTCATCATCCAGGCGGCGTGCTTCACCAAAGGCGGCGATATCTTCGTGCTAGACATGGGAGAGAAAATACGTATCGTGGACTTGGCGCGGCGCATCATCCGTCTGCGGGGTCTGCGCGTCGACGAGGATATCCAGATACGCTACACGGGGCCGCGCCCCGGCGAGAAGCTCACGGAGAGCCTGGTAGCCTCCCTGGGGGAGACCCTGGCCCCGACGGCTCACCCAAGCATCCGCGAGGTGCAGACCAACGACTTCCCGTCCAGGGCGGCCCTGCTCCAGGAGACGCGGGAGTTGCTGGAAGCAGCGCGTACCGGCGAGCAGCGCATCGTGACGGAGCGCCTCATGCGCCTGTCCAGAAGGCACAGGACAGACACGGCGTCCGTAGTGAAGGTCTCTTGAACAAGACTATGACGTACCGGCGTCCGTCCATATTGCTCCTGACATTCCTCCTCGCCGCGTCGCTCATCAGCGCGGGGTGCGAAACCCATGCCCAGGGCAACCCCGTGCCTGAACCCTTCTTCACGCCGACCCCCACTCCTCAGCGCTCAACCTACACCGTCGCCATAGGCAATCTGACGGAAACCCTGAAGCTCCGCGGAAGCCTAGTATCCGCGCGCGAGCAGCCTCTCGTGTTCACCAGCGACGGCACGCTCAAGGCGCTCAAGGTAGCGGCAGGCGATCAGGTCGAATCAGGGCAGGTACTCGCCGAGCTGGGCGACTCCGGATTGTCCAACTCCATTCAGGATGCCCAGTTCAATTTAGACAAGGCCAAAAGCGACCTAGTCAAGCTGCAGCGGTCCGCGGACGAGATTAACCTTTTCAAGCTTACACGGGCGCAAATGCTGGAGAGTGTATCCAAAGCGGATCTGGATAGAATCACCTCCCAGACGGAACAGCAGCGCGCCGAGCTGACGGCATCTGCCGCGCTCGACGACGTCAAGAAGGCGCAGGACGACCTGACACTTGCTGAAAACCCCGCGATCCGCCTGCGGGACAGCCAGAGCCAGGTTGCCTACCTCAAAACCGGCCTGACCCTCCTGCGCGACCGCATCCAGGGCTTGGCTGACAAGCTGGCAGACGGCGGAGTCCAGGATTCACTGAACGCCCTGGAGAGCGCTCTGGACAGGGTTACCGACCTCCGCAGGACTGTGGTGCAGGCACGGCGCGACCCGGGTGTCCGCGTGGAGGATATGGACGCCCTGGACGCGCGCATTGTCGGGAACGCTCAGACAACTGGCATCGAGACGCGCCTGAAGAACGCGCGGACCGGCCTCGTCGTCGGCCAGACCGGTGTCCTGCTGCTCATCCCTCAGGCCAGGGCCGAATACGACCAGGCCAAAAGCGCCTATGATACTGGCCTCGCGCAGGTGGCGAGGGGAACACTGTTGCGCGCCCAGGTCGAGCCCCTTCAGGCAGACATGCGCAAGGCTGAGACAAAGCTGTCGGACGCGCGGGCATCAGCAGCGCAGGGCTTCGCCAGCTCGATGCAGGAAATCGGGCTCGCAATTGTAGCGCTCGACAACCTACGGGACGACATCATTCGATTTACACCACGGCCGGATTCCATTGATTTGTCCTCCAAACGCAGCGCCTTGGCTAACGCCCAGGCGAGACTTCAGTCCGCCCAGGAGCAACTCTCCAAGCTCAATGCTGGGCCGTCCTCTGCTCAACGCATAGCGGAGATTAACCTGCAGATAGCCCAGTTAGACGCCATGATTCAGCAGCGACAGGAACAGCTATCCAAGCTGGACCTGGCGAGCGCCGACAGAGATATCCAATACCGGCAAAGCGTCCTTCAGCGCCTTCTGGACAAGCAGGAGGCGTCGTTTCTGCGTGCCCCGTTCCCAGGGGTCATCCTTTCCCTGGACCGGAAAGTGGGAGAAGATGTGCGGGCCTTTGACCCCGTGGGTGTGCTCGCCGACCCTTCCCGTGTGCAGGCGGAGGCCACCGTCCTGGAGGCCGATCGTCGCAAAGTAATCCAGGGCCAGCAGGCCCGCGTTGTGCTTGACCCCTACCCCAGCGTCGAGCATGTCGCGACGGTGCTCTCCGTCTCGGACAAGCCAACTCTGTGGCAGGGACAGCGAGCCTACGCCGTACTCATCGGCTTCGCCTCCAACGAGTCGATACCGCGTACCATTCGCATCGGGCTGGACGCCATCCTCGTGATCCGCGCGAACTCCCGCGCTCTCGTCATCCCCGTCCGCGCCATCACGTCGGACGGTTTTCGCCAGTACGTTGACGTCCTGGATGGCGGCAGGACCCGTCGCGTGGAGATTACCACCGGCAGTAACAGCGGTCTGGAAGTGGAAGTAGTGAACGGACTGTCTGTCGGCCAGACCATTGTCCTGCCCTAGCGCGTTATGACCTGGCGCAGGCTTCTTCTGGCCGTCGCAGTACTGCTGGTCATCATCGCGGCGCTTGGCCTGATTGAATACCTCCGGATTCGGGGCCTGACCCAGAGCGTCACAGGCCAACTGTCCCGCCTGCACGAGGCCATGACCAGCCCGGCCCTGATGCTCCCTTCGGAAGGTCTGTCCTCCCTGCGCCATGATATGGACGGGGCCGCGGCGGACTTGACGGCCCTCAAGGATGTCGCGGACCGCTACGCTCCCCTGGTCCCCGGCTGGCTGCCGGAAGCCCGGGAACTCCGCGAGGCCCCTCCCGTCCTGCGTCTGGGCCTGGACGTGGTGCGCGCGGGTCATTACACTCTGGCGGGCCTGAATCCTCTGGCGCAGGCGCTGACGCGGCGTCAGTTGAGCCGCATCTCCCTCAGCACCTTTGACTCTGATATGGCGTCCGCTCTTGAGGCCGGCGCACCCCAGTTCGCGCTGGCCCAGGAAGCGATGCGGCAGGCCCGAGCCGCCCGCAGGAGCATTGACACCGGCGGACTGCCGCCCGGTCTCGCGGAGGGAGTCAACGCCCTGGACGCAGCCAGCCCGCGCCTGGACGCGAGTCTGAAGCTGGCCACGGCAGGGCCGGCGCTCAGCCGGACGCTCCTGGGGCTGGACAGGCCTCACTCTTTTCTCATCCTGGCCCAGAACACCCAGGAGTTGCGGCCCACGGGCGGGTTCCTGTCCGGAGTCTGGCTGGTCACCGTGGACAAGGCGAAGGTGACCCGCCTCGACTTCTTCAACAGCTCCGACGTGGACGACCGGCTCGTGCAGGCCCCCGTCCCACCGCGCTCTCTGGTCATCACCCTGTGGGGAGGGATCTGGACGTTCCGGGACTCCAACTGGTCCGCGGACTTCCCAACGGCGGCAAGCCAGGCGCGAGAGTTCTATCGCAGAGGTCAGGGAGAGACGGTGGACGGCGTCATCGCGGTGGACGAGGTAGCGGTGCGCAACCTGGTGGAAGCCCTGGGCTCCGTCACGCTCCAGTACACGGGGGAGCGCGTGGACCCGTCCAACATTCAGCAGAAGCTGGAATACGGAATGAGCTCCCGTTTCTGGTCGCCGCCGGAGAGCCCGACGCTCCCCGCCAAGAAGGTCCTGATGAAGGGACTTTTCGAGAGCATCCTGCTCCGCATGAACCAGGGCCTGTCCTTCACGGAGGGCGGCAAGGTAGTCCGAAGCGTCCTGCAAAACCTGGAGGAAAAGCATCTCCTCATGGACATAGATGACCAGCCGCTCAAGGCGCTGCTGCATGAGTACCAGTGGGACGGGGCTGTTGTCAAAAACGACGGCGACTACCTGATGGTGACCGACACCAACGTCGGCTTCAACAAGGTGAACGGGGCTATCACCGAGGGCTTGGATTACCAGGTGCGCATTGACGACGACGGCAAGGCGACGGCCCGGCTCACCGTCACCTACACCAACACCAGCCGCAAGACTTTGACCACCTGCCAGCAGCAGGCCACATTCGTTTCGGACTACAAGGAGTGGCAGGAGGGCTGCTACTGGGACTTCCTCCGCACGTATGTACCGGAGGGCAGCAAACTATTGGGCACGAGCTTTGTGCCCTTACCTGAAGGGAGCATGGTGGCGCGCTTCGGGCCGGAGATGGCGAGCACGTGGAACGTCGTCGGCGCCGTCCTGTGGGGCAAGCAGGAGTTCTCCCACTTCTTCACCATACCGCCCGGCCAGACCCGGCAAATCCGTTTTGAGTACGCCCTGCCCGCGACGGTCGTGCGGCGCGAGGGAGACCAGTGGACATACACCCTTTTCGTCGAGAAACAGCCCGGTACAAAGGCAATCCCGCTGACCTTGACAATTGTCGCCCCATCTACTATGCTTCCTACTGTCTGGGCGCCGTATGCCAGTCCGATGACGGGTAATCCTGTGCGACTTGCGACTAGCCTGAACACGAACAAGGAGTTCCACATCGCCATAGCCAGGAGGTAAAGCCTCCGGCAGGCAAAGGAGGAATGAGAGCCCTGCGGGGTTCGTTCTCGTTTCCACCTTTCGCGGGGGAAATAGATTCGTAATGCAGCGACCAACACCGTTCAAGATTCCTTCGGTCGTGATCCTTCTGGCAGGTGCCGTCCTCCTTGTCGCCGCGCTCGTGGGCGGCAACTGGAGCGGTCCGGGTTCGGACGCCCGCGAGGTGCTGGCCCAGGGCACGCTGCCAACGCCTGGATGCGCCCCGCTGCCGCCCGGTTTGGTCCACTGGTGGACCTTCAATGAGACCTCGGGCGCGAGGTGCGCTGACATTATTGGCAGTCGCAACGGCATCGCCATAGGCGGTCAAATCGGCGGCACGGGACCGGCTTCCGTGACTGGGATGGTCAACGGTGCACTCGGGTTTGATGGCAGCTCGACCTTCGTGGAGGTGCCAGACAGTCTTGGCACCCTCTCTTTCGGAAATACCACCGATAATTTCACGATAGACGCCTGGATCAAGATTGCCTCCGCGGACAAATCCGGGGTTCGGCCGATTGTTGATAAGCGGGTGGAGACAGGAGGTGGAGTCCAGGGATACGCCTTCTTCCTGTTCAACGGCCTGCTAGCCTTCCAGTTGAGCGATGGGTCGGCCGCCACCCTGGTTTGCGATTCTTCGCCTACCCCTGGCTCTTCGTGCACGAACTACGTGTCTAGCGTGGATATTGCTGATGGAAACTGGCGTAGTGTTGCGGTAACAGTTCAAAGGACAGGGGCGTCGCCTCAAGTCGTGCTCTACGTTGACGGCACTGCGGTATACTCCGCAGCAACCAGGACAGGGAATGCGACCAATAACGCGTCTCTGATGATCGGGCGAGGCTATCCAATCGCCATCTCCACTCCCTATTTCAAGGGTGCGATTGACGAAGTCGAGATCTTCAACCGCGCCCTCACGCAGTCGGAGGTCCAGAGCATCTCCGACGCCTTTTCAGCGGGCAAGTGCACGCCGACGCCCACGCCGACGCCCACGCCAACTAACACGCCCACGCCCACGGCGACGCCGACCAATACGCCGACGGCTACACCGACCATTACACCCACGCCCACGCCAACTATCACCCCTACGCCCACGCCAACCATTACGCCAACGCCGACCATCACGCCGACGCCGACGCCCACGCCGCGGCCAGCCACGACTTCATCCGTTATAACCATCGGGCCGGCGGTTTTTGTGCCAGTTTTAGTGCCAGTGGGACCAGTGGGACCAGTGGGACCAGTGGGACCAGTGGGACCAGTAATATCACTGGTGATTCCGCCGCCGCCCGTGGTGTTAGTAAACGCGCCAAAACCGCCGCCACCGTTCGTTGCGCCACCGCCCAGCGTAAACTTTGCCTTGGGAACGCTTTTTACACGAGTGACGGTGAACCCGTTTACCGTGTCGATCAGCCCCGGCCTGACCCTTACCGGCACTGGGTGGAGCATGGCGCAGGCAGCTCCGGTTTTTACGCCACCATCGCTGCCCGGGGTGTTCACGCCACCTCCACCGGCGCAGCTTCAGTTGAATATCCCGGTCAACATGGGAGCGCTTATTTCTGGCACCGGGCAGAGCGTGGGCCTGACGTTCCGCGACCAGGCGTCGGGCCTGGTCGTGACCCCGCAGTTGGTCTCCATGCCCTTTGCGTTCAATCCCATCAACGGATTCACCGTCGCCATCATCTCGGGCGTACCCAACTTCGTGCAGGGCACCGGCACCCAAGCGCAGATCACGGTGGGGAACCCGTCCGTCTCTGTGGTGCAGCAAACACAGAACTTTAGGACGGAGGACCCGCGCGTCGGCAACATCGCTTTCTCGGTCCCCCGCTCTCCGCTGACGTCCTCGCCGACGAGCCGCTCGTCCCTTTCAGCAAATGTTATAACGCCCTTCAACGCGCGCTCGCGCGTGGCCAGGTTGCGACTCTATCGGCCTCTTTCCGCACGAGTACTGCCTGGGGCGTTCGGCCCGATTGAGCTGGCGCCCGTCGCTTTCTCGCTCCAGGCGGCCACGACGACGCCAACACCGGTTCCAGCTCCGTCCATTCCGTTCGTCAAGGACGTGGCCTACGCCATCAACATCGTGACCGTGGACCTGCCCACCAGGGACGCGGAAATTCTGATGAACGTTGACCAGGCATGGGTCGATTCCGTAGGCGAGCAGAACATCGCCATCCTCCGCGAGTCTCCCGAAGGCGATCTCTCCATCCTCGCCACCAGGCGCACGGGCACGGACGAGGAGAAGCGCGCCATCTTCCAGGGCATGTCGCCCGACGGCTTCGGCATCTTCTACCTGACGGCCTTTGAGCAGCCGCCGCCCCAGCCGACTCCCACTCCTACGGCGACGCCCGCTGCCCCCGTCGGCACAGCGACGCCGGTCGCGACGCCGAAGCCGCCCGTCGTCGGCGATAGCGCGCCCTCCCAAGGGCTCCTCGCCGCGATGGGTGCTCTGGGCTTGCTGCTCCTCATGTCCGGCGGCTACCTCCTGCGCGAGCAGCGAAGGAGCCGGCTATAACGCGGTTGATTCAACCAGCCTGACCAATCGTGTAGCCCGACGGACATCCGTCGGGCTACACTGTTATGTGGAGCGAAGCACCGTATGGATGCGGGAACAAGACACAGCCCTGGTATCAGGCGCTCGGATGTCCTGACGGCCCTGGCTGTAGCCGTGTGCGCTCTCGCAGTGTACGCTCCCCTGGTGGCGCCCACGCTGACGTGGCGGAACGTCGGCGGCGACGGCGGAGACCTGGCGGCGGCGGTCGCTGTCCTCGGAGTGCCGCACCCCTCCGGCTATCCCACGTACATGCTGCTGGGGCGCTTCTTCTCCACGGCCCTCCCGTGGGGAGACATAGCCTACAGGCTCAACCTTATGTCCGCCGTCCTCTCCGCGGCAGCGGCGGGCGCGTTGTACCTGGCCGCACGCCTGCTGCAGGAGCTTACCTTCAAGCCGGATGCTGGCGGCCCGCGCACGCGCAGGGCCATAGCGGCCATCGGCGCGCTGGCCTATGCATTTGCGCCGCTCCCCTGGTCGCAGGCCACCATCACGGAGGTGTACGCCCTTCACGCCTTCTTCGCCTCCGCCGTCCTCCTCTGCACGCTGGGCCTGCTTCACTCAGTATCCTTCGCGTCCTCACCCAGAAGCACGAGCGCCTGGCTCATCGCGGGCGCGCTGGCGACAGGACTTGGACTGGGAAACCACCTCACCCTTGCGCTGGTTGCGGCGCCGGGCTTCTTCCTTGCCCTCGCTTTGCGACGCCGCATCCCCGGCGCGGTGATGGCGCCGTCCGCCCTCCTGGCCGGGCTTACCGTCTATGCCTACCTTCCCTGGCGCGCGGCGGCCAATCCTCCGGTGAACTGGGGCGACGCGTCCAATCTGGCAGGATTCCTGTGGGTAGTGACGGGCGAACCCTACCGAAACTATGTGTTCGGTCTTCCGGCGTCCGCCCTTCCGGCTCGGGTGGCCAGCTACGCGGGATACCTCGTCCAGCAGTTCAATCCGGTGGGATTCGGGCTGGCGGTCGTCGGACTGGCGTTTCTTTGGACGTACAACCGCACCCTCGCGCTGCTCACGCTGTGGGGCGCTCTGTTCATCTCCGTGTTCGCGGTGCTCTATAGCACCCCTGATTCGTACCTGTACCTGCTGCCCGTCTTCATGGTGATGGCCCTCTGGCTCGTCGCCGGTCTGCACTATCTCGTCGCAGACGTCCTAGCCCCCCGCCTCGCCGCACGGCGCATGTCCAGGACGGGGCCCGCGCTCGCGATAGCCCTGGCACTGGCCGTCGTGCCCGGCGTGTCGCTCGTCACGCAGTACGCGGCGCAGGACCTGCGCGCTGACACGTCGGCCCTCGACTACGCCCGCGAGGTGGTCGCGACGGTGGAGCCGAACGCCCTGGTCGTCGCCCAGACGGAGCGCCACGAGTTCACCCTTGTGTATTATCAGCAGGCCGTTGACTCCCTATGGCCCGTAACGCTCGTCTCCGCCGAGCTTGTGCAATACGACTGGTACGTCGCACAGCTTCACCGACGCTACCCGGACCTGCCCGCGCCGACGGAGAAAGACTACGCCGCGCGGCTCCGCGGACTGGTGGCTGCGGCCCTGCCGGTGCGGCCCGTCTATCTGACGGACCCCAACGAGCACATAGAGGCCGCCTACGTCATCGAGAAACGCGGGCCGTTGTATCGCGTCACGGGGCCAAAGTCGCGATAGCCTTCCGCGACAGAAAGGGGCCGACCTCGGAGCGGCCCGTCGTCCCGCGTGTGTCAGGGGACTGCGCCAGCATCATGCGTCCGTCTGAAGGGAGTTCAGAGGGACAGAGTCCCTCCGACGGAGTCTCAGGGGGTGTCCCCTGAACTTTCTCCGTCATCCCCCTCTCCATAGGAGAGGGGGACCGAGGGGGTGAGGGTCTCAAGCTCCTAAAGCAACAGGCGTCGCTTGCGGCTGCTCAGATAGTCCACGAGGATGTACTGGCCCAGGTGCTCCGGCGTGGTGTAGAACACCCTGCCCCGATTGATGCGCGTCAACTGTTCTATGAACTCCACCAGATAGGAGTTCTTGTCCAGCATGAAGGTGTTGATGACGATCCCCTTATGCGTGCAGCGCCGCACCTCGCGGAGGGTCTCGCGAACGGTCCGCGGGCTGGGCGGGTATTGGAGAAACAGTTGACCACCTTCGATGTGCGCCGTCGGCTCGCCATCGGAGATCATCACTATCTGCTTGGTCCCGCCCCGCACCTTGTTCAACAGCTTCTGTGAAAGGGCCAGGCCGTGCTGGATGTTCGTGTACGGGTCGAACTCGTCCCACGAGAGGTACGGCAGCTTCTCCGGCTTGACCTCCCTCGCGTACGTCGAGAACCCGACGATGAACAGGCTGTCCCGGGGGAACTGGGTGCGGATGAGATTGTCCAGCGCCAAAGCCACCTTCTTGGCGGCCAGGAAGTTGCCACGCATGGCCATGGACAGGCTCAGGTCCAGCATGAGCACGGTGGCGGACTGGTTGACCTGCTCCGTCTTGAACACCTGGAAATCGTCGACGCGCATCCTGACAGGCACACCGGCCCCGCGCTCGATGGCGTTCATCAGGGTGCGGTTCAGGTCCACGTGGAACGTGTCGCCGAACTCATAGGGCTTGGTCTCGTCCACGCGCTCGCCGCCGAGGCCGCGCTGCTCGGCGCGGTGCTGGCCCGCCCTATCCCTCTTGATATAGGCGAATATCTCTTGCAGCGCCTTCTGCCCTATTTTGCGCATGCCCCGCGCCGTCAGCTCGTAGCGGTTGCCGATGCGCCGGATGTAGCCCGCCGATTCCAGCACCTCGGTCATCTTCCGTAGCTGCTCAACCGTATGCGACGCCTCGTCGCCCAGAAGCTCTCTCAGGGCGCGCGAGTCCAAGTCAATCTTGCCCGACCCCTGCTGGGCGCGGCGGAGCTGCCGCTCCAGGTCGTCCATCTTCTGGAGCCGCTCCATGAGCCGCGAGGCCTCTTCCAGCGTCAGGGATTCCTCTCCCCGAAAGGGGTACTCCCGTCGCAACTGCCCCAGGGGCTGCAGCGACTCCAGGTTCGCCGCGAGGCGCGCCATCTCGCCCAGAAGCTCCTCGTCCTTGAACACCGACCGCAGCATATCGCGGAGCTGCTCCCGCGACTCGCGGGACATGCTGTCCAAGAGGGACTGCATCTGGGCTATCTGATGCTGCATGTGGTCAACAAGTTCGTCAATGTCCTGCGGAGGCTCCTGCCCGAAGAGGCGCCCGTACTTCCGCATGAACTCCTGGAAGCCCTCCGACGCCTCGGAGCGCGCGCGCTCCTCCAGCATGCGATTAAGCTCTCGCGCCATCTCCCTGGCGTCCGCAAGGTCACGGGGGGTCATGCCCTGGAGTTGCCGCGAGAGGTCTTTGGCAACGGAGTCCAGCATCTTCCGCCGCAACTCCTGCATCAGATCATCGAACTGATGCTTGGCCTCCGTGTCCATGAACTCATAGTCCTGGAGCTGCCGAAGGGCGCCCGCCGGGCTGTCCGCGGGCAGGCTGTTTAGTATGGCCTTGTTCTTTTCCGCGAGGCGTTGCAGGGTCTTGAGAAGGTTCTCCGCGATCTCCGACGGCAGGCCGCCCTCCCCGTCGCGCTGGCGCTCCTCCTGGTAACGGCGCAGCGCATCGTCCACGCGCCGGTCTATGCCCTGCTGCTCTTTCTGGACGATCTGGTCGAGCCGACGGCGCATGTCGTCCATCACGGAGTTCAGGTCGTACTGCTCGAGGGTGCGCTGCTTCAACGAGCGGAGCTGCTGGAGAAGGTCTTGAAGCCCCTGGAAGCGGTCGCCGAGACGGTTCTTGAACCCCTTCTGCGCCATGGACTCAAGGGCGGAGGACACGTCCCCATGATTCAGGAGTTGATCGGACAACTCCTCTATGAGGTCGTCCTGGTGCAGCGGGAAGACGTCCTGCTTCCCGTCCCAGCGCGAATACCGGTAAAAGGCCACGGCGAGGTTACCCCCTGTAGCGGGTCTTCCCTTCCACACGGTCGCGGTTCAGGCGTCGGTTGAGGTGCAGTCCCTCCAGGACGAACTCCACGGCCGAGGCGACTGCGGCGGGCGATTCTCCCACGTCCAGTTTGCGCACGCCCGCGGCCAGCTCCGGCACCTCGCTCACCTTCTGGGCGTACTCGGCGGAGGGCAGCACGTCGGACGCCTCGATGACCAGGCCCTCCTCGAAACGGCGCACCAGATCGTCGAACTCGTGGACGGTGAAATGCCGCCCGAATACGTTGGATACAGCCTTCTTGGTCAGGCCCTCCAGCGTCCGGCTCTCGCTGCCGTCCTCCACCGTCTCCATCTCGATCTTGCCGACGGTGGAGGCGGCGAGAAAGCCCAGGTCGCTCACGCGCGGGACCGCCTCCTCCTCCTTGCACCGGATAGCCCGGCGGAGGGCGTTGCTGGTCAGCGTCTCAAAGTTGGCGATGGACACGCGGACGGAGACGCCGGAGCGCTGGTTGATGTCCGAGCTCCGGCGCGCAAGGGTGGTGATCTCCGCGATGATTTCGCGCATGTACGGAGGAGTCGTCACCTTGACGCCAACATCCTCCACCCGTGTCCGCTCCTGCTCCATGATGTGCATCTCGTGCTCCAGGGTGCGCGGATAGTGCGTGCGTATCTGAGCGCCGTAGCGGTCCTTCAGGGGCGTGATGATGCGCCCGCGGTTGGTGTAGTCCTCAGGGTTGGCGCTGGCGACCACGTACACGTCCAGGGGCAGCCGGACGCGGTACCCCTTGATCTGGATGTCCCGCTCCTCCAGCAGGTTGAACAGGCCCACCTGGACACGCTCCGCCAGGTCCGGCAGCTCGTTGACGCAGAAGATGCCCCGGTTGGTGCGCGGGATAAGCCCGTAGTGGATGGTCAGTTCGTCGGAGAGATAGCGGCCCTCCGCGACCCGTATGGGGTCCACCTCGCCGATGAGGTCGGCGATGGTGATGTCCGGCGTGGCGAGCTTTTCCCCGTAGCGCTGCTCGCGGGGCAGCCACGCAAGCTCCACGCTGTCGCCGGAGCGCTCAGCCTTGTCGCGGCAGGCGCGGCAGATGGGCGCGAAGGGGTTGTCGTATATCTCGCATCCGGCGATGTAGGGTATCTCCGGGTCCAGGAGGTTGACCAGCGCCCGGATGAGCCGAGACTTGGCCTGGCCGCGCTCTCCCAGAAAGATAATGTCCTGTCCGGCCAGTATGGCGTTCTCCACCTGGGGGATGACCGTGTCCTCATACCCGATGATGCCGGGGAAGAGGTCCTCCTCCCGGCGCACCTTCTCGACCAGGTTCCTGCGCATCTCCGTCTTGACGGAGACGACCTTGTAGCCGCTCTTGCGCAGATCGCCGACGGTCCTCGCCTTGCTCGCGCTGGTCTTCATGGCCTGCCCTCCCGTAAGCCCTGGAATCCGCGCCGCGTTATGCGTGTCCGGTGACGCCTATGATACTCCCCTACCTTGACGTGCTGTCAAATCACTTAATAAAACGACAATCGCCCGTGCTTGGATGCTTCCGCTGCCCTTTCGGCGGCAGGCACGTCCAAGCGTAACGACCTCAGCAGACCTGATTGGGCGCTGGTATGGTTACTATGACACGTCGATTGATCCGAGACAATCTTCAGGAGAAGGCCGCAATAATCGAAAAGCCCTAATGTTGAAGACGCTGAACGACGGCCGACGAGAACTCGTCGGTCGACGCCGTCCCGCCAAGGTCGGAGGTTAGGGTCTTCCCTTCCGCGAGGACATCCGAGACCGCCTGCTCGACCCGCTGCGCCGCTCGTTCCTCCCCGATATGTCGCAGCATAAGCACGCTGCTCAATATCATTGCCGTGGGGTTGGCCAACCCCTTCCCCGCCGCGGACGGCCAGCTTCCATGGACCGGCTCGAAGACAGCGTACGTACGCCCGATATTGGCGCCGGGCACCAGACCGACGCCTCCAACCAGTCCCGCTGCCAGGTCAGAGATGATGTCACCATAGAGGTTCGGCGTGACAAGAAGGTCGAACTGGTGAGGGTCTATCACCAGTTGGAGGCAGGTGTTGTCGACAATCATCTCGCTGTATTCAACCTGCGGATACCGTTTGGCCACGCTCCGGCAACATCGGAGGAAGAGCCCGTCGGAGAGCTTCATGATGTTGGCCTTGTGGATTGCGGTCACCTTCTTCCGACGATGCCTGACCGCGTACTCGAAGGTGAACTTGGCGATGCGTGTGGATGCACGCCTTGTGATGATCTTCAGGCTCTCCACAACACCCGGGATGATCTCATGTTCTTTCCCCGCGTACAGGTCCTCTGTGTTTTCACGAATGATAACCAGGTCGATGTTCTCAAAGCGGCTGCGGACACCGGGGAGGCTCGTCACGGGTCGGACGCACGCATAGAGGTCCAGCTTCTGGCGGAGCGCCACATTGATGCTGGGGTAGCCTTCGCCCACCGGCGTGGTGATAGGGCCCTTGAGAGCCACCTTATTACGCCGGATAGACCGCAGCGTTTCCCTGGGAAGGAGCTCACCCAGTTGCTTCAGAGCTGCCTGCCCGACCGGCGCGCGGTCCCATGTGACGGAGACGCCCGCCGCAGCAATGACGTCCACGGCGGCTTTGGCGATCTCCGGTCCGATTCCGTCGCCTTCGATCAGTGTAATTCTGTGGGGGCTGGGCATACATCCTCCTTTGCGAGACTCCGCCGTTTGGAGATACCCCCAAGCGCGTCCGTCAGTCCCTCCCCGGAAGAACTTAGCTCTCCTTTTTTTCAATAGCCTGTTAGTCGCCCTCCGTGGTCGCCCGTTCCAGACGGTCCATCGCCTGCCCTTTCTCGCGCGGCTCGATGCGGGCGCGGCGCACCGCCGTCCGCAGAAGCTCGATGCTTCTGTCGTACGTGGCGCGGTCCACCGGGAACGGGTAGCCGTCCTTGCCCCCGTGCGCGAAGGCGTAGCGCGCCGGGTCGCGCCAGCTCACCGGGGCGCCGTGCAGCAGCTCCGCCAGGAGCGTGAGCGCACGGATGGTCTGCGGCCCCACGCCCTCAAGCGCCAGCAGCGACTCGAAGTCGCCGGGCTGCCGCTCGTACGTGGACAGCAGTATCTTGCTCAGACGGTCGGGGTGGATGTCCGCCGCCAGCAGGTGATGGCGCGGCGGAAGGTCGAGAGTCTGCACATGCTTAAGCTCGGCGACGAGCTTCTCCGGCTTCTCCCGCGCCACGACCTGTGGGATAGCCGCGCGCGCCCCCTCGCTCTCGCGCGCCACCAGGTTCAGCGCCTCGCCGCGAACGTCCGCGCAGACCGCGGCGTGCGGCTCGCACACGAAGTCCGTGACGGCCTCGCCCAGCCAGTGGTAGCGCCGGGCGTAGTGGTTGGTCTCGTTCATGCCCTGCTGCACCACGGTCCAGCGCCCGTCGCGGGTGAAGATGAAGGCGTGGTGATAGAGCTGGTAGCCGTCCTGCACCGCCGCCGAGTCCACCTTGGCGGACATCCGGCTGGCATAGACAAGGCGCGCGGCGTCCACGGAGAGCGCGTCGCCCGCGGCCTGGATTTCCGACGGCGTCTTGCGGGATGTCCCGCCCTTGCCGCCCGCCACGAAGACGCCCAAGTCACGCTCCAGGCCGCGCAGGCCCTCCTTCAACGCGCCACACGCCGTCGTGGTCAGCCCGCTGGAGTGCCAGTCGAAGCCCAGGACGCAGCCGAAGGCCTGGAACCAGAATGGGTCGGAGAGGCGGCGAAGCAGCTCGTCCGGGCCGTAGTCCTCCACCACGACGACGGCGATTTCGCGCGACAGGCGCACCATGCGCTGGAAGAGCCACGCGGGCGCCTTGCCGCCGTGCAGGGGCAGGTTCGCGACGCCGGTGCGCTGCATCGTCCGGTCACTCCCGCGGAGCGCGGCGCCGCTCCACCTCCACGCTCACGTCCTGGAAGACGGCGCCCTTGAGAGGCGCCTGCGGCTTGTGAACGGTCACCCGCACTTCCTGGGCGTGAGGCAGCGCCAGCACCCGCGCCGCGATCTGCTCCGCCAGCATTTCCAGCAGGTTGCGACGGGGGCCGTCCATCACGTCCCGCACCGCCCGGAACACCAGGCTGTAGTTCACCGTATCGGCCAGGTCGTCGGAGCGGCCCGCGGTGAGCGTATCCGTCGTCACGTCCACGTCCACAATGAAGCGCTGGCCCTGACTCGCCTCCTCCGCGTTCACGCCGTGGTGGGCATAGAAGGCAAGACCTGTGAGCCGGACGTGGTCAGGCATTGGGACCTCGCTTCGGTTGCCGTCCTCCAAAATCGCGCTCCTCCATCACCTGGAAGATGCGGAGCACCTTGGTCTCCTCCCGGAGCATGTCAACCTCCAGACGCAGACGCTCCTCGGCGGTGGCAACCTCCAGCAGGCGCTGCTTCTGCGAATTGTCCATCTGGAGCGCAGTGGCCACTGCGTACGACAGGGCCTGCGGCTCCACGTTCAGGTCAACCTGAGGCGGTTCCCGGCGCAGGGTCTGGGACAGGGCGTTCAAGTAGCGGCGGAACTTGCCGCGCACCGTTTCCGCCATCGCCCGAGCGGCCTCGGCGTCGCCCAGCGTGTGCTCAAAGTACGTGATCCGCCCGACGAGGTAGGGGCGCCGCTGCAATACTTCCATGATGCGGAACGGGCGCACCCCCACGCAGGACAGATTCATGTTGCCCTGCTCCAGCGGCTCCACCTTTAGAATGCGCGCGGTGGTGCCCACGGTGAAAGGCTCCGCGGGCTCGCCCACCTCCTTGCCGGACTTGATCAGCGCCACGCCGAAGACGCTGTCGGCCTCGAGCGCCCTCTTGATCATGAGCTTGTAGCGCTCTTCAAAAACGCGCAGGGGTAGCGCCACGTCGGGGAAAAGCACCGTATTGAGCGGGAACAGCGGCATGTCAATAATCTGCATCGCTTACGCTCCAGCTACGCCATACCACCATGCTACGGCATCCCCACGAGCGGGACAAGGGGCTGACGTTGCGTCCGGCGCGGCGCTCCGAGTAGAATGGGCGGTACGGCTTTCCCGAAGGAGACTCCATGCCCCTGGACACGCGCGCCACACGTGACGTCGCCCCCGCGCGGGCGGGCATCAGCCGCGAGGAGGCCCTTGCGCTCATCCTCTGCGGCGACGCCGCTCTGCCCGCGCTCCTTCGGCGGGCAAGCGCCATCCGGGACGCGGGCAAGGGGAGCTACGTCTCCTTCTCGCCCAAAGTCTTCATCCCTTTGACGAACCTGTGCCGCGACGCGTGCTCCTACTGCACATATCGCAAGGAGCCCGGCGACCCCGCCGCGGAGTTCATGACGCCGGAGCAGGTGCTCGCCGTGGCGGAGGCGGGCCAGCGCGCTGGCTGCACGGAGGCCCTGTTCATGGCGGGCGAGAGACCGGAACAGCGCTACCCGGAGGCGCGCGAGGCGCTGCGCCGCTTCGGGTGCGACAGCACCATTGACTACATGCGCGCCATGTGCGAGCTTGTGCTGCGAAAGACCTCGCTGCTGCCGCACTCCAACCCGGGGACGATGACCCGCGCCGAGCTGGCCGCGCTCAAGGAGGTCAACGCCAGCCTGGGCATGATGCTGGAGAACGCCAGCCCGCGCCTGCTGGAGCCGGGCGAGCCGCACCACAACGCGCCCAGCAAGCACCCCAGGCTCCGCCTGCGGACGCTGGAAGCAGCGGGCGAGCTGCGCATCCCCTTCACCACGGGCCTGCTGGTGGGCATCGGCGAGACGGTGGAGGAGGTCGTGGACAGCCTGTTCGCTATCAGGGACGCGCACGACCGCCACGGGCACATCCAGGAGATCATCATCCAGAACTTCCGCGCCAAGCCCGCCACGCCGATGGCCGGTGCCGTGGAGCCGACGACGGGCTTCCTGCTCCGCGCGGTGGCCGTGGCGCGTCTCATTTTCGGCCCGGACATGAACATCCAAGTCCCGCCAAATCTGACGCCCCGCGAGTACGGCTCTTTTCTGGACGCGGGTATCAACGACTGGGGAGGAATATCGCCTGTCACAAGAGACTATGTGAACCCAGAAGCGCCCTGGCCGCAGATCGTGCGGCTGCGCCAGGTTACCGGGGAAAGGGGCTTCATCCTCAAAGCGCGCCTTCCCGTATATCGGGAATACATCCGAGAGAAGCCCCGGTATTTGACGCCGTCCCTGGCGGAGCGCATCCGCCAGTCCGCCGACACCGACGGCTTTGCGCGCACCAGGCTGCTCACAACGTGAAGGAGGTCACATGGCACCAGCAGCGGAGCGCAAAGACGTCCACAGCGTGGACCGGCTACTCGCCCACATAGACCCGCAGGTCGGCGGAATCCTGGACAAGGCCCTGGCGGGCGACGAGGTCACCACCGACGAGGGCGCGCGCCTTTTCCAGGCCCGCGGGCGCGACCTCCTGGCCCTCACCCTGGCCACCGACGAGCTGCGCCGGCGCACGGTCGGCGACACCGTCACCTACGTCGTCAACCGCAACATCAACTTCACCAACGTCTGCATCAAGCGGTGCGGCTTCTGCGCCTTCAGTCGAGGCCACCGGGACGAAGAGGGCTACCTGCTGCCCATCGAGGAGGTGGTCCGCCGCGCGAAGGAGGCATGGGACCTGGGCGCCACGGAGGTCTGCATCCAGGCGGGGCTGCCACCCGGCATGGACGGCAACCTCTACGTGGAGATATGCGAGGCTATCAAGCGGGAGATGCCCGGCATTCACATCCACGGCTTCTCGCCAGAAGAGGTGCTGTACGGCTCCATCCGCTCCAGGTGCACCATCCGCGAGTACCTCCAGCGTCTGAAGGACGCCGGGGTCGGCAGCCTGCCGGGGACGTCGGCGGAGATTCTGGACGAGGAGGTGCGCAAGCGCATCTCCCCGGGCCGCATCACCGTCAAGCAGTGGGTAGAGGTCATCACCACCGCCCACGACCTGGGCATTCCCACCACCGCCACCATCATGTACGGCCACGTGGAGACAGTGCAGCACCGGGCGCGGCACATTGACCTGCTGCGGCGCATCCAGCGCCAGACCGGCGGCTTCACCGAGTTCGTGCCGTTGAGCCTGATTCATGCAGAAGCACCCATGTACAGCAAGCGCCTCGTGCAGGGCGTCCAGCCGGGCGCAACCGGCGACGAGGTCATCGCCATGTACGCCGTGTCCCGCCTGATGCTGAACAACGACATCAAAAACCTGCAAGTCTCCTGGGTCAAGGAGGGGCTGAAGCTCTCCCAGGCCTGTCTGAACGCGGGCGCCAATGACTTCGGAGGCACGCTCATCAACGAGAGCATCAGCACCGCCGCGGGCGCTTCCTACGGCCAGCTCGTCAAGCCCGGCGAGTTCCGGCGCGTCATCCGCGACGCGGGCCGCGTGCCCGCCGAGCGCTCCACCGCCTACAAGCTGCTCCGCACGTTCAACGGCGAGGACGAGCCTGCTGATGTCCTGGACACCGTGGACGCGCCGGAGGAGCGGTTCGGCTCATACAAGCGCCTCGTCAAGATGTCCACCTATCGCTTCAAGGACGGAACGCGACCACGCAAAGAGGCGGTCGCGCCCACGGCGTAGGCCGAGGAGACATCTGGCGCCGTCACGCTGGCCGCGGGCGGCCCCGAATCAGGACACAGTCCGTCCCGGCGTGCCGGGGCTGCCTTATCCTGAGAAAGAGAGCATGCAATGAAAATCGATGCCCGGCTTGCCATTGAGATTTTGCCCCTTCGAGACATACCTCAGGTGGCGCGCGCCGCGGAGGACCTGGGGCTGGACGCCGTCTGGACGAGCCAGACCACGCACGACCCTTACATCCCCCTCGCCCTGGCCGCGCAGAGCACCAGCCGCATCCAGATCGGGACAGCCATCGCCCTCGCCTTCACCCGCAGCCCGATGGAGACGGCCTACACGGCCTGGGACTTGCAGGGTTTGTCTGACGGACGGCTCCTTCTTGGCCTGGGCTCCCAGGTGAAGGGACACAACGAGCGGCGGTTCAGCGTTAAGTGGGAGGCCCCCGCGCCGCGGATAGCAGAGGTTGTCCAGTCGCTACGGGCCATCTGGGCATGCTGGCAGCAGGGAGGGCCGCTGGCCTTCAAGGGCAATTTCTACAGCTTCACTCTCATGACGCCATACTTCAGCCCGGGTCCCAGCCAGCATCCGCACATCCCTGTATACATCTCCGCCGTCAACCCCGCAATGCTCCATGTGGCGGGAGAATACTGCAACGGCGTGCACATCCATCCGATGCACACGGTGCGCTACCTCAAAGAGGTGGCTTTGCCTGCCATCGAACAGGGAGCAGCCAAATCAGGGCGCAAGCGGACGGACATTGTGGTGTCGTCCATGCCCTTCGTGGTCACGGGGCGCAACCGCGAGGAGATGGAAAAAAACCGGCAGGAGACCAGGCAGCAGATCGCTTTCTACGCGTCCACTCCGGCCTACAAGGTCATCCTTGCGCTACACGGCTGGGACCATCTCGCCGTCGCGCTGGGCCGCAAGGCCATTCGCGGCGAGTGGCAGGCCATGGCGAACGAGATTTCAGACGAGATGCTGGAGGAGTTCGCCGTGGTGGGCACGCCGGACGAGGTGGGGCCCAAGCTCCTGGCCAAGTACAACGGCCTGCTCGACCGCCTCGCACCCTACGCAGTGTTCATCCCCGGTCAGCACGATGAGCTATGGCGGGCCATCGTCCGCGCCAATAAGGGATGAGGCCTCCCCACTCCTAGTTCCCGTCGCCGGCCGGCGCGGAGCCCTGCTTCCAGCCGTCACCCAGGCTGGAGACTTCCCGTATCCAGTCGGTGTGCGGGTACGGGTCCTCGATGTAGTTCGGAAAGAGTCGCTCCACGTGGCACAGGGCGCATACGCCCTTGCTCGCGGGGCCGCGCGGAGTCTCCACGACCCACCGATGATGACACCCGGAAGCAGCCGTGGCCACCGCGACGGGTTGCGCTTCCCGCGGCCTGTTTAGGACCTGTTGCCTTCTCATACTGGCACCCCCCGTCCTTTTTAGGACTAAATAGTGTACCTCTCGACTCAACAATTGTCAAGCGTGGTTCTCCTGCATAGGGGTTTACCTTGGGCCAAATACCGGTTCGGAAATGATGAATGACCAACCAAGACGCAAGAGAACCGCTCGCGCCATTGACAGCGACGGCGATTTAGGCACAATAGAGACTGCCGAGTCACTTTCCGACCGGAGCATGACATGACGACCGCCGGACGACGCCCTCGCAGCCAGACCAAGGCCACCCGCGCCAGGCTTCTGGACGCAGCCTTCCGCATCTTTGCGCGGGACGGCTATGAAAAGGCCACAGTGGACGATGTTGTGCGGGAGGCGGGATACTCCAAAGGCGCCTTCTACGTCCACTTTCGCACCAAGGAGGAGGTATTCCTGGCCCTCCTGGAGGCCCAAGGGGCGGCGCCGCACCATGACACCCCTGCCCAGCAACCACTTCCCCTGCGGGAATCGCCCCAGGCAGTCTTCCGTTCGCTTCTGGACATCGCTCAGCGCGATCCCGACTGGTCGCTGATGTTCTATGAGTTCTGCGCCCACGCGGCGCGCAACCCGGCCATCGCGGAGCGCCTGGGGCGGCACTTTGAAGGCTGGCGCCGGGACGCCGCCGCCGCGCTCCGCAGGGGACAGGAGCAGGGCATAGTCGACCCCGACCTGGATGTGGCGACGGCCTCCGCCGTCCTTGTGGCCGTGGCGCAAGGCCTTCCCCTCCAGAGCCGCGTTGCGCCCCGGGCCATGTCCGCGGACGCGCTGTCCCCCGCGGTGGCCAGCCTGCTGAACGCATGGCTGCAGCCGAAGAAGGAGCGCCCCGCCCAGGAGGTCGTCGTTCCGACGGACCAGCGCGCCTCCATGCTGGACTACAACGCGGTGGCGGAGTCCTACGAGCAGCACCTGGACAGAACGACAGGGCCCTTTGTCACTCCGCTGTTGGAGATGGCGCGGCTTCGCCCCGGCTTCCGTGTGCTGGACGTGGCGACCGGGACCGGAGCAGCGGCCAGGCGAGCGGCCCGTCTGGTGGGCGCCACGGGCTATGTACTAGGCGTTGACCGCTCCACGGGCATGCTGGACGTGGCCCGTCGCGCGTCGCGCGTCGCGGGCGCCGGCCACCTGGAATTCCAGGAGATGGACGCCGCCAGCCTGTCTCTGCCCGACGCCTCCTTCGACGCGGTCCTGTGCGGCCTGAGTCTGCCTGAGTTTCCAGCGCCGGGCCGCGCCCTCAGGGAGATGACCCGTGTTCTCAAGCGCGGCGGACGGCTGGTGGTCTCCACGTGGAGCGCCCCGGACCGGGTGGCGCTGGTCCAAATGGTGGAGCACGCTATCGCCGAGCACTTCTCCGGCGATGTGTCACCGGCGGACGTCTCGCCGTTCGCATACAGCGCGCCCAAGGCATTGGAGAGCGCCCTGGCCGGAGCGGGCCTGCAGGATGTGGAGGTCCGCCGGGAGCGGCATGTGGCGGAGTTCACCTCCCGCGACGACATCTGGGACGCCGCCAGGAGCATCAGCCCGCGCCTCCACGCCCTGCTGCAGCAGGCGCAGCCCGCCGTCCGCGAGGCCGTCCGGAATGGCATCCTTTCCGAGGCGGAGCGTTATCTCATCGGTGGACTGTTCCGGCTTGCCGCGGAGGCGGTCGTAGGCACCGGCGTGAAGCCGACGTAAACGGGGTGACGGACGCATAACAAAACGCCCCGTTCCGCGCGGAACGGGGCGTTTTACTTTTCCGGACAAGGGCTAATACTTGGACACGCCTACCTCGTCCATCTTGCCGGTGACAGTGAACACAACGCGCTCAGCGATGTTCGTGGCCCGGTCAGCGATGCGCTCCAGGTCGTGTGCTATCCACAGCAGATAGGTGGCCCTCTGGATGGTGCGCGGGTCTTGAATCATGTAGACCAGAAGCTCGCGGTATACCTGGTCGTAAAGAGCGTCCACCTCATCGTCCGACGCGCTGACGGCGCGGGCGCCCTCCACGCTGAGATCAATGAACGCCTGCAGCGCGCGGTGGGTCATGTCTATGCCCAACTGGGCCATGCGCGGGATGTCAATGAGCGGCTTGAGCAGCGGCTCGTCACCCATGCGGATATTAATCCGCGCGATACCCTCGGCGTGGTCCCCCATGCGCTCCAGGTCCACCGTCATATGTAGAATGGAGATGAGCTGCCGCAGGTCCCGGGCCAGGGGCTGCTGCGTGGCGATCAACTCAACGCACTTCTCCTCTATGTCGAAGCGCTTCTTGTTGATCTTCACATCGTCTTCCACGATCTGCCGGGCCATCTCCGTGTCCCGTCTCTTCAGCGCGTCAACGGCGCGCGCGATGGCCTTTTCCACCATGCTGCCCATCTCAAGGAGTTCGTTCTTGAGCTCCCTGAGGTGCTTATCAAACTCTACACGAGTCATCGCTTCTACCTCAGTCCCTCTGGAGGGTGCTATCTCTGCCAGTAAGTTCGCCTATCCAAACCGCCCGGTGATATAGTCCTCCGTGCGCTTTTCCTTCGGGTTTGTGAATATCTGCTTTGTCTCGCCATGCTCCACAAGGAAGCCCGCCCTGTCCTCGTCCATCATCAGGAAGGCGGTCATGTCCGACACGCGGGCCGCTTGCTGCATATTATGCGTCACGATGACAATTGTATAGTCTTCGATGAGATTACGCATCAAGTCCTCGATTTTCAGCGTGGCGATGGGGTCGAGCGCGCTGCATGGTTCATCCATGAGGATGATTTCCGGCTCCAGCGCGAGCGCCCGTGCGATGCAGAGGCGCTGCTGCTGCCCACCAGAAAGGGCGGTGCCGGGCTGCTGCAGCTTGTCCTTCACATCATCCCACAGCGCGGCGTGTGTCAAAGCCCGCTCCACCGTGTCTCCCAGTTCCGCTCTGCTGAACCAGAAACGGTTTAGCTTTATGCCTGCGGCTACGTTATCGAAGACAGACATCGTCGGAAAGGGATTGGGCTTCTGGAATACCATCCCGATCCGTCGGCGGACAAGGACCGGGTCAACGTTCCGCTCATAGAGGTCCTGGCCATACAGCCGAATGGAGCCTTCCATACGGGCGCCGGGGACCTCCTCGTGCATGCGGTTCAGACAGCGCAGCAGCGTGGACTTGCCGCAACCGGAAGGGCCGATAAGAGCAGTCACCTTCCGCGCTTCCACGTCAAGACTCACGTTTTTGATGGCCCGGAACCTGCCATAATAGGCATGGACTCCACGTATGGTCACCGATATATCTCGGGAAGGGACATTGGCGTCACCAGCCGCCGACGGAGGGCTCTCCTTGTCCGCGGTGGGAGGCGGATTCGCATCGCCCCCACGCGACGGCAGCTTGTTTCGTGTTTCAATCATATGCACCCCTTGTCGCATATCCGGACTATGCGTCGAACTTGTTGCGCAGGACCGACCGGGTAAGAATGCTTGAGAGAAGGACGACCACGACGAGCACGAACGACGCCGCCCACGCCTGTTCATGCCAGTCGTTGTAAGGACCAGTCGCATAGCGATAAATCACCAGAGGCAGCGTGGCCATTGGCTTGGTCAGGTCAAAGTTCCAGTATGGATTGCCAAACGCTGTAAACAGCATGGGCGCTGTTTCGCCCAGAGCGCGTGCAATGGCCAGTATTATGCCGGTCAGCAACGCACGCGATGACACGGGAATCACCACCTGCATGATAGTGCGCCAGCGTGGCACGCCCAGAGCCAGTGACGCCTCTCGCAACGTGCTCGGTACGAGCCGCAGCGCCTCCTGGGCGGTTATGAGAACGATTGGGACCATGATGAATGCATAGGCCACGGCTCCGCTGATGGCAGAGAAGTGCCTCATGGGAGCGACGACCAAGCCGTACGCGACCAGGCCCACGACGATGGACGGCACTCCCGTCAGGATGTCCGCGAGAAATCTAATGCCCCGGCCCAGAACACCGCTGGGGAACTCGTTCAAGAAAATGGCGGCGCCGACGCCAAGGGGCACGGCCATCAGCACAGCGATGGTAACGATGACGGCGCTGCCCACCAGTGCATTTCCAACGCCGCCTCCCGCTTCACCTACGGGTTTGGGCAGGGCCGTCAGGAACTGCCAGTTGATGTAGCCCGCGCCGCGATAAACGACATAGCCCAGGATGAGTAACAGAACGGCTACACAGAGAACTGCACATGCCGACAGAAACACAGTCGCCACATGGTCCGTGAGTTTGCGCGCCTGAAACTGCGCACGCGCTCCCGCCAGCGACTTCCTGCTTATTCCAACAGTGTCCGTAGTCATACTCATTCGAGCATCGTCACTCTGCCCTTGGACATGCGCCAGATGAGGAGTTGTCCAAGCAGATTGACCACGATCGTTATGCCGAACAGGACAAGCCCCACGTAGATCAGAGACGAAACATACAGGCTGTACGTGGCTTCCGTGAACTCGGAGGCTATCTGACTCGCCATGCTGTGCACAGGGTCAAAGACGGACGTGACGAGCCTGAAGGCGTTACCGCCGACCATTGTAACGGCCATCGTCTCGCCAATGGCACGGCCCAGGCCAAGGATGGCGGCGCCGACGATGCCCCCGCGAGCGTACGGCAGCACAACGTTCCACACAGTCTCCCATTTAGTGGCGCCCAGGGCGTACATGGCTTCTATCTGAGAGCGCGGCACCGCCCGAATAACATCCCGCGAGATTGCGGTAATGATGGGCGTGATCATGATCGCGAGCATGACGCCGGCCGCCAATACGCCCGTTCCATAATTAGCCGGACCCGAAAAGAGAAAAAACCATCCAAAGTGGGACTTCAGCCATATCTGGACCATCCGGATGACGGGAACAAGCACAAACAGGCCCCACAGACCATAGATGACGCTGGGAATGGCTGCAAGCATCTCCACCAGATACGAGAGAGGGGTCCGCAGCCGCACCGGCGCGTACAGAGCAATAAACACCGCCGTGCCCAGGCTGACGGGAATAGCCAGAAGGAGTCCGACGAACGATATGACCAGAGTGCCGATCACGGTCGGCAGCGTACCGAATTCCTCGGACACGGGATTCCAGTCGGTGCCCACAAGAAAACCGAGGCCGAATTTCCTGATGGACTCATCCGCTCCCTGGAACAAGACCACAAGGAGAACAATGGTCATTGCGATGATCGCCAGCGCGAAGAGGCGACTGAATCCGAAGAAGAGGTTATCGGTCCAGTTGGCAGTGCCAGCGTGCCGGAATCCGAGGAACCCCAGGACCACCTGCGCAGTGTTTGGAGAGGATGGCTTTATGTCCGCCCGCGCCTTTGCCACTCGTATACCCCTCTCGCTGTGCGGAGTCGCCGGTACTCAGTTTGGGCAGCCCCACCGGAGCCTTCGTTCGGAAGGCTCCGGTGGGGCAAATATCAAGCGCTTACTTGAGGACAGGCTGGCCGTTGATCTTGATCCCCTTGACCAGGTTCTCCGCCTTCGTCGCCGCCACGCCCTTCAGCGGAGCGTACTCCAGCGCGGCGGCGTATTTCTGCGCGTCATGGGTCATCCACCACGCCAGCCGCGCGACAGCGTCCGCCTTGGCCGCGTCCGCCTGGTTCTCGTACACCAGCAGCCACGTGAAGCCGGTAATCGGGTACGCATTTGGGTTGTCGCTATCCGTGATGACTATCTCCATGTTGTCAGGGAGACTCGCGACGTCAGCGGCCTGAGCCGCGCCCTCAAGGCTCGGGTCCAGGTACTTCCCCACCTTGTTCCGCATCTGCGCCCACGTCAGGTTGTTCTGCGACGCGTACGCCATCTCCACGTAGCCGATTGCGCCCGGTATTTGCTTGACCTGGTTGGCCACGCCCTCGTTCCCCTGGCCGCCTATATCCCCCGGCCATTTCACCGAGGTCGCGAACCCAACCTTATCGCTCCACTCCTTGCTGACCTTGGACAGATAGTTCGTGAAGATGAACGTGGTCCCGGACCCGTCCGAGCGGTGCACCACCGCAATGTCCATGTTCGGCAGGTTCACCCCGGGATTGAGCGCCGTGATCTTCGCGTCATTCCACTTGGTGATCTTCTTCAGGTAGATGTCCGCCAGCACGTCCGGCGTCATCTTGAGTTGACTCCGCTGTACGCCCGGCAGATTGAAGATGACCGCCTCCGCGCCCGCAACTATGGGAATGTGCAGCACCGGGCCGCCCTGGGCCTGCTGCTTCTGCTGGTCCGACATGACGCCGTCCGAGGCCCCAAAGTCCACGGTCCGCTTCTGCAACTGGGCGATGCCGCCGCCGGAACCGATGGACTGGTAGTTCACTCTCACGCCGCAGAGCGTGTTGTACTCGCTGAACATCTTCGAGTACAGGGGGTAAGGGAACGTCGCGCCCGCGCCTGTCAGCTCCTTCACGCCCTTCTGAGGACAAGCGTTGGCGATCGCGCTCGGGACAGTCGCCGACGCCGGAGCCTGAGTGGGCGCGGGAGTCGAAGACGGGGTCGCCGGGGAGCACGCCGACAGCGTGAGAATACCGGCCATGCCCAACGCGAACAACGTCTTGATAGCCGAGACCTTCCTGTGGACCGAGATCATCTGCCGTTCCTCCTTTTTGCTCTTGGCCTGTACCTGAATCAGCACGGCCAATCTCACGGTAGACGGCAGAGCTTAACGGCGCCTTAATAGCTTATTAACAGCATATGAAGGGGCTTTTAACGGATTGTTAACGGCTAGTGTCCCGTCTTGAAAATGCGTGGCATAAGTCCGCAGGGGTGCAGTCCTTCTGCGGAACGATGCCGGGGTCATAGGGGTGTCCCCTTTAATTTACAACGCCCCCTCTCCTGCGGGAGAGGGGGCCAAGGGGTGAGGTATTCGTACCCCAAACGAGGTGTGTTTCCCCAAGAGGAAGCCCCCACTTTTGTAAAGAACTAGGGACTCAGAACACTAGCCGGTTTTGGCAAGAGGAAGGGTGACGGTGAATATGGAACCTTTGCCCAGCGCACTCTCCACCCGGACAGTCCCACCGAGAGTCTGGACGATGTGCCTTGTGATGGCGAGACCAAGGCCCACGCCCCCTCCAGCGCGCGACCTGTCCACCTTGTAGAAACGCTGGAAGATGTAGGGCAGGTCCTGGGACGCGATGCCCATGCCCGTGTCAGCCACCGTCACCTCCACGCTGTCGCCGCCCGGCTGAACGGAAACCTGGATGCGTCCGCCCTCCGGCGTGAACTTGACGGCGTTGTCCACCAGATTCGCCACCACTTCCGTCATGCGCCGCTTGTCGACCATGACCGTCAGCGGCCCCGGCGCGATATTCACGGTAAGCGTCAGACCCTTGCGCGCGGCCTGAGGCTCCAGGCGACGCGCCGCCTCGCGGACCGCCTCGCCGAGGTCCGTCGGCTCCATCTGCAGGCCATGCTGACCGGACTCCAGCCGCGAGAGGTCCAACAGTTCGTCCACCATGCTGGTCAGTTTGTCCACCTCGCCCGCGGCCCGCGCCAGGAAATCGCGCGCCACGGCCTGGTCCTCCAGCCCGCCCTCCTGCAAGCTTTCGACAAGCGCCTTGACGGAGGCGATAGGCGTGCGCAACTCGTGAGAGACGTTCGCCACGAACTCCCGCCGCACGTTCTCCAGCCGCCGCAGCTCCGTCACATCCTGGAACAACGCCAGCGCGTACGTTGACCCCGCGTGACGGATGGGCGTAACGATGATGCGCACATGGCGCTTCTCCAGCCCTCCCACGTCCACATCCCGCGTCTGCTGCTCCCCTTTTTCCAGGCATTGCAGGAGCGGCCTGTTCAACTCGTAGTCACGCGCAACTTCAATGAACGTCTTCCCGACGTACGATCTGGCGTCGCCGCCGAAGATACGCGCCGCCGCGGGGTTCGCCAGAATGACCACGCCCCGCCGATCCGTCATCAGAAGCCCGTCCGCCATGTCCTGGAGAACGACCTCCATCTTGCTCCGCTCAAGGTTGATGGCGTCAATCGTGCGCTTGAAGCTCGCCGCCACTTCGTTGACGGACTTTGCGAGCTCGCCCACCTCGCCGCTGGACGGCACGTAAATCTTCTGGTCCAGATCGCCCTGGGCCATCCGACGGACACTCTGCGTCACGACTCCGATGGGCCCCGCGATGCGCCGAGCTATGTACACCGCCAACAGCACCGTCAGCAACACCAGGATGATGGCCGCCAGGACGATTGTGGCAATGATCTCCCGCAACGACTCTTCCACCTGCGTAAGCGGCAGGGCCACGCGGGCCGCCCCCAAGACGCGGTCATTCTGCTGAATGGGCGCCGCCACAAGCATGACCTGAGCACCGTCCAGTCCCGCCCGCGTGTCCACGCCCAGGCCTCCGTTCAGCGCGACGCTTACTTCAGGCTTGGCGGACTGGTTGACGCTCTGCACCGACATCCCCTCCGAGTCGCCCAGGATATCGCCGTACGGCCCCATGACCGTGACGTGCGCGCCGATGCGTCCCGCCAGCCGATCGGCCAGCGCATCAATATCCTGCGAGCTGGCGCCCCGCTCCAGAAGGGGAAGACTGGAGGTCGCTATCAGCCGCGCCTCGCCGGCCATCTGAGTGCGGAATGTGGTCAGATGGTTCTGCCAGACAAGATTCAGGAGATAGACCGTCACCAGGCTCATGGAGCCGACGATGAGGGCCGTATAAAAGAATGCGATGCGCCATTGAATGGACCGGAACATCTTTCCTCCCTGCCTGCCGCTATCCGTCGAAGCGATAGCCGACGCCCCGGACGGTGACAATGCGCCGCGGCTCACCGGGGTCTGCCTCCAGCTTTTCGCGCAGCCAGCGGACATGCACGTCCACGGTGCGGATGTCGCCCTCGTAGTCGTAGCCCCAGACCTTCTCCAGCAGATGCTCGCGACTGAGGGCGATTCCCTTGTTCCGGGCCAGGAAAGCCAGCAGCGCGAACTCCTTGGGCTTGAGCGCCAGCGGCGCGCCGTCCCGTGTGACCTGGTGACGGACCTCGTCCACCTCCAAGTCATCGAAGCGCAGCAGGCCTGTCCCGGACGGCGGCCCTCCGCCCATGCTGGCGCGGCGCAGCAGGGCGCGCACGCGGGCCTGCAGCTCCCGCAGACTGAATGGCTTCGTCATGTAGTCGTCCGCGCCCGTCTCCAGGCCGACCACCTTGTCCGACTCCGTCCCCCGGGCGGTGAGCAAAAGGATGGGAGTCGCCATCTCCCTGCGGAGCTGGCGGCAGACCTCCAGCCCATCCAGGCCGGGGAGCATGATATCCAGAATAATCACGTCCGGCTTCTCGCGCCGAGCCGCCTCCAGCGCCTCCATTCCGTTCCCCACGGCGAAAACGGCATAGCCGGCCCGGCCCAGGTTGTAGCGCAGCGCCTCGCGGAGGCTGTCTTCGTCCTCGACCACCAGGACCTTGCCGGGGACACTCGTCTGCTGCAAGCTGAAGACGACCTCACGGGCAAATCAGGTGTGGGCGGAAAGGCGCCCACGCCACATTATACGATGTCGAAAGGACGGCTACTGGAGGGAGCGGAGGTAGGCGATGACGCTGCGGAGCTGCGAATTCGTGAGAGCGGGGTTGGCGCCTTTGGGCGGCATGGCCACGCCCGTGGTGTTGGCGGGGTCGCCGATGTCCCGGCCCTTCTTGATGAAGTCCAGCAGCTCGTCGTCCGTGAGCCTCTGGACGAATGGGCTGGGCGCCAGGATCTTGCCCAGGCCGGAGATGCCACGGGCGTCGCCGCCGTGGCACGAGGAGCACGCGCCGGTGAACACCAGCCGGCCCTGCTCCGCGCTCACGGGGCTGGACGCATCCAGGTCTCCGTCAACGCAGCCCGCCAGCGCCAGGGCAAAGGCCGCAAGCGCGAGGGGGCCAGCGAGCTTAAAGCGCGTGAGATAGCCCAGCGGCTCTCGCCTCAATGCCAATAGTGAGTCCCGCGATAAGTATAGTGTCAGCGGCCGGGTACCGGCGTCGCCGCCCGCGCCATGACCTGCTCCCAGGTCGTGGCCGTCGTGGCGTAGCGGGTCGCCAGCGTCTCGGCCCGCTCCCTGCCCACGAAGGCCGCGAGGTCTCCACCCATGGGGGAGCGGATGCCTTCACTATACACGAAAAAAGCGCCCTCCGCGCGTATCCAGTCCTTCGTGTCGTAATCGTGCACGAAGACCGCCGCATCCGCGGGACGGCGCTCCCGCAGCTCATCCGCCATCTCACCGATGTCGTCAAAGATGCGCGACTCGCCCGACGCCAGCACGTAGCCGCAGGCGAACCGCTCGTCGGAGATAATCATGCCGCACCTGTCGCAGACGCTGCGCCCGTAGCGGATGTCCGGCGGCTGCGCGCCCCCCGGCGACGCCGCGCACGCGCCCGCGGCCAGCGATAGCGTCGCCGCGAGCAGGGCCGTCAGCAGCGACCTCACGCCTCTTCCGAGCGGGAGAAGACCGCGTACGCGGCCACCATCGGCAGCGCGACCCACGCCGCAAGAATGCCCAGCAGCGCGGGCAGGAGCCACGACCCCATCACGTCAGCCGCGTAAAGCCCCGCCGGGCCCAGCACCTCCGGAGTCGCCTTCAGCGCCAGGACCGCGGCCATCTTGAAGACCTGAAGTGGATTGAGCAGGGCCAGGGCGAGCAGTTCGCCCGCGCGCAGCTTCATCACGACCGCCGTGCCCATGAGGCCCAACTCGCCGACGAAGACCATACCCAGCCACAGGACCACCGCCAGCCCCAGCGCCACCGCGGAGCGGCGAGCCAGCGCTGAGACCAGCAGGCCAAGGGCCAGCGCCGCGAAGGAGAGCAGCACCGCCAGGCCCGCCAGGCCCAAGTACGTCGTGGCGTCACCGCCGCCACCGCCCACGGCCAGGGCCACCCCTGCCACACCAAAGCCCAGGCACAGGGACGCCAGCAGCGCCAGCGCCAGGCCCAGGGCCTTTCCCATGAAGACTTCGGCGCGGCTCACAGGCTGCGCCAGGAGCGCCGAGAGCGTGCCGCGCTCGCGCTCCGCCGCCAGGCCCGTGGCGCCCGCCGTCAGGCCCATCAACGGAACGATGAGCAGGACGAGGTTGATCAGGCTGGCCGCCGTGCGCCCGAACCCGGCCAGGCCGCCGAGCCCCGCGCCGAACAGGGCCAGGTAGGACAGGCCCAGAGCAAGCACGGTGAAAGCGGCGGCATAGAACAGGAACCACCGGTTCCGCAGGGCGTCTCGAAACTCCTTGCGGGCCAGAGTCATCACGATGCTCAATTCCATGACTGGTCCCCCACGTCCATGTCCTCCACCTGGACTCCGGCCCCCTCCAGGAGACGCAGGGGCTGGAGCTTCCGGCGCGCATCCACCTGCACGCGCACGCCATGCCCGTTACGCGTCACCGAGAACCCGTCCGCCCGCAGCAGCGACACGGCCCGCTCCACCGCATCCGCGTCCACGCGCAGCCACACCTCCGTCCGCAGCCCCAGCGAGCGCGCCGCGTCGCGGGGCGCGGTGACGAACTCCACGCGGCCCTGCTTGAGCGCCACCACCCGGTCGCACAACACTTCCACCTCGCTGAAGCGGTGCGATGTCAGCACGAGGGTCTTGCCATCGGCCTTCAACCTTTGCAGCAGCCCGATGAAGGCCTCGCGGCCACTCGTGTCCAGATTCGCCGTCGGCTCGTCCAGCAGCAGCACCGGCGGGTCGCCCAGGAGAGCCACGGCCAGGGCCAGGCGCTGCTTCATCCCGCCGGAGAGGGCGCGCACCGCCTTATCCCTCTGCTCTTCCAATCCCACAATGCGGAGCACGTCCGCCCCGCGCGTTATGTCCACTTTGCGCAGGCGGCGGAACAGGTCCACGGTCTGGCCCACGGTCATGTCAGGGTAGAAGGCCGGGTCCTGAGGCACATAGCCCAGCAGTTGCCGCGCCTGCTTGCCCTGCCGCGCGGCGTTCCACGCGCCCACCTGAATCGATCCCTGGTGCGCCACAAGCCCCAAGATGCACTTGAGAATCGTGGTCTTGCCCGCGCCGTTGTCTCCCCACAGCGCCACGGCCTCGCCCGCGGCCACGGTGAAGCTGACGTCCGCCAGCGCCTGGACGCCGTCGAAGCGCTTGGAGAGCGAGCGAACGGCCACGACCGGCGTGTCCTCCCGCGCCCGCGCGTCACGGCGAAAGGCACGCCCACGACCGAGCATACCGCGCCCCGCGCCCACCAGCCCCAGGGCAAGCCCGGCCAGCAGCAGAGACGCCCCCAGCAGGGGCAGCGCTGACGCGGACGGAGAATCCGTCAGCAGGGCGGGCAGGGACGGCTCCATCAGAGGCGCAGGGTCAACCATCTTGGGCTGGGGCTGGACCAGAGGGAACGCGCGCGCCGCCGAGTCCACCGCCTGCGCCGCCGGGCTGAATATGAACAGCCGGAGCAGCGGATAACGGTCCATCATGTTCTCAAACAGCCTCTCGGACCGGTAGGCTACGTCTCCCCGGCCGTCGCCGTCACCGTCATAGCCCACGTAGTCGCTCCAGAAATTGCCCCGGCCCGCCCTGGTCCAGACGTTGCCCTTGAGGTCGCCGCCGCCGCGGATGGACACCTGCTCCATATTGTCCACGAAGCTGTTTTCGCTGAACGTGGCGCCCTGCACGTCCGGAAAGATCACAATGCCCACGCCGTTGTATGCGAACGCATTCCGTTGGAACGCGTGCGTGGCGTTGGGCGACGTGTCCATATACACGCCGACGCGGTTGTCCAGCACCACGTTGTCCCGGACAACCACGTCCTCCGTGTCCTTCAGGCCGATGCCAAAGCCGCTCGGCCCGCGGTTGCGCGCCAGCGTGTTCCCCAGCAGAGAGACGTTCCGGGCGTACATGAGGTAAACGCCGACGGAGTTGTCCTCCAGGGCGTTGCCCTCGACGAGTGTGTCGCTGGTCTTCATGAGATGGAGGCCGTAGCGACCGTCGGTCACGCGGTTGCGGCGGATGGTCGTCCCGTCCGAATACCAGAAAAGCAGGTCCCGCGCCCCCCGGACCGTATTGTCCTCCACCGTGCTGCGCGGGCTGGCCCAGAGCCGGATAGCGTCACCCTTCAGGGCCACCGGCAGGGCCTTACCCTCGATGGTGTTGCCCCGCAGGACCGCCTCCGGCGCTTCCTGCACCCCAATACCGAAGAGAACGTCCTCCAGCCGGTTATCCTCGATGCGTACGCGAGAGGCCGAGACCAGGATGCCCGCGTCCTCGCGCTCCAGGTTCTCACCGCTGCCACGGACAACAAACCCTTTTAAGACGACATCGGGGGCGGTGATATGCACCACCGTCCCCTTACCACGTCCATCCAGCACCGGCGCGCCGACGCCCACCACGCTGACGGACTTATTGATGACCAGGTTGCCGCTATACCGGCCGCCACGCACCTCGACGGTGTCGCCGTCGCGGGCCGCCGCCAGCGCCTCCGCCAGCGACATGTACGGCCCCTGGGGCGAAACGATCAGCGTCGCGCCGCCCAGGAGAGCCGCAAGCAGCACGGCCGCCAGCACGGCTCACCCCGCCAGCCGGGACGCGGCGGCGCGCCGCCGCAGGACAATAGCCGCCGCTATCAGGATGGACGCCGCCAGGACAAGATAGAATCCCATCTCAAAGGAGGCAATGACATTGAACTGGCCGATCTTCCCCTCGCCCAGCAGCGGCGGCGTGAACGGCTTGATGCTGGAGCTGAGCGGCGCGCGCGGGTCCAGAGCATGTCCCGCGTAGTACAGCCACGCGCCGAGGTCGGCGATGAACACCACCGGCAACCCCAGCGCGGGAATCGCCAGCAGCCACCACCACCGCCGCCGGACGAACGCAGCGACCAGCGTGAGAAGGGCGAACGCCGGAATCAGGTACACCGCCAGCGAGCGCTCCAGGGCGGCGGCCTGGTCAAGTTTCATCATGCCGATGTAGTGATTGAGGCCGTTCAGTTCCTGGACGTCGCCCGCCAGATGCGTGATGTAAATCTGCGCCTTCAGGCCGCTGGGATACTGCGGAGCGCGGAGGTTCATCCCCCAGAACGAGAACAGAAGCGACGCCCCGATGAGGACGGCGGCCGCTATCAGCAGGACTTGCGAGACCCTGCCGTCAAGCCTCCCCAGCCGGCCGCTCCTCCGCGCCAACTGGACCTGTCCGTCCCGTCTGGCCGTCCTTTCCATGACTGCCACACCTCTTGTTGCCGCCATACGACCTCCCGATTCCTGGATTCGGCCCGCCGCGGGGGCCGAGTGGGAGCGCCTCCCCAGCGCTCCACCACCCGCCTCGCGCATCGGCTACGGCTCCACCATGAAGTAGCCCGCCATCTCCAGGTGCAGCGCGGAGCAGAACTCCGTGCAGTAGTAGGTGAAGACACCGCTCTCGGTAACATCGAACTCGAAGGTGACCGTCTCGCCCGGATCGATGCTCAGGTTGATATTGTAGCCGGGCAGAGCGAACCCGTGCGTGGCGTCCTCCGTCCGCTCGATACTGGTGATGTGCCAGATGACATGGTCGCCCTTCTTGACCGTGATGCGCTCCGGGTTGAAGTTGCTGCGCATGGCGCGCATCCAGATTTCCACGGTCTTGCCGCGCCGCTCGATTTTCTCCTTGCCGGGCGTGGTCGCATTCGGGTCCTTGGCCTGCGCCCGCGCGTTCCAGCCCGTCTCCGGATAGACCTTCCAAGGCTTCAGCCTCTCCGCCTTGATGATCTGGGCGTAGTGCGGCTCGCCGACGCCAAAAGGCATGTCGTACAGGACCTTCATCGTGGGCCCTGTGATGTCTATGAGCTGCAGGTTCTGCGGATGCAGCGGCCCCACCGACATGAACCGGTCAACCGACCACTTGTTGAGCGCCACCACGAACTTGCCGCCGGGCTGGACGGTATCGCCCTCCACCGCGGTCAGGTGGCCAAGGTTGTACTGGGTGGGAATGTGCTCCACGCGCTTCCACCCGCCTTCCGTGCGGTAGGGCGCGCCCAAGCTCCACTTGACCACGCCGCTGTCCAGGAAGAGGCTGGTGTACGCGTAACCCTGGTCATCAAATACGGTGTGCAGCGGGCCGAGCCCCAGCTCCACCTGGGCCTCCATGACCTCGTTGAACTTGAATACCGGCACGCCGAAGGAGTCCCTGTCAAAGCTCTGCTTGGCGATGGCGTCCTGCATCTTCTTGAAGCTGAAGATGGTGACGTGGGGGTCCAGCTTGCCGCCGACGACGACGTAGTCGCCCTTGGGCGTCACGTCCGAGCCGTGGGGGCTCTTTGGCTCCGGCGCCAGGAACAGGATGCCTTCGGACACGGCGGTGGGCAGACGGATGACCTTCAGGCCGTTGATGGTCTGGGCCTTGCCCGCCCTGACGACCTCCTCCGCTTTCTTCCAGTTCATGACGTGGAGATAGTCCATGTCCCGCTGGGCCGTGCCGGATTCGAACGGAGGCTTACCCTCCTCAATGCCGCCCGTCGCCATCTCCGAGTTGAACGAGCCGCAGAAGGCCCAGCCATCGCTGGCCAGCTTGCCCGCGTCGCAGAGGTCTTGCCAGTACGGCGGGACTTCGATGGCGAACGACTGAGCGGGGTCAATGCGCCCCTTCTGGCGGTCGAACTTCCAGTAGGTGATCAGGCCCCGGTACTTCTCCTTGTACTCGCTGATGGGCGCGTACTGGAAGTCCAGGGGCACGGCGTACTGGGACGGGTCAATGATGTAATCCGTGTTGGGGGTCACGAACGCGCCGCCATGGTTGTTGAGCATGACGGGGTTCTTGACGATCTGCTTGGTCCGGAAGTCCCGCAGGTCAATGACGGCGATGCGCCCGTTCGCTTTGTCGTTGATGAACAAGTACTGGCCGTCGTACTGACCGTTGGTCTCACTGAGCGCGGGATGATGCGTGTCACCCCAGAGGATAGGGTTGCTCTTGAACTTGCCCTCGTCCAGGATCTTCAGCGTGTCCTCCTCGCCCTGACCGTAGCCCTGCCAGGACTCCGGAGTGAACACGGCGATCGTCTTGAGCAGGCGCATGGACGGCAGGCCGATGACGAAGACCTGGCCCGACTGGCCGCCAGACGCGAACATGTAGTACTCGTCATACTTGCCGCCGGGGACGTACGTCTTCAGGGCGGCGGTCACGTCGTCGGGCGTGAGATTGCGCGCTTTCGCCACGTCCGCGGCGCTGCCGGACAGCCCCGCCGCGGGCGCCGCGCCCGAGGGGCCGGCCGCGCCGGTCTGGCAGGCGCTCAGCCCCACGAGAAGCACCACCGCAAGAACACTGACTACTCCTTGGACCACCCTTTTGTTTGCCCAGAGCATGCTGCCTCCTTTTCCCTCTCGCCGGCATCCCAGGTCTGCTGGACGCATCCGTACACGACATGAGGCTCGCCCAGCGCGCTGGATGCATTTCTTTTCTAATTATTTGTGAATTGTGTCACAATAAGCGTAGACCCTCGGGTCTGGTCTGCGCACGATGCAACCGCACCAGGAGGACTAGTGAACTTGCACTAGGGATGTCCCCGCCCCAAGACCCCGCTGGTATCGTCCAAATCCTAGTGTGTGCTTACAGGGCTGTATGTGACTTTTGTCACACAGCTATCACGCACACCGCCAGACATCGCGATGCGCGTCCAGACTTCCAGGAGTCCGAAGCGGGGGAACTCAAGGGCTGACGAGGAATAACGAACGGGCGGCGAGGTTCGGCGGACTCCGGCGGGCTAGACGACCGCTATTCTCTTGGTGACGCTCCGTCCCATTCCGCCGGGCATGAAGCAGGAGTGGCCGCCCTGCATGCCGCCGGAGACGACCAGAACGAAGTCCTCCGGACGCCATACGATGGGCACCTTGCCGTCAACCTGGTAGTACTCCGCGCCCTCGCCCATGCGCAGGTGCCTGCGCCGCTCGGAGAGCCAGTCCAGAGGAATACGCGCGTTCTTGTGGAAATGCGCCTTGAGCTTCTCCTTGGTGAAGCCGGCCTCCGACAGGATTTGGACATGGAGCGGGTTGAGGACAACCAGGGCATCCGCGTTGATGTGGATGTAGTTGTTGGACGTGGGGTCCAGAAGGCCGAGAGTGAGCGACTGCAGCAGGTCCTCCCAGCGATGGCTGCTGTCGTGCAGGTTGATGCTGCTGTTGACCGTGATGGCGGTGACGGTGCTGTCCTCCGGCTTGAACCCGCGCTCGACGTGCAGCGGGGGCCACAGGCTCTCCTCCTCGTTTTCCCCGATGCACAGAGTGTACTTGCCCACAAACCCCTGCGTGCACTTGTCCACGTCGCCCGGGATGGCGCCGCCGATGTTCAGAAGGAGCAGCCGGACGGCCCGGCCGATGGTGGCGTTGGCGCGCCAGCCGGGGCCCATGACGCCCGCGCCGCAGTTGATGTTCAGGGCCTTGCGCACCGGCCCGTTGATGACGAGGGCCGGAGTCATGGGATTCGTCGTGGGCTGGATGGACTGGAGCAGGTACTGCGGCTCGGTGATGGCCTCCACTGCGGCGATGAGGACGTTCATGTACTCCGGACGGCCCCCCGCCATGACGGCGTTGACAGCTATCTTCTCGACGGTGGCCTGCCCGTTGGCGGGTGGGATACGACCGATGTTCTCGCCGACCTTCCGGCTGGCGGCGGTCACCATCCGCGCCACGCGCTCCTCCGTGGGCGGAACGATAGGCAGGCCGTCGGTGAGGCCCTTGTCGTAGAAGAACTCATAGACCACGTCCAGGTCATCGTCAAGCGTCTGGCGCGTGGATGTAAACGGCTGCGCGGGCATAGATGTCTCCTTTATCAAACCTTGACCAGACTCCGGCGCGTTACCCTCACCCCTGATCCCCTCTCCCGCCAGCGGGAGAGGGGAAAACCAAAAACGGGGGATACCCCCGTCTCCCCCGTCAGAGAGGCGCTGCCCCTCTGGACGCGCCACGCCAAATCGTATGCAAACGTATCCGGGGCAAGGTACAGTGGTTGTTAATGGCTATGCCTTGATGGGCTGCTTGACCTTGGTCAGCGCCTCCACCATGCGCGACGCCTGTTTCCGCACGGCCTCCCGGATCTGCTCGTCAGGCAGCGGATTGAGCGGATGCGGCAGAATCGTCAGGGGAAGGTTGGGCTGGCGCTTGCCCTTCGCGGTCAGCCTGGCCAGCGCCTCGAAGTACTGCGTAGCCAGGGTGACGGTGGGGACGCCCCGCGCCTCCAGTTCCATGCTGTCGTGGATACACCACGCCGTGCAGGAGCCTCAGTTGCCGATGCCGCAGATCACCGCGTCGGCGCGCTTCGCCAGGTCATCCATGTCGGCGGCGCCCAGCGGAAGGGTGGCGGGCGTCTGCTTCTCGATGACTTCCGCGGCGCCGAACTCGCTTACCAGAAGATGGCGAAGTTCGTCCGTGGCGACGTTCATGCAGTTCCACGTGTTGTTGATGATGCCAACGGTCTTGCCGCGAAGGGTGTCCAGACGCGGCGCAAGCGCCTTCTGGCTTGTCGCGGGCTCTTCCCCATACGGCATGAGAACGACCATCTGCCGCTTCGTTTCCATCCGTTCCTCCTCAAACGCCGACGTAACGCGATTGGTCCGCGGCTCCTAAGATAGTTGCTCCGCCCAGTCAAGTCAAGCAGCGCCAACGTTCGCCAGAGTCATCGGCGAAACGACGGCTTCCATCGCAGTCAGCGACAGCTCGCATCGCAATCAGGAACGGTTGCACCGTATGACACTTGCATTTAATAGCCTAATCGTGTATATATCAGAATGTCGTAAGGGATCCGTCGAAACGTGCGACCGTACGAGAGCGCCCTCTGGAGAAGTCGGGGCGCGTGTGCTAAACTGTCGCAATACGTTGTTTGACGGACTACGTCAAGGAGGACGAAAAATGCCACGACGGCGTACTCGAAATCGTACTCGGGGCCGCGCTGCGGCGGCGCCCGCGCCGACGAATTCCTCTCCATTGCACCGTAAGATAAGGACACGCAAGCGCGCCTCCATCCCCAACGAGCTCGACAGGGAGATTATGCTGCGGCTCCAGGAGGACGGCAGGGAATCCAACGCCGAGATCGCCCGACACCTGGGCGTGAGCGAGGGTACCGTTCGGCGGCGCATCAAGCGCCTCATTGATGAGGACGTTGTCCGTGTCACCGCCATTCCCAACCCTCCAAAGATCGGCTTCAATGCTCTCGCGCTCATCGGCCTGCAGGTGGAGCTCAGCAAACTCGACGACGTGGCCAAGACGCTCTCCAAGATGAATGACGTCCATTTCGTCGCGTTCACCACGGGCACGTTCGACCTCTTCATCCGGGTCATGGTGCCCTCCGCCGAGGAGCTGAACAACTTCATCAAGACGCGTCTCGCCAGCATTCCGGGAATCGTCCACAGCGAGACATTCGTCAACCTAGAGACCAAGAAGCGGACCTTCGGGTGGATCAGCTAGTCAGCTATTTCGCGGGAAGCGCGACGCCAGGCCGTGAGACGGGTGTGATGCGTCGCGCTTCCCGCGGATAGCGTCCCGCCGCTCGCGAACAGGGCCCGCTGACGCCGGGCCGCGGTGCGTTACCCGACGCGCCTACCCGCTTGCCGGACCCTTCAGGAACACCATCGCCAGCGGCGGAAGCGTGAGGCTCAGCGAGCACGCGCGGCCGTTCCAGGGCACGGACTCCGCGTGCAGGCCCCCGTGATTGCCCATGCCGCTGCCGCCGTACTCCTTGCCGTCGCTGTTCAGCATCTCGCGCCAGAACCCGCCGCGCGGCACGCCCACGCGGTAGCCGTGACGCGGCACCGGCGTGAAGTTGCACGCGATAAGCATGCTCTGCTCCGGCGACCGCCCCTTGCGCAGGAACGTGAGCACGCTCTGCGCGGCGTCGCTGCCATCAATCCACTCAAAGCCCGCGGGGTCCAGGTCCAGCTCGTGCAGCGCCACCTCGCCGCGATACAGCCTGTTGATGTCCTCCACCCACCGCTGCAAGCCCTGATGCGGCGCATACGCCAGCAGATGCCACTCCAGGCTGCCGTCGTGCTCCCACTCGCGCCACTGGCCGAACTCCCCGCCCATGAACAGGAGCTTCTTGCCGGGCTGGCCGTACATGTAGCCCAGAAGCAAGCGCATGTTGGCGAACTTCTGCCAGTCGTCGCCGGGCATCTTGCCCAGGAGCGAGCCTTTGCCGTGCACCACCTCGTCATGTGACAGCGGCAGGACGAAATTCTCCGTGAAGGCGTAGAGCATGCGGAAGGTCAAATCGCTGTGGTGGTGCCTGCGGTACACGGGGTCCTTGCTCATGTAGAGCAGGGTGTCGTGCATCCAGCCCATGTCCCACTTCATGCCGAAGCCCAGCCCGCCGACGTACGTGGGCCGCGAGACCATCGGCCACGCGGTGGACTCCTCCGCGAAGGTCTGGACATCCGGGAAGTTCACGTACACCTCCTCGTTCAGCCGCCGCAGGAAGGATATAGCGTCCAAGTTCTCGCGCCCGCCGTACACGTTGGGAATCCACTCCCCTTCCTTGCGCGAGTAGTCCAGGTACAGCATGGAGGCCACGGCGTCCACACGCAGGCCGTCCACGTGGTAGCGGTCCAGCCAGAAGATGGCGCTGCTCAGCAGGAAGCTGCGCACCTCGTGGCGGCCATAGTTGAATATAAGGCTCTTCCAGTCCGGATGGAACCCCTTACGCGGGTCGGCATGCTCGTACAGGTGCGTCCCGTCGAAGTAGGCCAGCCCGTGCTCGTCGGACGGGAAGTGGGAAGGCACCCAGTCCAGGATGACGCCGATGCCCTGCTGGTGCAGATAGTCAACAAGGTACATGAAGTCCTGGGGCGTGCCGTAGCGGCTGGTGGGCGAGAAATAGCCGGTGGTCTGATAGCCCCAGGAGCCGTAGAAAGGGTGCTCCATGACCGGCAGGAACTCCACGTGCGTGAATCCCAGGCGCTGCACGTACTCGGCGAGTCTGGGGGCCAGCTCGCGGTAGGTCAGCGAACGGCCGCCTTCTTCCGACATGCGCATCCACGAGCCCAGGTGCATCTCGTAGATAGCGATAGGCGCGTTCCGCGCATTGTGCCGTCGCCGCGAATCCATCCACGCGTGGTCGCCCCAGGCGTACCCCGCATCCCAGACAACGGATGCCGTCCGGGGAGGCGTCTCGCTGCGGAGCGCAAAGGGGTCCGCCTTGTCCACTGCGTACCCGCCGTGGGTGGAGACCACATGGTACTTGTAGAGGGCGCCCTTTCCCACGCCGGGCACGAAGCCCTCCCAGATGCCGGACCGGTCGCGGGGCCGCAGGGGATGGCGGGTGGTGTCCCAGCCGTTGAAGTCGCCCACGACCGTGACCTGCGCCGCGCTGGGCGCCCACACCGCGAAGTACGCGCCGCCCTCACCGTTGTCCGTAGCAAGGTGCGCGCCCATCTTCTGGTACAGGCGGGAGTGCGAACCTTCGTTGAACAGGTACAGGTCGCCGGGGGTCAGCAGGCTGACGTTGTAGCGAACGGTGGACGTGCGCGCGTCACCCGTCGGCGTCGGATGCGCGGGCGCCCTGTCACCTGGCTTGTCCATGAGCCGTCCCCTCTCGCACAGGATGCGCTTTCCCCCAGTGTATCAGCCTTGGCGCGGAGTGACA
>Ga0080064_1001604_pt1 | contig 44329 bp, 32 predicted proteins | sample Subgrocontami54m_FD_69260 | JGI IMG/M metagenome (GOLD analysis project Ga0080064, IMG submission 69260) | Subsurface groundwater microbial communities from S. Glens Falls, New York, USA - GMW46 contaminated, 5.4 m (SPADES assembly) (version 2) ...
GGGGGGCGGGGGCGGGGGCGCCGCCCCTGGGGGGGGGCGCCGGGGACCCGGTGGGCGGGAGCGAGGGGGACGGGGCCGGGGGGGGGGGGGGGCCGCCGGGGGAGCCGGCGGACGGCGTCGTCGAAGTAGTCTACTCTCCCATCGTCGGAGTACGGCGCCGCCAGGACGACGATGACCCTCTCGAGCCAGCGGCCCAGGATCCGGATTCGGCGGATGTCCTTCCGACCCAGGCGGCGCTCCCGCTCGAAGAAGGCATGGACGTCGAGGCGGGCCTTCGGCTCCAGGCGGTGATCGCGGCCGTGGGGGCCGTGGTCGGGACGGAGCATCGCGACGTGGAGGATCGATCGTCGCGGACCGGCCTCATCGAGTGCGATGGTCCACTTCAGGCAGTCTTTCCGGTCGGCCCAGAATTGGTGTCTCATCGGCGCAAGGTCTCCAACTGGAGGCGTCGGGCGTTTTCGTGGCGGAGGCCCTGGATCGCGTCCTCGAGGGCGGAAAAGTCCTCGGGCTTCATGATGGGGCGGACCTGGCCGTGCCGGCCGATCTTGAGCGCCAGGAAGCTGATACCGCCGTTCGGGAACCGAAGCGTCAGGAACGCGCGGCGATAGGCTCGGGCGATTTCCTCGGCGGAGGCCTCGAGTCCGGTCCGCTCCTTCAGCTCCCCGGCCCAGGTTCGGCCCCACACGACGAAGGGGTCGTCTTTCCGGTTGGACATGGGCGTCCTCCTGTCGAACTCGTCGGCCCTGCCTCCCCTGGTACGCGGTCGCTGGGCCGGCGTGACGGGCGGAAACCGCGGTCAGGCTTTCCCCACCGGGGACGTACCATGGATCGAAGCGTGGTCCCTCCAATCGTCGGGGAGGTCCGACATGGCGCCGGTGCACTGTCCCCTCTGCGGGGAGGCCCCCCTGCCCTCGCACCTCTGGCTTTGCCACGACTGCGGAGCGGTCTTCGACACCTTCCTCACGAGCGGGCGCTGCCCGAAGTGCGGATTGGTGTTCATGTACACGGAGTGCGGGCACTCCCGCAGCCGGTCGCTCCTCGAGGATTTCCTCATAGGCGACGCCACGGGACAGGTTGAGCCGCTCGCGCCAGACGGCCCGTGCATCGACGAGACCGCCTCACCTCCTCTCCGCCAGGTCTCCATCCAGGACCCTCCGACGGATGCGCCGCCGAACGAGTGATGCGCGGGACGGGAGCGCCTCGGTCTCGAGGAACCGTGCCGGGCGTTGATCCTCTCCTCCTCCGCGCTACTTGTCCTTCCGCTTGTCGTAGAGCAGGCCAGGGGCCTTGTCGCGGCTGAGGCGGTTCCCCGCCCGGTCGCAGGTGCCGTACTGGTTGGCGCGGCCCAGGACCGTACCATCGCGCTGACGGACCTCGACTTCCTCGTGTTGGGAGGGTCCTCCATGACCGTCCGATGTCCCGAGTGCAAGAAGGCCCCCGCGCCTCGCGTGGCGCGGGGCGGCAGGGCGCCCCGAACCCCCCGGGGCCCCTGCCGCGGCCCGCCCCCTGGGGGCGTCAGGAGGGAAACCCCGTGGTCACGTTCCGCGTCAGCCCCGACCTCTCCCGCAACCTGCGGCACGTCCGCGTCCGCGTCGATGACCTCGCCTGCGAGGAGACCGAGCCCGGCTCCCGCCTGTGCCAGCTCCGCGTCAGGGCCACGTCTACCGCATCGGCCGCCGCTTCAAGACCGCCTTCGCCCGGACCTCCCGCGTCGCCGGGGCCTCCCTCCGCCGCGGCCTCGACCTCCTCTTCAACGCCTGGCTCTGCAAGGGCGCCTTCGACGAGGTCGGCCTCTACCTCGACGACACCCAGAACGCCGCCCTCGCCATCTACCCCCCCCCACCGTCACCGCCATCCACCCCACCGTCGCCCGCGAGATCGTCCAGCGCAACCTCGCCGACCACCCTCGCGCCACCGTCGAGTGGAAGGGGCCGAGGTCGGAGGGGGCGTCGTCGCGCCGCACGAGCACATCGCCGATGCCGCAGACGCCGAGGCCGAGGTCCCAGAGGTGCGCTTGGTGGATGGCGGGGGCGCCGTCGAGGATGGCGCGGAGGGTGTCCTGCAGGGCCTCGATCCCCCAGCGCTGCGCGATCCGCACGGCGTCGGGGTGGTTCTTGGCGACCCACCGCTCCTCGTAGTCCGACCCCCACTGCATGCGCAGCCTCTCGAAGCGCGTGGTCTCGTCGACGGCCGAGTCCTTGGGCGCGTGGTGCTCGCACCACACGCTGAAGGGGTCGTGGAGGAGCGCGTACGCCATCGACGGGCGGAACACGACCCTGCGGTCGAGCACCTTCCCCGCTGTCGCGCGGCGCACCAGGTTGTCCACGGTGGGCTTCTTCCGGGCCATGGGTTTCTCCCTCTCCGCTCAGCGCAGCGGCGTCCCCCGCTCCCAGCGATGCGTCCCGTCGCACCTGCATGCCGTCAGGTAGAAGATCGTGTCGAACGGGTACTTCCAGAGCTCGAACCAGATGAAGGCCATATCCTCCGCCGCGGCCCGCTCGTCCTGGTAGAGGTACACCTTGTTCACAGGATCGCACTCGCGCACCGTCGCCGCGGACGGATGGAAAAGGGGGTTCTCGCGCATGTAGGCGCACCCCGAGCACCGCCGAAGCAGGCGGTCCGCCTCGGCGCGATGGAGGGTCTGGACGGGGAGGTCCAGGAAGAACCACTTCTCCAGGAACATGAACTGAACGAAGCGGCACGCCGCGTCGTCTGGGCTCCACACCTCGTCAGGGGGGGCCCGGCGCGGGTCGAGCGCGGAGCCGGTCACGGCGTCCGCCAGGCCGACGGCCGCAGGTACTACAGCGCGAGCCCTTGCGACATGTCCCCTGGCGTCGTCGTCCGGAGGCAGGTCCTTGAAGATGACGAAACAGTTACCGGGAGGCCCCTCGCGCCGCCGCCCGGCCATCCGCTCGAGAACCTCCACGAACTGGCCGACCCGTCGCTGGGACTCCGCGTGCGCATCGAACATCTCGACGATCTCCCGCTGAACACCCCGTCCTACGCGCGGCTCCGCCGCCTGTGACAGGCCCACGGCGGGGCATTCGCCGGACGTGCATGCCTGGCGAGGTTTCCGAGGTCATGTCACGCGCGGCCCCGCTCCGCGTAGGAAGAAGCGGAGGTGCATCGTGGATTCCTTGGGATCCGGGCCGCTCAAGAGGCAGACTGTCCTCTTCCCGCCGCAGGAGGCCCCCATGCCTTCCACGACCGACGCGAAGCTCGTGGAGCTCATCCGCAATCCGAAGACGCCCGTCGCCGACCAGAAGCTCGCCCTCAGGGAGCTCGACGAGCGCACCCGCCGCATCGTCATCGGCTCGTGCTGGGCCAAGGTCTTCAACCCGCAGGCCGTCCTCGCCGCCCTCGGCCACACCGACGTGGCGGACCTCGTCGCCGACGTGATCGCCGACGCCGTCCGCGCGTACGACGCCTCCAAGGGGGCGAAATTCTCGACGTTCGCCTGCAGGATCTTCCACAACCGCGTCGTGGACGCCTTCAAGGGCGGCGTCGAGCGGGACCTGCCCATCGAGAACGAGGAGGGCGAGATCCCCCACGAGGACCGCAAGGGTCGCGGGCTGCCGCCCGGGTCGGAGGCCGTCCTCCGCGAGGCCCGCGAGCAGGCCCGCGCGTGCACGCGGACGCTCCCCGAGCGGGAGGGGACGCTCCTCGGCATGCGGCTCCTCTGGCGGCACGGCTACGAGGAGATCCACGACCTCCTCCCCCAGGAGTCGCTCCAGAACCTGCGGCAAATCGTATCCCGGGCCGTCAAGGCGTGGCTCAAAGAGTGGGTCCGCCGCGGCGGCGAGGACATCCAGGACATCATCGAGAGGTTCGCACTCGTCATGCGAAACGACATGAGCGAAGACCGAATCCGCAACAAGGACGCGCGAGAGGCGTACGAGGCCTGGCGCAAGGCGGACCACAACGCCGTCAAGGCCGCCCGCGCGCTGAAGAAGAACCCCGAGGAGGTGCGCAGGCTCGTCTTCGACGGGCTCTCCCAGGCGCTCGAGGGGGTCTTCCGCCGCGGGCGGATCGACCGCGAGCGGGTCGGCCTCCTGGGCGACGAGGTCGGCGACCTGTTCCTCCTCTGCGAGGAGTCAGGGCAGTCGCACCCGCTCTACGAGCACATCCAGCGCACGTTCGCCGTCGTGCGCGCCGCGTTCGGCCTCGAGCCGCTCGAGAACGTCTGCCACACGCTCGGCTCGTTCGTCCAGTCGCGGCTCGCCTCCGAGGCAGACTACGCGCGTGCCGCGGAGAACCTCAAGCTGACGCCGTCGGCGCTCCGCCGCCTCCTCGACGATCGCGGCGAGGTCGACGACGGCCTCTACAAGCGGCTGTCCCAGTTCCTCGAGGAGCCCGTGGAGCGCCTGCACGAGCTCCCGCGCGGCCGCAAGCGCGCGAGCCGCACCGTGGAGCGCAGCCACCAGCGCTTCGACGAGAAGCGCTACTTCGAGAGGCTCGAGACGTGCCTACGGACGATGTGAAGCAGGCCCTCGCGGAGGGCTACCAGGCCCTCAAGCGCGTCCAGCTCCGCGACGCGCTCGCGGCGTTCCATCGCGCCATCGACCTCTCGGGGCGGGCACGCGAGGTCGTCCTCGAGGTCGCCGACGAGCTCAAGCAGGTCGGGTTTGCCGCCACGATGAGCGCCGACCCCCGCTGGAAGAACCCCGAGGACGGCTACGACATGTTCTACCGGGCGCTCTCCTACTACCGCCACGTGCCCGGCGTGGCGAACGGAAAGCTCGCGATGACCATGAGGGGCCTCGCGCTCTCCGCCAGCAAGCTCGGCGGCCACGAGGATGCCCTCGAGTGGTGCGACCGCGCGATGGAGGCGGACCCCGAAGCGAACGAGCGAGCCCACATCTGCCGCACCCGCGCCATTGCACTCGGCTACCTGGGGCGCGACGAGGAGTCGCTCGAGTGGGCCGATCGGGCGTGCCAGGCGGCGCGCGACGCGAAGCCGAGGCCGAAGGCGGACCTCATCTCGAAGACCGAGCGCACCGCCCGCCAGGCGAGGGGCCTCGCCCTGCTGCGGAGCGGCCGCGCGGCCGAGGCCCTCGACTACCTGGACGACGTCGTCCTCCGCGCCTGGGCCCTCGTCGAGGCGGGGAGGCCCGAAGAGGCCCTCGAGGTCCACGCGGAGGATCGCCCCCGCGCGGCCTGGGTCCAGGCGCGTGCACTCGAGGCCCTGGGCCGAGTCGACGAGGCGATAGCCCGGGCGCGCCGCGGCGTCGAGCTGCTGGAGGACTCCGCGGGCAAGCTGGACACGGAGTCCGCGCGCGTGTCGTTCCTCGGCGCGCGCGACGAGGTCTCCGCGGTCCTCGTGAGGCTCCTCGCGGGGCAGGAGAAGTGGGAAGAGGCCTTTGCCGCGTCGGAGGCGGCACGGGCACGGGCGTTCCTGCACTTCCTGCTGCAGGAGCCGCTGGCGTACCCGCCGTCGCGGCCGTCGGAGGGGGGCCGCCTCCAGAAGCTGCGCGAGGAGATGGACCGCCTCGAGGCGCTGGAGAAGCTCTCATCGGAGGGCGGGCAGCAGCTCGCCCACGTGCAGCAGGAGTACCTCACGGTCCTCAGGAAGCGCGAGAAGGAGCGACTCGCGCGGCAGGGCGTGCAGCCCGTGAGGCCGTTCTCGCCCTCGCAGGTCGCAAGGGGGCTCGGGGAGCGGGAGGCGCTCGTCGAGTACCACATCGCGGAGGACGGGCTGATCGCGTTCGTGATCGACCGGCGGGGCTTCCGCGGGATGAGGCTCACGTGCGACCTGGGGCAGGTCCTCGAGGCGGCGAGCGAGGGGTGGATCACGCTCGCGCAGCGGGAGGAGCGCGGCGCGGGAGGGGGGTTCCTCGACTGGCACTTTGGGCTCCTGGGGGAGTGGCTCCTCGGCGAGCTCGGGCTGCGGGATGTGGACCACGTGGTGGTCGTGCCGGACGGGGCGCTCAACCTGGTCCCGTTCCCGGCGCTGCGCGTGGGGAAGAAGCGGCTCATCGAGCGATGCGCGGTGACGGTCGCGCCGAGTGCGAGCGTGTTCACGACGTTGCGGATGAAGGCGCGGGGGGACATGGCGCCGACGAGCTGCGTGCACGTGAAGGACCCCACGTGCACGCTGATGAACGCAGACAAGGAGGAGGACGCGCTCCGCGAGGTCTTCGGCGACTCGCTCGAGGTCCTCGCGGGGGGCGCGGCCACGCGCGAGGCAGTTGGAAAGGCGATCCGCGGGCGAGGCGCGGTGCACTTCTCGACGCACTCAGTGTTCCGCCCCGAGCGGCCCGCGCTCTCCTACCTGGACCTGGCGGAAGGCGTGAAGCTCTACGCCGCGGACGTGGCGGGGATGCCGTTCGGAGACGCGCGCGTCGTGGTGCTCTCGGCATGCGAGAGCGGCCGAGGCGACTTCGAGCGGGCGAACGAGATGGTGGGCCTGCCTCGGGCGCTCTTGCGCGCGGGGGCGCGGTCGGTCCTTGCGGCGCTTTGGCCCGTGGAGGACCACGCGGCGCTTGCTTCGTTCATGCGGACGTTTTACGCGGGCTTGCGCAACGGCACGCCCGCGGAGGCGTGCCGCGCGGCGCAGGTGGCCGCGATCCGCGCGGGCCACCCCGCGACGCTCTGGGCGGCCTTCACGCTGATCGGGGCGTAGACCGGCTGTCCTCTGCGCCGGCTGGATTGCGCGCCTTGTCACATTGCAGACAGGCCGGCGTAGAAGGGGATGTCGAGAGGAGAAACCGCCGACGTCGCGCTTTCGAACGGCTCTGGTAGAAGGAGGCGCGCAATGAAGGTCTTCTACAGCGACGAGTACGTCATCGCCGCGGAGCAGATCGACACCTGGAAGAAGTCGCGGCCGATCGCGGAGTCCCTCGTCGCGCGACCCATCCCTGGCGTCGAAGTCCTGGCCGCCGTGTCCGCCGCGCTCGAGGATGGCGTCGCGGGGTCCCTCTCCAGCGGCCTGCACCACGCGCGCAGGGACTACGACAACGGCCTCTGCACTTTCAACGGCCTCGCGCGTGTGGAGGCCGAGCGCCTGCGGCGGAACCGCTCGGGCTTCTTCTATGTGCGGGAGCGGCCCGCCTTCTCCCTCCACGACGAGGACGCGAACGGCTTCGACCCGTTCCGCAAGGTGTACCTCTACGGCGACGAGCAGACCGCGGCGGAGGACCTGGCGCACGTGCTCTACCGCGTCTGGGACATGCCCGACTCGGCGCCGATCCTGGCGACCTCGGGCGTCTTCGGCGAGGCGCGCCGATTCGACCAGGCGACGCCGCTCGCGTAGGCGATGATCGTTGGCACGCGGTTCCTGTACACTGTGCGCCGCGTCTGGCCGTGCGCGCGAAGGAGGCTCAGATGAACGACCTCGTGACCTGTCCGAAGTGCGGGGACAGTTTCCAGCTCTCGCTCGCCATGCAGACCCGTCTGGCCGAGGAGACCGATCGCATCCGATCGCAGGCCGAACAGGCCGCGAAGGAGCGCTTCGATCGCCAGGCGGCGGAGCAGGCGCGGGCAAGCAAGGAGGAGAACGACGGGCTGCGCAAGAAGGTCGAGGAGGCCGCGAAGCGGGAGGCGGAGGTCCTCCGCACGAAGCGCGAGCTCGAGGAGAAGGAGCAGCGCCTCACACTGGAGCTGGAGACGAAGCTGGCGGCGGAAAAGGAGCGCATCCGCACGCAGGCCGAGCATGCCGCGAAGGAGCGCTTCGATCGCCAGGCGGCGGAGCAGGCGCGGGCAAGCAAGGAGGAGAACGACGGGCTGCGCAAGAAGGTCGAGGAGGCCGCGAAGCGGGACGCGGAGGTCCTCCGCACGAAGCGCGAGCTCGAGGAGAAGGAGCAGCGCCTGACGCTCGAGCTGGAGACGAAGCTGGCGGCGGAGAGGGAGCGCATCCGCACGCAGGCCGAGCATGCCGCGAAGGAGCGCTTCGATCGCCAGGCGGCGGAGCAGGCGCGGGCAAGCAAGGAGGAGAACGACGGGCTGCGCAAGAAGGTCGAGGAGGCCGCGAAGCGGGACGCGGACGTCCTCCGCACGAAGCGCGAGCTCGAGGAGAAGGAGCAGCGCCTGACGCTCGAGCTGGAGACGAAGCTGGCGGCGGAGAGGGAGCGCATCCGCACGCAGGCCGAGCAGGCCGCGAAGGAGCGCTTCGATCGCCAGGTTGCGGAACAGGCCCGGGCGAGCCAGGAAGAGAACGACGGGCTGCGCAAGAAGGTCGAGGAGGCCGCGAAGCGGGATGCGGACGTCCTCCGCACAAAGCGCGAGCTCGAGGAGAAGGAGCAGCGCCTCACGCTCGAGCTGGAAACGAAGTTGGCATCTGAGAGGGAGCGGATCCGCGCGCAGGCCGAGCAGACCGCGAAGGAGCGCCTCGAATTGCAGGTGGGGGCGCTGCGGGCGGACCAGGAGGAGGCCCTGCGATTGGCCCAGGAGGCGCAGCGGCTCAAGGAGGAGGAGCACAGGCAGCAGTCGGAGGGTCTCAAGAAGCAGGTCGAGGAGCTTCAGAAGAAGCTGGTCCAGGGTTCGCAGCAGACGCAGGGGGAGGCCCAGGAGGAGGTGCTGAAGGATCTGCTCTCGACGGCGTTCCCCGCCGACGCGATCGAGGACGTCGCCAAGGGGGAGCAGGGGGCGGACCTCCTGCAGCGGGTCGACGGAGGGAAGTCGGAGACGATCCTCTGGGAGAGCAAGCGGACGAAGAACTGGAGCGATGGATGGCTGACGAAGCTGAGGGACGACCAGCGGGAGGCGGGCGCGGCTTGCTGCGTGATCGTCAGCCAGGCCCTCCCGTCCGACATCCGCTTCTTCGGAGAGAGGGACGGCGTCTGGATCTGCGCGTTCAGCCATGCCCAGGCCCTGGCTACCGTGCTGCGTGCGGGGCTCAAGGAGGTGGCTAGGGCCAGGCGTGTGGCCGAGAATCGGGGCGAGAAGGCGCACCAGCTCTACGACTATCTGACGGGGCCGGAATTCAAGAACCGCATCGAGGGGGTCGTGGAGCCGTTCACGGAGCTCATGCAGGACCTGACCCGGGAGAAGTCGGCGATGCAGAGGCTCTGGAAGAAGCGTGAGCACCAGTTGCAGAGGGCGTTGCAGAACCTGTCATCGGTGTTCGGAAGCGTCCAGGGGTACACGGGGAAGCACCTCGGCGACCTCGAGGCGCTGGCGCTGCCCGCCCCCGCCGAGGACGCGGACGCCGAGGACGACTCCCCGGAGGGGCCCGGCGAGACCCGCCCCGAGGACCCGCAGCTCATGGAGATCCTCTTCGGTCTGGTCCCCGAGGACGGGACCCCTCTTGGCAACAAGACGGTGGCGGAGCGGTTCAAGCAGGTGGGGCTTCGCGCGCTCCAGCTCGTCCTCACGGACCAGGACTATGATCGCTGCAAGGAGGGGCTGCTCGGGCAGGGACGCATCCAGCGCGGAAAGGGTCGGGGAGGCGCGGTGTCGCGTGTCCGGCAGTCCCCGACCGCGGCGCCCCCTCCTGCCCCTTCTCCGGGCGCCGAGTAGGATCGCTCCGGGCGCAGGTCCATCTGCGTCCCGGGCTGTCCATTCCAATCCACGACCGTTCGCGACTCGAAGCCTGATCCGGAGACTGTCAGAGGAGGCTGTCGGCCTACGGCAGACTCATCGCAAGTTTCAGACCGGCGTGGACGGCGTCCGCGCTGCTCGGAGCCGGACCGTGGTTCCAGGTCGGCCCACCAGACCTCTCCCCGGTTCAAGGGCGCCTCCGCTTCCGGGGTGGCCGCCCCAGGAGATGCTCGACGCCGGCGGCCTCGAGCTCCGGGTCCAGGTCGGCCGTCGTGCCTGCCATCGACTGGACATAGACGGAGAGGTCCCGCTCCAGGGCATCCTTGCCTCGTTGCTCCAGCAACTGCTCGATGGCCTGGCGGGCGAGTTGCGTGGCCGGATGGCCGACTCGACGCGCCTCGGCCCGCAGGGCCTCGTAGAGGGCCATGTCCAGCGGGACATGCAGATTGCACAGTGCAGATGCCATGTCATTCTCCCTGCCACGAAGCTATGGCACAGCGATGACTGGCGTCAAGGCCCGTAGTTCTCCAGCACGCCCCCCCGCCTGCGGGCGGCGAGGATGAACAGAGCACGCCCCTCATATGAGGGACTCGCTGCTAGGGGGTCTGGCCGCAGTGTGTCGCTGCGGGCCCCGACGGATCCACTCCTGGCACCTGAGGACGGACCTGCGCCAGCCCCCCACCGACGACGAAGTGGATGAAGCAGGCGACCACGGCGCGGCCTGTGGCGCGTTCCAGGGCCAGGGAGTAGGCCGCGAGCTGGGGCGCGTGGGAGAGCGCCTCCGCCTCCCACTTTTCCCGCGGGCCGGGGAACGACTTGTGGTCCACGAGGACCCAGCCGTCGGGCGTCTCGACGACGAGGTCCGCCCAGCCCGAGATGACCTGCGCCCCCAGGCGTACCTGAAGCGGCCACTCCGTCCGCCAAGAGAGCACCTTGTACTTCTTCGAGAGCGCCTCGCGCAGCGCGTCGCTGCGCGTGACCAGCGCCTCCGCGTCGACCGCGGCCTCGACGCCAAAGCGCCTCATCAGGTCCGTCGCCAACGTCCGGCGCACATCTCGCGCGAGCGAGGGATCGTCCGCCCCGAGGAAGCCGTGGATCGCACTCCCCAGCACGTCCATCTCCGGCTTGCCGCTGATCATCAGCCGCGGGCCCACGTCCAGGACCTCGCCAATCGTCGCGTGGAGGCCCTCGATCAGGACATCACCCGAGGCAGACACCCGCGCCGGCGGATGCTGCGGAAGGACCGATGGCCGCGCCGGCCAGGCGAGCGACTCCCTCGCCGCCTGCAGTGCCTCCTCCCGCGGACCAAACGTGCGCGCCTCCGCGGGGAGCGCCATCTCCGTTCCGCGGACGGTCGCCTGCACACGGCCCTCCCCCGCCGAGACTTCGAGGCTCGGCTCGTCCCCGAAGACCTTGTCCATCCAGGCGTGCTTGTCGTTCCCCTCCTTCGACCTCACCGCCAGGACGAGCACGTCCCGCGCGCGCGTCATCCCGACGTAGAGGAGCCTCTTCAGCTCGGAGGTCTCCCGATCCGCCACCCTCCGCGTGGCCTCCAGGTACGCCGTCGCGGTCTGGATGCCCGACTTTCCCAGGTTCCGGCCGTACGGGTTCGTCCAGTACCTCAGCCAGCGACCCGCGAGCGGCGCCTCGAGATCCACCTCCTCGCGGTCGTCCATCACCCGCAGGCCCCACGGGTCCGCCTCGCGCACGTAGTCCAACTCCGCAAGCACCACCACCGGCCACTCGAGCCCCTTCGAGCGGTGACACGTCAGGACATGCACCGCGTCCTCCCCGATCCCCTCCGACTGCTCGTCGCCCCCCGCCGCCGCCAGCTCGCGGTACCACTCCACCAGCCCAGCCACCGTCGCCGCGCCCCGCTGGTTCCTGCAGTGGTCCTCGTACACCCTCGCGTAGCGCCGCATCGACTCCAGGTTCCCAAGCCGCACCCCCGCCCGCCCCCACCCAAGGACCAGGCGCCGAAGGTCCGCGAGGTCGATCACGCGGTCCAGCACCTCCGAGGGGGACAGCACCGCCAGCTCTCCCTGGAGGCCTTCCAGCGAGCGGATCACGGGGTGGCCCTCCGCCCATTCCTGCGAGACGCCGCCTGCCTGCAGGTGACGGATCCGGTCCGCAAGCCACAGCTCGGGCGACGGGTCCGCAGCCGTCATCGCCACGATCTCGGCCGTCGCGAGCGTGTCTCTCCGGTCGAGGAGCCGACGCAGCGCGGCGAACACGAGCCCACCCTCGGGCGTCGCCACCAGGCCCGTCTGGGAGATTGCGGCGCGGATCCCCAGCCGCTCAAGCGCCGCGGCCGTCTTCGCGCAGCCCTCGTCGTTGCGACGGCAGAGCACGGCGATGTCGCCCGGCCTCAGCGGACGCACGCGGTTCGTCCACGGCTCCACGATGCGCATCCGCTCCGCCTCGGGCGGCTCGAGGAGCGACGCAACCCCCGCAGCGATGCACGCCGCGTCCTCGTCCAGGTTCTTCGAGGTCAGTCTCCACCACGCGAGCGGCGGCGGGGCGGTCGCGTCCTCGCCCCGCGTGGCCGACGTCCGCACCTCGTCCCGGGAGAACTCCCCCCCGAACGCGCCCGCGAAGAGCTCCGAGGTCAGGTCCACGAGCAGCGGACGGGAGCGGTAGTTCCGGTCTAGCTGCTTCTGTTCCCCTCCGAGCCGACGGATCGTCGCCTGCATGAGCGCGGGGTCCGCGCCGCGGAAGGCGTAGATCGACTGCTTCGGGTCGCCCACCCAGATCGACTTTCGCGCGACGCGCGACAGCGCGAGGAACATCGCGAGCTGGATGGGGCTCGTGTCCTGGAACTCGTCCACGAGCAGGAGATGCACGTCCTCGGCGAGGCGCTCCGCCAGGTCCTTCCGCTCGACGAGCTCGAGCACCCGGGCCTCCTGGTCGACGAAGTCGATCAGGCCCCGCTCCTCCTTGTACCGCTGGTACAGATCCATGCTCCCGCGCGCCACGGCGAAGACGCCGCGCGTCCAGCGTGCGAGCTCCTCCCGCAACCGCGGGTGCTCGCGGTGCGCGACGGCCGCCTCCTTGAGGCCCGCGACGACGGTCTTGCTCTTCGCGCCCGGGGCGTCGCCCGAGAGCTTGACCCACTTCTCCCACGGGAGCGGCCGCCCCTGCTTCAGGAGGCTCTGCGACTCCGACACCAGCTTCCTGTACGCGGCTGTGTCCTTGGTCGTGTCGCCATTCCCGGCCAGGGCGGCCTCCACCGCCTCCAGCTCCGCCCGGAGCCTCGCGTCGAACGCCTCGCCGTCCCCCGCGGACGGAGCCGGCCAGAGGGCGAGGAGCCCCTCCACGGAGAGGTCCGCACACCTCGCGAGCGACTCCGCCGACATCCGATTGGCGCGGGCCTCGCGCACGATCTTGCGGGCCGCCGTTTTCACGTCGTCGAGGGAGGTCCCCAGCGTCTCGCAGAGCCTTCCCAACTCCTGCAGGGTGCCGACGTCCATCGCCCCCGAGATCGCCTCGGCGAAGACCAGCGGCTCCTCCGTCTCGTCCACGACGCGGAGGCGGGGCGAGACCCCCGCCTCGAAGGCGTACCTCTCCAGGATCTGCCCGCAGACGCTGTTGACGGTCCCGATGAACGCGCCCTCGAGGCGGTTCGCCTGGTCCGCTAGCCCCTTCTCGAGAAGGACCCGCCGCGCCCGCTCGGAGAGGTCCGCGGCGGCCTTCCGCGTGAATGTGGTCGCCACGACCGTCTCGGCGTCGGGGGCGTCCGGCAGCGAGAGGATCTCGTGCAGCCTGTGCGTCAGGTCGTAGGTCTTCCCCGTCCCGGCGCTGGCGCTGACGATCAGCATGGTCCTGCTCATCCGCGACCTCCCCGCCCGCGGGCGTCGCCCGACTTCGCGGCCGCCCCCGTGAGCCGGGCGTACTCGTCGGCGAAGCGCGGCTCCCCCTCCGGCTCGATCGCCCCCTCCGGCGGGGCCTCGGCGTCCGCCTCGTCCGTCCCCGCAACGGTGACCTCGACGCGGCCCTGGTCGAGCTGGCCGCGACGCCACCTCCAGGCGATCTCGAACGCTCGCCAGAGGTCCTCGAGGCCCCCGCCACGGGCGACGACCTCGACCGCGTTCGGGAATGCGGCCCGATCCGCGCTCAGGACCTGCGCCTTCTCCAGGATCACGTAGCCGACCGGGGGCAACTGGCCGCCCACGCGCTTCATGTGGGCATACAGGAGGAGCTGGAGCGCCCTGTTTTCTTCCAGGAGCTTCGCGAAGGTGCCCATGTAGGCGCGCTTCATGTCGAGGATTGCGCACCGGCCGGCCGGCCCCTCCAGGAGGAGATCGATGAAGCCCGCGAGCGCGCCGCCTGCGAAGGCTCCCTCGACACGCTGCTCCGCGCGAACGCCCTCCCAATTCCCCTCCCGCATGGCGGCGAGGACCACGGTCGCGGTCTTGTTGGACCAGTCCTTCAGGTTGTGGCGCAGCGCCTCCCGACCGGGCAGGAGCAGGATGGCGCCCTGCTGCTCGAGGAGGGCGTCGAAGCGCGCGTCGATGGCCGCACGGATCGCCTCGGGGGTGCCGGCCGTCCGCACATCGTCGTTCGTGACGACTTCGCCGACGAGGGCATGGGCCAGCGTCCCGAGCAAGCGGTTCTCGTCCGGCAGGCCGCCGAGGGCGCCCGGCTGCAGCAGGGCCACGTACTTCAGGACCCAAAGGAAGGGGTGGTGGACGAATTCCTCGAGGCTGGAGGGGGACTCCGGCCTCGGCCTTCCATCCTTGTTCGGCGCGCGGTCGAGGCGGACATCGGCGAGCGTCCACCAGCGCCGGGGAGCCATCATCGACCGCTCCACAACAGGAGCGGGTGCGAGGTCGGCGCCGAGAAAGGAAACGGGCCGCGCGAGGAGGCCCTCGGCACGCACCTGGAGCGCCCGCACGCCCTCGTCAAAGACGCTGTGGACCCGCGCCATGAGTGGATGCGGCGCGACGACCTCGCCTCCGACCCTCTCGGGGACGACGAGGACGAGCCGCCGCGCGGCGCAGCGGATGGGCACGAGCTGGTCCTCCGCGTCGCGCAACGGTGCGACGCCGGGTCCCTCGATCCGGACGCCCCGTCCCCGGAGCCACTCGCGCTCCGACCGAGACCAGGGCTTCCTGGACGGCGCGGCGGATCCCTCCGCCGTGAAGTTCCACCAGATCACGGTGTCCGCGGGGGCGAGGAGGGCCGACGGGTGCCTCACGAGCGGAACGCCGCCCGCCTCGCGACGAATGCCCGGCGACTCGACTCCGTCCCCGGCCACCGCCTGGAGGAGCGACTCGATCTCGAGCCTCCTCACCCGCCGCGGTGCATGGTGCTGGAGGACCCTCGAGAGCTCTCCCGCCTGCCGCGCCGCGGCGAGGAGGGTGGGGTCCCCGTCCCGGGTGCCCGCCCGTCCCATCGCCCATGAGGCGACCCGCCCCGCCGTCTCGAGCGCCTGATCGAGCGGCATTCCCTCGACGGGGTCGTGGCGGCGTCGATCCAGCCACGCGGCGATCCGGCCGTGCATGTCCTTCGCCGCCCCCTCGACTGTGGAGTCGGTCGCGCCCGGTTCCTGGCGGGCACGCTCGCGCGTCCGCCTCTCCGCCTCGGCCAGGGCGCGCATCCACTCCCCGCCCCCGATGCCAGGTTCCTCGCGCACGGCGCTCGCGAGCAGCCCTGCCGCGGAGCGGGGGATGGGCCCGATCGGCAGGAGGAGGAACTCGAGGAGGCGATACGGGTCGAGCGGCTTCCACTGGAGCGCAAGAGCGAGAGGAAGCGCCTGCAGGGCCGGCCGCCCCCATCGGCACGGGGCGACCCCGCCGATCGGCAGGCCCTGCGCGCGGAGGGCGCGGTCCAACGAGTCGTCATCTCCGGCGTGGACGATCACGAACCCGTCCGTGGCGCCCTTGAACCGTTCCGCCAGCGCCTCCGCGGCCTCCGATTCGGACCTCGCCTGGAGCAGGATCAGGCTCCCGTCGGCCTCGGCCGTGGCGTGCGCGCGATCGAGAAGCGACGCCTGGAGCCTGCCGAGGTCGCCCCGCGCGGCCGCCCGTGGGCGCTCGACGCGGGCGATCACGACGCCCCTCGCCTCCAGCGCGGCGAGGATGTCGATCCAGGGCGAGGGGAGATCCTCGCGGCGGTCCGCGATCCGCAGCTCGGAGACGGCGGACCGTCGCGTCGCCAGCGCGGAGAGGAGGGCACGGGCGCGCTCTCCCTGGCCGTCCGCGAGTGGCTCGCCCGTCACGTCCTCGACGGCGGCCAGGTCATGGAGTCGTGGCGGCGCCTCGGCGCCCGCGCGACCGTTCCATCCACAGAGGATCAGGGAGTCACGCCACGAGAGGAGCGTCGCAGCCACGCCGAGCTCGTCCACCCCGAGGGACGCGTGGAAGAACCGTGCGGGGGCGTCCACACTGCGGAGGCGGCGGGCGTACTGGACCTGGCGGACGGTCTCGCTCTCACGCGCGCCCTGCAGGCCGAGCTGGGTCTCGAGGAGCGACAGCAGCCCGAGTGGGCCCGTGACGACCTCCCCGGAGAGGGCGCCACACCCGTCGAGCGGGTCGGGATGGACCGGTCCATCCAGGTGGAGACCGAAGATCACACGCATCGCGGCGCCTCCCACGCGGCGGGGATGCTATGCCGGAACTGGGTCCGGCTCAAGCAACCGCGCGCCCGCCTCGTCCTACGCGCGGGGCCGGCCCGCGTGACAACGGGCCCCCCGCAGGGTGCCTCATCGCCAGGTGGTCGTGAACCGCCAGACACAGGCTGTCCCAAGCGAGCCGCGCCGCCTGAACCGTCAAGGGTGTCGTCATGCTGCATCTCCTCCCGAATTCTCGGCCAATGCGATCACGCCCCCAGGAGCCACCGACGGAGGCGCACCAACCACTCCGCCCGCCTTGCCTGCTCGAGGGTCGGCACGAACCCCTCCCAGGCGTCTCGCGGATACGCCACGCCGTCCATCATGCGCTGCCCAGGCCGCAGCCGAACCGGCGGGTGAGCGGCGCCACGCACGAGAGCAAGCCCGATCACCGGACTGGCCGGCGGCCGCCTCCCAGGGAAGCCCGCCCACACGTCACGCGGATACACGACGCCGTCGACGACCGTGCTGCCGGGCGGGACAACCGCGGGCCGCTCCGCCACGACGGAGGGGGCCTGCCCCCGCTTTGGCGCGCGAGGACGACGTGGGGCGGACCGGTTCCTCCGACCCTTGCCCTTGCGCGCCTGCAGGGCCTCACGGACGACCACCGCTTGTTTCTGCAACCGGGCCCACACCTGCGTCGACTTGAGGTCTTCACAATCTGCATCCTCGAAGTCCTCCGCGAGGCGAAGCGGGTCGTGAATCGCGAGGATCCCGTTGAGTTCCTCCCACGCCTCGAGCCAGACGCAGAAGGGCCCCTCGTCGGGGAATTCCGACCGCTTCACGCGGGACCGGGCCAGCGAGTACACCGCCTGAATCGACATCTCGTTCTTCACAGCCTCACCTCCCCTGCAATCCTCTTGAGGAACAGGAGCCGCGCCTCGTCCTCCGGGACCAGCGGCCACCATAAATGGCCGCGGCCCCAGGCGCGGGCGCGCCGGGGGCCGCAACCGGGGGAGACCCCGGTGGAAACCACCTTTCGGCGCACCGCCGCGCATCGAGGCCGCAGCCTCAGGCACCGCTGCCGTTTCCCAGGCCGGTTGCCAGGCCGCCACGTGGCGGCCGTTCCGGATGCCGTTCTTGATTTCGGACGCTCCATCGAGCGTCTCTACTTCCTCCTACGTGCAGGGTTGAGCCGTGTGACGGGCGATTTCAACTTTGGAGTCCAGACGCTTCGTCGCCCCTCTCGTGACACGCCGATGGGAGGGGATCCTGACGAGTGGGGCCGCCGTGGGCATTGCGCCCCTTACGGCCGCTTCAGGAATTCCTCGTAGCCTCGCCGAAACGCCTCCGCGAGGGCTGCGGGCGATGGGTCCTTGAGCGACACCTCGATCAGCGGCTTCTCGTCGCGGTCGAGGAGGACGAACCCCGGCACGCGCCGCACGCCGAAGCGGCCGGGCGTCAGGAAGTCCCCGTCCATGTCCACGCGGACGCAGGCGTACGCCGAGAGCGCCTCGCGAATGGCCGGGTCGCCGAACGCCCCCTCCTCGAGCGCCCGGCACGAGGGGCTCCAGCCCGCCGCGAAATACAGGCAGATCGGCCTCCCCTCGCGACGCGCCTTCGCGAACCCCTCGTAGTACGACGGCAGCCACTCCACCGCGGGAGGGGCCTGCGGGGACGGCCCCTCCGCCGGCAATGCCCCGTCGTCCGCGCGACCGGGCGCGGCCAGGGCCAGGATCATCACGACAAAGAGGGACCGGGGCGTCACGGCTGGTTCCCGAGAGAGGCGGGATTCTAGCCGGCCCCCGCACGGCGTGTCAACCTGACCGCCGCACGCGGCGAAGGCGTTGAACGCCCTCCCGCCGTCTGGTATCATCTCCCCGCCAACCAGCAAGCTGGCCCCGCCAGTCGCCGCGAGACCGCATGCAAGCCGCTCCCCAGAACACGTTCGGCCAGGTCGCCATCGAGCTCGGCATCCTCACGCCCGACAGGGTGGTCCAGGCCGTCCAGATCCAGCGCTCCCTCTTTGAGCAACAGAACGTCAAGAAGCGGCTGGGCGAGATCCTACTCGAGCGCGGCTGGATGACCGCGCAGCAGGTCCAGAAGGTCTACGAGGAGCAGGGGCGACGCGGCGTCCACTCCCAGATCGCGGGGTACAAGGTCCTCCAGAAGATCGGCCAGGGCGCGATGGGCTCCGTCTTCAAGGCCCACCAGGTCTCCATGGACCGCGTCGTCGCGGTGAAGGTCCTCACGCCCCAGTACGCGCAGAACGAGCGATTCGTCGAGCGGTTTTTCCGCGAGGCCCGCGCCGTCGCGAAGCTCAACCACCCCAACATCATCCAGGGAATCGACGTCGGCGTCTCGAACGGCGTCCACTACTTCGCGATGGAGTACATCGACGGGCCGACCGTCGGCCAGCTCCTGAAGCGCGGCGGCGCGCTTGACGAGAAGCGCTCGATCAACGTCGTCCTCCAGATCGCCCAGGCCCTCGACCACGCGCACCGCCTGGGGCTCGTCCACCGCGACATCAAGCCCGAGAACGTCATGCTCACCCGCGCCGGCGTCGCGAAGCTGTGCGACCTCGGCCTCGCGAAGCTCTCCCAGAAGGGAGACTCGAACCACACCGATCCGGGGGCGAGCATGGGGACGCCGAACTACATCTCGCCCGAACAGGCGCGCGGCGCGGAGGAGGTCGACATCCGCGCGGACATCTACTCCCTCGGCGCGACGTTCTTTCACATGGTCGTCGGCGAGGTCCCCTATCCTTCCGAGAACGCCGCGGTCGCCATCGCGAAGCACCTCACCGAGGAGCTCCAGCCCCCGCGCGAACGGAATCCGCTCGTCTCCGCGGACGTGTCCTACGTCATCGTGAAGATGATGAAGAAGGACAGGGCGGAGAGGTACCAGGTGCCATCGGAGCTGATCGCGGACCTGGAGAAGATCACGGCCGGCCAGCCGGTCGCGCCGGTGGAGCGTCCGGCGGAGGCCCGTCCGCGCCATCAGCGGATGATGCGCGGGGTGATGCGGCGGCGGTGGCACCGGAGATAGGGGCGGACCGAAAGCGACGCGGCCGGCCTTCGCTGCGAGGGCGACGCTTCGGGTCGCCCGTACACGTTTCAGCCGCCAGATCCAGGTTCAGAACGTAAATTTCTTCGAAGGCTTCTTCACCTCGGCCTCGGTCGTCTTGTCCGTCTCGCGCTGCTGACCCTGCTTGGTCGCCGAGCCCGAGCCTCCAATGCCGCGGAGGAGCAACCCCAGGTCGCCAGGATTCGTGGAAATGGCCAGCGCCTCCTCGCCTGAGACCGCCCCGTCCCTCACGAGGCTCGCAAGCGACTGGTTGAATGTCTGCATCCCGTAGTACGAGCCCGACTGCGCCATCGCCTTCTCGATCTCGCCGATCTTCCCCTCGTGGATGAGCTGGCGGATCTGCGGGCTCGCGACCATGATCTCCATCGCCGCCACCCGCCCCTTCCCGTCCGCCCGCCGCACGAGCCGCTGGCTGATGACCGCCTCGAGCGAGAGCGCGAGCATCGCCCGCACCTGGCTCTTCTCCTCGCCGGGGAAGTAGTCGAGGATGCGGTCGATCGTCTGCTTCGAGTCGTTCGTGTGCAGGGTCGAGAAGACGAGGTGTCCCGTCTCGGCCGCGCGGATCGCCGTCTCGATCGTGATTCGGTCGCGCATCTCGCCGACCAGGATCACGTCGGGGTCCTGGCGCAAGGCGCGCTTCAGGGCCGCCTCGAAGTCCTTCACGTCCTGCCCCACTTCGCGCTGGTTGATCGTCGACTTCTCGTCGATGTGGACGAACTCGACCGGGTCCTCGATCGTGATGATGTGGCAGGGCAACTTGTGGTTGATCTCCGCGATCATCGCGGCGAGCGTCGTCGACTTCCCGCTCCCCGTGGGCCCCGTGACGAGGACCAGCCCCTGGGGACGGTCGCAGACCTCCTTCAGGACCTTCGGGTGGCCCAGCTCATCGAGCGTCTGGATCATGATCGGGATGCGGCGCATGACGGCGCTCACCTTCCCGAGCTGGTGGAAGGCGTTCACGCGGAAGCGAGCGAGGCCCGCGACCTCGTAGGAGAAGTCGGCCTCGAGGTCATCGTCGAAACGCGCCGCGCGGCGGGGGTCCATGATGCCGAAGACGAGCTTGCGCACCTCGTCGGCGGAGAGGATGGGGTGGTCGGTCGGGAGGAGGTCCCCCGAGATCCGCATCATCGGCGGGCGGTTGGCCTTCAGGTGGAGGTCGGATCCACCCTTCTCGGCCAGTTCCCTGAGCAGATCGTCTACCCGGACTTCCATCGATTCCTCCTGACCCGACCCCCGGCAAGCTGGCCCTGCCAGTCGGCGTGCCCTGGCGATTGTACGGACGCCCATCGACGGCCAGCAAGCAGAATTCCCGGCAGGGTCCTCGCTCGCACGCGCGTCTAAGCGGGGGAGGGAGAGATCGGCAGTCCCGCATGGCATCCATTGACAGGGGAGCCACATGAGGCGTAAGCTGGCCCTGAACGGTTGCCGGGCGAGGGGATCTCATCATTCCGCGATTCCCGTCAAATGGGCTAAAGATCCGACCCCTCGTTTGCCGATGAACCCAGTGGGGCCGGAGTCCGGCCCCAGGTCAAGAGGGGGATTTCGCATGGACATCTCCGGACCCAATCCGGTCGGCGGCCCGTCGGGCATCCAGGGACCTCGCGGTCTGAGGCCACTGCCCCCGGACCTCACCACGCCCGCGGCGGGCGCGGACCGCGTCGAGATCTCGAGCGTGGCCCGGTTCCTCGGCGCCGGCGCGCTCCGGAACGCCCCCGAGATCCGGAGCGATCGCGTGAACGAGATTCGCCGTCAGATCGAAGCGGGCTCGTACGAGTCCGAGGAGAAGATCCGCGTCGCGGTCGAGCGGTTCCTCGAGGAGATCCGCGGCACGTAGCAGACGTCCGCACGCACCGAGCACGGGCCTCCCGCGAGGGAGGCCCGCGTGCATTCCGGGAAGTCGTTGCGAGCCCTCCACGCGGTTGCTAGCATGTCCCGTCCGCAACCGGAGGGAACATGGGCGCGATCAAGCCGGTCGAGAAGGTGAAGTACTTCGTAGCCCTCCTCACGGCCTTCGACGACCTCGTCGAGCCCGTGAAGAAGGAGCTCGCGAAGCGGTTCGGGCCCGTCGACCGTGAGAGCGAGCCGATCCCCTTCACGCAGACCGACTTCTACGCGGCCGAGATGGGCACGGGCCTCAAGCGGCGCTTCCTGTCGCTCGCGATGCTCCGGGAATCGGAAGACCTCGCGCAGATGAAGGTCTTCTCGAACTACGTCGAGAAGGACTTCGCCCAGAAATTCGCATCCAAGGGCGTCAAGCGCCCCGTCAACCTCGACCCCGGGTATCTCACGCTGATGAAGGTCGCCCTCGCGACGACGAAGAACGCCGCCCATCGGGTCTACATGCAGCAGGGAATTTACGGCGAGAGCACGCTCCAGTACGTCGACGGCCAGTGGAGGCCGTGGCCGTGGACCTACCCCGACTACGCGACGCCGGCGTACACGAACTTCTTCCTGTCCGTGCGACAGGTCTACATGTCGCAGAGTCACTTCTAGCGTGCGACGACTGATCGTGAACGCGGACGACTTCGGAATCCACCCCGCCCGGAATCGAGGAGTCGCCGAGGCGGTCCGGGCCGGCGTGGTCACCTCGGTCAGCCTGATCGCGAACCTCGAGGGATTCGACGACGCCATCGCACTGCTGCGGACGATGCCGCCGGTGGACGTGGGGCTTCACCTCAACCTGAGCGAGGGACGTCCGCTTGGAGCTTCCTACGCGACGCTCGTCGGCGAGGACGGGCGGTTCCCGGGCAAGCTGGAGACGCGCCGTCGCGCCCTGGAGGGGCGCCTCGCGGTCGGAGAGATCGAGGCGGAGATCGAGGCCCAAATCGCTCGGCTCCGAGCGGCCGGGGTGGAGCCAACGCACGTCGACGGGCATCAGCACGTCCACGTCTACGGACTCGTCGTGGAGGCCGTCGCTCGCGCGGGCAGGAGGCACGGGGTGGGCTGGACGCGGCTGCCCTCCGAACCCACGGAGCCGTCGGCGCGGCTTCCGGAGGAGCGTCTCGAACAGATCGCCGAGTATCGCGGGCACGCAGAGCGGTCCCGAACCGCGATGGCCGCGCAGGGGCTGTGCGCAGCGGACCACTTCCGCGGGCTGGCGCTCTCGGGGCGGATGACACCCGAGGGGCTCGCCGCGCTCGTCCGCGGGCTGCCCGAGGGGACGACGGAGTTGATGGTCCACCCGGGGCGGTGCCGCGACTGGCAGGGCCAGCTTGCCGTGGGGTCAGGGTTCGACTGCGCCGATCGCGAGGCGGAGCTGACAGCGCTCCTCTCGCCCGCATTCCGCCGTGCGCTCGACGAAGCGGGGGTGGAGCTGGTGCGTCGGGGGCAGGTGGCGTGAAGGTCCTCCTCTTCCTGCCGTTCGCCCCGGACAGCCCGACAGGCAACGCGGTGACCGCGAGGCGCATCCGGAAGCACCTCGCACCGCTGGGCGTCGAGGTGGTGCTCCAGCACCTCCCTGCCGACGCGCGGTTCGTGGACGTGCTCTCCGCGATCGACCGCGAGAGGCCCGACGTCCTCCAGTGGTACAACGCGTGGAAGACGGGGCGGTGGTTGCCGCAGGCGAAGCAGGCGCGGGGCCTGCCGAGCGTCATCACGCTGACGGGGACCGACATCAACCGGGAGGCGGAGGACCCGGCGAGGCGGGAGGCGGTCCTCGCCGCGCTGCGCGGGGCTGAGGCGATCGTCACGTACAGCGCTCCGCTCCGCGACCATGCCGTGAAGGTGCTTCCGGAGGTCTCCCCGCGGATTCACGAGATCCCGAAGGGCGTGGAGCTTGGGACGGCACGGTTCGAGCTGCCGTCGTGGGCGGCGGGCGACGTCGTCCTCTTCTTCCTGCCCGCAGGGGTCCGCCCCGAGAAGAACAACCGCTTCGCGGTGCGCGCCCTCGATGCGGTCCACGCGGCCGATCCTCGCGTCAGGCTGCTCTTCGCGGGCCCGATCCTGGACAGCGAGTACGGGGAGGCCCTTCGGCAGGACCTCTCGACGCGCCCATGGGCAGGGCACATCGAGAACATTCCGCACGATGCGATGGCGTCGGTCTACGCGCAGGCGGCGGTGGTGCTGAACACGTCGCTTTCGGAGGGCCTCGCGAACGCGGTGATCGAGGCGATGGCGTGCGGGCGGCCGGTCCTCGCCTCGGACATCGAGGGGAACCGGCAGGTCGTCACGGATGGCGAGACGGGGTTGCTGTACAGAGACGAGGCTGACTTCGTCACGAAGGCGCGGCGGCTGGTCTCGGATGCCGCACTCCGCGAGCGGCTGGGCGCATCGGCACAAGCCACAGCAACGGGTCGCTTTTCGTTCCGCGCGGAGGCCGAGTCGCTCGGGCGAGTCCTCCATAGGATAGATTGTGAACACCGGTGGGCGGTGGACCTGATCCTCGACGACCTCTATGAGTTCGAGGCCCGCATCGGCCTCGAAGGAGCTTATGACCCGCGCGCTCCCGAGCCAGAGCCCCCATCGTTCGGGGGGGGCGGTCGCATCCTCGAGGCCCGCTCGGACCGCGTTCACGCCGATCACGCGGCGTACCTGCTCGGGGACGTGATCGCGCGGGACCCGGTCGGGGTCGCGGGGAAGCTCGTCTGGGAGGTCGGATGCGGCTCGGGGGTCCTCGCCGCCCTGTGCGGTAAGCTCGGCGCGCGCGAAGTCTGGGCGACGGATGTCGACGACGAGGCAGTCTCGCTAGCCGCGGAGACGGCCCGTCTGAATGGCGTGAGGGTCCAGGTCGCGCAGGCAAGCCTGATGGACTTCCGCGAGGACCTTCGCCCCGAGGCCGTCGTTGCAAACCTCCCGCAGAAGCCCGTGCCTCCCGGTCTCGCACTCCCGGTCGCGAATGACGGAGGTCCCGACGGGACTCGGCTCGTTGCCGCGTTCCTGGAACAGGCGGCGCGAAGAATGCCGTCAGGCGCCCGGCTGTATCTCTTCCAGCACTCCCTGGCTACCGAGGAGCCTGTGCGCACGCTGCTCGATCGCGCATTCCATGTTTGCTATCTGGAGACTCGTCTGCGCATCTTCTACGAGGACGAGTTCCCGCAGCTCCTGCCGTACTGGCTCCAGCGCCGTGAGGGGGGCCTCTGCACGTTCGACGATCTGGGGCCTGGCCGATACGCGTTCCTCTGCGCCGCGGTGACATGCGTGCGCCGCTAGCGTCGTTCCGAAATCCAGATCCGAAATCCAACATCCCAACGAAATCCCAGATCCCACCACAGGGGAAAGACCAGATGTGGGATCTGGGATTTCGTTGGGATGTTGGATTTGGGATCTGGATTTCGCCCGCCCCGGGCGCGCCACCGATGGAAATCGCGGACCGTTCCCTACCTCGCGAGGTCCGAGAGGAGGTCGGCGTCGATCATGTCCCCGCGCGAGAAGCGATGAAGCAGCCGCTCCAGCGAGGAGGACTCCTCGGGAAGCCCGCACATCACCCGCGCCTGGCGCACCAGTTCGCGCTCGCGACACAGCAACCTCCCGTCGATCACCATCGCGACCTGCAATACCTGTAGCACATCAACCTGCTCCCCCCGCGACAGACGCGCAAGCCCCTCCAGGAACCGCGCGCGGTCGTCCAGGTACGCCGCGGGGACCGGGCCCAGGCGCCGCACCAGCCCCTCCAGCAGCGCAAGCAGATTCGGGTGAACCGAGCGTTTGAGGACGATCCCCATCCCCGCCGCACGGAAGAGGCACACGCGGCAGGCGTCCGAGAGGACCTGCGGAGAGGGGAGGACCCGCGAGAAGACCTCCTCGACCGCCGAGGGCCCCACGACCCGGATCCTCGCCTCGCGGAGGATCTTCCAGGAGACGAAGGCATTCCACGCCCCCGTCACGGGCAGCGCGATCGCCGGGGCGAAGACGCGGATGACTGCGTTCGGGGCGGCCTGCTTGACCACGAACTCCGCGGCGAACTTCGACAGGAAGCGCTTCAGCTTGTACGCGACCACGAAGAGGTAGAGCCGCGCGAGCGAGGTCTCCCTCCAGGGATCGATCCCCTCCACGATCTTCACCGGATCGGGCGCATCGAGCGCCGCGCGGGCCATCGCGTGAGCGAGCGAGTCGTCCGGCTCCGGCCCCTCCCCGTCGAACCGCGCCCCCGTCGCGCGCATGAGCGAGAGCATCGCCAGGAGGTGGTGGCGGTGGAGGAAGAGGAGCTCGGCGACCGCCGTCACCAGCCCCGCGCAGACGACGTAGAGGAGCGGCGACGGAAGGTCCTGGTACTCGACGTAGATCTTCGTCCCGGCCACAACGAGCGCGCTCGTCACCCCGGCGCCGAAGGCCCGAAAGACCGTCGACTCGACGATCCGTCGGACATCCATCCGCTCCGACCGCGTCAGGATGTGGACCGGGTCGGCCGGGGGCGGGGCTGTGCGGGCCGCCCGGCGCCGCAGGAAGCGGACCGCGAGCCGCTCGAGGAGCCCCGGGGCGCGCGGCAGCATCCGCACGACCTCCGCGGCCGGGTCGATGTTCATCGGCGTGAACGCCGGCGCACCGTCCCCTGCCGGATCCCACGCACGCTCGGGGCGCGCGGCCCCCTCCCGCCCCCCGGCGGCCATTCGCCTAAGCCAGGATCGTGATCGTCTTCATCACGATGTCCTGGACCGGGCGGTCGCCAGGCCCGCGCTTCACGGTGGACATGGCGTTGACGACCTCGATCCCCTTCAGCACCTGCCCGAAGACGGAGTGCTTGTTGTCCAACCACCCGGTCGGGATGTGCGTGATGAAGAACTGGCTCCCGTTCGTGTTCGGACCCGCATTCGCCATCGACAGGATCCCCGGCTTGTCGTGGCGCAACTTAGCGTGGAATTCGTCGGCGAACTTGTACCCCGGCCCGCCCGTCCCGGTGCCCTGCGGGCATCCGGTCTGAACCATGAAGTTCGGGATGATGCGATGGAAGATGAGCCCGTTGTAGAACCCCTTCCCGACCAGCGTGAGGAAGTTCTGCACCGTCTTCGGAACCATGTCCTGGAACAGCTCGACCTCGATATCCCCCATCGAGGTCTCAATCTTGGCCCTGGGATTCGCCATGGCGACTTCTCCTACGTGAATGGCGGGCATTGTAGCGGATGGGGGCGATTCCACCAAAACCTAGGGGATGGGTAGGTGTTAGGGGAGACGGATGGCAAATGACCCGAATACCGCACGGCCACCTTGAAGACGCCCGGCATGGCCCCTATACTCTCGCGTTCAATGTCCCTCTGCCCCCAATGCAAGAAACCGCTGCCGGCGGGCGCCAAGGCCTGCCCGGCCTGCTCCGGCCAGCAAGCTGGCTCTGCCAGGCCGCTCTCCTCGCGGCCCCCCAGCTCCACGCCCGACGGCGCGACGGTGCTCCTCTCCGATTCCGGGGGGAAGGCCGTCAAGGCCGTGGCGTCCGCCGCAGGGGCCGGGATGCGTTTCGGCCCGTACGAGATCGTCCGGGAAATCGCCCGGGGGGCGATGGGGATCGTCTACAAGGCGAAGGACCCCAAGCTCGACCGCTTCGTCGCCCTCAAGGTCCTCATCGCCGGCGAGCTCGCCGGCGCCGACCAGGTCGCCCGCTTCCAGCGCGAGGCCCAGGCCGCCGCGAAGCTCCGCCACGCCCACATCGTCCCGATCTACGACGTCGGCGTCGCGGGCGGGAAGCACTTCTTCACGATGGAGTTCGTCGAGGGCCGCTCGCTCCACGACGTCCTCCAGAAGAAGGACGTCACGTTCGAGGAGTCCGTCCGCCTCCTCGCCCAGGTCGCCGACGCGATGGAGCACGCCCACAAGCAGGGCGTGATCCACCGCGACCTCAAGCCCGCGAACATCCTCGTCGATGGTGAGGGAAACTCCCGCGTCACCGACTTCGGCCTGTCCAAGGCCGTCCACGGCAGCCAGCTCACCGAGAGCGGCACGACGCTCGGCACGCCGAGCTACATGCCCCCCGAGCAGGCGCGAGGGCTCCTGAAGGAGGTCGACGCGCGGAGCGACGTGTACGCCCTCGGCGCGATCCTCTACGAGGCCCTCACCGGCGCCCCGCCCTTCCTCGGAGAGAACAACGTCGACACCATCCTCCGCGTCGTGAAGGAGGACCCGATCCCGCCCCGGCGCCTGAATGCCAAGGTCCCCGCCGAGCTCGAGGCGATCTGCCTGAAGGCGCTCGAGAAGGAGAAGGCGCGTCGCTACGCCTCCGCGAAGGAGTTCGGCGACGACCTGCGCCGCTGGATCGCGAAGGAGCCCGTGCTCGCCCGCCCCGCGAGCCTCGCGTATCGGTGGAAGCGCAAGGTCGAGCGGAACGCGAAGTGGATCGGCATCGCCGCCGCCGTGATCGTCGTCAATCTCATCCTCCTCGTCGCCATCTCCAAGAGAAAAAAGACGCAGCCGCCTCCCCCGCAAGAGGAGGGGCGCTGGGAGAAGCGCGTCGACGAGGAGTTCCGCGACGTCGCGCTCCCCGCGTGGGAGAACGAGGGCTGGAAGGTCGACTCCGCCGCGCTCTCGGGCGACGGGGCCTGCACGCTCCGCCTGAAGGAGCCTGTCGACGGCGCCGTCTCGGTCGAGGTGGCGTTCGAGGAGGCGCAGGGCGGACCGATCGTCGTGCGCCTGGGGGCCTCGTCACAGGCGCGCGTCACGCCTTCCGAAGGGAAGGCGACGATCGAGCTGGCCGAGGGGAACGGTCCCGCGGCGGTGCTCGCGGAGGTCACCGCGGAGGCGGGGCGTCGCCACCTCCTCCGCGTGGAGCGCGTCCCGGGCGGCCTCGCGGCGTTCTGGGACGGCGGCGCGGCCCCCGCGGCGCGGATGGACCTGCCCGGCGGCGGAGAGGCAGCGCGCCCCGAACTCTCCCTCGCCGCCGGCCACGCGCGCGTGACCGAGCTGCGCGTCCTCGGCGAGTCGGCCACGTTCAAGGGCAGCCCGCTCCCCGCGGCCGAGCGGCTGCGCGCGCGGGGGCTCTACGGCCTGGCGCGGGAGAGCTACCAGGACTTCCTGGAGGCGCACACGATGGGCGCGCTCGCGGAGGAGGCCCGCTACGCCGTTGCCGAGTGCGCCTTCCGCGACGCCGAGACCGCGCAGGACCCCGTTGCGCTCGCGGAGGCGAGGGACCTCTACAAGGCTGTGACAGACGCGCGATGGGCGCCCCTGGCGCAGGAGGGGGTCCGCGAGTGCGAACGGATGATCGCCGCGGGAGAGGGGACCGGCGGCGTCGGCACGCTCCCGGGCCTCACGCCCTCCGACCCGATGAACCTCATTCTCGGGGCGTGGATCGCAAGGGGGAGGACCGACCTCACGTCGGATCGCCAGGCGGCGCTCGAGCGGGCGAAGAAAGCGGCCGTCGCGGCAAAGAAGAGGTCGAAGGAGGCGATGAAGGCGGTGACCGACTACGCGGCATGCTTCATCGTGCAGGGGAAGTGGAAGGAGGCTGAGGACGTCGTCCTCGAGGCGCTCGGCGTGGCCCCGCCGCGGAGCGAGGTGTCGATCTGGCTGCTGGTGGAGTTCTGCCGATTCCACCGCGAGGACTTCGCGGGAGTCGAGGCGGCGGCGCGGTCGATGGCGCTGGCCTCGCCGAAGGACCTGCTCGAACGCCTCCGCACCGAGCCGAGGAGACAGCCGGAGGACCGGAGGAAGCTCCGCGACCTGGTCGAGCAGTACAGGAAGTCGAAGGACCCCGCCAGGTTCCTGGAGGAGAATCCGCTGCTCAAGGACACGCAGGAGCGAGATGAGGCCGCCGCGATCGTGCCCTACCTGCAGTACGGTCGGACACTCCACATCCTGGCCCTGGCCAGCTCCGGAAGGGCCCAGGAGGCGGTTCGGGCGGCCGAGGTGGCGCTCGAACGCGAGAAGGGGAACTCCGAAGGGGAAGCGAGGACGCGGTTCGTCCAGGCACAGGCGATGCGCCTTGCGGGGGACGCGAAGGGAGCAAAGAAGGCGTTCGAGGAGATGACGAGGAAGCGCTCGGACTGGCTCGCGTTCGAGGCCCTCGTACAGCTCATCGAAACGGGGATCCTCGCGGACGAGGCGGGGAAGGTCACGGATAAGGAAAAGGACGCGATGGCGGTTTTCAAGGCACCCGGGCAGCAGCAGCGTCTCGCCCTGTGGTTCGGTCTCGCGAGGGCCCTGGACGGCCACATGTCGAAGGCGAAGGAGACGTGGAAGGCGGGTCTTGAGATCCAGTCGCTGGACCAGGCCACGAAGGTCGCGCTCCGGCTAGCGCTGGGCCAGGATGTCCCGCAGGAGGAGATCGAGCAATCGCAGGTCTCCATCTCTGAGCGGAAGCTCTGGAAGGCCGTGGGCCTCGCGGCCGATGGAAGCGAGGACAAGGCGCGCCGCCTGGCCTCGGCCGCCGCGGAGGACGCGATCGGCAAGGAGCACCCGTACGAGATCGCGAAGTACCTCTCGGAGCGGAAGTGATCCTCGTCCTCGACAACTACGACTCGTTCACCTGGAACCTGGTCCAGGCCTTTGGTGCGCTTGGGGCGCGGGTGGAGGTCGTCCGGAACGACCGGATCGACGTCGCGGGGATCGAACGCCTCGCGCCCAAACGCCTGGTGGTCTCCCCGGGCCCCCGCACGCCTCGCGAGGCGGGCGTCTCGAACGAGGCGATCCGACGGTTCGCCGGAAAGGTCCCGATCCTCGGCGTCTGCCTCGGCCACCAGTGCATCGCGCACGCCTTCGGCGGGGAGGTCGTCCGCGCGGGGCGCCTGGTCCACGGCAAGACGAGCCCGATCCGCCACGACGGCCTCGGTGTGTACAGAGGGCTCCCCGACCCGATCGTCGCGGCGAGGTACCACTCGCTCATCGTGCGCGAGGAGACGCTCCCGGAGGGCTTCGTCGCGACCGCGCACAGCGACACCGGCGAGTTGATGGGCCTGCGTCACCGCGAGTGGCCCGTGGAGGGAGTCCAGTTCCACCCCGAGAGCTTCCTCACCGAGGTGGGGATCGAGCTGCTGCGGAACTTCCTGCGCGGATAGGTCGCCTTGACTTTCCGGGCGGAAATGCCAGGATGGCGGGCCGTTCTCCCGTCCCGTGGTCCACCTCATGAAATCGATCGTCGTCACCACGCCCGCGACCACCTCGAACCTCGGGGCGGGATTCGACTGCTTCGGGATGGCGCTCCGCCTGTACAACCGGGTGGAGTTCGCGCCGGGCTCCTGGCGCGTCGAAGTCCGCGGCGAGGGGGAGGGAGAGCTGCCCACGGGGCGAACGAGCCTCCTCTTCCAGGCCGCGGCGCGGGTGTTCCGCCGGGCGAGGCGACCCATGCCGCGCCTCGACGCGCGCTGCGTGAACCGCGTGCCGGTCTCGCGCGGGCTCGGATCGAGCGCCACGGCGATCGTCGCGGGGCTCCTCGGCGCGAACGCGATGCTCGGGGAGCGCTTCACGCGGCAGGAGCTGCTCCTCCTCGGCCTCCAGATCGAGCCGCACCCGGACAACCTCGCACCGTGCCTGTTCGGGGGGCTGGTCGCGGCGGTGAAGGCGGATGACGGCGTGACGGTCGCCCCGATCCGGGTGCCGAGGCGGATCGGCGTCGTCGTCGCGGTGCCCGAGCAGCGCGTCTCGACCGAGCGGGCCCGCGGGCTCCTCCCGCGCTACGTCTCGATGGAGAACGCCGTCTTCAACCTCTCGCGAAGCGCCCTCTTCGTCGCGGCCTGCGAGCAGGACCGCCTCGACTGGATCCGGGAGGCGACGCAGGACCGACTGCACGCCCTCTTTCGCGCCGAGGTGGTACCGGGCGCGATGGCGGCGATCCAGCCTTTCGACGGCGTGCTCGCCTCGACGGTGAGCGGGTCCGGCTCGTCGCTCCTGTACCTCGTCGAGGGGGACGCGAGCCGCGCCGTGCCGCGCATCGAGCGGCACCTCGCGCGCTGCGGCCTCGTCGCGCGCGTGCTCCCGCTGGGCATCGACCGCTCGGGCGCCAGGGTGACTCGCCGGTAGCGCGCCCGGCAATTCGCCTTGCCCGCTTCGGGGGGCCCCCGTATCATGGGGCCGAACCAAAGTGAGCGTGGGAGTGCCGCATGGGGGCCGGCGACGCCGCCCAGAGCCAGAAGCAATCCGCCGCCTTCGCCAGGGTGCGGATGGAGGACATGGGCCTGCAGGACCACCTGCTCGCCCAGAACCTCGTCAGCAAGGAGCAGCTCCGCGGCGCGATGAAGATGCTCACCGCCATGCTCCAGCGCGGCGATCCGGTGCGCCTCGGGAAGGTCCTCCTCGACCTCAGGCTCGTCAGCCAGAACGTCCTCGAGAAGGTCGTCGAGAAGGAGTTCGCCGGCTCGACGTTCTGCGCGGACTGCGGGACGATTTTCAAGTCCTCGGGGACCGGCGGGACGGGCGAGTGCACTACTTGCGGACCGAAGACGCCGATCCCGGTCCGCGACGAGGACCCGAAGAGCGCCCCGACGATCGTCAGCCCTCCGTCGGCCACCGGGCCCGCCTCCAATTCGGCGACCCGCTCGAAACCGGGCACGAAGAGCCTCGGCCCGAGGCCGTTCGGGCGGTACGAGATCCTCTCCGAGATCGCGCGCGGGGGGATGGGGGTCGTCTACCGCGCGAAGGACAAGCAGAACGGCGAGGTTGTCGCGATGAAGGTCCTCCTCGCGGGCGAGGGGGCGAACGAGGACGAGCTGGCGCGCTTCGAGCGCGAGGCCCGCGCGGCGGCGAGGCTCTCGCACCCCGGGATCGTCGCCATCCGCGAAGCGGGGTCGATCGAGGGGAAGCCGTTCATCACGATGGACTACATCGACGGGAAGTCCCTCTCGCGGATCCTGCGCGAGGAGGGGCCGCTGCCGCCGAAGCGGGCGCTCGAGATCCTGGCGGAGGTGGCCGAGGCCGTCGACCACGCGCACAAGAAGGGGGTGATCCACCGGGACCTGAAGCCGGGGAACGTGCTGATCGACAAGGAGGGGCGCGCGCACCTGACGGACTTCGGCCTGGCGAAGCAGGTGGGGACGGAGAGCCAGCTCACGAGGACGGGGACGCAGCTCGGGACGCCGGCGTACATGCCGCCGGAGCAGGCGGCGGGGGACGTCCACGCGATCGACGGGCGGAGCGACATCTACTCGCTGGGGGCGGTGCTCTACCACATGCTGGTGGGAACCCCCCCGTTCACGGGCGAGACGGCGATGCAGACGATGTACCACGTGATGAACACGCCGCCCGAGGGGCCGAGGAAGAAGAACAAGGCGATCCCGCGCGACCTGGAGACGATCTGCCTCTTGTGCCTGGAGAAGGAGCCGGACGCCCGCTACGCGAGCGCGGAGGCGCTGCTGGAGGACATCAAGCGCCTGAAGTCGGGGACGGCGATCCGGGGGATGCGCAAGAGCGGGGGGGCAAAGCTCGCGGAGATGTGGGAGGCGCACCGCACGCTGATCGTCGTGTGCGGGGTGAGCGGGGGGATCATCCTGGCGCTCATCGTGTCGCTCCTGTGGGTACTGACGCACAAATAGCGCCCATTCCGGAATTCCCCGAACCTCCGCGCGCCCCGGGACACACCGCAGCGTGCCCGGGACCCTCGCCGCCGAGACCGAGCGGGAGTCTGTCGACATGCGAATCCGACGCACGTCCACCGGCGTCGTGATCGTGTTTCGCGCGGAAGGGGATTGAGGGCCAACCGGTGGGGGATTTCAACACGAAGACACGAGGACACGAAGGTGTGATTGATGCCCCCAGTCCGAAGTCCCGTTGGCGCGTCTTCGCGTCTTCGTGTCTTCGTGTTGAAGTCCCCCGCGGGTCAGGAGTAGCCCCATGAGATTCGCTCTTACGCTGCTTGTGGTCCAATCGCTCGTGATCGCAGACGGAGCGGCGGACCTTGCCAAACAGCCCTCGCCCTGGACCATCGAGGTCCGTCCCGACGGGACGATCCGCGCGGCCGGCATCGAGGTCACCCCGGACGAACTGGGCTCGGCACTCGGAACCCGGACCGGCGAGGCCCTCAAAATCGAGATCGATGCGGCGCCGGAGACCCCGTACCGCTTCGTCGCCGAGGTCCTCGACTTGTGCCAGAAGAACGGCCTGACCGATGTCGGACTGAAGACCCTCGCCCCGGCAAATGACCCGGCGCCCGCAGGGCCCCCTGCGAGGCGCGGGGTGCGCATCCAGGTGCAGCGGGCCGCGGATGGCACCTACGGGTTCCTGCTCGGGTCGGAGTGGACCTGCGGGTCCGAGGCCAGACTCATCGAACTCCTCGCCTCCCTCCCGGGGAAGGAGCCCGTCCCTGTCACCGTCGAGCTGGAGGGCGACGATGTCCCCTACGAGGTCGCCTCTCACCTCCTCGCTTCGCTCGCGGACCATGGCTTCACCGACGTCCGCCTGGCCGGCCCTGCCCGGGACCCCGAGTCGCTGCGCGTCTTCATCGGCGATCAAACGCCCCGGTGGGAGTACCGCTACCTGCGAAGCGCCCTCGCGCAGATGCAGGAGGTCGAGCTCAGCGAGCACCTCCAGAGCGCCGACCCCGACTTCCCGCAGGCCTTCTGGATCGGTCACGACCCGCTCGATCGATACGACGTGATTATCCTCGGCGACGTCGAGATCGAGGAGGACCTCGCGCAGAAGCTCCGCGCGTGGGTCAAGGATGGCGGCGGCCTCATCCTCGTCGCCGGGCAGCAGCACATGCCGCTGAAATTGCGCGGCACCCCGCTCGAGACGCTCCTCCCGTGCAGGCTGCCCGAGGCGAGATCCGAGTGGGCGCAGCCCGCGGCACCCGTGCAACTCGAATTCACCGAAGAGGGACGCAAGATGTTCGACGGACCGAAGACGCCGATCCCCGAGGGGAAGGCGGTCTGGTGGAACAGCGAAGGGACCTTCGCCTATCTCCCGCTCTCCGTGTCCACTGCCGGGAGGCCCCTGGCCACGATCCAGGGCCATCCCGACCACGTGGCCTTCGCCGTGAGGACGTACGGGAAGGGGCTCGTCTTCCAGTCCAACCTCGACGAGACGTGGCGGTGGCGCAACACGGACCCCGCGCCGCACGCCTCGTTCTGGAAGACCGTCGTGCGCCTGGTCGCACGGCGCGCGGGAAAGTGAGGCCCGCGGGAGATCCAGATCCCAGATCCAAAATCCAACATCCCAACGAAATCCCAGATCCCACCACAGGGGAGAGACCAGATGTGGGATCTGGGATTTCGTTGGGATGTTGGATTTTGGATCTGGGATCTGGATCTCCCGCAGGGCTGGATCTCCCGAACCGCATCGCCTAGACTGGCGCGCCTATGCCCGCCCTCAGGTACGACCCGAAGCGCTACTACCTCTACGACGAGATGACCGCGTTCCTCAAGGACGCGGCGAAGGCCTTCCCCCGGCTCGCCCACCTCCGCTCCATCGGAAAGAGCCACGAGGGGCGCGACCTGTGGCTCATGGAGATGACGAACTCCGCCACGGGCCCCGCCGAGGACAAGCCCGGCTTCTGGATCGACGGCAATACCCACGCCACCGAGCTGTGCGGCAGTGCCGCCTCCCTCTACACGATCTGGCACGCCCTGACGAGGTACGGCAAGGACGACGATGTCACCCGCCTCCTCGACGAGCGTGTGCTCTACGTCCTGCCGCGCGTCTCTCCCGACGGCGCGGAGTACGTCCTCAGGACCGGGGAGTACATCCGCTCCAGCACCCGGATGTGGCCCATCGAGGAGAAGAAGGACGGCCTCCACCCCGCCGACATCAATGGTGACGGCGAAATCCTCCAGATGCGCGTCGAGGACCCGCTCGGGGAGTGGAAGGTCTCCACGAAGGACCGCCGCCTCATGGTCAAGCGGACCCCCGACGACCGGAAGGGGCCTTTCTACCGGATCTATCGCGAGGGGCGGTTCGAGAACTTCGACGGGTTCCACCAGGAGGTCGCCCCGTCGCCGTTCGGCCTCGACCTCAACCGCCAGTTCCCCTACGACTGGATGCCCGAGCACAAGCAGGGCGGCGCGGGGCCCTTTCCCCTCTCCGAGCCCGAGACGCGCGCCGTCGTAGCCTTCATGACGTCGAGGAAGAACATCACCGGCGTCATGACGTACCACACGTTCGGCGGGGTCCTCCTGCGGCCGTATTCGAACCACCCCGACACCAAGATTCCCAACCTGGACCTCGCGATCTTCAAGGCCCTCGGCAAGCGCGGTGAGGAGGTCCTCGGCGTCCCGTGCAAGTCGGTCTACCACGACTTCCGCTACGACGCGAACGAGGTCATCCACGGCGTCTTCGACGACTGGTGCTATGACCACCTCGGCGCCCACGCCTTCACGCTCGAGCTGTGGAGCATCGCGACGAAGGCGGGCGTCAAGGTCACCGACTTCATCGCCTTCTACAAGGACCGGAGCGAGAAGGACGACCTCAGGATCCTCCGGTGGCAGGACCGACACCTCGGCGGAAAGGGGTTCGTCCGCTGGCGCCCCTTCAAGCACCCGCAGATCGGGAAGGTCGAGCTGGGCGGCTGGCGCATGCTCTTCACGTGGTCCAACCCCCCGCCCAAGTTCCTCCCCGAGGAGTGCAAGAAGGCGATGCGGTTCACGTTCGCGCACGCCGCGGCGGGGCCGCGCCTCCGGATCCGCCGCTTCGTCTGCGAGGAACTCGGAAACGGCCTCGCGAAGGTCACGCTCCACCTCGCGAACGAGGGGTACCTCCCGACGAACGTGAGCCAGCTCGCGCTCGACCACAAGGTCGTCCGGCCCGTCGAGGTCGTCCTCGATCTGCCGCCCAAGGCCGAGCTCCTCATCGGGAAGAAGAAGACGGAAGTCGGCCACCTCGCAGGCGCGGCGAGCACCGCGTGCGAGGACTGGGTGAACTCCGCCTTCTTCGGCGGCACGTCGAAGGAGCAGGAGCGCCGCCTCGAGTGGCTCGTCCGCGGCCGAGGACGGATCGGCGTGGCCGTCAAGAGCGAGCGAGCGGGCACGGTCCGCGCCGAGACGCGCGCGGGCCGTCGATGAACGCGTACGCCCGGTTCCTCAGCCGGCGCCCCTGGCCGGTCCTCCTGATCGTCGCGGCCCTGACGGCGTGGCTCGGCTGGTGGACGTACCACCTCCGCATCGACTTCTCGTTCGAGTCGCTCTTCCTCTCCAAGGACGCGGAGGTCACCGAGTACGAGGAGTTCACGAAGCAGTTCGGCAGCGACGACAACGCCATCTACGTCGTGGCCAGCTTTCCCGACGCCTTCGGCCCCTCCGCGCTAGAGGCGCTCGACGCCGCGACCCGGCGGATCGCGGCGCGCGGCGAGGTCTCCCGCGTCTTCAGCCTGGCGTCGGTGCTCCGCCTCTCCAAGGGGCGGGCCGTCCCACCGGACGAGGCGCAAGGGGCCCGCTGGAGGGCGGAGATCCTCGCGAACCCCGCGCTCGCGGGAAATCTGGTCTCGCGCGACGGGACGACGACCGCCGTCCTGATCGAGACGACCTCCGCAATCAAGGAGGCCCGGGCGCGCGGGCGGTTCTTCAAGGAGCTCCGGCAAGTCGTCTCGGAGACCGTCACGCCCAAGGCCGAACGCGTGGCCTACGCGGGGATCCCGGTCATCGAGGAGGAGTATTCCCACCTCATTGCGAACGACCAAAAGACGTTCCCCCCGATCGCCATCGGCGTCTTCACGGTGCTCCTCCTCGTCTACTTTGGGACCATCGGGGGCGTGGCGCTGCCGCTCTCCACCGTCGTCCTCGCCGCGGTGTGGACCGTGGGGCTGCTGACGTGGCAGGGGCGGCCGATCGGCGTCCTGACGGGGATCGTCCCGACGCTCGTGCTCGTCATCTGCATCGGGGACTCCATCCACTTCCTGTCGCGCTACACGGAGGAGCTGCCGCTCCACCCGGAGCGCGCCCTCGCGCTCGAGACGACCATCCGCACGATGGCCTTCCCGTGCCTCCAGACCTCCTTCACGAACGCGATCGGCTTCGGGACGCTGCTCACGACGTCGCTCTACGGCGTGCAGGAGTTCGGACTCCTGACCGCGGTCGGGCTCGTGATCGGATTCGTCCTGGCGATGACCTACCTGCCCGCGATGCTCGCGCTGGTCCGGCCGCTGCGACGGCTCGGCGGAATCGCGGGCGGGATCGAGCGGGGCGGGAGCGTTCTGCGATGGATCGCCTCGGTCAACGAGCGCCACCGGTACGCCGTGATCATCGTGTCGCTCGTCGTCACGGTCGCCGCCGGGATCGGGATGAGCCGCCTGAAGACGCGGCAGAGCTGGTTCCAGGACATCCCGGAGTCGAACGCCGTCTACCAGGACACCCACTTCATCGAGGAGCGCCTCACCGGGACGTTTACGCTGGAGGTGGTCGTCTCCGCGCGCCAGCCGGGCGCCTTCCGCGACCCCGCCAACCTGCGCGAGGTGGAGAGGCTCGTCGAATACGCGCGGGGCCACGCGGCGGTCAGCCACGCGATGTCGGTCGTGGACATCGTGGGCGAGGTGAACCGCCTGGCGCACGGCGGGGCGGAGCGATTCCGCGCCCTCCCGGGGACCGCGAAGGAGCTGGAGACGGACCTCAAGCTCCTGGCCCTCGGCGGCAAGGAGTGGGCGGAGTGGCTGCCGCGCTGGGTCGACACTTCGTGGACCCGGACACGCGTCTCCGTCCACGTGGTCGGCGCGGACTCCGAGAGCATGGGGCGGCTGGTCGAGGACATGGAGCGCTTCGCGCGCGAGCAGCTCGGCGGGTTCGACGTGGAGATGACGGGGCGGAGCGTGATGGCGGGGAAGGCGCTCCAGAAGGTCGTGGACAACATGATCTCCTCGGTCGGCTGGGGATGCGCGCTCATCTTCCTGATGATGTGGCTGCAGTTCCGATCGCTGACGGTCGGGCTCCTGAGCATGGTCCCGAACATCATCCCGGTCGCGATCACCGGGGGGATCATGGGGTTCGCGGGGATGTGGCTGAACTTCTCGACGATGACGATCTTCAGCATCTCCCTCGGGATCGCGGTCAACGACACGATCCACTACCTGGCCCGCTACCGCGAGGAGATCGTCAAGGACGGCGACGGCGTGAAGACGATGCAGCGCGTCCTCATCAGCACGGGGCGGGCGATGATCTTCGGCACGGCGCTCCTCGTCGCGGGGTTCGCGTCGATCGTGACCTCGAACTTCATGTTCACGCGCAACTTCGGCATCCTGGGCGGGATCACGATGATCACGGCCATGCTCGCCGACCTGTTCCTGACGCCGACGCTCATGCTCGTGTTCCACGCCTGGGAGGCCAAGCGGGAGTCCCCCCTTCCCGGCGGCCCCCCGGCCGTGTAGAGTGGTCCACCGGCCCAGGTCCTTCCTGCCGACGGAGGGCGTCGAGGGAGCAGGGCCCGCAGCCAGGTAGGGGCCGGAAGACAGGTACGGGCGACGATATCAGATATCTGATATCCGTTCTCACCGGCCGCGACAGGTGAACGCGGTGGTAACCGCTCCGGAGGCAATGATGGGAAACGTGAAGCAAGTCCTGACCGGTCTCCTCCTCCTGGGGGCCCTCGCGGGGCTCGCCGTGGTCGCGATGGAGAACCGCGCGCTCCAGGAGAGGGTCGCCGCGCTCGAAAAGGGCGGCTCGACGAGGACGACCGCGCCGGTCGCCTCGCCCTCGACCCCGTCTCCGCAGATGGTCGCCCTCCCCGACGGCGGCAGCGCGCGGCTGGAGGAGCGGCTCGCCCTCCTGGAGAAGCGCACGGGCGGCGCGGCCGACCCGCTCCCGACCTCCACGACCACCACGGCCGGCGACGTCCTGCCCGCCTCGACGACCGCGGACGGCGCCGCGGGAGAGACGCCGCCAGTGACGGAGGCGTTCAAGAGCGCCGTCCTCTCCGTGCTCAAGGAGCGCGACGACAAGCAGAAGGAGCGCGACGCGGAGCGCTCCAAGATGTGGCAGGAGGGGATGGTCGAACGGCAGATTAGCGACCTGACCGAGCGCCTGCAGCTCACGGACACGCAGAAGGAGCAGATCGACCTGATCTTCAAGGAGGGGATGGACAAGGCCATGAAGGTCTGGGCACCGCTCATGAATGGCGGGAGCACGGATCAGAAGTTGGACCGCACGGCGATCATGGCCGAGACGGAGAAGCTCACGGCCGATGTCGACGGGAAGGCGAAGACGCTCCTCACCTCCGAGCAGTCGGTGAAGTACGACGAGTGGAGGAAGGAGCAGAACCAGTGGATGCGGACGATGGGCGCCGGCGGCGTTCGCCGGAGATAGCGCCCTACTCCGTCTCCGCGCGATCGATCGCGACGAGCGTCATGTCGCCAGAGAGCGTCGACGGGCCGCGGAACTCGGCGGCCGCCTTGAACAGCGCCTCCGACTGCTCCGCGAACGTCTTCCCGGCCGAGCGGAGCACCTGGAGGGTGCGCTCGAAGCCGAACATCGTGCCCTTCGCATTCTTGGCCCCGATCAGGCCGTCGCCGGGGATCAGGATGCGGTCCCCCACTTCGATGTGGAGCGTCTGATTCGGGCTCGGGGTGCTGCCCTGGGCGCCGAGCGCGCCTCCCTCGCCGCGGACCGCGGTGAACTCCGCGCGCGGACCGCTCCACAGGACGAACCCCTGCCCGCCCGCCATCGAGGTGTGGAGCTCGTCCTTCACCGGGTCGATCAGGACGCCGATGGCGTTGATTCGGAGGCCCTCCTTCGGGTCCGTGCGCATCTTCTCGCTGCACTTGTCGAGGAGCTGGGCGGGGCGGACCGTGAGGAGCCCCAACGCGTGGCAAGCGGCCTGCAGCGACGCCAGGAGCACCGATCCGCTCAGCCCCGCCTGGACCGAAGAGGCCAGGAGGACGACCACGCCGCCCTGGGGTTGCAGGACCAACTGGACGCAGTCCCGCGGGTAGGCGGCGGCGGTGCGGGTGGCCACGACGATCGAGTATCCCGCGGGCGATTCGAGGCGGGTCGGAACGAGCCGCGCACGGAGCACGGACGAGATGCGGGCCTCCGCCGGACCGCCCGCCTCGCTCGGCGCGAGGAGGTCGAGCGACTCGAAGGCGCGGATCGAGGTCGGGAGGCCCAGGCGTCCCTTCTTGCGGAGGGCGAAGGGGAGGAGGTCGAGGAGCGTCTCGATCCGGGAGGACGCCGCACCCCCGGCGGGGGGGGAGAGGAGCCGGACGGCCGCGTCGATGAGCCCCTTCGGCTGGGCCGACAGGAGCTGGGCCGCCTCCGCGGCGGGGTTCGCGCTCGTGGGCATCTTCCCTGAGAGCAGGTAGCAAATCAGGCGTCCGAGGGCGACGCCGTCGCGCTGGGCGGCCTCGGCGGACCACGGGCAGGTGCCGAAGCCGAGGACCCGGGCGTCGCCGGTCGATGCGATGATGACCTGGGAGGGGGTGAGGTCTCCGTGGCTGGCCCCATGCCGCTCGGCGAACGCGAGCGCGGCGGCGACTTGCAGGCCGATCGCGGCCGCGCGGTCGGTATCGACGCGCTTCCCCGGGCCGATGAGCGCCTCCGCGGGCTCGCCGGGGGCCAGGTCCAGGACGAGGTAGGGGCGTCCGCCCAGATCCCCCGTGGCGTGGACGCGGACGTGATTCGGGTGGTCGAGCTGGCGGCCGAGCTCGCCCGCCTTGCGGAGGCGCTCGACGATCGCCGCGTTCTTCACGACCTCGGGCTTGAGCACCTTGAGCGCGAAGGGGGCCTTCGTCGCGACCGCCTCGGCGCGGTAGACCATGGAGGCGTCGCCCGTGGCGAGCGGACGGACGATGCGGTACTCCCCGACGGTCGTCCCGAGGAGGGGGTCGGTGCATTTCGCGCAGTAGGCGGAGCCGCCCGCGGCGAGCGAGATCCCGGCGCCGCAGGACTCGCACTTCCGCTCTTGGGGAGGGATGATCTTCGTCGCCTCGGCGTCCTCGGCGGCCTTTTTCGCGGTGGTGTCGACCTTCGCGGCCTTCGGCTTGGAGGCGGCCTCGTCGTAGGCCTCGACGCGGAGCTTGGCGTCGCCGATGACGACCTCGTCGCCGTCCTCGAGCTGGCTGGCCTTGACCTGCTTGCCGTTCACGAAGGTGCCGTTGCTGCTCCCCTTGTCCTCGATGGACAGCTTCCCGCCCTTGAGGAGGAGGATGCAGTGGACGCGGGAGATCCTCCCGTCCGCGATCTGGTACTCCGCCTCCTTGCCGCGCCCGACGCGGAGCGGCATGCCGGGTTCGATGTAGATCGCGTTCCCGGCCTGGGCCTGGCCGCGATAGACGGGTTTGTTCGAGGCGAGCTTGTAGCCCACGGGTTCACCCTGCGTATGCGGACGGCCTCGCGCCGCGGGTCCTCACGGCCACGCGGCAGGAGGGGCGGGGAGTGCGTTCGGGAGAGGATAGCAATTCCTCGCGGCGAGTCCAACACCTGCGAGGGGGCGGGGGCAACACGAATCGCTTGTCGCCTCCCAGGGCGCCGGGTACCCTGCATGTGCCGGCTTTTCTCGAGGGCGGCCCTTCACCATGGCATCGCCCTGGTCCCACAGCCTGGCAGCGTTCCTCCTGCTCATCCCCGTCACGCTCTGCGCGGACGAGCCGGAGCGGGACCCACTCGGTGAGCAACTCGCTCCATTCACATCCGTCGAGGCCAAGCGGGCCTGGTTCAGGGGGCTCCTTGGCCACGAGTGCGTCCGGGCTCGCAGGATGGCCGCCCTGTGGCTCGCCGGGATGGGGGACGTCGACGCGGGGCCCGTGCTCGTGGAGATCCTCCGCGAGGGGACGACCGAGGACCGGTACAACGGGGCGTTCGAGGGGGCGGTCGTGTGGGCCGCGCAAATGAGCCCTGACGAAGCGCTCCCGATCTTGCTCGATCGGGTTGACAAGGAGCCCTCCGTCTACGTGCCGGCCCTGGCCTACGTGCGCTCGGAGGAGGCGAGGGACAGGCTACGCCGATTGCTGGAGAAGGCGGACGGCCGAGTCCGCTGGCACCTCTGGGCGGCCGCGGGCCTCCTCGATGCGGGCGATGGCACGTACGATGGCTGGCTCGGCGACGCCATTGCCAGCAGGGATGCAAATGTGGCGGCGGAAATCCTGGGCTGGATCGGGACCTTCCCGCGAGCGACGGAGCGGATGGCGCGCGCAATCCTGGAGCGCGCCGCCGACCCCGGACCGGCAGTCCGCAGGGCGGCCCAGGGTAGCCTGGCCCGCAACTCCGTAGCGCTGCACTCGACACTGCTCGAGGCGCTGAAGGGCGGCGAGCCGGACCGCGCGCTCGCGGCCGCTCGAATCCTGGCGCTCGCGGGGGAACCCGCGGGCCGAGCCAGGGCACTGGAGTGGGCCTCCTCCGAGGACCCGCTGCTCTGGCCGATGGCCGTCGAGACCCTCGTCGCGATTCGGGATCCGAGAGACGTGCGCGTGCTTCTGCGGGCGTACCTGGAGGACCTGCAGGCGCACGGGGTGTACGGAGTGCCCGAGGCCCTCCAATCGATGCCCAAGGCGGTCGCGACGATTCTGGAGGAGTCCTTTCGTGATGCCGACGAGACCGGCCGCCGTCGCTTGCATTGGCTCATGCACTCCGTGCCCGACCACGGTTGCGCGTCGCTGCTCCTCGATGAAGCGGCACGGAGCGAAAACGTCGAGGACCTGGCAGCCTGCCTCATGGCCCTCGGCGGCGCCCGCCCCGAGGACTTGCGCGCGCACTTCGACGAGATCGTGGCGTACACCTCTCATTCGAACCAGCCCGTACGCTCGAACGCGTGCGCTGCCCTCGGCCGAAGCCGGGACGCCAGGGCCCTGCCGGTGCTGCTCGGGGCACTCCGAGTATCAATCGCGTCGGGCGCCATCCCCAATTGGGAGACGGACGATGTCGTTCGCGCGATCGGAGACCTCGGCGATTCGCACGCGATCGAGCCGCTCCTCGAAACGAAGGGGTACGAGTGGACCCGCTCCAAGGTCCTTTACAAGCTCGCGCCCGAGCGCTTCCCTCCGCCACTTTGGGACCTGAGGAAGGAGGCGGACGATCGAGCCAGGGTCTGGGACTACGATGGGATGATGGAGACCTACGGGCGAATCGCGGCGCACCTGCAGCGACGTCTCGACCTCCCGGCCCCTCCCGCGGCGCCTGAGGAGTGCGATGTCAGCACCTTGTCCCCATCCTTCTGGGCCGGGTTTGGTGAAACAGAACTCCATCGCCGCGGAGAGCGTGTCGAGGTGATTGCCCAGGGAAGGCTGTCGGGAACGCTCAGCGTGGCCGAGTTCGAGCGGCTCTGGAACGTCATGTGGTTCCTCGAGGGAGCCATGGTGAAGGGCGGCCTCGACGACTCGTCGCTGGGCGGGTTTTGCTTCAGCGGTGACGGCGTTGGCTCCTGGCCGGTCCTCTTGTCGGAATCGGGCTCGGGAGGCCGCCGCTCAGCGCGGACCTGGACCTGTCACAGGTTGGACCAGTTCTTCACGCCGTACGAGAGAGACGGCCTGTTCGAGGAACTGTGCAAGCTGATCGCACGACAGTCCTTGAGGGCGTCGAGGACCATGGGACGCGCGACAGTGAATCTGCTCGCCGAACGCAGAGCCGCGTGGGGGAACCACCTGAGAGACTGCGAGGGATTCACACCGAAGGTGGGCCGATTGCCGAGACAGGAGCCGGTTCCGCAGGCCTCGTTGTTCTTGCCGACGCCTCCATCGGGTCCGCTGCCCGAGGACCCGCACGCCAGTCTCCTCGACCCTGCCCCCCTCGTTCGGTACAGCTCCGTGCTCGCACTGGGAGAGACGGGGACGCTGCAGGACCTGCCGGCGCTCGCCGCGGCCTGGACGGATGCCGACCTGCTCGTGCGCGAGGGGGCCGAGGGCGCCTCCATGCGCATCCTTCTCCGAGCGATGGACGCCGGCGGCTCCGAGGCGCTCGTCCTGGATCGGGTTCAGGGCGGGAGCTGGGTGTCCCGCGAGACCGTCATCCGCCACTGCGAGACGCACCGAAGGCCCCGGCCCCACCTCATCGCGGTCCTGCTCGGCCACGAGAATCCGCGAATCCGCCTCCTCGGCATCCGGCTCTCGGAGTCAAGCGGCACGGAGGAGACGACGCCAATCCTCGATCGATTGGCCATCGAGGACCCATGTAGACAGGGGGACTCCACCCCAGGTGACGACATCCTCGGGGGCGGCCCTTGGTACCCGGTCCGCGATCGGGCGCGTGAAGCGCTGCGACGGCTCCCGTCGTGGCCCGCGAAGTGACGGCCCTACGACTGTCACTCCTCGCGCGCCGGGGCGCGCAGTCATGCCGAAATCCCAGATCCAACATCCCAGATCCCAACGAAATCCCGCATCCCAACACCGGCATGGCCTCTTGCCTGTGTTGGATCCCTACCGCTCAACTGCTTCGCGTTGCGCGCAGTTGTGGCTGCGCGGGCGTACGAAGGCGCGGCAGATTCGATCCCTGGGACGAGCGCTATGTGTTCGGTCGATCGCGGTCG
>Ga0080064_1001605_pt1 | contig 44297 bp, 43 predicted proteins | sample Subgrocontami54m_FD_69260 | JGI IMG/M metagenome (GOLD analysis project Ga0080064, IMG submission 69260) | Subsurface groundwater microbial communities from S. Glens Falls, New York, USA - GMW46 contaminated, 5.4 m (SPADES assembly) (version 2) ...
AGTGGGCGCAATGGATAGGAGAGATTTTTCCGCTCACGCATTTTCTGCGTATCGTGCGCGGCGTGCTGCTCAAGGGCAACGATCTGGTCACGATTCTGCCCAATCTGTGGCCCATCGCGGCGTTCCTGCTCGTTGCTGCGCTGTTGGCGCTTTTCCGGTATCGCGAGACGCTGGATTAAGACTGGGCTCTCGGTATCCTCATCGCTCCTCAATCCTGGTTTTGTCCCTTCGCCTGTCACCCTTCACCGCCTCCAAGGCCAATATCCATGCGGCTATTGAGCGTTTTTGCACCCAATAAAATTTCCCTCCCTCGCTTGCGGGGGAGGGCTAGGGAGGGGGCAAGCTGAAGTACTCCCCCTGCTCTCAGTAGCGCAGGCGCCCCGCCTGCATTCCCCCTTCCGCCTCACTCCTAAGCGAGCGCCGAGGCCGACCCCGTCTGAGCGGACGCACTGCGCATTTCAATGCGCTCTCGATCTCGTTCTTGAACCGCTCGCTTATGCTATCCGGTGGATTACGCTTCGCTGATCCACCCGATATGCCAGGGGCGGGAGAGTGGGGACGTATAATCACACGAATTTCGTGTTATCACGCAATCAGAACAAAAACTTCCATCGCGACGATGAAAAAAATCACGATCACCCTCGACGCAAAGACCGCCGCCTGGGCGCGCGTTCATGCCGCGAAGCATAACAAAAGCGTGTCGCGGCTCGTGGGCGAAATGCTGCAAAAGCACATGCGCGAGTCGCGCGAATATGACGAAGCGATGCGGCGCTACCTTGCCAAGAAGCCGTTCAAGCTCAGCGGCCCGGGCCAGCGCTATCCCACGCGAGAAGAGCTGTATGACCGCCCCCGTCTTCGTTGACAGCAACGTCTTCGTCTACGCGCGGGATCCGAGAGACGCGGCAAAGCAGTCGCGCGCGGCATACTGGATCAGCCATTTATGGAACGAACGGCTCGGACGTGCAAGCATACAAGTGTTGTCCGAGTACTACGTGACGATCACGCGCAAGCTCAGGCCGCGCGAGAATAGACGATGATCGCCGGCGCCGTTCTCCGGCTTGCGCACGTGATGATTGCCATACACGGCGGCAGGGCGCACTGGCTGATGGTTTGCACGCGATGGGCAGCGCTGCTCGCTGCAATCGCACCACTTGCGGTGGGCGCTGCGGAATTGCCGGAGACCGTGCATTTTCCGAGCCGCGACGGCAAGACCGAACTCACCGGATATCTATGGAAACCGCAGGGCGCAGCACCGTTTCCGGCGGTGGTGATGTTGCATGGCCGCGCCGGGCCGTACTCGAGTGCTGCCAAAGGGGTCTACACCGCCGCCACGCTGAGCCTGCGCCACAAAGCGTGGGGCGAGTTTTGGGCCGCGCGCGGCTATCTGGCGCTGCATGTCGACAGCTTCGGGCCGCGTGGTTATGCGCGGGGTTTCCCGATCCGCTCGTACAAGGACCGGCCGCCGGAAGTCAATGACCAGACGGCGCGCCCGCTCGATGCCTATGGTGCGCTTGAGTACCTGCGCGGGCGAGGCGATGTGATTGCCGATCGCGTCGGCGCGCAGGGCTGGTCGAACGGTGCGATGACGTTGCTCGCGACGCTGGCGGGCGACGCGCCCGGAGCCATGCAGCCGGCGGCGCAGCGTGGATTCCGTGCCGCGCTCGCGTTTTATCCCGGCTGCCGCGCGCAGGAAAGCCAGGATTACCGTCCCTACGCGCCGATGCTGATGCTGCTGGCGGCGGAAGATGAAGAGGTGTCGCCGGCCGTGTGCGAGCGCATGGCGCAGCAGGTGATCGCGCGCGGCGCGGATTTTGCCTTCGTGATGTACCCGGGCACGCAGCACGCGTTTGACGATCCGAGCACCCGCCGGCAGGCGGTGGCGGCCAACCGCGCCGCAACCATCGATGCGCGCAGCCGCGCCGAGAAGTTTTTTGCGCAGCATCTGAGCCCCCCCAATCCGCGCTGATGAGCCGCGTTGGCCACGGTTTTCGCGGACTCGCGCACGCGCTGCTGCTTGCGCTGGGTATCGTCATCGCTGCCGGTACACCGGCGGCGCAGGCACCGGCGGGTGCTGCGATCGCCTCCGCGCATCCGCTTGCCACCGAAGCGGGCTACCAGGTTCTGCGTCAGGGCGGCAATGCGTTCGACGCGGCGGTTGCAATTGCCGCCGCGCTGGCGGTGGTTGAGCCGTATTCGTCGGGGCTGGGCGGTGGCGGTTTCTGGCTGCTGCACCGCGCCGCCGACCGCAAGCAGGTGATGATAGACGCGCGCGAAACTGCGCCCGCTGCGGTAACGCTGTCGACATATCTGGATGCCGATGGCAAGCCGATTGCGGGCGCGACACGGCGGGGCGGCACGGCTGCGGGCATACCCGGTGCGCCGGCCGGCATGGTGCATCTGGCGCGCGATTACGGCAGGCTTGCGCTTGCGGTCACGCTGGCGCCCGCGGTGCGGCTGGCGCGCGACGGTTTCCCGGTTGACGCACGCTACGCGCGGATCGCGAAGTTGCGCGAACGTTATCTGCGCGACGGTGTCGGTACCGCGCGCATTTTTCTCACCAACGACGAAGCGCCGCAGCCGGCGCATGTGTTGCGCCAGCCGGAACTTGCGGCCACGCTGGAACAAATCGTGCAGCATGGCCGCGACGGATTTTACGGTGGGCGCGTGGCGCCGGCGCTGGTGGCGGCGGTGAATGCCGCGGGTGGCGTGTGGAGCCTGTCCGATCTCGCGAACTATCGCGCGGTCGAACGCGCGCCGGTCCGCTTCGATTACCGCGGCGCAACGGTGATCTCGGCTGCGCTGCCGTCCGCAGGCGGATTGTCGCTTGCGCAGTCGCTGAATATTCTCGAGCGGTTTGCGCCGGGCGAGCCGCGCGAGCCGTCAGGCGCGCATCTGGTGATCGAAGCGCTGCGGCGCGCGTTCGAGGATCGCGCGCGGTATCTGGGCGACAGCGATTTCGTCAAGGTGCCGGGCGCGGAGCTCGCAGGCAAATCCTACGCGCGGCGCCGTGCCGCGACCATAGATGCCGCAATCGCAACGCCGAGCGACGGGTTGGCCGCGGAGGCAACGCTGACCGAGGGCAGCGTCAACACCACGCATTATTCGGTGATCGACGCTGAAGGCAACCGCGTGGGTGCGACCTTGAGCATCAATTTTCTGTTCGGCGCGGGGCTTATCGCCGCGGGCACCGGGGTATTGATCAACAACCAGATGGACGATTTTTCGCTGCGGCCGGAGATTCCGAATGCCTACCGCCTGCGCGGCAGTGCCGCCAACCGCATCGAACCGCGCAAACGGCCGCTGTCGAGCATGACGCCGACATTCGTCGAGGACGCCAAGGGCGTGCTGGTGCTCGGTGCGCCGGGTGGATCGCGCATCATCAGCATGGTGCTGCTCGGCATAATCGACTATGCTAATCAGAGCGAGGTTGACCTTGCGCGCATCGTCGCAGCACCACGCTACCACCATCAATACTGGCCTGACCGCGTCGAGATCGAGCCCGGCGGCTTTAATGAGCCGTGGCGCGCGGCGCTCGTAGCCAAGGGGCACAAGCTGCACGTGGTGGAGCGCAAATGGGGCAACATGCAGGCGGTATTCAAGTCATCGCGCGACGGTTCGGTGCAGGCGGCGAGCGATCCGCGCGGCGGGGAAATCGGATGGTATTGAGGAAGACGTCATGAACGGGGCCGAGAGTCTGGTTCGCACGCTGGTTGGCGGCGGGGTCAACATCGGCTTTGCCAATCCAGGCACGTCCGAAATGCATTTCGTCGCCGCGCTCGATAAGGTCGAGGGTCTGCGCTGCATACTGTGCCTGTATGAAGGCGTTGCGACCGGTGCGGCGGATGCTTATTACCGCATGACCGGCAAACCGGCATCGACACTGCTGCATCTGGGTCCGGGGCTGGGCAACGGTCTTTCCAATCTGCATAACGCCCGCAAGGCGCGCTCCGGCATTGTCAACATCGTGGGCGAGCACGCGGGCTATCACATCAAGCACGATGCGCCGCTGACCTCCGATATCGAAGGCGTTGCCCGTCCCATGTCGGACTGGGTCAGGACCGCGCGGGATTCGCAGACCGTCGCCGCCGATACTGCGCTCGCGGTGCAGCAGGCGTTTGAGCCCCGCGTGGCGACGTTGATTCTGCCGATCGATACCGCGTGGGGAGATGCCAACGGGCCCGCGCCGGTGCCGCCGCCGGTATCGCGGCAGCGGGTGACCGATGACGCGATCGCCGCCGGCGCGCGCGCGTTGACCCGCGGTGAACCGGCGCTGCTGCTGCTCGGGGGTGCTGCCGTACGCGGCAAGGCGCTCGAATGGGCCGGGCGGATCGCGGCCAAAACCGGCTGCCGGCTCATGTCAGAATCCAGTAACGCGCGGATGGAGGGCGGCGCGGGACGGGTGCGGGTCGACGTGTTGCCGTTTGCGGTTGACCCCGCGCTTGCAGCGCTCAGGCCTTTCCGACACGCCGTACTGGTGGGTGCGAAGAGGCCGGTTTCGTTTTTCGCCTATCGCGGCAAACCCAGCGTCATGCTTCCGGAACATTGCGAAGTCACCGAGGTGGCCGCCGTTGACAGCGATCTCGAAGCCGCGCTGGAAACGCTCGCCGCCGCGCTGGATGCGCGTAACACTCCGCCCGCGGGTGTGGCCTCGCTCAAGCGGTCCGCGCTGCCGTCGGGCAAGGTCACACCCGATGGTGTGGCGGCGGTGCTCGCGGCGCTGCTACCGGAAAATGCAATCGTGGTCGATGAATCGATTTCCAGCGGCCGCGGCTTTCCCGCGGTGATGGCAGGCGCGCAGCCGCACGATTGGCTGAATATCATGGGCGGCTCGATAGGCTGGGGTCTTCCGGCGGCGGTCGGCGCTGCCGTTGCGGCACCCGAGCGCAAAGTGATAGTGCTCGAAGGTGACGGCAGCGCGATGTATACCCTGCAGGCGCTGTGGACCATGGCGCGGGAGAATCTGGACGTTACCGTCATCGTGTTCGCCAACCGCTCATACCAGGTGCTGCATGCGGAGTTGGCAAATTTGAGCGCGGGCGCGCCGGTTTCGCGGGCGCTCGAGGTGCTCACGCTCGATCGGCCGCATCTGGACTGGATCGCGCTCGCCAAGGGCCATGGCGTCGAGGCGGGCCGCGCTTCCAACCTCGATGAACTGGCGGTGCAATTCAAGCGCGGCCTGGCGAGTCGGGGCCCGTATCTGGTGGAATTGTTGATGTAGCAGCGGAACGCGGTGAGCAGGCGTGGTTGGTTGCGCCTGTGTTCGGCGCGTATGGACTGCGATAGTCCCGCGATAAAATATAAAAGGAGGAAGCATGATAGCAAACGGGGTTCGACGCCGAACGGTGGCGGTTTTCATGTCAGGTGCCGCGCTTTTGTTCGCCGCAGCATCGGGCGCGTGGGCGGCGGATGCCTATCCGGCAAGGCCGGTGCGGCTGCTGGTCGGATTTGCGCCGGGGGGCGTCAACGATCTCGTGGCGCGCGCGGTGGCCGCGCGGCTCAGTCCGCGGCTGGGCCAGCAAGTGATTGTGGAAAACCGCGCCGGCGCCGGCGGCAACATAGCCACCGAGTTCGTCGCGCGCGCGACGCCCGACGGTTACACGATGCTGCTGGGATCAGTGGCATCGTTTGCGATGAGTCCGGCGCTGCTGGGGCAGGTGCCGTTCGATCCCCTCAACGATTTTGCACCGATCACGCAGATCGTGGGCGTGAGCAGCGTGATTACGGTGCACCCATCGCTGCCCGCGCAAACGCTCAAACAGTTTGTGGCGCTGGCGAAAAAGCAGCCCGGCAAGCTCAATTTCGCTTCCCCGGGTACCGGCAGCATCGCGCATCTTTCCGCCGAATTGTTCAAGGTGACGGCGGGAATCAATATCGTGCACGTGCCATACAAAGGCGGGGCGCCGGCTACGGTCGACGCGATTTCGGGTCAGGTCGAGTGCCTGGTGTCCATCATCTCGACCGGGGCGCCGCAGGTGAAAGCGGGAAAGTTGCGTGGCCTCGCCGTCAGCAGCAGCAAGCGCGCGCCGATATTGCCGGATGTGCCGACCGTCGCCGAGTCGGGCTACCCGGATTACGAAGCCAGCGGCTGGCTGGCTCTGCTTTTTCCCGCCAAGACCCCGGAGCCCATGGTCGAGCGCATGTACCGCGAAGCGGTCGCAGTGATCAACCTGCCCGAGGTGCGCGAGCAGTTGCAGTCCTCCGGACTGGATCCGGCGCCGAGCAGCCCGGATGCGCTCAGGTCCTACATCCGGGCCGAACATGCCAAGTGGGGCAAACTGATCAGGGACGCGGGAATACGCGCGAACTGAATTTGATTACGACACAACCCTGGTTTGGGTCGCCATAGGACTGGGCGCAGCCGGCATGGTCTATTGCGCGAGCGGATTTTTCGCGCCAACCGCGGTGCATCTGTTCTGAGCCATCTGCGGTATCATTTGCGCACTTTCAGCCGCCGGTTCAGGAATGAAGACCACTTTTCTCGATTTCGAACAGCCGATCGCCGAGCTCGAGGCGAAAATCGACGAACTGCGCTATGTGCAGGACGATTCGGCGCTCGACATATCGGAAGAAATTTCGCGGCAGCAGAAAAAAAGCCAGGTGCTGACGCGCAACATCTACGGCAAGCTCAGTGCATGGCAGATCGCGCAGGTGGCGCGCCATCCGCAGCGGCCGAATTTTCTCGATTATGTCCCGAACCTTTTCACCGGCTTCGAAGAACTGCACGGCGATCGCGCTTTTGCCGACGATCCGGCCATTGTCGGTGGACTGGCGCGCTTCAACAATCAGTCGGTAATGGTGATCGGGCAGCAGAAGGGGCGCGATACCAAGGACAAGATATACCGCAATTTCGGCATGCCCAGGCCCGAGGGCTACCGCAAAGCGATGCGGCTGATGAAGCTCGCGGAAAAATTCGGCGTTCCGGTTTTTACTTTCATCGATACGCCGGGAGCGTATCCCGGTGTCGGCGCCGAGGAACGCGGGCAGTCGGAAGCGATCGGGCGCAGTCTGTATGTGATGGCGGAGTTGCGGGTGCCTATTCTTTGCACCGTAATCGGCGAGGGCGGCTCGGGCGGCGCGCTGGCGATTGCGGTGGGGGACGTGCTGCTGATGCTGCAATACGCGACCTTTTCGGTGATCTCGCCCGAAGGGTGCGCCGCGATTTTATGGAAGAGCCCCGAGTACGCGGAGCAGGCGGCGGAAACGCTGGGCATTACCTCCTCCCGCCTCAAGGCGCTCGGTCTTATCGACAAGATTGTGGCCGAACCGCTCGGCGGCGCGCATCGCGATCATGATGCGACGATGCAGAACCTGAAGAAAGCGTTGCAGGACAGCTGGCGCGAGCTTCAGGACACCTCGATCGACGAGCTGCTCGAAGCACGCTACGCGAAACTGATGGGCTATGGCAGGTACAAGGAAGTCGCCCAGAAGTAGCACTCTGCTCGCTGACGTTACGGCAGTCCTGAGGCGGCAGGTGAAAAGCGGCGAGCGGCTGGTCGCGGGCTTGAGCGGCGGCCTCGATTCGGTGGTTCTGCTCGACCTGCTTTCCCGTATCGCCAGGCGGCGGCGCTTCACGCTGGCCGCGCTCCACGTCAATCACCAGCTCAGCCCCAATGCCGCACGCTGGACGCGGTTTTGCCGCGAGCTGTGCCGCGAGCGCGGCATACCGCTGCGCGTGGTCAGGGTCAGCGTGGCGCGCGGCGACAGCCTGGAGGCGGCGGCGCGCGCGGCGCGCTACGCAGTCTATCGGCGCCAGCGCGCCGATTACCTGGCGCTTGCTCACAACAAGGATGATCAGGCGGAGACGTTTTTTCTGCAGTTGCTGCGCGGCGCCGGCGTAAAGGGATTGAGCGCGATGCCGATGGTGAGAGAGGATAGAGCGCGGAACGGAAAAGCCGGCTCGCTCCGCGCGCCCTCGATCCTGCGCCCGCTGCTGGAGGTGACACGCGGCGAGATACTCGCTTACGCCGCCGAGCGCCGGCTGAAGTGGGTCGAGGATGAATCCAATCAGGACACTTATTTCCTGCGCAACTTCCTGCGCCGCGAGGTATTGCCCGTCATCGCGCGACGCGTTCCGGCTTATCGCGCTACGGTCGCGCGCGCGGCGCATCATCTTGCCGAAGCGGCTGGGCTGCTCGATGTGCTCGCCGCAAGCGATGGCGCGGGTTCGCTCGGCGAAGATACGCTGGAAGTCGATGCGTTGCGCCGCCTGCCGCTGCCGCGGGCGCGCAACCTGTTGCGATATTTTCTCGCCAGTCGGGAAGCCGCCATGCCCGGCACAGAGCATCTCGGCGAAGCACTGCGGCAGGCTTGCACCGCGAGCGCGGACTCGCGAGTGTGCATCGAACTGGGCGACGCGACCCTGAGGCGATACGCCGGCAGGCTGTACGTGGTACGAGAGGCGGGTTTGCTTCCAGCCGGCTACACCCGGGTTTGGCGCGGAGAGCATAAGGTCGCATTGCCGGAATTGGGAGGCGTACTGATGCTCACGCGCGCGCGCGGCGCGGGCATCAGTCTTGCCCGCCTGCGATCCGCAGCAGTGACCTTGCGGATGCGGCGGGGCGGGGAACGCCTGCGTCCGGATGGTCGTCGTCCGCGACGCAGCCTCAAAAATCTGCTGCAGGAAGCGCGGGTACCGCCGTGGGAGCGGGAGCGCCTGCCTTTGATTTATTGCGGAGAAGAACTGGTTTGGGCGCCCGGCGTGGGCGTGGCATTTGAGTTTCAGGCATCACGCCATGAGCGGGCGCTGCGCCCGGTGTGGAGGATGGCGGCGTGAGTGCGCATGGTCGGGTGCGCGCCGTGGGGTGGTGCGGGAAATTTGATTCATATTACGCAGTTGACAGTCCCCGCAAGTCAGGTTCAAATACGCGCCTTAATGCAGTGCAGCATTTCAGAAAAAACACCCATAGGAGAAAAGCGATGTTGAATATTAAGCAGAGTTGCAGACTGGCGGCATCAACGGCGGCTGTTGCCGCTATTTTTTTGGTTCCGGCGATCGCGCCGGTCCACGCGCAGGAGCGCAATTCGATCCGTTGGGCCACGTCCAGCGTGGATTCCTACGGCTACAAGGTTGCCGCCGCGATGGTGAAAATCTCCGAGGAAGCGCTCGGCGGCAAATACACCATTACTGTCAATCCCTACCCGTCGACCACTGGTTCCATGAAAGCCGCGATGGATGGCAACGCGGAGATCGGCTACACCGCAGATGTCGGCATGACGCAGCTGTATGCCGGCGAAGGCGGGTTCAAGGACTACACGCCAGCCAAGTCGAAGCTGGTGCACGCATGGTATGCCTATCCGATGGAGTCGTTCATGGCTACATCAAACAAGGAGGCCAGCAAGTACAAGTGCTGGAGCGACTTCAGCGGCAAACCGGTGTTTTTTACCACTGCGGGCTTCATGAACTGGCTGAACTTCATGCGTATCTACAAGACGCTCGGCTACCAGTTCAAGCATGTACAGATCGACGCCAAGACCCAGACCGACGCGCTGCAAGCCGGCACGATCGCAGGCTCGGTTGCCTACACGGTCGCCGGCCGCTCGCTTGCGCCCTACTGGAAGGAGACCGAGGTGCGCATGGACGTGAAGGTGATCAATCCATGCCCCGAAGAGGTCGCCAAGCTGAAAGCCGCCGGCCTTGCCGTCGTGGACATCGATCCGAAGGTCGCGTTCGCGAAGGACGTCGGGGTCAAACAGATCCAGGGCGTGCCGATCCTGTTCGCCTACAACGTGCGTGCGGATATGCCGGAGGACGTCGTGTACAGGATGCTGAGCGCGTTCTACAAGAACCGCGACAGCCTCGCCAAGTCCGATCCGGGCTTCACGCCCATGGCGAGCGATTTTGTCGGTATGCAGGTGCAGGGGGTCAATGCCAATCCGGATATTCCGGTGCACTCCGGAATGGCCAGGTTCCTGAAGGAACACAAGGCCTGGAATGACAAGTGGAAGATCGCGAAGTAACTGCGTAAAAGGGTCGTAGCGGCGCGGGGCCTGCGCGATGGCGCAAACCCCGCGCTTTCATGTGGTTTGAATTCACCTGCAAAGCCGTAGCAGCGCGCTGGCGCTGTTATTTCACCATCCTGGGAATAACCATGCCGAATGACTGGCTAAAGCGCTACGCCACTCTCAATAACCTGACCTTTGCCCTATCGCTGGTCATGTTCGTCTGGGTGATCTGGTATTGCTTTACCGGCTCCGGCGGCCCGCAGGAATTGGTATCCCGTTTATTGCCGATCGCACTGGCCCTGCAGATCCTGTTCATGTACCAGAAGGAATACCTGTATCCGCGGTTGCCTGCGATCGTGAATCACATACTGGTTGCGGTTTTCATCGGCATCTGTGTCTATGGATTCATTTATTTCTACATGTACTACGAGGATATCGCCATCTGGCGGCAGGGTTCCTATACGAAGCAGGATTTCGTCGTCGGCCTGCTCATGTTCCTGCTGGTGATGGAAATGTCGCGGCTCGTGCATCCGGTTCTGTTTTGGGTCAATTTCGTGCTCGTGATCTACACGCTCTTTGGATATTTGAGCCCGCTCGACTTTTTCTGGCATCCGGGCACCAGTTTCTACCGCGTGGTCACCTCCAGCACGGTCGAAATGTCGAACGGTATCTACGGTATTTACGGCCAGATAGCATTGACCCTGATCGCGGCTTTCCTGCTGCTGGCCGCTATCGCGAACGGATTTGGCGCGCAACGCGCGATGATCCTGGTCATGCAGCGGCTCGCCGGCAACTCGCGGCAAATGGTGCCGCAAGCGGCGGTAATGGGATCGATGGCGATCGGCATGGTGAGCGGCAGCGGCTCGGCCAACGCGGTCGTGGTCGGCAGCATCACCATTCCGCTGATGAAGCGCTATGGCGTCCCGCCGGTTTTCGCCGCCGCGACCGAGACTGCGGCTTCGATGGGCGGCCTGATCATGCCGCCGATGATGGGCGTCGGCGCGTTCCTGATGTCGGAGTTTCTCGGCGTGCCGTACTGGGACGTGGTGGTCCGCGGGTTCGCGCTCGCGTTCGTCTACTACGGTTCGCTCGCCTTGGCCGTCTATCTGCTCTGCGTGCGCTTGCTGCCGCGCGAACCGATCGTGGCGCCCACGGTGAGCTCTTACAACCAGATCAAAACCTCGATTTTCTTCCTCGCCGTCGCGTTTCTCATCGTGCTGATGGGCGGGCTCGGCATGGGGGAACTGCTGGCGGCGCTCTATACCTCGGCTTTCATGTTCGTGTTGCTGCTCGTCAACTTCCTTTACTTCAAGTACGTGCTGAAGGACCCGGCGGTCGCGCAGGAAACCTTCCTCGGCAACGTGCGCCTGAGCATCGAAACCCACGCGGACATGACTTCCTATCTGACGTTGTTGCTCGCGACGCTGGGCATCATGATCGGGCTGTTCACCGTCACCGGTTTCATCAACCGCATGGGGGGCATGATGCTCGACCTCGGCTCGTGGAACATCATGGCCCTGGTTTTCATGTCCTTTGCGTTCGGATGGCTGGTCGGCATGGGCCTGCCGCCTACGGCGACCTACATCATTGGCGCGATCGTCATCGTCGGGCCTCTGACCAAGCTTGGCGTCAATCCCTGGGTCGCCCATTTTTTCGTCTTCCTGATTTCGGTCTGGGGAGAACTCTCACCGCCAACCTCGCTCACGGCTGCCATCTCGGCGCGCATCGCCGAGGCCTCATTTATGCAGACGATGTGGGTGGCGCTGAAAATCTGCCTGCCGATTACGCTCATGACCTTCGCCATATTCACGCGTAGCGACATGGTGGTGAACCCGGGCTGGCCGCAGATTCTGGCTACGGTGCTCGTGATGATCGGCACCTGCGCGACCGCCGTCGCGATGTTCGGAAAGTTGATGAAAAATCCGGCCGCAGACATCCTGCTGCGAGTCGTGCTCGGGCTCGCTGCCTTCATTACGATGTTCCACCCGGATGGCAACATGGCGATGGTTGCGGGCGTGCTCACGCTGCCGGCGACCATCTATGGCGTCATGCGCCACCGGCGAATCGCCCCGCTGACGGGCGCAGGCGCGCTGCAGCCCGCAATCTAGGCCACCGCCGGTTGCCGTCGCGTCTCCGGCGCGCGCGGTAAGCGCCGGCCGGGGACGGACCCCTGCGGCCCGGCAAACGAGCCAGCTTCATGGCCCGAATACTCTTTATTTCAAAGCCTTATCGTGGTATCCTGCACGGCATTTTCCAATCAAACCAAGCCGGGATGACGGGTTTTTATGGCAGTTGAACGCACGCTTTCCATTATCAAGCCTGACGCGGTGGCGCGCGACGTGATAGGCCAGATACTGTCCCGCTTCGAGCAGGCCGGCCTGAAAATCGTCGCCGCGCGCATGCTGCGACTGTCGCGAGCCGACGCGGAGGGTTTTTACGCGGTGCACCGCGAGCGCCCATTTTTCGGGGATCTGGTCGATTTCATGACTTCGGGGCCGGTGATGATTCAGGTACTGGAAGGCGAAAATGCGATCCAGAAGAATCGCGACCTGATGGGGGCCACCGACCCCCGCAAAGCCGCGAAAGGAACGATACGCGCCGACTTTGCTCAAAGCATAGACGCCAACGCGGTGCACGGCTCGGACGGGCCTGATACCGCCGGCATCGAGATCGCCTACTTTTTTCCGACGCTGAACGTTTATTCGCGCTGACCGTTTTCGCCATGACCGCCAACCTGCTCGAATTTGAAAAATACGGGTTCGCGCAGTTCTGTGCGGATTTGGGCGAAAAGCCGTTCCGCGCGCGGCAGTTGATGCACTGGATCCACCAGTCAGGCGTCGACGATTTCGATGCCATGACTGACATCTCCAGACCGTTGCGCGAGCGGCTCAGGGCGACGGCGGAAATCCGCTCGCCGTGCGTTGTGCGCGACTGTACCGCCTCCGATGGAACCCGCAAGTGGTTGCTCGATGTCGGCGCCGGCAATGCGATCGAGGCAGTGTACATTCCGGAGGGCCACCGGCAGAACGGGAATCCCTCGTCCCACGTGCGCTATCGGGGCACGTTGTGTATCTCATCGCAGGCGGGCTGCGCGCTCGCTTGCACATTCTGCGCGACCGGGCGCCAGGGATTCAACCGCAATCTGACGGTGGCCGAAATCATCGGGCAGTTGTGGCTGGCGAACCGCTGCCTGCGCGGCGTCACCGCCGGGCGGCCGATCAGCAACGTGGTGATGATGGGCATGGGTGAGCCGCTGGCCAACTTCGAAAACGTGGTGGCGGCGATGCAATTGATGCTCGACGACGACGGCTACGGATTATCGCGCCGCCGCGTGACGCTCAGCACTTCCGGACTGGTACCGGCGATCGACCGGCTGCGCGAGACCTGTCCGGTCGCGCTCGCGGTATCGCTGCACGCGCCGAACGACGCGCTGCGAGATCAACTGGTGCCGATCAACCGGAAATATCCGCTGCAGGAGCTGCTTGCCGCCTGCGTGCGTTACATCGAAAAGGCGCCGCGTGACTTCGTGACTTTCGAGTACGTGATGCTGGCGGGCGTCAACGACAGTGTCGGGCACGCGCGCCAGCTCGTGAAGCTGGTGGAATCCGTGCCGTGCAAATTCAACCTGATCCCTTTCAACCAGTTTGCGCAGTCGGGTTATCAGTGCTCGGATGCCGTGACGGTTGCGCGTTTCCGCGATGTGCTGGTGCAGGCGGATTTCACCGCCACCGTGCGCAGGACCCGCGGCGAAGACATCGATGCGGCATGCGGGCAGCTGGCAGGGCAGGTGCAGGACAAAACGCGCCGCCGCGAGCGGCGCCCGGCGGCGATTTTATGAGGCTCACGATGAAACCACTGATAGCTGCGGGTGTGTTGCTGATCGCCGCCGGCTGCGCGACCACCACCAACGAGCCGGCGTACGCACCGTCAGGCGGCCAGGATACCGATGCACAGGCGCGGGCGCGCATTCATACCGAGCTCGCCGCGGGATATCTCGAGCTCGGTAATTACGGCGTCGCTTTGCAGGAGGCCGCCGAGGCGCTCAAGTCGGTGCCCAATTACACCTCGGCTTTGAACGTGCTCGGCCTGATTTATATGGATCTGCACGACGACCCGGCCGCGGAAAACAGTTTTCAGCGTGCCTTGCGTGTCAGTCCGCTCGATTCGGACGCCAATCACAATTACGGCACGTTCCTGTGCCGGCGCAAGCGCGAGAAGGAGTCCATCAAGTACTTTCTCGCGGCGCTGCGCAACCCGTTGTATGCGACGCCCGAAAAATCATGGATCAATGCGGGGGTGTGCGCCCGGCAGGCCGGCGATACCGGCGCCGCGGAGGAATATTTCCAGAAGGCGCTCAAGCTGCGCCCGGCTCAGCCGCAAGCGCTGTACCAGATGGCGGACCTCGCCTACCGGCGCAAGAATTACCCCGCGGCGAAGGCGTTTCTTGACCGCAGGCCGACCGACGCGGAACCGGGCGCCGACGTGTTGTGGCTCGCATTGCGTATCGAGCGCAGTCTCGGCAATCGCAATGCCGAGGCAAGCCTCGGTTTCCAGTTGCGCAGGAATTTTCCCGATTCACCTGAAGCACTCGCGCTGCGGACGGGTCAGTACGAATGAACGAGATAGCGTCCACTTTCGGCGCCGACGTTACGCCGCCGCGGCCGGGTCGGCAGCTCGCGCTTGCCCGCGAGGGCTGTGCGCTCAGCATCGTGGATGTCGCACGTGAGTTGAGACTTTCGCAGCAGCAGGTGGAAGCGCTGGAGGCGGACGATTATCAGCGCCTCGCGGGCCCGGTATTCGTGCGCGGCTACATCCGCAGATATGCGCACCTCGTCAAACTTGATCCTGCGCCTCTGCTGGCCAGTGTAGAACAGCAATTACAGCCTGTCGCCGACGCGATACCGGAAATGCCGCAGGCGGGAGAAATCGCATTGCCCACCGGGCGGGAATTTCGCTGGCACAAATACGCGATTGTTGCGCTGATCCTGCTCACGCTGGTGGTGATCTTCGAGTTTTATCGTGACGATGCGATCAAAACCAACGTAGCGTGGCGCCCGGTCGTTCTGCCGCGGCCGCAGGTCGCGGCGGATATGAACGGGGCGAAAGAAGGCCTTGTCGCGAAGGACCCGGCGCCGGCGACTGTGGAGCGACCCGCTGCATCGGCAATGCCGGTCAAGGCGCCAGCGGCAGTGGCAACGCCGGTCAAGGCCCCCGCAGCGACGGGCGGTGCGACAACTCCGCGCGCGGCCGCCGCGGAACCCCCGCCGGGCGGGCAACTGATCCGGCTCGCATTCGACCGGGATTCATGGGTCGAGATTCAAGATCGCAATGGGCGCGTGATTTTTTCCCAACTCAATTCTGCCGGCACCGATCAATTGGTGGGCGGACTGCCGCCGTTCACGCTGGTGGTGGGAAATGCCACCGGCGTGCGGCTGATTTACAGGGATCAGCCGGTCGGTCTCTTGCCCCATACCCAGTCCGACGTTGCGCGTCTGACGCTGAAGTAGCCTACATGTACGAAATCAAACCGCGCCGCAGTGCACGCCAGGTTTTGGTCGGCAATGTCGCCATCGGCGGCGGCGCGCCTATTGCAGTGCAATCGATGACCAACACCGACACCGAAGACATCGCGGCGACGGTTGCACAGGTCGCTGCGCTGGCGCGCGCCGGTTCGGAGCTGGTGCGTATCACGGTGAATACCGCGGCGGCGGCGGCGGCGGTGCCGCATATCCGCGAGCAGCTCGCCGCGGCGGGCGTCGAAGTTCCGCTGATCGGGGATTTCCATTTCAACGGCCATCGCATTCTCAAGCAGCATCCGGCCTGCGCCGAAGCATTGGCCAAGCTGCGCGTCAATCCTGGCAATGTTGGTCATGGCAGCAGGCGTGACGAGCAGTTCGCGACCCTGATCGAGTTCGCGTGCGAATACGGTAAGGCGGTGCGCATCGGCGTCAACTGGGGCAGCCTGGATCCGGAATTGTTGGCGCGCATGATGGATGACAACGCGCGCAGCGCACGGCCCGAGGATGCGGCAGCGGTCACCCGCCGGGCACTGGTGGCCTCCGCGCTCGAAAGCGCACGGCAGGCCGAGCGGCTCGGACTGGCGGGGGACCGGATCGTGCTCTCGTGCAAGGTCAGTGGTGTACAGGATTTGATCGCCGTCTATCGCGACCTCGCAGCGCGTTGCGACTATCCGCTGCACCTCGGTCTTACCGAAGCCGGCATGGGATCGAAAGGCATCGTCGCGTCGAGCGCAGCGCTTGCGGTGTTGCTGCAGGAAGGCATAGGCGACACCATACGCATTTCGCTTACGCCGGAGCCGGGCGGAGATCGCACCCGCGAGGTGGTGGTGGCGCAGGAACTGCTGCAGACCATGGGGCTACGCTCGTTTTCGCCGCTGGTGATCGCGTGCCCGGGCTGCGGGCGCACCACCAGCACGTTCTTCCAGGAACTCGCCAATGATATCCAGTCCTACCTGCGCGCGCAGATGCCGGCGTGGCGGAACCGTTATCCCGGCGTCGAGGAAATGCGGGTCGCGGTGATGGGGTGCGTGGTCAACGGTCCGGGCGAGAGCAAGCACGCCAACATCGGGATCAGTCTGCCGGGATCGGGCGAAAACCCGGTGGCGCCGGTGTACATCGACGGTGCACGGGCGGTTACGCTCAAAGGCGGGCATATCGCGGCGGAATTCCAGGCGCTGATCGAGCAGTACGTGCGGGAACACTACGCGGAATCTACCTCTCCGGCCGCGTCCGTCGCAATGAGCGAAAGCTGAGAGCCGCGGCTCCGCCATAACATGCCGGAAAAAATTCAAGCCGTGCGCGGAATGAATGACATTCTGCCGGACCAGGCACATATGTGGGAACGGTTCGAGCTCGGTGTGCGGGGCGTGCTTCGCGCCTACGGTTACCGTCCGATTCATACTCCAATCCTCGAGCGCACCGAGTTGTTCGTGCGCTCGATCGGGGAGGTGACCGACATTGTCGAGAAGGAGATGTACACCTTCGTCGACCAGCTGAACGGCGAGAGCCTGACGCTGCGGCCCGAGGCCACCGCGTCGTGCGTGCGCGCCGTGGTCGAGCACAATCTGCTGTATGCCGGGCCGCAACGCCTTTATTATTCCGGCCCGATGTTCCGCCACGAGCGGCCGCAGAAGGGACGCTTTCGCCAATTCCATCAGGTCGGGGTCGAGGCGCTCGGCTGCGCCGGACCTGATGTCGATGCCGAGCAGATCGTGATGTGCGCGCGCATTTGGCGCGAGCTTGACATAAACGGTGTCGAACTCGAACTCAATTCGCTAGGCAGCAGCGAGGCGCGCGGCCGTTACCGCAGCCGGCTGGTGCGGTATCTGGAAGACAACACGGATGCGCTCGATGCAGACGCGCGGCGCCGGATGCACTCCAATCCGCTGCGTGTGCTCGACAGCAAGAATCCGGCGCTCGGGGACCTGCTCGAAAATGCGCCGTCCATGATGGATGACATGGATGCCGCGTCGCTCAGGCACTTTGAAGGGGTGCAGTCGCTGCTGCGCGAGTCCGGGATCGCGTTCAGCCTCAATCCGCGACTGGTGCGCGGTCTGGATTACTACAATTCCACCGTGTTTGAATGGGTGACCGATCGGCTGGGCGCGCAGGGCACGGTGTGCGCCGGCGGGCGCTATGATGGCCTGATCGAGCAGATCGGCGGCAAGCCGGCGCCCGCGTGCGGCTTTGCGATGGGCGTCGAGCGGCTGCTCGGACTGATGCAGTCCGCGCCGTGCGCGGTGGCCGTCGATGCGTATCTGGTGCATCAGGGTGAGAACGCGCTGCGCTTTGCGTTCATTGCATCGGAGCAGTTGCGCGATCATGGTCTGACCGTGATCTTCGACTGCAGCGGCGGCAGTTTCAAATCCCAGATGAAAAAAGCCGACGCCAGCGGCGCGCGTTACGCCGTGATTGTCGGCGACGACGAAGCGCAACTTGGGCAGGTAAGCGTCAAACCGCTGCGCGAGGCTGCAGACCAGCAACGCTGCGCGGTGGCGCGGGCCGCCGAATTGATCAAACCACAGGGAGCCGGATGATGGCAGTTTACGATTTACAGGAGCAGGAACAGATCGACGAACTCAAGGCGTGGTGGAAGCAATACCGCGCACTTGTGTTGCTGGTGGTTATTGCGGCGTCCCTGAGCGTCAGCGCGGTTTTTGGCTGGCGCTATTACCAGAGCAGGCAGGCGTTCGAAGCGGGTGAGCTTTATTCCCAGCTGCAGGGCGCCGCGGGCGGTGATGACCGGAAAAAAACGCAGGACATCGCGGCAGTGCTGGTCGAGCAGTATCCGCGCACCGGATATGCGGCGCTCGCCGCACTGGCTGCCGCCAGGGCAGCATTTGACAGCGGTGATGCGGCGGCGGCCACCACGCGTTTGCAGTGGGTGATCGATAACGGCAAAGACGATGAAATGCGCGACGCCGCGCGACTGCGGCTCGCGGCGGTGCTGTTCGATGGGAAGAAATACGACGAGGCTCTGAAATTGCTCGAAACCCGGCATGCCGATGTCCTGAGCGCGCTCTATGCAGACCTTAAGGGAGATGTGCTGTTGGCGCAGGGCAAAATCGATGATGCGCGCCGTGCGTATCAGCTCGCATTGGACAAAAGCCGCGCCAGTAGCGCTTATCGCGAGTTGGTCCGGATCAAACTCGACGCGCTGGGCGAGGCGAAATGACGAAGCGCGGGTGGTCGCGGGCAGCGCTTGCTGCGCTGCTGCCGGCGGTGACCGCCGGCTGCTCGGTACCGACCATTCCGGTCGGAGACTATTTCGGCGGATGGTTCGGCAGCGCAAGCGCGATCAAGCCTGCCGAGCTCACTGCGATCAATCCCGGTGTAACCGCCAGGATACTGTGGCAGGGCAATGTCGGCGCCGCCGACAAATCCGTATTCACTCCCGCGGTCGCTGACAATTCGGTCTTTGCCGCCGGTGCGGCGGGCCAGATCGTTCGCTTCGAGGCCGCCAGCGGCAGGCAACTCGGGCGGTTCGATACCAACCACCGACTGTCCGGTGGCGTCGGCAGCGATGGACGGCTGATTCTGGCCGCCACCACCAGGGGCGAGGTGCTGGCCTTCGATCCAGGCGGCAAGCTGTTGTGGAAAAGCCAGCTCACGAGCGAAGTATTGAGCGCGCCGCAGACCGACCTCGGCATGGTGGTGGTGCGCAGTGGCGACGGCCGCGTTTTCGGGCTGGACGCCGCTACCGGTGTTCGCAAGTGGGTCTACCAGCGCGCCCTGCCGGCATTGATGGTGCGCACTCATGCCGGCGTTGCGCTTTATCACGGCGCGGTATTCGCCGGATTCGCCGGCGGCAGGCTGGTCGCGCTTGCGCTTAACAACGGCAACGTAGGTTGGGAGGGGACCGTGGCGCTGCCCAGGGGCGCCACCGAGCTCGAACGCGTAGCTGACATCTCGAGCCTGCCGGTGATGGATGACCAGCAAAGCTGCGCCGTGGCTTTCCAGGGGCGGGTCGCCTGTTTTGACCTGCGGAAGGGAACCCCCAACTGGTCGCGCAATATTTCGAGTGCAGCCGGCATGGCGATTGACGACCGTAATGTCTATGTAACGGACGATACCAGCGCAGTGGTCGCGTTCGAGAAAAAAACCGGCGCGAGCCAATGGAAACAGGACAAACTGTTCGGACGCCGCGTCAGCGCGCCGGTCGCTGTCGGCAAATACGTCGCGGTCGGAGATTTCCAGGGATACGTGCATATACTGTCGCGCGAGGACGGCGCATTTGCCGCGCGCATCGCCACCGACGGCAGTGCGATCATCGCCCCGCCGCTCAGACTCGACGGCAATATTCTGGTGCAGACCGGTGGCGGCGGGGTGTTTACGATTGCGATTCAGTAATCGTGATACCAACCATCGTCATCGTGGGCCGGCCCAATGTCGGCAAGTCGACGCTGTTCAACCGGCTTACGCGCAGCCGCGACGCGCTCGTCGCTGACGTCCCCGGTTTGACGCGTGACCGCCATTATGGACGCGGCCGCGTCGGCGACAAATCCTACATCGTGGTCGACACCGGCGGCTTTGAGCCGGTCGCGCATGACGGAATACTGCACGCCATGGCGCAGCAGACACTGCTCGCGATCGATGAAGCTGATGCGATCGTGCTGCTGGTCGATGGCCGGCATGGCCTGGCGCCGCAGGACGGCGTTATCGCCGAGCGATTGCGCAAGTCGGGACGCCGGATCTGGCTGGTGGTCAACAAGGCTGAAGGCATGCAGCCGGCGACCGTCAATGCGGAGTTCCACGAATTGGCGCTTGGCGATCCGCTCGCGATTTCCGCGGCGCACGGCGAGGGTGTGAGCGATCTCGCCGATTTGATTACCGCGGACTTTCCTCTGCGGGAAGACGCAGCCGTGGCCGCCGACGATACCGATACCGATACCGATTCCGGGACGCGTGCGCGCATCGCGATAGTCGGCCGGCCCAACGTCGGCAAATCAACGCTGGTCAACCGCCTGCTCGGAGAAGAACGTGTGCTGGTGTTCAATGAGCCGGGCACCACGCGCGACAGCATTTACGTCGATTTCGAGCGGGGCGGACGCAATTACACGCTGATCGATACCGCCGGCATGCGCCGGCGCGGCAATATCGCCGACGTGGCCGAAAAGTTTTCGGTGGTCAAGACGCTGCAGGCGGTTGAAGATGCCAACGTGGTGATCCTGGTGCTTGACGCGGTCGAGCCGATCACCGATCAGGATGCGCACATCGCCGGTTTTATCCTTGAATCGGGGCGCGCGTTGGTGGTGGCGGTCAACAAATGGGATGGATTGAACCCGGATGAGCGCGACTGGGCCAAACGCAGCCTGGCGCGCACGCTGAATTTCATCGAATTCGCACCGGCGCACTATATTTCGGCGCTGACGGGGACCGGCCTGCAGCCGCTGCTCGATGCGGTCGGGCGCGCTTATCAGGCGGCCATGGTAAAGCTGCCGACCCCGAAACTGACACGCGCGCTGATCGCCGCCATCGCGCGCCAGGCGCCGCCGCGCGCCGGGAGATTCCGTCCCAAGCTGCGCTACGCGCACCAGGGCGGCAGCAATCCGCCGCGCATCGTTATTCATGGCACCGCGCTCAACCGGATTTCGGACAGTTATCGCCGCTACCTGGAACGTTTCTTCCGGGAAACGTTCCAATTACAGGGCACTCCGATGAAAATCGAATTCCGGCATGGCAGCAATCCCTACGATAAACGGCGCGGCGATCGCTGAGAGTTGCGTTCGAATCCGAAACACGGCAAAAGAACAGGGACTGTGAGTTGCCGGTGCGCCGGTACGCGCGCATCCCCGCAAGCGGGGCGTGCTATGGCGCGGGACCGGAAAATGCAGTAGAGTGTTCCGGTCAAAACAAAAAATATCGAGGTAACCATGACCACCAAGGGGCAGTTGCTACAAGACCCGTTTTTGAACGCGCTGCGCAAGGAGCATGTGCCGGTGTCCATCTACCTGGTCAATGGCATCAAGCTGCAGGGACAGGTCGAGTCCTTCGACCAGTATGTGGTACTGCTCAAGAATACGGTCACGCAGATGGTGTACAAGCACGCCATATCGACCGTTGTTCCGTCACGTGCCGTGAGCCTCGCGTCCGAGCCGTCAAGTGAGTCCTGAACATTGATGTTTGAACGTCCGGAGAGCGGCTCCCGGGCAGTACTGGTGAGCCTCGACTTCGGCGACCCGGGCTTCGAGGAAAGCACCGACGAGCTGTTGCAACTCGCAGTCAGCGCGCGCGTCGGTGTCGCAGAAATCATCAAAGGCAAGCGTCAGCGGCCCGATCCCGCTTACTGTGCCGGCACCGGCAAAGTCGAGGAGATCGCTGCGGCGATCGCTCGCACGGGGGCCAAGGTCGTGATCTTCAATCACGGGTTGTCCCCGGCGCAGGAGCGCAATCTCGAGAAACGCCTCGAATGCCGCGTTATCGACCGCGTCAGCCTGATCCTCGACATCTTTGCGCAGCGCGCGCACAGCCACGAAGGCAAACTGCAGGTCGAGCTCGCGCAACTCGAGCACATGGCGACGCGCCTGGTGCGCGGCTGGACCCACCTCGAGCGGCAAAAAGGCGGTATCGGGCTGCGTGGTCCTGGTGAAACCCAGCTCGAAACCGACCGCCGGCTGCTTTCCAAGCGCGTCAAGCTGCTCAAGGACAAACTGGCGCGTCTTGCGGGCCAGCGCGAAGTGCAGCGCCGCGCGCGGCGTCGCGCCAGCGTGCTGTCGGTGTCGCTGGTTGGATATACCAATGCCGGCAAGAGCACGCTGTTCAACGTGCTGACGCGCGCCCACGCTTATGCCGCTGATCAGCTGTTCGCCACGCTCGATACCACGACGCGCCGCGTATTTCTGACCGGCGGTGCGCCGCTGGTGCTCTCCGATACCGTGGGATTCATCCGGCAGCTGCCGCATACCCTGGTGGCGGCGTTTCGCGCCACGCTCGAGGAGGCGGTGCAGGCCGATCTGCTGCTGCATGTGGTCGATGCCGGAAGCCGAACGCGGGAAGCGCAGATCGCGGCGGTCAACTCGGTGCTTGCCGAGATCGGTGCCGACCGGATACCGCAAGTCATGATCTACAACAAGATCGACCTGAACGGCGCCGCGCCGCGGTTCGATCGCGACGAGTATGGTAAAATTAACGGCATCTGGATCAGCGCCAAGACCGGCTCGGGACTCGATCAGGTAATGCTGGCGCTGGAAGAATGTGCAGCTGCCGCCAGAGTTCCGGTGGCGCGGCAGCTCGACATGGAATCGGTTTAATCTTCATGGTCATCTATTGGCGGACATTCCGCGGTTTTGTAAGCGCGCGAGCTCGAGCGCTGCTTTCCAGCGTGCTGATGTCGCTCAACGATCCCCAATGGGGCCGGCGCGGCAATCAGGGTCCGCCTGATCTTGATGACCTGGTGCGCAATTTCAAGCAGAAATTCGGTTCACTGTTCGGCCGCAGAGGCGGCGGCAACGGCGGCACCCCCAGCGGACCCGGGTTCGCACAGCTCGGCGGCGGCGCAGGCATCCTGATCGGACTGGTAGTGTTGGTGTGGCTGGCGAGCGGTTTTTACATCGTTGATGCCAGCCAGCGCGGCATCGTGCTGCGTTTTGGGAAGTTCGTCGAGGAAACCCAGCCCGGCCCGCGCTGGCATCTGCCGTATCCGATCGAGACCGCGGAAGTGGTAAGCGTGTCGCAGGTGCGTACGGTGGAAATCGGTTACCGCAACACGGTCAAGAGCAAAGTGCCCAAGGAATCGCTGATGCTGACTGACGATGAAAACATCATCGACATTCAGTTCGCGGTCCAGTACGTGCTCAAGGACCCCAGGGATTATCTGTTCAACAACCGGTTTCCGGACGAAAGCGTACTACAGGTGGCGGAGACTTCGATCCGCGAGATCGTCGGCAAGAGCACCATGGATTTCGTGTTGTATGAGGGCCGCGCCCAGGTAACCGCCAGCGCGCAAAAGCTCATGCAGGCTATTCTTGACCGCTACCAGACCGGTATCAACATCAGCAAAGTCACCATGCAGAACGCGCAGCCGCCCGAGCAGGTGCAGGCGGCGTTCGACGACGCGGTGAAAGCCGGGCAGGATCGCGAGCGCCAGAAAAATGAAGGTCAGGCCTATGCGAACGATGTCATTCCGCGAGCGCGCGGCGCGGCGGCGCGGCTGAACGAGGAAGCGGAAGGTTATCGTCAGCGTGTGATCGAGCGCGCGGAAGGCGATGCCAGTCGCTTTCGTCAGGTCGTCGCGGAGTACAACAAGGCGCCGGGCGTCACCCGCGATCGCCTGTATATCGAAGCAATCCAGGAAATCATGAGCAATTCCAGCAAAGTGCTGATCGACCAGAAAGGCGGCGGTAACAACCTGCTGTATCTCCCGCTCGACAAGATCATGCAGATGACCGCACCGGCCGGAGTGCTGCCTGACAGCGGGGGCAAGCCGGCTGACTCCGCTATCGTATCCGAGCCGCTGCCATCGGCATCGCGTTCGCGCGATGCCCTGCGCGGCCGCGAACGGGAGCCGCGCTGATGAAGCAGAACTTAAGCATCGCGGTGGTAGCGACAGTCATCGTGCTGATCGTGCTGTCGCTGTCGATGTTCGTGGTCGATCAGCGCCAAAATGCCATCGTGTTCCGGTTCGGCGAGATCGTCAGCCTGAAGAAGGCGCCGGGACTTGCCTTCAAACTCCCGCTGATCGAAAACGTGCGGTTTTTCGACGTACGCGTGCTCACGATCGAAAGCAGCGAACCGGAGCGGTTCCTGACATCCGAAAAGAAAAACGTGCTGGTCGACCTGTTCGTCAAATGGCGGATTTCGGACGTCGAAAAATATTACATCAGCGTCAACGGCGACGAATTGCGCGCGCAAACGCGCCTGCTGCAGACCATCAACGACGGTTTGCGCGCCGAATTCGGCAATCGCACGGTGCACGATGTGGTTTCCGGCGAACGCGACCAGATCATGGAACTGATGCGCGAAAAGGCGAATGAGGACGCGCGGAAAATCGGTGTCGACGTGCTCGATGTGCGGGTGAAGCGCGTCGATTTGCCGCAGGAGGTGAGCCAGTCCGTGTACAGCCGCATGGACGCGGAACGCAAGCGGGTCGCCAATGAATTGCGTTCGACCGGCGCTGCCGAATCGGAGAAGATTCGCGCCGACGCCGACCGGCAGCGTGAAATCATCATCGCCCAGGCCTACCGCGATGCGCAGCGCCTCAAGGGAGAAGGCGACGCCAAGGCGACCGCGACTTATTCGCGTGCCTACGGACAGGACCCCGAGTTTTATGCGTTTTATCGCAGCCTGGAGGCGTACCGGCAGAGCTTCAAGAGCAAGGGTGACGTGTTGGTGCTCGAGCCCAATTCCGAGTTCTTCAAATACTTCAAGAACAGCAAACCGCCGCGGTAAACGAGCGGACGCGAGCCTGAAAGGGTCGCCGTGGGTAAAATCGTGCTGACCGCGCTGGCGCTGATGTTGATCATCGAAGGCGCGCTTCCGTTTCTGGCCCCCGGCTTCTGGCGCGAAACTTTCCGCCGCATCACCGAAATGTCCGACGGTCAGTTGCGCTTTATCGGGCTGACCTCGATGCTGGCCGGTTTGCTTTTGCTGTTCCTTTCGAGATAGCCGGCCCGCCGCCGGTGCAGGACGTCGTACCATGCGTAAATGGCTGCTGCCTGAGTATATCGAAGACGTGCTCCCGGATGAGGCCCGCCGCATCGAGGCGCTGCGCAGGGCGATCCTGGATCTATTCGAAGTCCATGGTTATCGACTGGTGCAGCCGCCTTTGCTCGAGTACGTCGAGTCGCTGCTGACCGGTACCGGGCATGACCTCGACCTGAAAACCTTCAAGCTGGTTGACCAGCTTTCGGGACGGATGCTGGGAGTGCGCGCCGATATTGCGCCGCAGGTCGCGCGCATCGATGCGCATTTGATGAACCGCAAAGGCGTCAACCGGTTGTGCTACGCCGGCAGTGTGCTTCACACTTTGCCGACAGGGCTGAACCGCACGCGCGAGCCGTTGCAGGTCGGCGCAGAAATATACGGCCACGCCGGCATCGAAAGCGATATCGAGGTGCAGCGCCTGATGCTGGAGGCACTGCGTATCGCGGGCATCGCGCATTTGCAGCTCGATATCGGCCACGTCGCCGTATTCCGGGCGCTGGTGGGCAGGGCCGGCCTCACGGCGGAAGCCGAAGCGGAATTGTTTCGCGCAGTGCAGGCGAAAGACGTGGTGGCGCTGGCAGTGCGGGTGCGCAAGCTCGATAGGAACCTGCGCCGCGCGCTCGAGGCGCTGCCCGAGTTGGCGGGCGGCATGGAAGTGCTGGCTCAGGCCAGACGCCAATTGCCCGCATATCCCGAAATCAGGCGGGCGCTTGGGCAACTGCGGGCGATTGCGGCATCGCTGCAGGATGACGGCGCGCAGGTGTGCTTCGATCTCGGCGAACTGCGCGGTTATCATTACCACAGTGGCGTGGTGTTCGCGGCGTATGCTCGCGGCTGGGCCGACGCGCTTGCGCTCGGCGGCCGCTATGACGAAGTCGGCAAGGCGTTCGGCCGCGCGCGACCGGCGACCGGCTTCAGTATGGACCTGCGCGAGATCGTGGCGGCGGCGCCGCTTGCGAAGGTGCGCGGGGCAGTGCTCGCGCCTTATGTGCCGCGTGATTCCGCCCTGGGGCGGCGCATTGCGGCGCTGCGCAGGGCGGGCCGGTCGGTGATCGTCGATCTGCCGGGACACGAAAAAGCGCGTAGTGAACTCGACTGCGACCGCAAGCTCGCGCGCCGTGGCGGGAAATGGGTCGTGGTAAAAAACAGCTGAGCTGGGAAACGGGAGATTATGTCTAAAAACGTGGTGGTCATTGGCAGCCAGTGGGGCGATGAGGGCAAAGGCAAGGTCGTCGATTGGCTCACCGGCCATGCGCACGGCGTGGTGCGTTTCCAGGGGGGGCACAACGCCGGCCACACACTGGTAATCGGCGGCAAGAAGACCATCCTGCGCCTGATACCGTCAGGCATCCTGCGCGACGGTGTTGCGTGTTACATCGGTAACGGCGTGGTGATTTCGCCGGAGGCGCTGTTGGCGGAAATCGATGAGCTCGAGCGCGCCGGGGTCGAGGTCAGGCGCAGGCTGCACATCAGCGAGGCCTGCCCTTTGATACTGCCGTATCACGTCGCGCTTGATCGGGCGCGCGAGGCGGCCAAAGGCGCCGGCAAGATCGGCACTACCGGGCGCGGCATCGGGCCGGCCTACGAGGACAAGGCCGCGCGGCGCGCGATCCGCCTGCAGGATCTGCCGCACCGCGAGCGCTTCGCCGCCAAGCTCGGCGAAGCGCTCGACTATCACAATTTCGTGCTCAAGAATTATTTCCACGCACCGATAATCGACTTTAACCAGACGCTCGACACCACTCTTGCGCTCGCCGCGCGCATCACGTCCATGGTGGCCGATGTGCCCAGTATGCTTTATGAAGCGCACAAAGCCGGCCGCAACCTGTTGTTTGAGGGCGCACAGGGCACGCTGCTCGACGTCGATCATGGCACCTATCCCTATGTGACCTCGAGCAATTGCGTCGCGGGAGCCGCGTGCGCGGGGGCCGGCGTCGGCCCGAATTTACTGCACTACGTGCTGGGCATTACCAAGGCCTACACCACACGCGTCGGATCGGGGCCGTTCCCCACCGAGCTCGACGACGACATCGGCCGTCACCTGGCCGCGCGCGGAAACGAGTTCGGGTCGGTGACCGGTCGGCCGCGGCGTTGCGGCTGGCTTGATGCGTCCGCGCTCAAGCGTTCGGTCCGGATCAACGGCATATCCGGCCTGTGCGTGACCAAGCTTGACGTGCTCGACGGCGTTGAAACGCTGCAACTCGGCGTCGGCTACCGGCTGGGCGGTGTGCAGCATGAACTCCTGCCATTCGGCGCCGAGGCGCTTGCCGAATGCGAACCGGTCTATGAGGAAATGCCGGGGTGGTCTCAGAGCACGGTGGGTTTGACGCGGTATGACCAGCTGCCGCAGGAGGCGCAACGCTATTTGGCGCGCATCGAAAAGTTATGTGAAGTGCCGGTGGACATGATTTCGACCGGCGCCGACCGCGAACAGATCGTCGTGCGCAGGAATCCATTCAAGGAGCAGGGCTAGCTTCCGATCTGCGTTCAACGCGGAGCGCGCTTTATCTGTGGTCGCGCTCGATCCGACGGGCTGTGTCCGGTTTCGGCGTTCTCGACCGGCAGCTTTTGGCAGCCCCGATCTTCCGTTCTCGAGGGAAAATTCGCGTGGTTGACGATTCCGCGGGCCGGGGATACCGTCCCATTCGGTCAAATATGGTGTTCAAATTCCCAATACTCGTGGAGGAGCCATGTCGGCACGCATCATCGTATTATTGGCCGTGGTTTTGGCCATCGTCGGTCCGCAGGCGAGCGCACAGAACTATCCAAACCGCCCGGTGCGCTTCATCGTGCCCTATCCGCCGGGTGGCGGGACCGATTCCGTCGCCCGCCTGCTCACTCCGAAACTGGTCGAGTTCCTGGGCGAGCAGGTCGTCATCGACAATCGTGGCGGGGCGAACGCCATCATCGGTTCGGATTTGGCGGCCAAGGCCGCGCCGGACGGCTACACCATGTTGTTCTGCCTGCAGGCCAATCTGGCGGTGAATCCGGTGGTGTACGAGAATTTGCCCTATAACCCCGCACGGGACTTTGCAGAAGTCATCCACCTGGATTACGTGACGATGCTGCTGACGGTGACGCCGTCGCTGCCGGTCAAGACGATCGACGATCTGATTGCGCTGGCGAAGAAGAAGCCTGGAGAACTGAATTTCAGTTCGTCGGGACACGGCAGCGCTGCGCACCTGGCGGGCGAGATGATCAAGGCCGCGGCCAAGATCGACATGGTTCACGTGCCGTTCAAGGGCGGCGGACCGGCGGTGACCGCGGTCGTAGCAGGTCAGGTGCAATTCAGCGTCGGGCCGATGATATCCGAGATCGGTCATGTAAAGGCGGGCCGCCTGCGCGCGGTGGCCGTGGCCGGCACCAAGCGCACGCCGGCGCTTCCGGACGTGCCGACGATCGGGGAGACGCTGGCTGGATTCGACGCCTCGGTATGGCACGGAGTCGTCGTGCCCAAGGGCGTACCGGCGGCGATCATTCGCAAGCTGAACGCCGGGTTCAACGCGGCGCTCAACGATTCGCAGGTGCGCGAGCGGATGCGCGACAGCGGTGTCGAGCCCGCGGGCGGAACCCCGGAGGCGTTCGCCGCGCTGATTCGGTCCACGCGCACCACGTACGAGAAGCTGCTCAAGCAGGTCGGCATGGCGGGTAGTTCGAAGTTGTAGCTCGAGCCGGGATTTTCTGCGCGCCCGATGCGCTCGACGGAAGCGCAGCCGCCGAACAAATGCTCAGGAGGCGAGAAGACGGCCCCAGCCCGGTACCGGCTTGCGGAGACCGGCAGCGCGCAGGGTCGCCCAGATCGTGGCCGAGAGGTTGATCAGGACCGGTTTGCCAAACTCGGCTTCGAGCAGAGGAATTGCGTGGATGGTGACCCAGAGGCCGCCGGGAAGGAGCAGGGCTTCGGCGTCGGGCGCAGCCTCAAGCGCGGAGCGGCCGAGATCGACGGCCAGACGCATGCCGTCGGACGTCTTGAGCGTTTCGTTTTCGGCCAACGAGCGCCCGCTCGCCTTGCGGCCGATCACCTCGACGCCGCCAAGCTTAAGGTATGCGGCAACGGCGTCATTGAGACCGCCGTGCCATCGCGACCCAAGCGCCAGTTTCGTGATCCCGAGGTAATTCAGGGCGGAGATGATGTTCTCCATGTCGGTGGAGAAAGGTATGCCGGTGCGCTTTTCGCCCTCAGCCAGGATGGTCTGGACGCGCTTCCGGCCAAGCGCTGCTCCAACCGGTACGCCACCGATGACGATGCGGTCTACCTCGCGCTTCATCAAAGTAGCGGCGTGGCGCCAGAGCAGCGGCAACTCGTGGTCGACGGACTCTTCGGTGTAGTCGGCAAGATCGAGGTTGGCCGTGACGAGCATCATGCCCGGAGGCGCGAGTCGATAGAACTGGTACGGGACGTAGTCGACGAACTGATGGGGGGTGATGTACCCCAGGCGGTACCAGGGCTCCAGATTGCCCATGTTGTCCACGATCGGGCTCCTTTTTTTGGTTCGACGTGCGGAGGACTTCTTCTGATGTAGAAAATGGAGATCCAAGCCTGGGCAGTTCAGCGCAATCACTGCACAAACGCTATTCCTGCTTGATGTTCGCGTCCTTGATGACTTTCGTCCACTTGGCGATTTCGCTGGCCACTTCGGCCTGCAGTGCTTCCGGCGTACTGCCGGCGACATCGATGCCTATGCCCTCGAGCTTCGCACGCAGATCGGATAGTTGCAGCACCGGAATCGTTTCCCGGTTCAGGATCGCGACGATGGCCTTCGCGGTGCCGGCGGGGGCGTAGAGCGCGTAGTCAGTATACGATTCGAAGCCCGGCAAACCGGCCTCGCTCATCGTCGGCACGTCAGGCAACTGGGCGGAGCGATTCCGGCGCGCCACGCCGAGCGCCCGCAGTCTGCCGGCCTTGATGTGGGGCAGGTGTGCCGGCAGGCTGTCGATTGCGAGCGAAACCCTGCCGTCGATCAGGTCAGGCAGCAATTGTGACGTGCCTTTGTACGGTACATGCAGGATATTGACTTGCGCCATCTGCTTGAACAGCTCGCCGGTGAGATGGATGAGTCCGCCGGTACCGGAGGAAGCGAAACTCAACTGGCCTGGCTTTGCCTTCGCGAGCGTGATCAGCTCTTCCACCGAGCTTACGCCGAGGCTCGGCGGCACCACCATGACGACCGTGCCGAAGCCGATCTTGCTGACCGGCGCGAAATCGCGGCGGAGATCGTAGTCGAGCTTGCGGTAATACGCATGCGCGATGGCGAGGCCAATGACGGGAGCGACCAGGAGCGTGTAACCGTCGGGCGTGCTTTTTGCCGCCAGCGACGTGCCGAGCGTGGCGCCGGCGCCGGGCCTGTTGTCAACGACGATTGTTTGTCTCAGCCGGGCGCCGACCTTCTCGCCGACTGTCCGCGCCACGATGTCGACGCCGCCGCCGGGCGGGAACGGAACAATTAACCGTATGGGTCGGATCGGGTACTGCTGCGCCAGGGCCGGTAGCGCGGCAAGTGCAAAAATCCCGATCGCGGCCATCAGACGAACGATATTTCCCATGTGACCAGCTCCTTCAGATATTTTCATTATGATAAAGCAAGATCGGGATCCGCGTTGGACCAGTGTGACGCCCGCTGAAGTCATCGAAGCGTCGATCCCGATTTTCGGCAATCGTGTGCCTGCTCCCGGCCGGTTCGAGACGATGCCTCACCGGCCAAAAAAATGGCCGACAAGCGGACATTGTCTGTCAGATTGAGTCGCGACGACTACACCTTATCCGCTATCGCCGCGACGAATCCGGCGAGCAGGGCATTAAACCGTGCCGCCTCGTCCACGAACAGCGCGTGGCCGGCGTTCTCGAAAATTTCGATGCGTGTCGCGGGGCGTTGCCGCTGCAGGGACTGTGCCTGCCCGGCGAGTCCGGCGCCGACGGCATACAGCAGCGGTTTCCGGAACGCCCGGGCGATGTCGCGCCAATGCGTCCTTGGCACGGCCCCGGGAAAGAGGGAGAGGCTTGCTTCCAGCGGCATGCGCAGTGCCGCGGCCGTCAATGTCGCAATCTCCGCCGCATCGCAGGTCGAACCGAAGATTTCTCGCATGAAAATATCAATGGCGGCGCGGCGGTCGCACCTGAGCGCATCGATGAATGCGGCCGCGGACGGCGGCGCCGGATCCTCACCTACCGAGCTGTCGACCAGCACGAGCGCCTCCAGCGCGGTGTCGCCGTAGCGATGGACGCACTCGAGCGCCTCGAGTGCGCCAAGCGACCACCCGACCAGCACCACCCGGGAATAACGCGCGATGAATTCGCTTACGTCCGCTGCCCGCCGTTCGATGATATAGCCGCCGCCGGGAATTTCGGACTCTCCCTGTCCGCGGGGGTCAAGCGCGGCGACGCGGTGCAATGTTCCGAGTGCGACCAGCTGCTCGCGCCAGACCGTGGCCGGCATCGACCAGCCGGGCACGAACGCTATGACCGGTGACGTCGCGTTGCCTTGGGGACCGGCTTCCAGTACGTGCAGGCGCACGCCGTCGGTAGTGACGAAGCTGGAGTTGTTAAGCCGGGTATCCACGGGGATGCGGTTCTTGCGTGCATCGCCGACACGTCAGGTACGCACGCAGGCCGCGATCACTTTGCGTCGCTAGCGGGCATTCGACCTATGCATGTGCGCAATTTGCGATCGCTGCCCGACCACCAGGTTGGAGTAGTTCTCTCCCTTGTCGCGCTGGTATCCGAATCGAAACGGCAATGGTTCGGGTTTGCTCGCTTCAAAGGCGGCCGCAAGCTCAGTCTGGTAATGTCTTTCGAACGGTGCAATCGGCACGCCGTACCGGCCATATGGACGCAGCTTCCAGCCGCGCTCGATCAGCAAAGAGTAAGGCAGGCCGGTGTCGTCCTGCACGAGAAACGCGCTGGTATCCAACACCACATCGCGCATTCGTTTGAATTCACTGACGTGCATCAGGTAGGAGGCCGATTTAACCAGAGTAGTCGTCGGCGCCAAGCCACGCAGATATTTCACGAATTCCGGATAGTTGGTGAGGCCCTTGTTCGATGCATCGAAAGAATAGTAAATCACGCGCTTTGTCCGCGCCGATCCCGGGACGCGGAATTCAATGGTCACGCCGTCGAGCTCGTGCGTCGGGCCCGCTGTGCGCGGGAACGGCGGCGGCCCGATCGCGGTGACCTCGGCATCCAGGAACACCATCGACATCATGAGGATGGACATCACGCCGCGCAGCCGGTCCGTCTGCAGCATCTTCTTCATCGTGATGGTGACGAAGTAGTTTCTGACAAACAGGTTGACCATTGCTTCGCGCACGTCTGTGAGCAGTTGCGAAAATTCCTCCGGCGTCATCGCGGCGGGATCGGGTATCTCGCCTATCGATTCGAGACCGAACATCACATAGGTGTCGCACCCTGGAAACAGGGTATACGCATTGAGGAAATCAGGGCCGCTGAACGGGTAAAACAGCGTCTGGCCGATGGGGCATTGCGTGGGCAGCGCAGCAGTGCGCCAGGCCTTCATTCCCGCCAGTTGCCCGGAGCGCACGCGCTCCCAGGACGCCTGCATAGCTTGGCTGTGGCTTTTCCAGGCTTCGGTGCTGGCAAGGCCGGCATGGTCAGCGTGCGACAGTGGTAAACCGGCAAGCAGGCGGGCGATGGAATTAAGGTGCCGTGGCTGCAACGGATTGGCGCCGGCGGCGCCAGGTTCCGCCGCGATGACTGAACCGAGCGCGCAGGAGAGGAGAAAAGCGCAGGCTGCTGCGAACCGCCGGCCGCGAGTGAACCGCATGGTCGAGGAAGGATTATGCATTCGATTATTCTAACCGCTTGAGGCGAAAGCGCTACAATACGAACTGCGCGCAGATTCATTCGGCAGGGATATGCGGTTGCGCATGCTCAAGGTCTGTTTCCGATCACTCAGCGCCGCGAGCAGTTCGGGCGGGTTTAATTCTGTAACTGCCGGGAGCCGGGATCGCGAAACGCGCAGTCTGCACGCGGTTCGGGCCGGGACTTGCGGGAAATCTTTCTGGTGCCCAGAAGAGGACTCGAACCTCCACAGTGTTGCCACCGCCAGGACCTGAACCTGGTGCGTCTACCAATTCCGCCATCTGGGCTTGTAAGGCGGGCAAATTTAATCATAAAAGACTGGTTTGTCAAATGAAAAAGCGGGAAAACCGGTCACGCACGCGCACGAATTCTCGCCCGTCGCGTGACGCGAAAAAAGTGCGCAAGCCGCATCCGTCGAAACCCATGGCCGGTTTCGAGTCCGGGCATGCACCCGCGCGCCGCAGTGATCCATTCCATGCGCGCGAGAGCAGCAACTACGACGAGCCGGTACCGAGTCGGGAAATGATACTGCAGACCCTGGAGTCGCAAGGTGTGCCGGTCAGCGCCGAGCAGCTTGCGCAAATGCTCGGTATCACCGCCAGCGAGCAGAAAGGGTTCGAGCTTCGGTTGGGCGCGATGCAGCGTGAGGGCCAGATCATGCGCAACCGGCGCGACGCGATTTGCGTCGTGACCAAGCTCAATCTGATCACCGGCACCGTGCAGGGACACCCCGACGGCTTCGGCTTTGTGACGAGGGATGAGGAAGGACCCGATCTCTTTCTCGGTCCACCGGAGATGCACAAGGTCCTGCACGGCGACCGTGTGGTGGTGCGCGAATCGGGGACCGACCGCCGCGGCCGCCCCGAGGGCAAGATCGTCGAAGTACTGCAGCGGGCCAATCAGCGCGTGGTGGGGCGGCTGCACGACGAACACGGCGTGCTGTTCGTCGTTGCCGAGAACCGGCGCATCAGCCAGGACCTGCTGGTCCCGCCGGGCGATGCGATGAACGCCAAAGCCGGTCAGGTGGTGGTGGCCGAAATCGTCGAGCAGCCGGCGAAGCACGCGCAGCCGATCGCGCGTGTGATCGATGTGCTCGGTAATTATGCCGATCCGGGAATGGAAATCGAAATCGCGTTGCGCAAGCACAATTTGCCGTATGTGTTTCCGCGCGTGGTTGAAAAAGCGTGCAGCGGTTTTGGCGCCGGCGTTACGGCGCGCGATTGCGAAGGCCGCGAAGACCTGCGGGCCCTGCCTTTGGTCACAATCGACGGCGAGACCGCGAAGGATTTCGATGACGCGGTGTATTGCGAGCAGCGGGGCAAAGAATTCAGGCTGGTGGTTGCGATCGCCGATGTCAGTCATTATGTCGCGCACGGCGCCGCGCTCGATGTGGAAGCGCGCGAGCGCGGAAATTCAGTCTACTTTCCCCGCCGCGTGATCCCGATGCTGCCGGAGATATTGTCGAACGGCTTGTGCTCGCTCAATCCCGAAGTCGACCGCCTGTGCGTGGCATGCGACATGACGGTCGAGGCGCATGGCGAAATCGGGAATTACCGGTTTTATCCGGCGGTGATGCTCTCCCGCGCACGGCTGACGTACACCGATGCCGCCGCCATCCTCGAGCATCCACAGGGCGAGGCTGCGCGCAAATATGCGCGCCTCGTGCCCCACTTACAGGACCTTAACCGATTGTACCGTTGCCTCGTGCGGGCGCGTGCCAAGCGCGGGGCGATCGATTTCGAGACTATCGAATCGCAGATGCTGTTCGATGCTCACGGCAAAATCGAGCGCATTGTTCAGGTGCGGCGCAATGACGCGCACCGCCTGATCGAGGAATGCATGCTGGCTGCCAATGTTTGCGCATCGGATTTTCTGCACGCCCATGATCACCCGACGCTGTATCGAGTGCACGAGGGGCCGACCGCGGAAAAACTTCTGGCGCTGCGCGAGTTTCTAAAAGGATTCGGTCTGCAGCTTGGCGGCGGCGACACGCCGCATGCAGGCGACTATGCCAAAGTCCTGGCGCGGGCCAAGGAGCGGCCCGACGCGCAATTGCTGCAAACCGTGATGCTGCGTTCGCTCAGGCAGGCGGTCTACAGCCCTGACAACGTCGGTCATTTCGGGCTCGCCTACGAGTCCTACACGCACTTTACCTCGCCGATCCGGCGCTATCCCGATTTGCTGGTGCACCGCTCGATTAAATCAGTGTTGCAAGACAAACGCTACGCGCCCGGCAATTGGCACGAACTCGGCGTGCATTGCTCGTTGACCGAGCGGCGCGCCGACGACGCGACCCGGGATGTCGAGGCCTGGCTCAAGTGCTACTTCATGCGCGACCGGGTGGGCGAGACGTTTTCCGGGAGTGTCAGCTCGGCCGTCGCGTTTGGTATTTTCGTCGCGCTGGATGACATTTTCGTCGAGGGTTTGGTGCACGTGTCAGAACTGGGCACCGATTATTTTCATTTCGATGCGGCGCGCCACCAGTTGCTTGGCGAACGCACCGGCAGGCGCTTCCGTATCGGTGACCGGGTGCGCGTGCGGCTGGTGCGCGTCGACATCGATTCGAGCAAAATCGATTTCGTGCTCGACGATGCCTGAGTCACGCATTATTTACGGTTTCCACGCGCTGGTGAGCCGTTTGCGCCAGCACGCCGCCGGAGTGCAGGAGATCTATCTCGACGGCGCGCGTAACGATGCGCGGGGGAGGGATCTGGTGCGGCTGGCCGAAAGTCACGCCGTGCGCATCATTACGGTGGATGCCCGGCGTCTCGACGGACTGACCGGGCACGCGCGCCATCAGGGCGTGGCCGCGCGGGTGCTTGCCGCCGCGCCGCGACACGACCTGGATTCGGTACTTGACGAGTTGCAGGGCCCGGCGCTGCTGCTGGTGCTCGACGGCGTGCAGGACCCGCACAATCTCGGCGCGTGCCTGCGCGTAGCCGATGCCTTCGGCGTGCACGCGGTCATCGCACCCAAGGACCGCGCGGTGGGCATCACACCGCTGGTATCGAAGGTCGCCTGCGGCGCCGCGGAAATCGTGCCCTATGTCGCAGTCACCAATCTGGCGCGCACCCTGCGCGAACTCAAGGAGTTCGGCATCAGAATAATCGGCGCAGACCAGGGTGCGGGTACGCAGCTTTATGACGCGAACTTGAGCGGCGCGCTGGCGTGGGTGTTTGGCGCGGAAGGCGAGGGCATGCGGCGCCTGACCCGCGAGCATTGCGACGAACTGGTGCGCATACCGATGGCGGGCCAGGTCGAGAGCCTCAATGTCTCGGTGGCGAGCGGGGTATGCCTGGGGGAAAGCGTGCGCCAGCGCGGCACCGGCAGCGCTGCCGATGCCGCATTGATATCTTCTTGAAAAGTCTGTAAAATCCGCGCCTTCGGTCTGTGCCCTGCGGGGAATTCAGCCGGTATCCTTGCCTCACCGTCCACGCATAACGGGAGGCCTTTTGATGCAACCAAGCCCACAAGGAGACTCATGATGCGACACTACGAAATCGTATTTATTGTTCATCCCGACCAGAGCGAGCAGGTGCCCGGGATGGTCGAGCGTTGCCGCTCGATGGTCCTTGCCAAAGGCGGCAAGATACACCGCCTCGAGGACTGGGGGCGGCGCCAGATGGCCTATCCGATCCAAAAGCTGCACAAGGCCCACTACGTGCTGATGAACATCGAGTGCAACAACGAAGCGCTCGAGGAACTTGAGCACGCCTTTAAATTCAATGACGCGGTGCTGCGGCATCTGACGGTGGGCATGACGGACGCCGTGACTGCCCCGTCGCCGATGATGAAAGACGAAAAATCACGTTCGCTGGCGCCGGCTCAGGGCGATGCGCCGAGGCCGGTGCCGGCGGCAGTGGAACCTGCGGCTGAGAGCCTTACAACCTAGTGAAGCGCAACGAGGTCGTGATCGACGGCCGCCTGCTCAAGCGCAGTGCGTTGCGATATACGCCGGCCGGAACGCCCGCCGTTGATTTGCTGATCGGGCATAGTTCGGTCCAGAGCGAGGCAGGCCTCCGGCGCGAAGCGCGCTGCGAAATCGAGGCGGTGGCGCTGGGCGAGATGGCGGTCAGGCTCAGTAAAGCAAAGATCGAGCGCTCACTGCAGGTCAGTGGATTTCTGGCGCAGCGCAGCCTCGGCAACCGCAGGCTGGTGCTGCACGTAGTCGATGTGGCGGCGGCCGGCGGCGGCAAAGAATAGTAGCGGGAAACTAAGGAGATTACGATGGCAATGGGACGAGGCAGGGCAGGCAAAGGCAAGGGCAAAAACGGCAAGAATGACAAGGATAAGAAACGCACAAAAAATTTGTTTCGCCGCAGGAAATTCTGCCGGTTCACGGCGGAGAAAATCAAACAGATCGACTACAAAGATGTCGATCTGCTCAAGGACTTCATCAACGAGAACGGCAAAATCATACCGGCGCGCATCACTGGCACCAAAATGCACTATCAGCGCCAGTTGGGCACCGCGATCAAGCGCGCGCGTTTTCTTGCGCTGCTGCCGTTCACCGATCTGCACTGAGAGGTAGCGCGATGCAAATCATACTGCTGGAAAAGCTGGCCAATCTCGGCGAACTTGGCGAGGTCGTAAAGGTCAAGCAGGGTTACGCCCGAAATTATCTGATTCCGCACGGCAAGGCCAAGCGTGCGACGCAGGCCAACATAGCCGAATTCGAAAAACGCCGCGTCGAACTGGAGTCCGCGCAGGCCGCGACACTCACTGCGGCGCAGGAGCGCGCCGCCAAGATCGACGGGCTGATGGTGCAGATCACGCAGAAAGCCGGCGTTGATGGCAAGCTGTTTGGATCGGTTACCAACGTTGATATCGCCGAGGCGCTCAAGGCCCAGGGGTTCGAGGTGCCGCGCTCGGCGATCCGCATGCCGCAGGGACCGCTCAAAGTGATCGGCGATCAGCAGGTGAAGATCGCGTTGCACACCGACGTGGTCGTCACCATTACCGTTTCGGTGCTCGGCGAACAGTGAAATCTGCACTGGCCTCGAATTGGAGGTTTTAGTCGTTCATTTGTAACGGGTTTCCCGATAGATGAAAAAGGGCTGGCGACAGCCCTTTTTTTTGGGTAAATTGCAGCGTATGGTGTGATCGTAAGCATTGCTCTCCCGGCCTGAAAAAAATAAACCGATTCCGAGAAACTCCCACGTGGCACAGGCCGTAACCCCGATAGCACGCGATTCGCAGATCGATGCGCTCAAACTTCCGCCGTATTCGCTTGAAGCCGAGCAATCGGTGCTCGGCGGATTGCTGCTCGACAACAGTGCGTGGGAAAAAATTGCCGATGCGGTGAACGCCGGCGATTTTTACCACGCCGACCATCGCCAGATTTACAGCCACATTTCGCGGCTGATCGACGAAAACAAGCCGGCTGACGCGCTGACGGTTGCCGAGAGCCTGGAGCGCAGCGGCAAGCTGGAGGAAGTCGGCGGCCAGGCTTATATCGCGTCACTCGCGGTCAACACGCCGAGTGTTGCCAACGTGCGGCGCTACGCGCAGATCGTGCGCGAGCGCGCAATCATGCGCAAGCTCGCCGAGGTCGGCACCGGCATCACGGAATCGGTATTCAATCCGCTCGGCCGTTCGGCCAAGGATCTGCTCGATCACGCCGAGCAGGAAGTGTTCGCGATTGCCGAAGCCGGCTCGCGCGGACGGCAGGGGTTCATTGACCTCAATACCCTGGGCGCGCAGGTCATCTCGCGCATCGACACGCTTTATCGCCGGGAAGACAAATCCGACGTAACGGGAATTGCCACCGGCTATGTCGACCTGGATCGCATGACCTCAGGATTTCAACAAGGGGACCTGATCATCATTGCCGGGCGACCGAGCATGGGTAAAACCGCGCTTGCGCTCAACATTGCCGAGCACGTCGCCCTCGAGGTCGGACTGCCGGTGGGTATATTCAGCATGGAAATGGGCGGCACACAGCTCGCAACCCGGTTACTCGGGTCATTGAGCAAAGTGGACCAGCAGCGATTGCGCAACGGTGATCTGACCGACGATGACTGGAGCGAGCTGACCAAGGCGATGGGCAGGCTCACCGATGCCCCGATCTACGTGGATGAAACCGCTGCGCTCAATGCGCTCGAGCTCAGGGCGCGGGCGCGGCGCCTGTATCGCCAGTGCGGCGGCCCCGGGCTGGGACTTATCGTAGTGGATTATCTGCAGTTGATGTCCGCCTCAGGCCAAAACGAGAACCGGGCCACGGAAATAGCGGAAATCTCGCGCTCGTTGAAGGCGTTGGCGAAAGAGCTGAACGTCCCGGTGGTGGCGCTTTCGCAGTTGAATCGCGGGATCGAGTCGCGGCAGGAAAAGCGCCCGATGATGTCCGACCTTCGCGAGTCCGGGGCGCTCGAACAGGACGCGGATCTGATTCTTTTCATCTATCGGGACGAAGTCTACAACCCGGACACGCCGCGCAAAGGCATCGCCGAAATCATCGTCGGCAAGCAACGCAACGGCCCCACCGGAAAGGTTGAACTCACCTTCCTCGGCAAGCACACGCGGTTCGAGAATTTCGCCGCATCCGGCCGCTACTGACGCGGCGGCTGGCTGAATCAAGCCGGGGGTGGCGCGGTCTTTTTCAGCGATTCACGCGCTTCCATCGATTTCCAGAGCCGCGCCAGATTCGGGTCGGTTTTCTCAAAAATATTTCAGGCACTGGTTTTGAATGTGACGAGGTAGACGATGGCCAGAACAGTAATGGCAGCGCCCGCCACCGTGCGCAGTGTAACGCGCTCTTCGCGAAGAACCACCGCGCTAACCATCGTTGTAACCAGCGGATAGGTCGCTACGATGGGCGCGACCAGCGACACCGGAGCGATGCTCAGTGCGCCGTACATAAGGAGCACGGCGCTTCCATTCAGTACCCCGGTAACCATGAACCAGACGATCCCGTTTTTTGCCGACTGCGGCCGCTCTGAACGACCGATTGCGTTGGTGCCGATGACGGTCGCCGAGGACACCAAATAGCCGATCAGACCCGCCGCGTAGGGACTCGGCCAGAGCGCCAGGCCTGCTTTCGCGCCGGCCTGGGCGAGGCCACGAACCACAGCGCCGGCGATGGGCCAAAGCAGCGACCAGCCGGAGGCGCCGGGATTCCCGTCGCCGCGCTTCCATGAGAGAACGGCGATGCCGGCGACCACCGCCACGCACGCGATTGCCGCGTGTCCTGGAATTTTCTCGCCAAGGAACAAGCCCGCCGCGAGGAGCGCGAACAGCGGCGCGGTGCCGGACACCGTTCCGGTTATGGTGGGGCCAAGCTTTTCGTTTGAGCGGAACGTAAGCAGGGTAACCAGAGCGGGAAAGAACAAACCGACTACGGCGAACAACAGCGCTGCGCGTAGCGTGAAACCCGCACCATCGAATGCGAACGGCGCGGCCAAAACAAACAGAACCGTGGCGGTCGGGATGCTGATCGCAGCACCGGCACGAGCGTCGATTGTGCGAAGACCGATCCGGCCGGTGACAAGAGCGGTGCCGAAACACAGTGAACTCAATATCGCAAGCGCGGGCGCGGCATCCATTTTCAGATTGCCGGCCTGCGCCACACGCTCGCCAGCCAGGGTTGCTGTTCGCGCGGCAGGCCGGCAGGGCGGTAATAGTGAGTGAGTTCTATGAACTGTGCGACTGACATATAGCGGCGCCAGGTTTCAAGATCGTGATACGCGCCGTAGCGCCCGCCGTGCCAGCCTTCCTCGTTGTGGCCGCGCGGGTTGGAGCTGAACAGCACGCCGCCCGGCTTGAGGGTTGCGTGCAATTCCCGCAACACGCGCGGCAATTCGCGGCTGGGCACATGAAACAGCGCGGCGTTGGCAAACACGCCGTCAAATTGATCGGGCGGCAGATCGAGCGTGAGAAAATTCTGCTGCCAGATTTCGCACCCGCTGTCGGCGCGCGCCATGGCGACGAAGCGTGCTGCGCCTTCCAAGCCGATCGCGGTGTGGCCGAGCCCGGCAAACACCTTGAGATCGCGTCCCGGGCCGCAGCCGAAATCGAGCAGCTTGTATGGCGGCTCGCCCGCGATGTGCTGCAGCAGCGCCGCGACGTTCTGGCTGACGTCGTGATCGCGCGTGCCCTCCTGGAAGGACTCGGCATGCTGGTTGTAATGTTCCAGCGTAAGGACCGCGGTGTTGGCCGTGTCTTGCGGATTCATGGCGAGAAGCTCTGCCACTCTCCCTGCGGACGGGGGAAGGGCGATCGTTCGTGAGGGTGTTAAAGCACTTCCGCCGCGTAATCCGCCAACCGCGAGCGTTCGCCCCGCAGCAGCGTGACATGCCCGCTGTGCGACCATCCCTTGAAGCGGTCAACCACATAAGTCAGGCCCGAGCTGCCCTCGGTCAGGTATGGCGTGTCGATCTGCGCGATGTTGCCCAGCACCACCACCTTGGTACCGGGTCCGGCGCGCGTGATCAGCGTTTTCATCTGCTTCGGTGTCAGGTTCTGCGCCTCATCGATGATCAGGTATTTTTTGATGAAGGTGCGCCCGCGCATGAAATTGAGCGACTTGACCTTGATGCGCGAGCGGATCAGGTCGCGCGTGGCGGCGCGTCCCCATTCGCCGGCCTCATCATCGGTCTTGTTAAGCACATCCAGATTGTCTTCGAGCGCCCCCATCCACGGGTTCATCTTTTCTTCCTCGGTGCCGGGAAGAAAGCCGATGTCCTCGCCGACCGGCACCGTGACCCGGGTCATGATTATTTCCGAGTAGGTTTTTTGGTCGAGCGTTTGCATGAGGCCGGCCGCCAGCGTGAGCAGCGTCTTGCCGGTGCCGGCCTGACCGAGCAGCGTGACGAAATCGAAGTCAGGATTCATCAGCGCGTTGAGCGCGAAATTCTGCTCGCGGTTGCGCGCGGTGATGCCCCATACATTGTGGCGCTGGTGAGAATAATCCTTGATCGTCACCAGGACTGCTGTCTTGCCGGAGATTTCCCTGACCTGGGCGTAAAACGGACGGTCGGCTTCCTGGTGTACGAATTCATTGACGAGCAGGCCCGGGCAAAGCGGGCCCTGCACGCGATAATAGGTCTGACCGGATTGTTGCCATGATTCCATGCCTTTGCCGTGCAGGTCCCAGAAGTCGGCGGGCAGTTCGCGCGTGCCGCTGTAGAGGAGATCCGTGTCCTCCAGCACCTTGTCGTTGAAATAATCCTCGGCGGCGAGCCCCAGCGCGCGCGCCTTGATGCGCATGTTGATGTCCTTGCTGACCAGGATTACCTGGCGCATGGGACGGGTTTCCTGCAGATGCTTGACCACGCCGATGATCAGGTTGTCGGCCTTGCCGCCCGCGAGCCCTGCGGGCAGTGCACCTTCGATTGCCCGAGTTTGCAGAAACAGCCGCCCTGATGCCGCACCGCCGTTGTGTGGGCCCAGTTCGATACCGTGGTCGATGTCGCGCTGGGCCGCGCTCACGACCTCATCGAGAAAGCGGCTCGCCTGGCGCGCGTTGCGCGCGACTTCCGTCATGCCTTTCTTGTTGCTGTCGAGCTCCTCCAGCGTAATCATCGGGAGATAGACGTCGTGCTCCTCGAAGCGGAACAGGCTGGTAGGGTCGTGCATCAGCACGTTGGTATCGAGCACGAACAGCTTGACGCCGGCCGGGAGCCGGGTGACTACGGAGGAGGCTTTGCGCTGGGTCATGGCAGGGTCACCGAAGGGTTTTCACGAAGTCGAGCACTTCCTGGACATGGCCGGGTACCTTGATTCCGCGCCATGCACGCTGCATCTCGCCGTTGCTGTCGAACACGAAGGTGCTGCGCTCGATGCCGCGCACCTTGCGGCCGTACATGTTTTTCATCTTGATGACCTCAAAAATCTTGCATGCCAGTTCATCGGCGTCGGAGAGCAGTTCGAACGGAAAGTGCAATTTCGATTTGAAGTTTTCGTGCGATTTCAGGCTGTCCCGCGACACGCCAAAAATCGCGCACTCGAGCTGCTGAAATTGCGGATAAAAATCGCGGAATTGCTGACCCTCGGTGGTGCAGCCGGGGGTGTTGTCCTTGGGGTAGAAGTAGATGACGAGCGGGCGACCGCGCTGCTCGATGAATCTGAAAGTGGTGCCGCCGGTGGCGGGAAGTTCGAAGTCCGGGATCGATTTCTTGGGCATGTACGATGCAGGCGGGTGGATCAGTTACGATTGTCGGGCAAATGCCGCAGGCAGGCAAGACACGGTACCCGCGCCCAAAATGCACGCAGCCGGGCGGCCGGATTGAATGTTCCGGCGCGGCTCACGCGGCCGCATCCGCCAGAAACTCCCGGCCTTGCAGCGCCAGCTTGCCGCTGCGGCCGGGGATTTCCGCCGCGCTGACGACATGACGCGGCAGCGACCCCGGCGCGATCGCGGCGCAATAATCGCGCAGCGACACAAGTTCGTATCCGGCGGCCAGCCAGCCGGCGAGCAGGCGTTCGAATACCGGCGCAAGTTTCATGCCCTCGAGTTCCGCGTGCAGCGTATAGACGTGCCCCGTTATCGGGGCGCTGCGGCTCAGTTGCAGCACGTGATCGGCAACATTGTGCTCGGTCACGCCGTTCACGCCGATCAATTCGTCGAGCGTCGGCAGCGTGGTCGGCAGCTGCGGACAGGCGATGATTTCGGCGTCGTAGATCGGGATGAAAGGACCATTGCCGCGGGTATCGGAACAGTAGTGGAAGCCTAGCTGCTGGGTGAGGCGGAAAGCGTGCCGGTTCATCTGCCACCCGGCGGCGCCGTGTACAAGCGCGCGCTCGCCGAAAATTTCCTCGAAACGGTCGCACGCGAGCTGCATTTCCCGTGCAGTCCACGCGGCATCCGCAGCCACAACATTATCCTGCCACTTGACGTGATCCCAGGTGTGGATGCCGGTTTCAAAGCCCGCGTCGCGTACCCGTCGCATGACATCGGCGCAGCGCCGGCCGATGTCGGGTCCGGGCAGTACGGTACCGTACAGCAGCGTCGCGATCCCATAATGCCCGGCAACCGAGGTGCGCGAGACCTTGGAAATAAATCCCGGCCGGAATACGCGCTTGATCGCGCGGCCGGTGTGGTCCGGACCCAGGCTGAACAGAAAAGTCGCGCCGGCGCCGTGGCGCTGCAGCATTTCGGCCAGTCGCGGCACGCCGTCGCGCGTGCCGCGATAGGTGTCGACATCTATTTTGAGTGCGAGTTTCATGGGTAGGCGTGATTAGCGGTTTGATGAATTCAACTCGTCACCCCGGCGGAAGCCGGGGTCCAGGATGATATTGGTTCAATTGGCATCGTATTTCTGGACACCGGCGTTCGCCGGTGCGACGGATCGCTGATTGCTGCTTCAATCCATCAGCCGCCGCGCATCGGCGACGTGGGTGCGGTAGGCGTCAAAGATGTGCTTGAGCGCAGTTTTCAT
>Ga0080064_1001606_pt1 | contig 44275 bp, 32 predicted proteins | sample Subgrocontami54m_FD_69260 | JGI IMG/M metagenome (GOLD analysis project Ga0080064, IMG submission 69260) | Subsurface groundwater microbial communities from S. Glens Falls, New York, USA - GMW46 contaminated, 5.4 m (SPADES assembly) (version 2) ...
AAACAAAAAAAAAAGGGGTGGTGGTCTCGTGCGCGGGCAGTCCATTGGATTCTGTTTCTGCCCCACCCCCGCCATAAAATTTCGGGACTTCCACGGCAAGTCCGATACAAGCCTCATCCGAAAATTTACGCCGTTTTTAGACGGTAGGGTACGAGCAAATTTAGTTCAGATTTAATTTATGCAACTTAGCCAACAAGCGCTCAAGGAATTTAGGGAGATATTTGAGGCCAACCATCTGGGACAGAAATTGACGGACGGCCAAGTGCTGTTATTGGCTACAAAGGTTATGCGGATTGTGAAAATGGTGTATTTACCAGTTCCCCAACACAAAACACTTATCAATGAAAGTCAACTTGCCAGTAGTTTTGACCAGCGTTACCATACCCCCGTTGCCCAGCATCCGCCTTAATTTCGCGAGTTTTCTTATAACCAAACGGGACGGCTCTGCCAATAAACTATTCCTCGCGAATGGTGGGTTGGGCAACACAGAGCCGTCCCCTTTGGTTGGAAGGAGTATGAATATGGATAAGGCAATTAAATATTTTGTCTACGCCCGCAAGTCCAGCGAGGCCGAGGACAGGCAGGTACTCTCGATTGAATCCCAAGTCGAGGAGCTTGCCAAATTTGAGCCAAACGACCCGGCGCAAATTGTGGAAGCGGTCACCGAATCCAAAAGCGCCAAAAAGCCCGGGCGTGAGGAGTTTAACCGGATACTGAACGCCATTGAGGCTGGCAAGGCGCAAGGCATCAAAGTCTGGCACGCTAACAGACTTTCCCGCAACTCTGTTGATACTGGACGGCTTATCTATCTGATGGACTTGGGCAAGCTGGTGGAGGTGGCCACGCCGGGGCAGGTTTATCACAACACGCCTCAGGACAAATTCCTGTTGAACCTTTTTTGCAGTCAGGCCAAACTGGAGAACGACAACAAGGGTGTGGACGTAAAAAGGGGCTTGGGTAAAAAAGCCAGGATGGGACAGATTCCTTATTTGGCTCCGGCAGGTTATCTTAACTCCAAAACTTTGGAGCGGGGCGCAAACATTACCTACAAAGACCCGGAGCGGTTTGAGCTGGTTAAGAAAATGTGGGAACTTTTGTTGTCAGGAAATTATTATGTGCCGGAAATTTTGGAGACGGCGAATAACGAATGGAAGTACAGGTCGCTTAAAAGAAAAAGGAGCGGCGGCACGGCTCTGTCCCGAACCACGCTTTACAGGATTTTTACCAATCCATTTTACTACGGCCAGTTTGAGTTTCCCAGAAACAGCGGTATCTGGTTTGAACAGCCCGACCCGATGATTACCAAAGCCGACTTTGAGCGGGCGCAAATCCTTTTGGGCAGGCAAGGCCGCAAGCTAAAAACCAAGAGGCAATTTGCCTATACCGGCGGCTTGATAAGGTGTGTTTGCAAAGCGCAAGTTACGGCCGAGGAACGGCATTTTGTGACCTGCCCCAAGTGTACTATTCGTTTTTCAGCCATAAGCAAGACCGAGTGTCCCAAGTGCCAAACCCCGATTGAGAAGATGCGCAAACCTAAAATTAAGGATTACATCATCTATCACGGCAGCGGCAAAATAGACCCGGCCTGCCAGTATTGCCGCTCAAGCATCAACCAGAACGACTTGGAAGGCCAGATTGAAAAACATATAGACGAAGTGGCCATCAACCAGCAGTATTACGACTGGGCGCTCAAGTACCTTGAGGACTGCGAGCAGTCTGACAAAACTTCCCAAGTGGCCATACAAAAATCCCAGGTCAAAGCGTCCGGGGAAGTGGACGGCAAACTGGACGCTCTTTTGGAGATGCGCCTGCGGGGCGAGTTAACCGAGGATGAGTACAAGGCAAAGAAGGCCAAGCTCTTGGAGCAAAAGGCGCTACACGGGCAACACGCGGCTAATTCCGGCAATGCCCAACAACTCGTTGATGAGGCTTATAAAAAAACTTTTAACTTTGTATTCCAGGCCAAGTCATGGCTCAAGAATGGGGACGTAAAAAAGAAACGGCAGCTATTATCGGAATTAGGTTCGAACAGTACGCTTATGGGTAGAATCCTTAGCATTTCGTTGCCTTTAGAGCTGGAAATCATCAAAAATGGCATCAAGCAGGAACCGGCCGCTTCGGCTAGGTTCGAACAAGAGAATCGCCTTGTCAACATTAAACAAAACCGCCCTTTAGGGGCGGTTAGTTTCAAGTGGCTCGGGAGCTGGGATTCGAACCCAGGACCCACCGGTTACACCTACCCTTAAATTTCTTTAAGGAGTGGACTATATCATCATCCCCGAAAGGGGATGCGAGGCGCTTCCCATCCCGCCTGTGGCGGGAAAGTACTCTCTTTCGAGATAGTCTCTGAACCTTCATCGATAAAAATCGATGCTTGGCTGCTGATTACCATTTTACAGGTTCCCAGTCCGCCGTCGCATAAAGCTATGACGGATCCGCCTCTGGCGGACAATTCACCTCGTGTTTCCATTCCCAATTACTTGGGAAGGCTGCAATAGACCGGCATGAATTTCCTTATGGCAGTTGGAGCAAATTAAAATGCATTTGTCTAACTCGTTTTTGGTTTTTTCCCAAGATCGGGTTAGGCCATTTTGACCCAGTCCAAAATCTTTTCCTTTTGGGTCAAGATGATGGAACTCTAGCGCTCCGGCGCAACGACTGTAGCCACAAAATATACACTTACTGCCCTTGTGGGCAATTGCCATGGCTTTGATCTTTTTACGCCTTTTATCTACTGCTTTTTTAAGGTATTCTGCCCGGTCGGAATATTTCCTTGTATCTGGCATATCTTTAAATTAGCCGATAAAGGAGGTGTTCACAGCCGGTTGCTCTACCGCTGAGCTACTCCCGAACGATATGTGATTCTATCTTTTGGCAAAGTTTTCAAGAATTCTTTACCAAAACCGCTCTTCAATATTTTTTCTCTTTTTCTTGCCTCGGGCAAAGATTGATGGTCGGTTTCGATAAAAAATAATTTCCAGGGTCTATAAGGTTTGGTTGACTTTGTTTCTCCCAAATTATGCTCATCAACCCTGTGGTATGGGTTTTTGGATAAACCTACATAAATTCTAAAATCTATCTGGCTTATAATGCTATAAACGCAATACATAATGCCTTTGTTGTTTTGTCGGTTGCTCCCTGCCTGCCGGCAGGCAGGTACCGCTGAGCTACTCCCGAATATTAAAACTCTCGTATATATTAGCAGTTTGCTAAGTTTTCATCAACCCTTGTGATGCTTGTGATGAGCCTAGTCTAATTGCTTTGCAGAACTGATTTTGTTATTATTATAATAATTCTTAAAATTAAGTAATTTTATATGAGTTTATTTACTCGTTTCAGGGGAAGCGATACCCGCTCTGGCTCCGAATATGGGGCAGATTTTAAGCCGCTTGGAGCGAGCGACATTGATTTGCAGAAGACAGGCTTGCCAAGTTTAGATTTACATATTGGCGGAGACGAACGCCATTTAATTAGGTTTGAGGATGTAGGTTCGGACTGGAGTCTTGCTCCAAGAGCACGTGATCTTGCTTTGGCGCTTATTCAAAGAGGGGTTACAAACCCTTATGAAATTTATGATAAAGTAAGTGCATTTGCCGAAGAGGAACGCGCTAAAGAACCTCCTTTGGCTAATTAGTTGTAAATAGAATAATTTTTTAAAAAACTCCATTGTAAAGACGGAGTTTTTTAGTGTAATTTAGTGCAAAATTCAGCTTTGACTTATGTCTTTAAAGTAGTACAACAGAGCAAGGCCTGCGCATAAGGCTATTGAGCAGCAAGCATGGTGGTAAAATGCGTTTTTACCATCTTTTCTTGGAACATCATTTAATGGTGTTTTGGGAAGGGATTTTTCGAAAGATTGAAATAGAAATTAAAGAGAAGCAAGTTTGGAAGCCAGGCCAATATAATTTGATGGCGTCAATTTTTTTAGTTCTTTTTTTATTTTATTGTCTACATCAAGATCGTCAATAAATTTATGCAAGTCGCTTAGCGTAATTTGTTTTCCGCGGGTGAGTTCTTTTAATTTTTCGTAAGGCATTTTTACGCCTTCTCTTCGCAGTATCGTTTGGATAGCTTCGGCAAGCACTTCGGGGTGGCTATTTAAGTCGCTTTGGATTTTTTTGTCGTTGACTGTTATGCGCGACAGGCCTTTTAACAAATATTCATAAGCAATTAAACAGTGCGCCAAAGCCGTGCCGAAGTTTCGCTCTACCGTGGAGTCGGAAAGGTCTCTTTGCAGGCGTGAGATGGGAAGTTTTCTGGCAAAAAATTCAAATAGAGCATTGGCTAAGCCTAAGTTGCCCTCGGAATTTTCAAATTTAATGGGGTTGATTTTATGCGGCATGGTGCTACTGCCTACTGCTCCCGCTGTGGGTTTTTGCACTATCCATTCGTCGGAAATGTAACGCCAGATGTCCTGATTAAAGCCAATTAAAATAGTGTTGATGTGCCTGAGCGCGTCAAAAATTTCCACGTAGGAGTCATGCGGCTCAATTTGAGTGGTGAAGAGGTTGGATTTGAGATTTAAGATTTGAGATTTAAGATTTGAGATTTGATTCGTATTTCGTATTTCGTATTTTTGCCAAGGTTGCCCGTTAAGATTTTCAATAAATGTTTGGCTAAACTTAATCCAATCCATTTTGGGAAATGCCGCTAAGTGAGCATTATAGTTTCCCGTGGCGCCGTTTAATTTGCATAATATAGATTGCGATCGTAAAATTTTTAATTGCCTAGAAAGGCGCGCAGTAAACACGCGGAATTCTTTGCCAAATGTGGTGGGGGAGGCAGACTGGCCGTGGGTGCGCGCCAGCATGGGAAGGTTTTTAGATTTAGCGATTAAATAATTTAACGATTGAATGATTTCTCCTAGCTTAGGAAGAATTAGGTTATTTAAAGAACCTTTGAGCATCAGTGCGTAAGCAATGTTGTTGGTGTCTTCGCTAGTGAGTCCAAAATGAATCCATTCCAAAACATTTTTTAAGCTGGTTTTGGCCAATTTGTCCTTCATAAAATACTCAACCGCTTTGACGTCGTGGTCCGTTGCTTTTATTCCCTTGTAGCCTTTGGTTTCAAGAAGCGAAATAATTTGTGCGTCATTTGCCGATAAATCATAAAGAGATCGAATGAACTTTTTTTCTTTGTCACTAAGCCTTCGCATTATTTTTGCATCGGACAAAGCAATAAGGTATTCGCCTTCAACCATCAGACGGTGGCGCATTAAAGCCTGCTCGCTAAAGTATGGGACTAAAGGAACGGTTGATTTATTGTAGCGCCCGTCGATGGGGCAGATGGAGGTTAAAGGCATAGAGTTTGTGTTCTTCCTCCCCTTAAGATAAGGGGAGGTTAGGAGGAGTTATGGTATTAATAGTTTGAATGATTTTTTCATAAACACCTTCTAAATTCGAGGTAATTTCGTTATTCCAAAATCTAATTACTATAATATTTAAAGAATTTAGGTACTCTGTTCTTTTTTGATCGTTAATTTTGTTTTCTGCTTCGGAATGTTGGCCACCGTCAATTTCTATGCTAAATCTTATTTCCGGACAGTAGAAGTCTAAAATATAGTCCCCAACGCCGTATTGTCTAAAAAATTTAAGCCCTTGAATTTTTCTATTCCGAACTAAATTCCAGATTATTCTTTCTTGAGGAGCGAGATCTTTTCTTAACTTTTGACGCAGAGCTTTAAGGTTGGGATTATTGTATTTTTTCATAACTCACCCTAGCCCTCTCTTATCTTAAGAGAGGGAATGCTGCACTAGCGTAGTGTGTAAGTCGCCATATTTTTTTCTATCCTTTCCGCAATCGGGGTTTCTAAATCTGTCTCAAATTTTTGTCCTGTAATCTGTTCGTAAATTTGAATATAGCGGGAGGAAAGTTCTGCTACCATATCGCTCGGCGCGGGAGGGAGGACTTTGTCATTGTAAGGGTCCGAGTGTGCCTTAAACCACAGGCGCAAGAATTCTTTGTCAAAGTTTTGGGGTTCTTGCCCGGCGTCTATCCGTTCTTGATAGTTATTGGCTTGCCAGTACCTGGACGAATCCGGCGTATGGATTTCATCAATTAGCATTAATTTCCCTTCATCATTTAGGCCGAATTCATATTTAGTATCTACTAGAATCAATCCATGCTCAAGCGCCAGCTCCTGGCCGCGGGTAAATAATTTAATTGCTGTCTCAGCAAGCTGTTTCCATAATTCTTCGGGTACAATTTTTTCTTTGATTATATCCGCAGTTGTTAATGGCTTGTCGTGCTCGTCTGATTTGGTGGTGGGAGTGAGCACGGGTTTGTCTAATTTTTGGTTTTTTTTCATTCCATCCGGCAAGACAAAATCGCCAAAATCCCTCTGGCCGTTATTATACAAAGTCCAAAGCGACGTGCCGGTGACGCCGGTAATGTAGCCGCGCACTACCATTTCAATTGGCACCACAGAACATTTTTTTACTACCACAACGTTTGGGTCAGGCGAAGAAATGATGTGGTTTTGGATAATGTCTTTCGTCTGTTCAAACCACCACTTGCTTACCTGGGTTAATACCTGTCCTTTAAAAGGAATCAGCGCGAGATTACGGTCAAAAGCGCTGTATCTATCTGTTGAAACCAAAATTATTTTGTCTTCTTGCGTATAAATGTCGCGCACCTTGCCCTGCCGGCGTTCGCCAAGATTTTTAAAGTCCGTCTTTTCCAGAACGCGAGTTATATTTTTTTCAATGGTTGCCTTATCCATATTTATTTCCCCCAACTTAATTGTTTATTAAAAATAACTTGTTTATTTCCAGTTGTGATTTGGCCAATTTGATATGAGTCAATATTGAATCTTTCTAAATGATGGATAACTTCTTTGACAAAAGATTTTTTTACAACCGCGGTTATTCCCACCCCCATATTAAAAGTTCTAAGCATATCGCCATCTTCGAGCAGGCCAATTTTTTTGAGAGTTTTAAAAATAGGCAGTATTTTAATTTTGCTTAAGTCTATTTGAGCATTTAAGTTTTTTGGTAAAATCCTATTTAAATTCTCTTTAATACCTCCGCCGGTAATATGCGCCAATCCGGCCAGTCCGGGTTTTCCAAATAAATCTTTTAGGCTGTTGTAATAGCATCGGTGCGGTGTAAGAATGGCTTTCATAAAAGCTTGTCCGTCAACTCTTTCTTTTAAAATTTTTGGCGACTGCCGCATAATTTTTCGCACCAGAGAATATCCGTTGGTGTGCAGGCCGTTTGAAGCAAGGGACAAAACAATATCGCCTTTTTTTATTTTTGAACCGTCAATAATTTTTTGTTTTTCCACCACTCCTACCACGCTCGCGGTTAAAATATAGGTTCCGGTTGGTACTACGCCCGGCTGTTCCGAGGTCTCACCGCCTGTTAATACACAGCCATTGTCTTTACAGGCCTGGGCAAATGAAGACACGATTTTAACTACCACTTTCTTTTCCATTTTTCCGCAAACAATACAATCTTGAACAGACAGCGGTTTGGCTCCCATAACTATGGCATCGTTAATTAAATGTCCTACAAGGTCATAGCAAATAGTTTCAATACTATTGTTTGCTAAAGCTAATTTTTGTTTTGTTCCCGGCTCCTCGGTCTTAAATACCAAAATTGGGTGTTTGTATTCCGGAAAGGAGCCGTCAAACAGCGTAGCAAAAGCCCCAATTTTATTTAATACTTTGGGGTTATTGGTTTTGAGCGCTTTTGTCATTTGGCGCTTGGTGTCATTGGCAACGTCAATATTTACCCCAGATGTTTTGTAAGATAATTTTGCCATTATTTTTCTTCTAAATATTTTTTATAGCCGTCTTTTTCCAGCTTTTCCGCTTTTTTGTTTACAGCTTCGGCCATAGTTTTTTTATAGTCAGATAATTTTTTCATTAGCTCCGCATCAGCCGTTGCCAAAATTTGCACGGCAAGCAAGCCGGCATTTTTTCCCCCGTCAATTCCAACAGTTGCCACCGGCACTCCCGGAGGCATTTGCATTGTGGAGAGCAGGGCGTCCAGGCCGCTTAATTTCCAATTTATAGGCACGCCAATAATTGGCAAAGTGGTGTTAGCGGCCATGGCGCCGGCTAAGTGCGCGGCGCCGCCTGCGCTGGCGATTATTATTTTTAAGCCTCTTTCAGTAGCTGTCTTGGCGTATTCGTGGGCGCGGTCAGGCGTCCTGTGCGCGGAACAAACAGTGATTTCAAAAGGCACAGAAAATTCTTCCAAAATTTTGGCGGCTTCCTGCATTACAGTAAGGTCGCTGTCTGAGCCCATAATTATTCCGACTAAATTAGGCATAGTGTTAAGTGTTAAGCTTTTTAATGATCTTTTTTAATTCTAGCATATTATGGATTAAAAAGTCTGGATGGTGTTTTTTTAGTCTGTCGGTGGTGTTGTAGCCGCCGGTAATTCCTACCGTGCGAAAACCATATTGTTTGCCAATCTCAATTTCTTCTTCCGTGTCGCCTATGCTAATTACTTCGCGCGGCTTAAATTTATGGTGTTGGACGTAGTCAAAAAGTTTATGCCCTTTGTTTTTTGACTGTAAAGCGCCTTCTTCTGTGTCGTGCGCCAGGACAATATCCATGTGATGGCGAATCTTTAGGCGTTTTAATTGCGCCTCTATTCCCACCAAAGTATGATTGCTGTAAATCATTGATTTAATTTTTTCCTGCCGTAGATAATCCAGTACTTCTCTAACCCCGGCCCGCGTCCGACATTTCGCGGCGCGAGGTTCATAAAAACCGTGAAAAACTCGCGCCAATTTTTTTGCATTTTTTAGAGCAAAATTTCTGTTTACGCCGTTTAAGACCATGCATTCAACGTAGGGGACGGTGAAAGTTTGCCTCCAGCGGAGCAGGCTTATGGGTTTTATGCCAGCGGCCTTAAATTCCGCATTGGCTCCCTCGAAGCAGGCGCGGGTGTCGGAAAGCAGAGTGCCGTTCCAGTCAAAAGCTACGAGGCGAATCATAGTGCTAAGTTATTAGTGCTAAGTGCTAAGGATTTTGCACCGATGTCTTTTCTGTAATGCATTCCTTCAAATTTGATGAGTTTGATGGCGGAATAAGCCTTATCTAAGGCGCTTTGTAAATTATCACCAGTGGCGGTAACTCCTAGCACTCTGCCTCCGTTGGTCACTATCATACAGGAGTGTATGATAGTGCCGGCATGAAAGACAATTACATCATCCAATTTATTTGCTTCCTCGATGCCGGTAATTTCAAAACCCTTTTCATAGTCTCCCGGGTAGCCTTTGCTGCAGAGAATTATGCAGCAAGCGTAAGTGGGATGCCATTCAATATTTATTTCATTTAAAGTTCCATTAACGCAGGCTTCAAGGATATCAAACAAATCTGTTTTTAAAATGCGCATATAGCTTTCGCATTCCGGCCCCCCAAAGCGGCAGTTAAATTCAATGACTCGGGGTCCGGATTTGGTCATCATTAGACCCGGATACAGCAATCCGACAAACGGTGTTCCCATATTTTTTAGCACTTCCAGTGTTGGCTGAACAATTTGCGACGATATTTGTTCCATCATCTGACTGGTAACCCAAGGTAGGGGAGCAATGGTGCCGACTCCGCCGGTATTTGGTCCTTTGTCGCCGTCAAAGATGCGCTTATGGTCCTGTGAGGACGGAAGCATCTTAAAGTTTTTGCCGTCGCAAAAAGCGTGGGCGGAAAATTCCATTCCCTGCAAAAATTCTTCCACAACAACTTCGCTGCCGGACTCCCCAAAGATTTTATCTACCATCGCGTTTTTTAAAGCCAATTTTGCTTCATCTAATGTTTCGCAAATGCTTACTCCCTTGCCTAAAGCCAGCCCTGAGGCCTTGATTACGATTGATTGTGTAGCGTGCCCATTTATGGGCTGGTCTAATGGCCGATGAATCGGCGCGCTACGGCTATGAAAATGCTTTTCTACATATTCCGAAGCTTTACTATAATCTGTAAAAGTTTCAAATTTAGCAGTCGGCACGCCGGCTTGTTTCATTAGTTCTTTAGAAAAAACTTTAGAGCTTTCTATTTGAGCAGCAGCTTTAACCGGCCCCCAAATTTTTAAATTCCGTTTTTGGAATTCGTCAACAATCCCTAAAGCCAAGGGGTCTTCGGGTCCGACTATCGTTAAGTAAATATTATTTTTTTCCGCAAAGTCCGCTAACTTTAAAATATCGGTAGCCGGAATGTTCACATTCTCCCCGTATTCGGCCGTGCCCGGATTGCCCGGGGCAATAAAAATTTTTTCCACTTTGGGAGACTGCTTAAGCTTCCAGGCCAAAGCATGCTCCCTGCTGCCGCTGCCGACAATAAGTAAATTGACCATGATTAAATAAGATTAAGTAAAACAAAATTATAAAAACAGAGCCGCAATGAATCCCATAACGCCAAAGATCAGTCCAATCACGGCGCCACGGTTGGGGAGTTGATGGGTGATGGTGTAGTTAATGATTGGCTCAAGAATTAAAATTGAAGTTATGGATATGGCGCTTACTATCCAGATATTCTTAAAAGAACGGAAACCAAGCATGTAGCCGCATAAAAGCAAAACGCTGCCAATAATAATTATGGGTAGGGCTTTAAAGAAAACATTGGCAAATTTAGCGTCGTGGAGGGCGAAATATTTAGCCGCAATGATTTCTGCCAGAATGGCTAAGGCCTCGCCAAAAAAAATTATTAAAATCGTAAAAAATTTATTCATAGCCATGAATTGTAAAATTCAGCCAAGGAATGTGCCGCCGGGCCCTTTTTTTAGCGGACGTGATGATTCGTCGAATAATCTTTTATAGTCCAATTTGCCTGTGGCGGTAAGCTTAAATTCTATATTTCCCTCAGGTGTTTCTACGATGTTTCCTTTGACAACCGAAGCATCCTCTGTCAGCATTGAACGAATCGCAATAATGTGTTTTGCGGAAATATTGAGTTCTTTTGCCATCTTGTCTGCTTCTTTTTGATCCATGACCTTCACATCTTGTGATGGTTTGTGATTTTCGGGATTCTTTTTCCTAAGTTTTTCTACCCCCATTCCGCCAAGTGCTGAGGCCATTGCCACTCCCATGGTTTCAAGAAGTTCCCGCCTGCTCGTTTTTGGTTTATCGGGATTCATGCCTTGCGGGATTGATATTTCTTTGCTCATATTTTTAGCTTGTTAATTTTTCTAAGATTTCAACATAAAGTTGGTTTTCTTTTTGCTTTAGTCTTTGGTATAGCGACTCTACTGTGTCATCAGCTTGAATTTTTTCAAATGCCCGCCCCAAAACCGGGCCGAAGTCAAAGTTTAAGGTTAAGTAGTGGATGGATGAACCGGCAAAAGTGGCTTTTTGGTCCAGAAAATTTTGTATGGCCTTGGTAGTTAGCATTCCTTTGTTCCAAAGCCCCATTGTTCCGTCGGGATTTTTAGCAGAACCATCAGCCGTGTCAGGGATTAGGCCGGGGTGGAGATTCAGAATTTTATTTGGAAAAGCCAAAATAACCTCGTCTAAAATAATTTGTTTCCAACCGGCAAGGCAAATAAAATCCGGCTTTAATTTTTTTAGCAATGGCAAAAGGTCTTCTTTTTTTTGGCAGACTTCAATGGGTAAATTATGTTTTTTGGCGCGTTCCAGCCCCGGAGCGTCAGGCTTGTCGCAAACCACGGCCTGTATCTCGCCGTGGATTTTTCCGGCGTCAATGCCGTCTATAATAGCCTGGAGGTTAGTGCCGGTGCCGGCGTTGGAAATAAGTACAACAATTTTCATAAAAGGGAATAATGGGCGTAAAGGGATAAAAGGGACGTAAAGGGTTAAAATAAAGTTTTTTCAGCCTTTTGGTATGCAGGCTCGCTTACTTCCTTGGCTTTTTCTTTTAAGTCTATGGGATACTCTCCGGTGAAGCAGGAAGTACAGAATATATCTTCTTTTAGTCCTGTGGCTTTAATTAATCCCGGTAAAGATAAAAAATAAAGCGAGGTTGCGCCTAAAAATTCTCTAATTTCCTCCACAGATTTGTGCGAGGCGATTAAATCTTTTTGCCTTGGCGTGTCTATGCCATAAAAGTCGGGAAATTTTACGGGCGGCGAGCTAATTAAGAAGTGGACTTCTTTGGCTCCGGCTTCAAATAACATTTTCACCAGTTGGCGCGAGGTGGTGCCGCGGACAATGGAGTCATCCATTACCACTAATTTTTTGCCCGCAATAATTTCCGGCAAAGGAGTGAGTTTTAATTTTACCCCCAGGTCGCGGCTGTGCTGTTCGGGCTGAATGAAGGTGCGGTGGATGTAGCGGTTTTTTACCAAAGCCATCTCCAAAGGAAGTTTTAAAGCTTTGGAATAGCCGCTGGCCACTGGGATTGCAGTTTCCGGCACGGGCACTACAATGTCGGCTTTAATGGGACACTCTTGTGCTAAAATTGTACCGCAATTGTGGCGGACTTCGTAAACCAGTTTGCCTAAAATTTTGCTGTCCGGCCGGGCGAAATAAACAAATTCAAAAATATCAAATTTATTTTTAGCGGGTTTAATTTGGACGCTTTCAATTCCTTTGTCATTCACCACTACCAGTTCTCCGGGGTTGACCTCCCTTGTAAATTCCGCGCCCACGGTATGGAAGGCGCAGGATTCCGAGGCAAAAACCGTAGCATCACCGTTAATCTTCCCCATTGCCAAAGGGCGGATGCCGAATTCGTCCCTGACTACGGCGAGTTCATTTTTGGTCATAACAGAAAGACAAAAAGCGCCGGTGAACAGGGGATAGGCTTTGACAATGGCGTCTTTTAGAGAGTCGCCGTGTTCCAAATAATAGGCAATGGCTTTGGTCATTAATTCGGAGTCATTTGCGTCTTCGGTAGAAATATCTTTGCCCTGCAAAAATTCTTTTAAAGCCGTGGTGGAAGGCAAATTGCCGTTGTGCGCTAAAGCTAAAATATCATTTTTCGCTAATACCGGCTGGGCGTGTTTAAGGTGCGAGCCTTCGCTGGTGGAGTAGCGGTTGTGGCCAATGGCAATATGCCCCTTTAAGTTTGAAATGGTTTCTTCATTATAGACATGGGTGACCAGGCCCATATTTTTGTAGCAGGACAAATGAAAGCCGTCGGCCGCGGCAATGCCACTGCTTTCCTGGCCACGGTGCTGCAGCGCAAACAGCGCGTAAAAAGTTAAGCGGGAGACGTCCAGGTCTTTACCGTAAATTCCAAATATGCCGCATTTTTCGTTTAGATGTTCCATTTTATTTGAAATAATTTATTGCGTTTTTAAAAATTTTAAAGGCTTCTGTATATTCGGGAATTTTTTCCCCATCTCTCGTCATTTTTTCTTTTTGCAAAGTCCAATCCGGCTGCTGGGTGAAAAATACAGCACGTTCCGGGTGGGGCATTAGTCCCAGCACTCGTCCATTGTAACTTGTTACTCCAGCGATATCTTGTAGCGAACCATTAGGGTTAAAGGGCAAATTTTGCGAGGAGCTAATTTCACCTTTGGTATATTTTAGGGCAATCTGATTTTTTTTCTTTAAAGTATTTAAAGTTTTTTTGTCTGCGAAAAATTTGCCTTCGCCGTGGGCAATGGGCAGCATCAACTTGTTGATTCCTTTTAGCCATGAGCTTTGTCCGGTAATTCTAACGTCCACCCACCTCGCTGTGTAGCGGGCGTTGTCGTTAAACACCAAAGCGCCGGGAAGAAGTCCGGTTTGGGTGAGGATCTGGAAGCCGTTGCAAATGCCTATTATTAAATTATCAGCTTCGGCGAATTTGCGCAATTTTTCGCCTAAATGATTGTTTAATTTGTTGGCATAAGCCTTGCCGCTGCCTGTGTCGTCGCCGTAGGCAAAGCCGCCGGGCACTGCTAGGATTTGATAATTTGAAAGTTTTTTTCGACCATCAATCAAATCATTGATATGGACAATCTCCGCTTCGCCGCCAGCCAAAGCAAAACAATAAGCGGTTTCTTCCTCGCAGTTTAAGCCGTAGCCGGCAAGGATAATTATTTTAGGTTTAGTTTTCATAATATATGATACTGATATACGGATTAATACCGATAATGCTGATAATACCGATAACTAACAGCGGAGCGCATCCGTATTATTAGTATCATCCGAATGCATCAGTATATCGGTATCTCAATAGTCTTTAAAAGTGGATTTGTAAGCTTTGGCAGCTTCGGCAAGCGGGATTTGGATTATTGATTTTTTTGACTCGGTAATGCTAATCAAGCCGTCATCAGTCACAGAACCAATGCGCGCTAATTTGTTGCCGCGCATGAGTTTTTCAAAGACTTTGGCTTTGTTTGGCGCGACGCTCACAACAATTCGGCCTTGGGTTTCGGAAAATAATAAGGTCTCAAGGTTTTTGGTGTTTGCCGGCGCTCTATTAATATCAATATTAACTCCTAAGTTGCCGGCAATAGCTGTTTTGCATAAAGCCGTTATTAGCCCGCCTTTGTTTACGCTAATGGCTGAGGCAACCAGTTCATTGCGGATAGTTTTTTCAAGCGACTGGTACAGCTTGAGATTTGTTTTGGCATCAACCTTAGGAACATTGCCATCATCTTCGCCAGCCATTCTAAAGTATTCGCTCCCGGCCATTTCGTTTTTAGTTTCTCCCAGAATGTAAATTAAATCGCCGGGAATTTTTAAGTCCAAAGTGATAGCCTTATTTATATCATCCATTACCGAAATCGCGGAAATTAGGAGGGTGGGAGGAATGGAAATTTTTATGGGTTTTCCCTGCGCGTCAAAACCTGTAAAGTCATTAAACATACTGTCTTTGCCGGAAATAAACGGCGCGCTATAGGCGACTGCCAAATCAAAACAGGCTTTAGCCGCCAGCTTTAATTTATACAAACTTTCCGGATTATTCCCGCTATGCCAGCAAAAATTATCTAAAAGCGCTAAATGATTTAAATTGGCGCCGGCGCAAACGGCGGCCCTAACTGCAGAATCAATTGAGCTGGCGGCCATACGGTAAGTGTCAAAGTCAGAATAACTTGGGGTTAAGCCGTAAGAAAGGACAACGCCTTTTTGGGAATTAAGCACGGGCCGAGTGACTGCGGCCTCGCTCACAACCCTGCCCGCGCCTTGCAAGGGTTTAGTTACAGACGAGCCTTGGACTTCGTGGTCATACTGCATTGCCACGAATTCGGTTCCGGCGATGTTGGGCCGCTGCAGGAGATTAAGGATTAAGGATTTAAGATTAAGGACTTTATCTGAGCGTTCCTTTGGAACAGCAAGTGTTTTACTCTTTAATCCTGAATCTGAAATCTGAAATCTAATTGGTCTTCCTCCATGCAAAAATTCCAAATCCATATCCATTACGGTTTGGTTTTTATATTTTAAAACGCATTTTTGGGAATTAGTAAATTTGCCAATGACTGTTGCTTCCACGCCGCGGCGTTTCATCAGAGTTTGGAGTTTTAACCATTTGTTTTTAGGCACAGCTAAAATCATTCGCTCCTGGGATTCCGATATCCAAATTTGCCAGGGCAAAAGCCCCGGGTATTTAACAGGCACTTTATGCAAAAAAATTTCGCAGCCCCTCGACTTCGCTCGGGACGACCCTTTGGGGTCGCCAGTTTGATTTGCCATTTCGCCTATGGCCGAAGAAAGCCCGCCGGCCCCGCAGTCGGTAATGCTGCTGTATAGTTCCTGTTCGCGCGCTTCCTTAACCAGCGCGTCAGAAAGTTTTTTTTGAGTGATGGGGTCGCCGATCTGCACGGCTGTGGCCGGGCTGTCTTTGCTCAAAGTTTCCGAGGCAAAAGTGGCGCCGTGAATGCCGTCCAGGCCTGTGCGGCCGCCTAAGACTACAATTAAGTCGCCCGGTTTTGCGTATTTTACGTGGGATTGATGATTCTTGATTTTTCGCGGAATCAGCCCTACAGTGCCGGCAAACACCAAAGGCTTGCCGCGATAGCGAGAATCAAAATATAAAAAGCCGCCGTTGGTGGGAATACCGCTTTGGTTGCCGCCGGAATTAATTCCGGCAATGACGCCGTCCATAATTCTGCGGGCGGAGAGCATTGGTTGGAGTTTTTGTTCATCTCGATATAGAGATGTCTTGTCTTTCGGGTCAGCCAAACAAAACCCGTAAATGTTAATTATGGGTTTGGCACCAAGGCCAAAGCCTAAAGTGTCGCGGTTCACCCCCACAATTCCGGTAATGGCGCCGCCGAACGGATCTAAAGCAGAAGGGGTGTTATGGGTTTCCACTTTATGGGTGATTAAATAATTTTCATCAAAGACAATGCCGCCCGCATTGTCGGAGAATACGGAAACACAGAAGTCACGCTTGTCTAATTTTTTTCGGATGATGTTTGTCGCGCGCTTAATATAGTGGCGGTAAATGCCGTCCCAAATTTCATCCAACGGGTCGCTGAAGATAGTATGCTTGCAATGTTCGCTCCACGTCTGTGCCAAACATTCCAGCTCTACGTCCGTGGGCTTGCGTCCAAGTTTATAAAAGTAATTGCGAATGGCTTTTAATTCATCTAATCCTAAAGCTAAGGGACCTCTTCTCTCTTTTGTTTTTTCATCAACTATTCCCAAACGCCCAAGTTCGGCCAATTCGTTATCCGGAATATTTAAGTTGATTTTTTGAATCGCGATTTTTTGTTTTAAGGAAACCTTTGGCAAGTTCGGGGAAAATCCTTTTTTGAAATCCCGAGATGTTTTAATAAGCGCCCGCTGGATGAGGGGATTGTAAAGTGAGAAGGCGATTTTTTGGATATCAGCTGATTCATCCGCTGGAACTTTAACTACCGACCCGCCTTCGCTAAAAGCTACGGCGGGTAGCCCTCTATATTTTGTTTTATCAAGGAGGACTAAATAAACCAAGGAAGAGTAAACTCCTTGGTTAGCCGTGAATTTAACGCGCGCGCCGTCTTGCAAAGTTTCCTTGGCGCTTGAGCCAATATTGTCCGTGACGCCCGGGAGATAAGAAATTTCAATCGCCCAGTCCCATCGGATACCGTAGTACGCCGACCTGTCTGCGGTTCGACTGAGCTCACCGTCGAAGTCCGACAAGGCAGGTTTATCGGCCATCCTAATTTGATATTCTTCCACCAGCGGATTCGCCAAAAGTTTTGCCGCCGTCTGCATCTGGGCCGCGTTTAATTTGGCGTCTATGCTGTAGCAGTCTAAAATTGTTACCGCTTTAACTTTAGCCGAAAGCCCCAAAGAATTAAAAAAACCCAGCTTCAATTTTGCTCTTGAATCCGGGACTTTGTATTTGACTTCAATGCGCAAAGCCATTTTAATAAGTTGAAATTGGTGAAAAAATCTAAAATACGCCTTAAAATAAGGCGGAAATTGAATTCATTTTCATTAGACTTGTTCCGAAATAATTTTTTGATTCAAAATATGATATTTCAGACAAAACCGTAGTTTACAAATTTCGATGTTTAGCCGAAAGCTAAGCGGAGAAATTTTTAACAAGGTTTTGCCGAAAGAGCTTATTTTGGGCAAAAAAGTATTGAGCAACAAGTCTAGTATAGCGGAAGTTTTAGAAAAGGTAAAATAAGATGTTTATCATCTTGCCTGTATAGTAGTATAATAGTAGTATGAAGCAGCAAATTACTAAACTCGCGGTGTTTGATATTGACGGCACGATTTTCCGTTCCAGTTTGGTGATTGAGCTTATAGCCGGCTTGGTGGGGGCCGGAATTTTTAAAAAAAGCGTCAAACGGGAAATGGAAAAAGAATATTTGGCCTGGCTGGAGCGCAGGGGCAGTTACGAAGCGTATATAAATAAAGCCGTGCAAATTTATGTCAGGCACATTGCGGGAAAAAATTTTTCTAAAGTTAACAAAGTTGCGCGTTCAGTAATTGGTTTCCATAAAGACCGCGTCTACCGTTTTACCCGCGACTTAATCAAACAGTTAAAAAAGCAAAGCTATCTTTTGGCGGCAATTTCCGGCTCGCCTTCCTATATAGTCAGGCAGTACGCCAAAGCCATTGGCTTTGAGGTATTTTTTGGCACGGAGCTGGAAGTTAAGAATGGGAGGTTCACCGGCAAAGCAAAGAGCCTGGACTCGGCGTTCCATAAGGCCAAGCTGGTAAAGAATTTAACGCGGAAATATCCAAACATCAACCTAAAAAATTCTATTGCCGTCGGCGACACCGAGAGCGACATCCAAATGCTCAAACTGGTTGGCCGCCCCATTGCTTTCAACCCCAACTTGCAGCTGGCAAAGCAGGCGAAAAAAATGGGCTGGGAAATAGTTGTGGAAAGGAAAGACGTGATCTATAATTTGGATAAGTTCAGCTTTAGGCAGACAGACTAGAGCCTGTCTTAAAAATTCTCCGCCTGCAATTGCATAATTTCGGCAGCTTGTCCCAAAAATTTATCCGCTTAACTATGGTTAAACATCAAAATTTATTTGTGCCAATCTGCTCGAAATTCTGCAATTTCGCTTCGAAATTATTTTTAAGATAGGCTCTAAAATTTGTATGCATTATTTTGCTTACGGTTCAAATATGGAATTGGGGCATATGCGCAGGCTGTGCGGCTGGCATTGCCATTTGCTGGGCAGGGCTAGGTTGATGGGTTTCGAGATTGGTATAGACAAGCGCGGCTATGGAAATATCCGTCCCAAACAAGGAAGCAAGGTTTTGGGAGTACTTTATGATATTGACCAAGAGGGTATGAATATTTTGGATGAATTTGAAGGCTACCCGAGTGTTTTTGACAGGAAAGAAGTTTCAGTGGAGGATGATGATTTAAAAATTTTTAAGGCTTGGGTTTATTTTGAACCAAAAGAGCAGTTTGGCGGCATTAATGCTAATCAGCACTATTGGCAAAGGGTAGTTATGGCCGCGGAGGAGCATAAATTAATGCCGGAGTGGGTCGCCAAGCTGCGCCGCTTGGCCTTATTATAGTAGGACTTACGCGTTTGAGGCAAAATTGATCAAAAAATATCACAAGACCTCAAACCCGTAAAGCGCTTGGCCAATTTCATCGTTATTTTTCTGCGGTTTTTGTCGTCGTATGCTGCATACGCCTCCAAAAATCCCTGTCTGCCGACAGGCAGGCTCGAAAAATGCCTCGAACTTGGCCAAGCGCGTAAGTCCTATATAGGTTATGGAGCAGTATGATAAGAAAAATTTTTAAAACAGGGCATTCTTTGGCGGTAACTATTCCAAAAAAAGTTTTGGAAGAATTGGCTTTGAATTTGGGCGACAAGGTAAGCCTGGAGCTTTTGGCAGGGGAAGAGCGATTGATGCTGAAAAAAGCCAAAAAGAACGACCAGCTGGACTTGGGTTTAAAAATGCGGCATCGTTTGGGGGAGACTGTCCCGCGCAAGGAGTAATTTATGAGAAAAACTTTTTGGCTTATTTTTTTGTTTGTTATTCTAGGCGCGGCCGCGGTTTGGCTTTTTATTTTAGCAAATAAAAAAAATGAGTATATAATTTCGTCAAGCCTTCCAAATACAATTAATAAGTCGATTATGAAAATAACCAGTCCAAAATTCGAAAATAACCAAAATATTCCGCCGCTTTATACCTGCGACGGCCAGGGCGTGAACCCGCCTTTAGAATTTAGCAACGTGCTAAAAGAGGCAAAGAGTTTGGCGCTGATATTGCACGATCCCGACGCGCCTCTGGCAGGGGGCTGGACGCATTGGATTTTGTGGGATATAAACCCAGGCGTTGCAAGCATTGCCGAAAACAGCGTGCCGGCAAAAGCCACCCAGGGCAAAACCAGTTCCGGGCAAAATAATTACGGCGGCCCGTGCCCGCCCACTTCAAAGCAAGGCGACCTTTCCGGCATACATCACTATCAATTTAAATTATTCGCCTTAGACATTGCTTTGAAAGATTTGCCCTCCTATTCCGAAAAAGGCGACTTGGAAGCGGCCATGAACGGCCATATTTTAGAGCAGGCTGTATTGGTCGGCCTTTATAGCAGAGTCAAATGATAGATGCACCTTTTTTGAATTTGGTTCGTATGATAAATATAGAGCTTTTAATGTAGTTAGCCGATTTATCGGCTGTTGGTTGTTCTCCCGAAATAGGGCCTATCATAACAGCCCATAAAATCGGGCTAACTACATAGGAACATCAAATAATTTTGTATATTTAGATCTATGGATAAACTCAAAACAAATATCATCATTTTCGTTTTAATCCTCGCGGCCTTAGGCTACGGGGGAGTTTTAAATTGGCAGAAATATCAGTCCCGGCGGGACAAAAGTTTTAACGATAAAATTACTCTTTTGCAAAAACAAATTTCCGGACTTCAAGCGCAGCTAAGCAGCATTACCAGCAATCCTTCCAAAGCCGCGCCTCCCCCAGAGGAAATTTTGAGCCGCGAAGTTATTAGGGAAAAATCGCAAGACACAATGCTCACAGACGCGGTGGCCAAGACCGCTCCGGCCGTGGTTTCCATTGTCATTTCCAAAGACGTGGACCAGCTGGAAATAGTTTATGTCAATCCTTTTGGCGACGATCCGTTTTTTAAAGATTTTGGCTACCAAGTGCCAACCTACCGAAAAAAAGGAATTATTAAACAAAAGGTGGGAGCGGGCACGGGCTTTTTGGTTACGCAGGACGGCTACATTTTAACCAACCGCCACGTGGTGGAGGACGCCGCGGCAGAATACACGGTCTTGCTTTCAAACGGCAAACAATTGTCTGCGAAAGTTATTTATAAAGATCCAAAATTGGACGCGGCAATTGTCAAAGTGGAAGGCAGCGCTTTTGCCACGGTGGATTTGGGGGACTCAGGGAGTTTGAAACTCGGCCAAGCCGTAATTGCCATTGGCAACGCTCTGGGCGAATATAATAATTCGGTGTCCACCGGAATTATTTCCGGCCTCAACCGGACCATTACCGCCTCTACCGGCGGGGGAGGGAGCGAAACTTTAAACGGAGTCATTCAGACCGACGCGGCAATTAACCCCGGCAACAGCGGCGGGCCGCTTCTAACTTTGGAGGGCAAAGTCATTGGCATTAATGTGGCCACGGTCCAGAATTCCAGTAATATTTCTTTTTCTGTCCCGATAAATATGGTCAAGGAAATAATTGGCACTGTTACAAAAAAATAATCCTGTAGTTGATAAATTGTCGCCCTGCTTTGATTAGTTTGGGGCGGTTTTTTAGGGTTTGACAGAATGGTGAGAAAATGCTATAAATAAGAGTTAATTTTTGAGTTTGGTAGTTTGGTTATAACAAGCTTATTGTTGCAGTTAACCTACTCGGCTCAATCCATTTATTGAGGCTTGTCCGCAACGTGACGGCATCACGGATGACAACTGAAAAACATCGGTAGGCTTTAGGCTTTTAAAAAAGCAGGAAGCAGGCCGAGGAGGAAATATGCCACTTAAGAAAAGTGATTTTCTGGGCGCTTGGGGAAAGGCGTTCCAGATTTTTAAAGTTATTGTTGATGCAATCCTTGCCGCTGGCGGTGATGACGATGACGTGGCTCGGTTGGAAACACTGGCGCCACAAATCGCTGCGCTTTCAATCGCCGCTCGGCCACCGAAGCCGGAAGCGGAAACCGTGGTGGAAGAACAGCCTGATCCCAAGCCCAAGGAAGAAATTGAGGAGCTGGGGTGGGTTGTCCTCGATCCGGCCGTTTCGTTTGCGGAACGGGTGAAGCGCGGTAAGTACAAAGGCGGTGTCCACCCGAACATTACGGCGGACAAGTCCAAGCTGAAGCGCAAAGTTCGTCGCCACATCGTTCTGTATGATCCGCGCGGCTACGCCTCCACCGAGGAGATGAAGCGGCGGATCAGGGCCAACGGTGACCGGCCTTGCGACCTAGACGACGGGCTTGGAATCGGGGAAAAGTTTCCTCAACGCCAGGTCGCCAACCCCTTACCCCTGCTGGACGAGTCGGCGGTCTGTCTCGTCAATTACGGCCGCGGGTGCGCCCCGGTGCTGGGCTACTGGGTCAGCAGGCGCGAGCTCAATCTGCGTCTACTGGCCGGTGGCTGGCGCAGCGACGATCGTTTCCCGGCTGTCCGCGAGGAAGAGTTCTTGGACACTTAGGTCCTTGGCTCTTGCGGCGGTTCTTGCAGTCTTGGACTCTTGCAGTTTTTTTGCAGGAGTCCTTTTTTTGCTTGCAATTGTAGAAATTTGATATAATGAATCCAGATAAATTTGAAAAATCCGCGGGTACGCCTGCCAAAGGCAGATAAACTTTCGGATTGTTTATCTCGCACTGCCAAGTTTCAGAATGCCGCCAGTTATGCCCGCCTGCCAAAGCCGCTGCTTTTGCGGTTTATAGGACGGGCCTCCTGTTGCCATTGATATACTAAAATTTAAAAAATCGATGAGCGGCGGGCAGGGCTTGCGGCAGAGTATTCCTTGGCATGAAGGTTTCCAACGAAACTCGGTGCGATGCATTGGCCGGGTTAAATCCCCGCAAATAAAATACAGCCTTAAGAGTATTCAAAAGGCAGTGAAGTAGATGATGCATCGCACATTTTACGGCGGTCTGTCTCGACAATAACGGCAACGAGTGCGCCCCGGTGCTGGGCAACTGGAACAGCAAGCGCAAGCTCAATCTGAATCAACTGGCCGGTGACTGGAACAGCAACTATCGTTTCCCGGCTGTCCGCAAGTAAGTTGGAAACAGCCCTCTCTTTTTATAGAGAGGGCTTATTGTGCCAATGGTTTTTGCCAGCCTCGCCCAGTCTTGCAATTAACTCAGCAAAATTTTTATTAAAACTTTGGCTTCGGGAGTAGATTTTTTAGGCTGGGTGCGTTTTTCACATCATCGGGTGCTCAGAAAAACAACAGGCAGAAGGATGTTTAGGCGGCTTAGGCATTGCCCCGCCAATCCGGCTTTGCAGTCCTATTTAGGCATGCTAAGACACGGCGATGCTGATAAAATAAGACAGGAGGTTTTGAATAATTTTTACATTTTTGCCACGGGCAACTGGCTCAATTCCACCATTTGAGCCAGTCAAGAGTTTTGGTTTTTTATTTGGTTGAATAAATGTTATAATAAATATGAGTATACAAGCATCAAAGACATCAAAATCAAATGGAAAAATACTCGAAAAATATACCAAAAAATAGCTGTCATCAGGCAGGCTTCACAATTGTAGAACTCATAGCCGGCCTGGCTATTTTTGGCATTTTGTTGGCCGGCGTTTTGGCCGCTTATTCCGCTTTGGCGAAAACTGTTAAGCTGGCGCGCGAAAAAACCGTGCTTTCGGCTTTGGCCTCGCAAAATTTGGAGATTGTCAGGAATTTGCCTTACAGCCAGGTAGGCACCTTACGTGGCGTGCCTGCCGGTTCCCTGCCGGACTTTGCCGCGCCTGTTGCCAGCAATATCGGCGGCACGACCTACAACATTTACTACGAGGTGACCTGGGTTGACGACCCGGCGGACGGAACCGCCCTCACCGGCGATGCCACGCCAACGGACTACAAGCAGGTGAAAATGGATGTGAAAAATATGACTACCCAGCAAGTAACTTCTTTTGTGTCCACGGTCGCGCCAAAGGGCCTTGAAACCCCAAGCAATACCGGAGTTTTGCGGATAAAGGTTTTGAATGCCGCGGGCCAGCTTTTGCCGGATGTGGATTTAAGCATTAACGGAGTGAGCAATGGAATACAGCTTGCCGTCCAAACCGATTCAAACGGGGAATGGACGCAGGTTGGCTTGCCGCCCGGGGTCAACGCTTATCACGTTATAGCTACCAAGGCCGGCTACAACACCGACCAGACTTACCCTTTAACGGCGCAAAATCCCAACCCCACCAATCCCGACCCAACTATTGCGGCCGGACAGGTAACCCTGGCTGTGATGCAGATTGATTTGCTCGGCAATTTAACCATCAAAACATTAAATAATTTATGCCAGCCGCTTAGCGGCATAGGCGTGCATGTCCAGGGCGCTAAAATAATCGGCACCAACCCCACGGTTTATAGGTTTGACAATACTTACACTTCGGGTCCTTCGGCGTATCCGACCGGGCAGATTGTTTTAAATAATATAGAGTGGGACACCTATACGCCGACTTTGACTGCGGCCACTTTGCAAAATTATAATATTAGAGGAACTTCGCCGATTCAAAAAATAGACGTGCTGCCGGGCAGCAGCCAGACTTTTAGCATAATTTTAACCCCGCCAAGCGACAACAGCCTCTTGGTCATAGTTAAAGACGCGTCCACCAAAGCGCCGCTTGAAGGAGCTGCGGTGGAGCTGCAAAAAGGCGGCAGCCAGCCGCAGGATTATTTTGGGTCTACCGGCGGCAGCGTTTGGGTGCAGAATGACTGGAGCGGGGGAGCCGGGCAGGCCAATTTTAGCAGCACTACTCCCGCCACCTATTGGTCGGGCGACCCGAATATTTACGTTAATAACGGTTCCAATAATGTTGAGCTGTTAAAAGTCGGCGGCCATTACGTTACCAACGCGACTTCCACTCTGGAGTCGTCAACTTTTGACACGGGCACCTCTGCTAGCAACTACACGACTTTGGAATGGTCGCCTATTAGCCAGGACGCGGGAACGACCTTAGTTTTCCAGCTGGCCGCTAACGACGATTCTTCCACCTGGAACTATGCGGGCCCGGACGGCACAGCCAATACTTATTACACTGTTTCCGGAACGAACATTGGCAGCGCTTTGGACAACAAGCGCTATATCCGCTATAAAGCTTTCTTGCGCACCACCGACCAAAATAAAACGCCGGTTTTAAGCAGCATCAAAATTAATTATGTTTCAGGATGCTTTACCCCGGGGCAATATTTGTTTGACAATATTACTCCCTCCAGCGGCACTGCTTATACTTTAATTATAACTTTGCCCGGCTACCAGACGCAAAATATTACGGTCCAGGTCGGGGGCAACGGGACTACGGAAGTTTTAATGAGCCAATAACGTGAAAATCACAAATCACAAATCACAAATCACAAATTTGAAAACCGGGTTCACCCTCATAGAGGTGGTGGTTATGATTTTTATTTTTTCCACGGTTTTAATTGCCGTAATTACAGTCGGGGCCAATTTGTATACAGCCTCAAACAAACAGGGCGCTTTGCTTTCCGGCGAGGACCAGGCAAGAAAGCTGGTTTTCCAAATGGTTAACGAATTGCGCAATTCCAAAGCCGGCAGCGACGGTTCGTATCAGCTGGAATTGGCCTCAGATCAGCAGCTCATCTTCCACGTCAACACAGACGGAGGCAGCGACGTGGAAAGAGTGAATTATTATTTGCAGAACGCCAAGCTTTATAAAGGCACCACAAAATATTCCGGCGGCACTTATAACACCTCTACGCAGACCAGCCTGGTTGTGCAAAGCGATTTAATCAGCACTTCCACCCCGATTTTTTATTATTACGACGGCAATTACACCGGCTCCAGCACCCAAAGTTCGCTAGCCCAGCCGGTGAACGTAACGCAGGTCAAATTCGTTAAAGTTAATCTGCAAATTGCCAACAAGGCGGGCGTAAAAAACCAAAATTTTTACACGGTCAGCGGCGGCGGCGCTATAAGGAGTTTAAAAACTAATTTGGGACAATAGTGAAAATTAAAAATTTAAAATTGAAAATTGAAAATTTTGAACACGGTAGCGTCCTCATCTACGCCGTTGTTGTGATTTTTATTTTTTCTTTGGTCCTGCTCGGAGTTTTGCAGTTTGCTACCAGCGAACTTCGCGTGGTGCGGGGTACGGCCAATCGCGAACAGGCTTTTCAAATTGCCGAGGCCGGAGCGAATTATTACCAATGGCGCTTAGCCCACTTCCCAAGCGACTTTTGGGACGGCAACGCCAGCACCACTCCGGGACCTTTTATCCATGATTATTTGGACAAAGACACGGAAGACGTAATCGGCCAGTTTAAACTTACCATTACAGTTCCGGCTACGGGTACAACCGTTACCATCATTAAATCGGAAGGGCACACTCTGGCCGCACCAAAGCAATTAAGGACGATTACCGTCCGTTATGGAGTTCCGAGCTTGGCTAAATACGGATTTTTGACTAATGAAAATGTGTGGATAGGGCCCGACGAGCATGTGAGTGGGGCTATGCACTCAAATGGCGGGATTAGGTTTGACGGCACGGGCAACGCGCCCATTACTTCGGCGAAAACCACTTATAGCTGTCCCGCCTGGTCGGGTTCGCCGTGCCCCGCGACTAAGCCCGGCATTTGGGGGAGCGCGCCGGAGGCGACTAAGAATTTTTGGCAGATGTCCCAACCCAGCATACTTTTTTCCAGCTTATCCAATGATTTAAATGCCATGAGGAGCAAAGCCAAAGCCGACCCCGCCCCGGCTTATTTGGGCCCTTCCAATAAATACGGCTATTCATTTGTGTTTAATGCTAACGGCACGGCGGACATTTATTTAGTAAAAAGTTTAAGGTCAACTCCTTCCAACGGCTGGGACGTTTACGGCAACGCCATATCCCAGTCTATTGACTACGACCCCGCCCAGCTCCAGCAGCTTTATAGCCACACTCCGATTCCGCCAAGCGGCATATTTTTCGCGGAAGACAACGTCTGGGTGGAAGGCACGGTAAAGGGCAAAGTCCAGGTGGTAGCGGCCGTGCCTTCCAAGACCAGCGGGTTCCCCAACCTTTATATTGCCAATAATTTGCTCTATACCACGAACGACGGCAGCGATATTTTGGGTCTGCTTTCCCAGGGCAGCATAGTTCCGGTTTATTACGCTCCGACGAATTTAACCGTTAACGCGGCCATGGTGGCGCAAAATGGCAGCATTCAGATTTATCAATATCCCAATAACACCAATGTAAAAAATAGCATCACAATAAACGGCAGTCTGGCCAGTTTTGGCCTGTGGACCTGGACGTATGTTGACGGCAGCAACACGGCCGTTTCGGGCTATGCAAATACTTATACCAATTACGACAGTAACTTGCTCTACGGCGCGCCCCCGAGTTTTCCGCTTAGCACCGACGGCTATCAGCAAATCAGCTGGACGAGCGATTGAGAGATTTATAGTATTTGATGTCGTAATATCAGTCCTATTAAATCCCATTTTTCCCTTTTAAGCCTTTATTCCCATTAAATTATGAAACAATCTATAAAAAATAAATTGATTTTGGCTGTTGCGATATTTGTCCTTTTTTCCGCGCCTGCTGTTTCGCTCGCCGCAAAAAAATACATTCCTACTCCCGAGCAACTGCAGCCTAAGCCTGAAAATTCCAGCCCAAACTACCAGGGCAATATTAATTTTTCTTCCGGCGAGAATCCTGCGCTTTTGCCTCTAGGCGGGGAAGCCGGCGGGGGAGGCGGAAATGTCAGCGCGCCTTCGGGTCTTAATGGCAGCAGAGAGAAAGAATCCTCCTCCGCGGCCAAAACCAGGAGAACTCTCGGCTTTCTGGTATTGATTGCGCTTTGTGCCGGGGCTCTGTTAGGATATGTTTATGTCAGAAAAGGAAAGAAAGGCAAAGACTAGGCTTTGTGTTTATTGCGGCAACAACCAAGTGCCGCATTTTTTTAATTGGTATTTTGAATCTTTAAACCTTTTTTTAACGCCCCTAAGATCGTGGTTGATTGCTAATTCTTTTTCTTCCCTCTTCAGGCGCTTATTTGTAAAAGCGAATTTTGGCTTGTTGATGGTTCAGCTTTTTAAGACTGTCCGCATAATTTCTTTTCAAACAGATGTTGCAAAATGCAAAGTCAGAAGGGCGCAGGTTTTGTGGGAAGAAGCGGAGGCACGCGGCCTTCGAATGGTGGAGTTGTTGTTATTCGGTAAGGCGTTTGATGTTTATATGGCTTGGAAGGATGATGGCAAATTCCCAATTTCCAAATCACGCATGGTTTTTGCCGGTTTACCCAGGCCGGCTGGCTATGATGCCGCGGCTTTGGACGTTTTAGACGACAAATTAATTTTAAAGCAAAATTTTATCAAGCGCGGTTTGCCGGTGCCGGCCGGCGGCAGCGCCTGGAATTTTAGGCAGGCGCTGAAAATTTTTAGGCGTGTTAAGAAGCCGGTGATTGTTAAACCAAGGGCCGGCAGCCGCGGGCGGCACAGCACGACTTTTGTGCGGACAGAACAGGACTTAAAAATCTCATTTAAAGTTGCCAAAAAGTTGTGCTTCTGGGTTATGGTGGAAGAACAGCTGGAGGGGCCGGTTTACCGCGCCACGGTAATTAATTTTCAGTTGGAGGGGGTTTTAAGAGGGGATCCTCCCTTGGTGGTTGGCGATGGTGTCCATAGTATTGGGCAATTGATAGCAATCAAAAATTCTCTGGCGCATCCGGGGGTTAAGGATATACTAATAGATGACGCAATGGTAAGATTTATTGAGAGATCCCTGCGAGATTCCCGTGCCAACCGTCATCCAGACCGACCGAGTGCAGCCGAGGGAGTGGAGGGATCCCTTAATTCGGGGGACATAAGCAATTTCTTGCCCGAAAAATTAGATTATGTGCCTGCCGAAGGCGAGTCTCTAATCCTTTCGGAAAAAATCGGCGTCAATTACGGCGGCAGCTCCTCGGAAGACTTTACAATTTGCCACCCTGACAACAAAGAATTATTTGTGCGGGCGGCAAAAGCAGTACGGGATCCATTGGTCGGTTTTGACTTTATTATTCCCGACATCAGCCAAAGTTTTAAGAACCAGCGCTCCGGCTTCATAGAAGCCAACAGTCTCCCGTTCATTAACCTGCACCACGACCCGCTACTCGGCGCCCCCCGCAACGTGGCCGCCAAGGTTTGGGATATGGTCGGGTTTTAATTCTAAGGCGGTAGCGTTGTCGGCAGCCCAGCCCAAGTCAAAAAATTTGACATTCACTCCCATACTGTGTAGTATGGGAGTGAATGTAGAATAAAATTTAAGAAAATTTATTAGCGACGTAGGCGAGTCTATCTTTGCTGGCAAAGATAAGCGAGCCTAAGGAGTCTTAATACAGGTTCAATACCTCGGAGCAAGCTCCGAGGAACCTTTATTTTAATTTTTATGGCGAAATTTTCTGTAATTAACAAGTTAACAAAAAAAGAAGCAGATGAATTATTTATTCGTATCGTTTCCGCTATAGCGGCTCTGCGCAATCCAATGGAAGCCGCTAATTTTTTAAAAGATTTGCTTTCAGAGCAAGAAGCAATTATGTTAGCCAGGAGGCTGCAAATCGCCGACTTGCTCACCCAAGGTCTGACTTACGAGCAAATTCATCGGCTGATGAAAGTTGGGGACAGTACGATTGCCCGGGTTCAGACTTGGTTAAAATTATACGGCGAAGGTTATCGGATGGTTTTAAAACGAACTGCCAAGTCTCAAAAAATCAGCCGGGAAGATTCAGGTTCGTCCTGGAGGTTGCTAAAACAAAAATACCCAATGTACTATTGGCCCGAGTTATTGCTTAAAGAGATAGTTAAGTCAGCCAATACGAGGGAAAAAAGGCGTTTATTGAAGGTGGTAGAAGATTTAAGAGGTAAAACTAAAATAGCAAGGGAATTAGCGAGAATTCTGAAATAAGACAAATACTCCCATACTCTGGAGTATGGGAGTATTTGCATAAAAAATTAAAATGTATTTAAATGATAATCAAAAATTTTGAAAAACTTGCGACTTCACCCTTGCGGAGGCAGGCGCTTAAAATAGCGGAAGCCGGGTTTGCGGCTGTTGCCACTGGGCCTTGCGTGCGCAAGAATTTTCTGTTTGACCGCAAGAAACAGCAGCTCAAGATTTTGGGACAAATTTTTGAAATTGGGCAGTATAAAAAAATTGTATGCGTGGGTTTTGGCAAAGCGGCTTTGGAGGCGGTGGGTGAGATTCGGCAAATATTAAAAGATAAAATTTCCGGAGGTTTAGTGATTGACTTAAAAGCAGGGGACTTGGGGAATATTGTCTCAAGGGTTGGCACGCATCCGCATCCAAGCGAGGCCAATGTTCTGGCCACTAAAGAAATGGTGGCAATGCTGGAGCAATGCGGCGAGGAGGATTTGGTAATTTGCGTATCTTCCGGCGGGGGCAGCGCGCTTTTATGCTACCCCGAGGAGCTTAGCTTAGAACAGGAAACCGCCTTAATTAAAGCGCTGACAAAAAAAGGGGCCAGTATTTCGGAACTAAATACGGTGAGGAAGCACATTAGCAAGGTCAAGGGAGGAGGCTTGGCTAAAATAATTTATCCGGCTTCGTGCATTAGCTTAATTTTTAGCGACGTGCCGGGGGACGATATTTCCATGGTGGCCAGCGGCCCTACGGTAAAAGATGAAAGCCAAGCGCAGGACGCCGCTTTAGTTTTAAAGAAGTATGACGCTCTTTCTATGTGCGAATTGCCAAGCTGCAAGCTTTCAGAAACGCCCAAGGAAGGCAAGTATTTTTCCAAAGTCAGGAATATTTTGTTTGTTTCCGGCGGAAATGCGCTTAAGGCTATGCGGGAAGCGGCAGAAAATTTAGGCTTTGAGGTAAAAATTTTTTCAAAGAGTTTCCAAGGCGAAGCCAAACTGCTTGGACCGGAAATAGTAAAAGCAAACCGCAGCGGGCAATGCCTTTTAGGAGCCGGTGAAAGCACGGTTAAAATAACAGGAGCGGGCAAGGGCGGGCGAAACCAGGAAATGGCTTTGGCTGCTTTGGACGTTTTGGGCGAAAATCAGGTCTTGGCCTGTTTAGCTTCCGACGGGCACGACAACACCGAAGCCGCGGGAGCGATTGTTGACGCATTTACTTTAAAAAAAGCAAAATCTTTAGGTTTGGACTACAAAAGTTTTTTGGAAATGAATGACAGCTTTAATTTTTTTGCCTCCGTGGATGACGCTCTAAATACCGGCCTTACCGGTTCCAATGTTTCGGATTTGGTACTCTGCTTGAAAAGATGAGATGGCCGATAAACCTGCCTCGTCGGCAGACAGGTCGGCACGCTACAAAAACATAATATCATAAATCGGCGCGTTGCAAATATATGCAGGTGTAGCGTGCCCATTTATGGGCCAAAAAAATACGTAACCGAAAAAATATCAGACTAAAAGATTTTAATTATAAAAACGATAGTTATTATTTTGTTACTATTGTTGCAAAACTAAGGCAAAATATCTTTTTTGAGAAAGAACGCTTGGTGGAAAATGAATTGCGAGATTTACAAGCCAAAAATTCGGGAGTAGGCCTTGATTATTTTGTAGTTATGCCTAATCATGTCCATATAATTTTTATTTTACAAAATTGTAACTTGCATCTTGGTGAAATAGTCAGAAGGTTTAAGGCTAAGGTCTCGCATAGCTTAGGCGTCAATGTCTGGCAAGCCAATTATTATGAGCATGTGATCCGGAATGATAAAGCGTTAGAGAAAATTAGGGAGTATGTTGTTAATAATCCGCAGGAATTATTGCTGAAATTTGACCAGTTTTATATGTAGCGTGCCCATTTATGGGCAAAAATTAAGAGCCGATAAACCTGCCTCGTCGGCAGACAGGTCGGCGCGCTACAACTAAAACATCCCGTCCCGATTAATCGGGACGGGATGTTTTAAATTAACAAAATCAGTCCATTTTAACTAAATTTACCGGTGCGCCTTTTACGAACGACTCGATATTGGAAATTGTTGTGTCTAAAATCCTTTGCATTGCTTCCTCTGTGTTGAAAGCGTTGTGCGGGGTTATTAAAACGTTGTTCATATACATTAGTTCATGGTCGGCTAAGACTGTTTTAAGCTCTTCGCGGCTGGGGTGTCCCTCGCGCAGCAAGCTCATTTCGTCTTTAATAAAACCTTCTTCTTCCAAGACGTCCAGGCCGGCTCCCGCAAGCCGGCCGCTTTTCAGCGCCAGAAGCAGCGCTTCGGTTTCCACCAGGGCGCCGCGCGCGGTGTTAATCAAAAAACTTGTGGGCTTAAATAATTTTATATTTTCGCTATTGATTAAATGGTGCGTGGCAGGCAAGTAGGGGACATGCAGAGTTAGTATGTCGCTTTGTTTTATTAATTCCGGAAGTTCAAGAAATTCAACGCCGTAGTCTTTTACAAATTGCTGATTCGGGTGAGGGTCATAAGCTTTTATTTTCATGCCAAAGCCAAAAGCGATTTTAATTACGTGCGCGCCAATGTGTCCGGTGCCGGCTACTCCCAAAGTTTTGCCTTTGAGGTCAAAGCCGGTGAGGCCTTCGTAATTAAAGTCGCCCTGTTCTTTAATTCTTTTAAGCGCGGGATAAAGTTTTCTGGACAGCGCCAAAATTAAAGCGAAGGCAAATTCGGCTACGGTGTTTTCGCCGTAGGTGGGCACGTTGCTTACTAAAATTCCTTTTTGTTTGCACGCGCTTAAGTCAATATGGTCAAAGCCGGTGCTGCGGGTCGCAATAAATTTTAGGTTTTTAAAATTTTGCAAAACCTCAGCCCCGAGCTCACTGCCCACAAACGGAACCAGGATTTCCGCATCAGTGCCACTGGGATCTTTTAAATTCAGGGGGCCTTCAAAAAAGGACAGCTCGTGGCCCGTTGATTTTTTCTTAATGTATTCAGCTTCCCAATTTTTTGTTTCGTAAAAAGATATCCTCATACTTAGTTTATATCATAAAAATGTCTTAGCGTCTATGCCGTAGCGTGCCGACCTGTCTGCCCACGAGGCAGGTTTATCGGCTGTTTTGGCCCATAAATGGGCACGCTACAAAGTGCAGCTCTAGATCCGATTGGCTAGCTTCCAACAAAACGAGGGCACTTGCAAAAAGCAAAGTGCCTTATTTAGAGTTATAAAATTATTAAAAACTTGTGGATAAGCCCCTTGGTTATAATATTATGGTTTTGCAGCTTTTTTGACGCTAAAACATTCTATTTTAGTGTTTCACGAGTTTTAAATAGTATTAAAATAATTTTTATTATAAATGAACACAGCATAAATAAAGTATTAAAATAATTAAATTTAATTTAAGTTTTTTTGAAGGAAATTTTTCTTTTAAGCTTCTCCATTTTTTTGTGGAAGTTAAAAAATCAAAATTTGAACCTTTAGGTCTTAAGACCAGTTTGCAAAGAGTTATTTGAGCATTATTTTTGTTGCACGAAGGCTTTATTCATTCTCTAATAAAATTTGCCTGCCAAAAAGGTTTTTTTGCAGCATGTTGATATTACTTATATAATTATATTAGGCGATATCGGTTACCCGAGATTCAAAAATTGCTTTATACAAGCAAGAATCCTCAAAGACACAAATATAAAATGGAAAGCGAACATAATAATTTTATAGGCCTTTCTGAGGCCAGCAAGCTAAGCGGGTACCACCAGGACTACCTGGGATTTTTGTGCAGGACCGGCAAGATGAAAGGAACCAAGTTTGGCAGGAACTGGGTGGTTACTAAAACGGACCTGGGCGAGTTCATTAAGAACTACAAAAACGGCATCAAGGAAGTCATTGACGAGGCGGGGAGGAAGATTCCGGTGCATGTGGAGGCCGGAGTGTCGGATAAATCGGATATGTCGGATGGAGCAATGGGACAAATGGGACCGATCGGGGAAACAGGGAATCAATTAACCCACCTCAAACACGAAGTCCTGGAGAGCATAGAACACAGAGTTCAGAGCTTAAGCCAGAATTTAGAGAAGCTGGAAGAGAAGAATGCTAATGTGGAAAGAGCATCTTCGGTTAATTCCGTATGGCCTGTTCTTCCCCCGCAGTTCATGGGCGCGGATCGTCCTAACCTCTCCGGTAAATTTTCCTCCAACTTTGCTTTGGATGATGAAGCAGGGACAGCCGATAAACCTGCCTCGTCGGCAGACAGGTCGGCACGCTACAGCGGCACTGGTAGCGCGCCCATTTATGGGCAAAAATTCCAGAATTTTTTCTCCCCACAAAACCTCAAAGCTTTAAAACAAAGTTTTGTGGCTTCCGGAACTCTGGCCAGGAGAACCCTGGCTTTCGCCTCGGCCCTCACTGCTTTAGGTTTTGTAGCCAGTGTGGGCTTTTCTGTTTACCAGAATAAATTGAATCAGGAAAGTTCGGGAGTTGCGCTTACGCCGGTGGTGCTTCATCAGCCATCCGGCAATCAACAGGGATCAGGGAATGATAAATTGGCAACATCAGGAACAGCCGATAAATCGGCGCGCTACATCACCAACAGAACTGTCATCAACCAGCCAACTTATCAGACCATAGTCAAAAACTCTGAAGCTAATGTTTCCCTTCTTAACAGTTTAATCGACAGCAGACTTTTAGAATACATCAAAGAAGGAAAGTTCATTGGACAGAAAGGCGACAAAGGAGAACAAGGAGTGGCAGGGCTTCCGGGCAGTTCTTCTTCTTTGGGTTTAATCAGCTATGTCCAGCCAAGCATTTACAACTCTAATGCCCAAGGAAGTCTAGGAGGAGTGACGCACCTTTCTTCCTCTGACTTTACAGGGGATAATGCTTCCATTGGCTTCCTTGTCTCTAGGAATGGCGCTACCTTCCAAGGCTCAGCTGTGTTTCAGGGTCAAGCCACCTTTAACGGCTCAACTACCATAGCCAGCCTCTCTGTCTCCAGCCTTAACCCTGGCTTTACGGTAGGCTCCGTAGTCTTCCAAGGATCCGGCGGACTTACCCAAGACAACTCTAACTTCTTTTACGATTCCACTAACAAAAAATTAGGCATTGGCACTTCTACCCCAAATAGCGCTTTGACAATAGTTGGTAATGGGTCTACTACTCCCTTAACTATTTCATCATCTACCGGTACAAGCTTGCTCACCATTGATGTTTCAGGGAACCTGTCTTTAGCAGGCAATGCAACCATTCAAGGCAACCAAATAGTATCAGGCAATGCTACAACAACAGGCAACTCTGTGATATCAGGCAACTCTGGCTTAGCCACTACCACCATCTCCGGGACATTAGGAGTTACGGGCAAGACTACTCTTGCCAATGCTTCTTCCACTAACCAGTCAATATCCAATAATCTCTATGTTACAGGGCAGACTGCTTTAGCTACCACAACCATTACCCAACTCTCTGTCTCCGGCAATGCTACAACAACAGGCAACTCTGTCATCAGCGGCAATCAAAACATCACCGGCACCTTAACCGTCAACGCTACTTCCACCCTGGCTACCAGTACCATTGCCACAGCAGTAGTTACAGGAAATTTTACCCTCTCTACCATGACTCCCGGGAGCATCCTCTTTGCCGGTACTTCTGGAATCCTAAACCAGAATAACTCTAACTTTTTTTGGGATAACAGCAACAAGTACCTGAACATTGGCACCAGCACAGTAGCCTCAACTTTAGCTATTCAAGGTTCAGGAAGTGTTAGTCCCTTTACCATAGCTTCCTCTACAGGTTCAACTTTGCTCACGGTCTTAGCTAACGGAAACCTGGGAGTGGGGACTTCTTCCCCCGCCTCCACCTTGGCTGTTAGCGGCAACTCCATAGTTACCGGTACTTCCACTACAGCTAATCTTCTTGTCACAGGTTCAGTCAGGAGCGACCTGGTGCCAGACGTTAACATCACCAGGAACCTTGGTTCCCCTTCCTTTTACTGGAACAATGCCTATGTGGGCAACCTTAACGTCAACAACATCTCGGCAGCCAGCAGTACCATAGCAGGAACAGCTTCCAATGACTTTACCATCAACAGTGACAATGTCTCAACGGATGCGGAAACAGAGAACTTAATCTTCTTTAGGGGAGCTACTGTGCCCAATGCCTTAATGACCTGGAATTCTACCACCAAGAGGTTTGAATACAACCAGCCAGAGTTTATTCAGAATGCCAACTCCAGCACTACCTTAATTACCCTGGAAGCCCGCGGTTCAGCAGGCCAGACTGCCGATGTCTTTAATGTTTCTTCATCTACCGGCACATCCCTTTTCTCCCTTAGTTCCCTAGGCAATGCCACCCTTGCTACCTTAACCCCTGGCAGTATCCTTTTTGCCGGCACAGGAGGAGTCTTAAACCAGAATAACTCTAATCTTTTCTGGAACAATACCAGCAAATATTTTAACATTGGCACCAGCACAGTTTCCTCCACCTTAGCTATTCAAGGTTCAGGCAATACTAACCCCTTTACTATTGCCAGCTCAACAGGAACCAGTTTGCTCTCTTTGGATGGGGGAGGGAATTTGATTTTAGCGGGCAATGCCACCACCACAGGCAACTCTGTCATCAGCGGCAACCAAACCATAACAGGGACTCTTAATGTCACGGGCAAGACTACTCTTACCAATGCTTCAAGCACCAACGAGTCAATATCCAACAACCTTTACGTAACAGGGCAGACTACTTTAACTAACTCCTCTTCCACCAATGAAAGCATATCCAATAATTTATATGTAACGGGCCAGACAGCCTTAACCAACGCATCTTCCACTAACCAATCAATCTCTAACAATCTCTACGTCAGCGGACAGACAGCCCTAGGCAATGCTTCCGGCACTGCCTTGTCTTTGTCTTCCAACCTTTATGTGACGGGCAATGAGGTGCTTAGCGGAACTCTGACTTCAGGGTTAATCAACGGCCAGACCATATCTTCCTCTGCTAATTTTACGGGAACAATTAACATTGCTGGACAAACAACCCTGGCTAATGCCTCTTCCACCAACCAAAGCATCTCGGGGAATCTTTATGTCACAGGACAAACAGCTTTGGTCAATGCTTCAACTACCAATGTTTCAGTGTCCAACAATCTTTATGTCTCCGGCAGTATTACCGGAAGCACAGCTACATCATCATTCGGCAGTCTTCTCCCTCTCACTGACAACACCTATGACCTTGGCTCACCTTCCTTAAGATGGAGAACTCTGCATACAGGCCCTGGTTCTGTAGTTGTCCACAATGACACAACTAACACCAACAAAGTAACCTTAGACTTCAGCGGCAGCACAGGACAGTTAATTACTGATGCATCAACCCCTCTGCAACTGACCACAGGAGCTAACACAGGCCTTAACATTACCACTACCGGCCTTACCGGCATCAATTCCAGCACTCCCTCTACCGTCTTAGCTGTCAAAGGCACAGGCACCACAGATGCTTTTGATGTTTCTTCCTCTACTAACACATCAATCTTAAGAGTAACCGCAGGAGGCAACGTCGGCATAGGCTCTACTTCTCCCAGCAAAGCTTTGGATGTTGCAGGCAGCGCCAACCTTTCATCAACCAATGCCTACTACATAGCAGGTACATCTGTCCTTAATGCTACTACTCTTGGCAGCGGAGTAGTCTCCTCCAGCCTAACCACGGTAGGAGCCCTGGCATCAGGAAGCATTGCCAGTGGCTTTGGCACTATTTCAACTGCCAATACCATTACCGGCACCACTCTTAACGGCACTACCGGGATTAACACAGGAAGCGGCGCGGGAACAAACAGAATTGATGTCAGCGGCAACCTGGTTAACATTGGCACCATCACCTCCGGGCTGATCAACGGCCAAACCATCTCATCATCCGCTAACTTTACAGGAACCATAGCAGCAGCAGGGGCCATAAACTCTACAGTTACCGGCATCCAGACAGGAGGAACAACCAGATTAGATACTTCAGGAGCCCTGTCTAACATTACTACTCTCTCCCTTTCAGGCAGTATTTCCGGCGGCACTTCTTACTCCGGGAGCGGGAACATTACTTCCACAGCAGGAACTCTAACCATCAGCGGTACTGGGAATTCTTCCATTGCGGGAAACCTGGGAGTGGGCACCACTACCCCCATTACCAGACTTTCTGTCTATGGCTCCGGCACTACCGACCCCTTTGATGTGGCTTCTTCTTCCAACAGTTCAATCTTAAGAGTTACGGCCGGAGGGAATGTGGGCATTGGCTCTACTTCCCCCATCTCGGCCTTAGCCGTTACCGGCGGCGGCTACTTTACCACCGGCCTTGGAGTGGGGGATGTTAACATCACCTCGGGAGTAGATAATGTAGCTACCGGCTTTAGAATAGGGAACGCCGCCTCTTCCGGCAAAATCCTCCGTGGCAACGGCACTAACTTCATTGCTTCCACCGCTACTTATCCCGACACCGCCGCTACCGCAGGAGCCTACTTAAGAGCAGACGGCACCAACTGGATTACCAGTACCTTAACCTTACCTAATAGCGCCACTACCGGCGACATTCTTTATGCCACAGGCAGTAATGCTATTGGCAATTTGGCTGATGTAGCCACAGGCCAGGTCTTAACCAGCGGAGGAGTAGGAGCTGTTCCTGCTTACAGCGCTTCTCCCACCATTGGCACTAGTGTGACTGTGCCCTTGGTCATAGGAGGCACAGCAGCAGGCTCTACTCTTACCTTAGAGTCCACCTCCGGAACCGGCTCTTCCGACGCCATTTTGTTTAAGACTGCTTCTCAAAGTGAGAAGATGAGGATAGATACTAATGGGAATGTAGGCATTAACACCACCACCCCAATTACCAGACTTTCTGTCTATGGTAGCGGCACTACCGACCCCTTTGACGTAGCTTCTTCTTCCAATACCTCAATCCTTAGGGTGACAGCCGGGGGGAATGTGGGGATTGGGAGTACCAGTCCAGGCCAAGCCTTAGTGGTCACAGGCGGCGGCTACTTTACCACCGGTCTTTCAGCAGGCGACACTAACATCACCAGCGGCATAGTCAATGCGGGTACAGGTTTCCGTATTGCCAATGCCGCTTCCAGTGGCAAGCTCCTAAGGGCCAATGGCACCAACTTCATCGCTTCTACCGCCACTTACCCTGATACCATTAGCACCGGGGATGTAGTCATAGGCACAGGCAGCAATACTGTCGGAGTAGTAGCTGTGCAGGCCACAGCCAACAAGGTGCTGATGTCCGGAGCCAGCGCTGTGCCGACTTGGAGCGTACCTACTTTCCCCAATGCCAGTGCCACGAGCGGCAAGTTCATTCGGAGTGATGGCACCAACTGGATTGCTTCTACCCCTACTCTTCCTACCTCTGCAGGAACTTCTGGGAAGATACTCCAGTCAGACGGCACTAACTATGTGGAATCCACCCCGACCTATCCTTCTGCTTCAGGCAGTAGCGGCAAGATATTAAGAAGTGACGGCACCAACAATGTTTACACTACCTCTACCTTTGCAGACACCTACACGGCTTCCAACCTCTTGTACTCTAATGGAGCCAACACAGTCACAGGTCTAGCCACAGCCAATTCCTCTGTTCTGGTCACAGACGGCTCTGGCGTGCCCTCCCTCTCTACCACCCTTCCTGCCCATACTGTTACCACCAGCGTTACTGTTCCTTTAGTCATTGGCGGTACAGCAGCAGGCTCAACCTTAACCTTAGAGTCTACTTCCGGCGCCGGCTCTTCCGATGCCGTAATCTTTAAAACCGCCTCACAGAGTGAAAGAATGAGGATAGATACCAACGGCAATGTAGGCATTAACACCACCACTCCAATTACCAGACTTTCTGTCTATGGATCAGGCACTACCGACCCCTTTGATGTGGCTTCTTCTTCCAACAGTTCAATCTTAAGAGTTACGGCTGGAGGGAATGTGGGGATTGGGACGACGGCGCCCGTAGGCACACTGGAAGTCATCCGGCCAACAACCGGCGGCGCGACAATTATTGGCGTAGCTTCGGGTTTCGCAACCGGCAGCGCCGTCACCGACTTGATTTTGAAGGACTATCGCACCGCCAATACTGGTAATGGCGGCCTGCTGTCTTTTGCATTACAAAACAGCTCTGCCAGCAGTGTGGCTTATGCCGGCATCACTGGCCTTTCCACCGGCATCACTGCTGGTTCAGAAAACGGCGCCCTTGTTTTTTCTACCATGAATAGCGGGACCAGCGCGGAACGGGTCAGAATTGACAACGCCGGCAACGTGGGGGTTGCCACCACCACTCCTTTAGGGCTGTTGTCCCTGTCCAATTCCACAGCCATAGCTTCCGGCTCCAGTCCAAGCATCTTAAGAATAGAGCCTTATGTCACAGGGACTTTAACCGGCAGTAATGTCCAAACAGCTTTGTATAGCGACTACAATGTCCCTTCTATCAATCTGGGCAATACCACTTCCACCATTTCCAGCCTTTACAATTCCTACCAGGGCTTGACTAACGCCACCGGCACTGTTACCAGCTGGTATGGGCAATATGTGGCCGCTCCCACTGGAGCCGGCACCATTACCAACAAATACGCCTTTATCTCTGAATCCGGAGCTGGGAATGTGGGGATTGGGACGACGGCGCCGGGAAGCAAGCTGGATGTGACCGGAGTGATCACGGCACACTCTAATGGAACTGCTCAAAGAATTGATATCGGTGCCGTCGGGGATTCCGGCTCAACGGGCGAATTAAGAATTTTTGCGAACAGCAGCCGTTATAACTTTCAAGTTGCGAATAGCGTTCAGGCAAACGATGTCTTTACCATCACCCCTTCAACCGCGGCGAATGGGACAACGTTCTCGACGGCAGCTCTGGCGATCAATAGCTCCGGCAACGTGGGGATTGGGACAACAACAAATTTGAATCAAAAACTTGTGGTTAGCGGCGCGGCCGCGGCCGCGGCCACCGCTTATACCGTGAACGGCACCACCAACGGCAATCTCATTTTGACTTCGGATAGCAGCAGTAGTTTTGGCCAAGCGGCCCTCATTGGCGCCAACGGAGAAAACGCGACCTTTGCCATCAAGACCAATCCGTTAGGCGTGAACTTCGGCGTCGTCGGCACGGTTGGTGCGGCAGCCGACCCTTCCGGCGGCGGCCGGAGCGCCATCGGCGTCTATGGCTACTCCCTCTTTACCCAAGCCTCTGCGGCAAATAGCAACAACACGCCGGCAGCCGGAGTATTCATCTCTGAACTTGGCTCAAATGCCGGAAACACCGTAGCTTTTGGCGGCAGTGCCTATGGTGTATATGCAAAGGCCGATTCTTCTTCTGCTTCGTCAAGCGCGGGGAGTATTTATGGAGTGTATGGCAACGCGGTTGGCCGCAGTGGGGACACCACCTACGGAGGCTACTTTACTGCCAGTGGCGGAACAAATAACTACGCGCTCATCACCAATGCCGGTAATGTAGGTATTGGCAGCGCGAGTCCAGCCCAAAAGCTGGACGTCACCGGCAACGCAGCGGTGAGCGGCACGCTGGCTGTCGGGACTACGGTAGACACCACAATTGCCGGACTATTTCGAGGAACTCTGACCGGAAACAATTCCGCAGGGTTAAAAACAGCTACTTCACTTACCACCAATGGTAACAATCAAAACGTTTATGGATTGCTGGTAACAGATAATATTGCTATGGGGGCAAATACGGGAACTGTTTACAATGGCGTAGCCGTAAACAATCCCGCGCTCATTTCGGGCACGCCACAGTATAATCGGGCAATTTACGTCTACGCGCAAACCAGAGGAAGCACGGAAAATACCGGATTGTATATTGAAACTCCTTCCGGTGCTACCAATAATTATTCTATATTGACAAACGGGACGGGGATATCTTCATTCGGTGGCAACGTCGGCATCGGGACGACGGCACCGGGGGCGAAGTTACATGTCGTTGGAACTATCAATAGTAGAGCTGGTGAGGGCGGGGTTGGCGTATCAATGAATTCTGGATCTGTTATTGCGTGGAGAAATGGCGCAGACAATAACGATACTGCTAGTATTCTTGGGAATAGTGGGGTGCAGGGAGCTTTGTTAATCGCAGCAGCCGAAAATGGAAGCCTTAGATTATTTACTGGAGGAACGCAACCCAATCAATTTGCTGCTGCGCAGGAAAGGTTAACCATACTAAGCACTGGCAACGTCGGCATCGGGACGACGAGTCCAGCAGGCAAACTCCATGTTATAGGAGGAAGTGTCTTCGGGTCTGGCGAAATTGTCTTTGGCACAGTGGGACAAGTTGGCGGGAACAGCGGCCTTTACATGTCCGCCACAGGTAGCCCGGGCATGTACTTCTCCCAGCGTGGTGCGGCAAATACGGGGTCGTTCGTATTCGACTTCGAGGGTAACCCGAAGGTTACCATCTTAAGCACCGGCAACGTCGGCATCGGGACGACGGGACCACAGACTAAATTAGATGTTACTACGGGCGCACTCGGCACTCATGCTATTTCTTTAGACCAAGGAATGGCAATCGGTTGGCGAGATGCAAGCAATAATCTTGGTGGGGCTTCGATCGTTGGCAACTCCGGTGCTACGGGACAATTGTATTTAAATGCTGGTTCAAGCGGATCAATTATTTTTCAAACCGGGAACGTTCTCGCTAGTGGTAATCCTTCGTGGAGTACAGGTGCTACTCCAAAAATGACAATATTAAGCGGTGGCAACGTCGGCATCGGGACGACGGGGCCCGCATCCACCCTAACCGTTGTAGGCAACTTCTCAGCCACAGGTACTAAAAGCGCAGTAGTCAACACCTCATACGGAATCAGAAAACTTTACGCAGTAGAGTCTCCAGACATCCGCTTCTATGACCAGGGAATATCCCAATTAAGCAGCGGCACAGCCAACATCAGCTTAGACCCAATTTTCATTGAAACTGTTGAGCCTGATTACATTGTTTATTTAACTCCAAAAGCGGACACAGCAGGCATTTATGTCGCTGAAACTGCAAAAGAATATTTCATCGTGAAAGGCAGGAATAAAAACAGCAACATTCCGTTTTCCTGGCTGATAAGCGCATTGAGAAAAGGCTACAAAGAAACAAGATTAGACCCCGAAAGAAAAGAAAATACTGAAATCACTGCAGTAATTGATGAAGAAAATAAAGTTACCGACGTCAATATTATTAATAATTTAAATAATATTCAAAACGTTAATGCATCAGGTGAGAGCAAACCACAATCATCAAATACAATAACCGGAAAAGCAACAGATGAAATAGCCAAATCAAATAATGAAAAAAGCGCAAGCGAAAACAAGTTTGAAGTAGCTTCAGATAAAGAAGATGATATAATAAATAAAATAAGTGAAAAAACCAGTTTAGACAAAGAAGCAATAAAGAAAGCAATAACATTCAAAAGAAAAGCGCCAAAAAAAGAGAAATTTGAAGAAGAAATATCTGAAGCTGAAAACCAGGCAGCAGCCCAGTCATATCCTCCGGGATACAGCAAAATAAACGGCTCAATTATCCTAAAGTTAGGCTGAAAAAACGCCGTTTTCACAACTAACAAAAAGTAAAAATTCATGCCCCGAATTTTTACATAAGCTTTAATTTCGCCAATATTCGTGGCTTTTTTGGCTCCAAACTCGTGGCATGAAAATGAATAATTTTCATTATAGAAAATAAACAGAAAATTTGCTCAAAAAGAGGTGCAATGTGAATGGAATTCCGAAATTATCGCGTGAAAAGCCCCGTAAAGTCATTCAGGGACTTGGAAGTCTATCAAAAAACAATTCAGATGTCAGATGAAATAACAAACCTGCCTTTTTTAAAAGGCGATGATTTCACTAAAGACAGGGAAGAAATAAAGCCATTGTCGGAAAAAATCCCAAAATTAATAGCAGAAGCGTATGGGGACAAGTTTGACTCAAAAGAATTGGCGCACAAAAAGCTTACAGAAGCTGTTACGCTAATAACAAATGTTGTAACAAAAATAGACCTTCTGAGGCAGAGATTTGCTGAAGAAAAGGCAAATAAGGAAATATTAGACGCTCTTTTGACATGTCGGAAATCGTCAAATTTTATAATAAATTGTTGCGATTTCCGAGCATGCTCAAAAACACGCTATGTACTTTAGCGCGTAGTGTTTTTGACAGGATACCAAATCCAGAAGATAAAAGTCCTTAACCTTAGAAAAGCATGGGACAGGGTTTTCACTGATTACAAGCAAAATGAGCCAGGAAAAGCTGATTGGAGAAAATAAGGAAGAAACAAACCAAACTAAAGATGATAATAGTGAAAACTATAAAATTCTGGCTAAGTGCCCCTATTGCTCTGGAAATATTGTCAAAAGAGGGACAAGAAAAAAGAAGTTTGAGGAAATCCAGATTTACTACTGCAAAAACTGCGACAAAAGGTTTACTCCGGCAATTACAAAGCATAAAACTTATCCGTTAAAGGTGATAATGGATTCCCTGACATTTTACAATCGCCTTAACTCCCTTGATAAAATTCCGGATTTTATAATGGAAAAGTATGGAATAACAATTGCTCATCAAACAATCTCAAACTGGCTCAGGGAATACGCGCAATACACTCCATTCCTCAGGATGAGGGAATTTGCCGCAAAAAAATACGACAAAAAGGACATAATTGTGGAATCAAAGCTCTTCCACCAGCAAGTCTATAACTTCAAATACCACAGGGCTAAATTGGATTTGATCTTAAACGAAGAATTCCGCCACTATCGCTTCAAGCCATTGCAGGAGTTTTTGGAATTGATAACAGCAGAATGCCCCAATCAAATATTTCAAAATTCAAACAAGAGGGCGTCAGAATTCAAAAATATATTCAGTTTGGATCAGGTAAAAGTCACGCCAAAAAACAACGCAGCAGTCAAGACAGCAAACTTTGTAACACAGGCAATTTCCAATAATAAGCTGCGCCATCAGGTTTTGCAGGATTTCATGCTTTCCAACGATT
>Ga0080064_1001607_pt1 | contig 44274 bp, 30 predicted proteins | sample Subgrocontami54m_FD_69260 | JGI IMG/M metagenome (GOLD analysis project Ga0080064, IMG submission 69260) | Subsurface groundwater microbial communities from S. Glens Falls, New York, USA - GMW46 contaminated, 5.4 m (SPADES assembly) (version 2) ...
GTGGCCTCCAGGCGGCCGCCGACGTAGACGTAGTCGGTCCTCTCGGTGATCGAGTAGGTGCCGTTGTCGTTCTTGGTGTAGGAGAAGACCTGGTCGATGCGCTCTTCACCTTTAGCCCCGGTGTACCGCGTCTCGGAGGAGAGGACGCCGGTGAAGGAGCCGGAGATGAGGTTGCCCTGGTCATCGAAGACGAGGACGCCGGAGGTCTTCTGGCGGGCCTCGTCCATCGTCAGGCTCTCGGTGTCGAAGGTGTAGGTGGCTTTCAACATGTTCTTTTCGTAGATGTAGTCGGTCCTCTCGGTGATCGAGTAGGTGCCGTCTTCGTTCTGGCGATAGGTCAGGATCTGACTCGTGCGCTCGTGATTGCGATCCCCTTCGTAGATCGTTTCGTATTTCAACGTCCCGGTGAAGGAGCCGGAGATGAGGTTGCCCTGGTCGTCGAACACCAAAAGCCCCGAGGTCTTCTGGCGGGCCTCTCCGTACGTCAACCCTTCGGTGTCGAAGGTGTAGGTCGCCACGAGCTTGCGGTCCTCGTAAACATAATCGGTCCGCTCGTCGATCGCGTACGAACCGTTCTCCTGTTTCAAATAGGAGAACACTTGGCTGATGCGCTCTTTGCCTTTGGCGCCTTCGTAGGTCGTCTCGGATTCGAGGGTTCCGTTGAAAGATCCCGATATCAGATTGCCGTTGTCATCGAAGACCAGCAATCCGGAGGCTTTGGCCCGGGCCTCGTCGAAATCCAGTCCCGCCGTGTCGAAAACATACTTGGCCTTCAGCACACCATCGACGTAGATGTAATCCGTCCGGTCCTGAACGGTGTAATGACCGTCCTCTTCCTTCTGGAAACTGAACACCTGGCTGATCTTCTCGTGTCTCCGGCTGCCTTCGAAAACGGTTTCGCTTTGCAGGATGCCGGTGAACGATCCCGCAAGGAGGTTCCCGTTCTCGTCGAAGGTCAGTTCGCCTGACGCTTTTTGCTTGGCCTCGGTCTCGGTGAGTCCGGTCGTGTCGAAGGTGTAGGTGCGGAGCAGTCTGTTGTTCGAATCGTAGATGAAGTCCGTGCGGGTGGTCACCTGGCCTTCCGAGTACCAGAAAACCTGGGACAACTGCTCCTTCCCTTTGGCGCCGGTGTAGAGCGTCTCGGAGACCAGTTGGTTTTTGTACGTGTCCGAACCGTCGAGCAGAGCCTGGCGGATCTCCGCCCAGTTGGCCTGCTGAATGAGGTCCGTGATGTCGTACTGGCGGGTGCTGTTCAGAGCGCCGTTCGAATCGTACTCGTAGGCGATAAAACTGTGCGCGCGGCGCTGGCCGTCGTCGTCTTCGTAGTAATTCGCCATCACGTCGGAGACTTTTTCCTTGCCCTTCTCGCCGATGAAAGTCGTGGTACGGGTCAACAAGTCCTGTGACAGGGAGGGAATGAACGCCGAATTGGAAGTGTCCAGGTCCAGCGCCGCGATGTCGTAGGTGAATGTGGTGCTCAGCACGCCCGAGGGGGCGTAGTTGTAGACCGTGACTTCGCCCGCCTTGTGATTCTCGTCAAAGTCGGTCAGGACATACGACAATCGGACCCGGTCGCCCTCCTCCTCGAAATAGCTTTCGCTGATGATCATGTCCTCCGTCAGCATGGACATGTCCACCTTCTTGTAGCTGCCGAAGAACTTGCCGCCCTCCCCGTCGTCGATCTCCTCCGCCGCGGCCTGGAAGGAACCGCTGTCGATCTCGCTGATGTCGTATTTGACGATGCGGGATAAGTTGCCGTTCTCGTCGTACTCATAGACGTTCAGGGTCTCGTACTTGCCGTCTTCGGTGGGATCCTCAAGAGTGTACTGGAGCTGCTGCCCAGGCGTCTCATCTCCGCCGCCGCCGCGCCGCTTGTCTTCGTCTTCGAACGGCTTTTTGCGCTTGCGCAGGCGCGCGGTCAGGGCGTCCTCGAGAGAGTTGGAGAGGTTCTCCTGATCTTCTTTGCCCTGGATCAGTTCTTCGTGTTTGCGCTGCTGCTCTTGGAGATATCGTGGGAGGAACTTGGCGTCATCTTTTTTGCGCTCGCGCTCAAGCTTGAAGATCGAAGAATCGGCGCCGTAGGAGAATTGTTCACCGGTGAACGAAAGGATCAGGAGCCAGGAGATCAGCTTGAGACGGAAGTTCCAGCGACTGCGGAATCGCTGGATGTCTTCGTTGGGCATCGCTATGTTGGGCTCAGTAGGTGTCATTCAGATTCAGACAAATATTTAATAAGTCTGGAACAAATGGACAAAGCGGCCGCCAAAGTAATTTTTCCTAGCATTACTTTCTGAATCAGTTGTTATTAAACACTTTTCAATTGACTTATTAAATTAGTAAAGTATCACCTTTCTCTTTGCTTCGCATATATAGTATGTCATTTTTAGTTGAAGTTATCAATTGCTGTTAACAATTTTTGTCTCGACTAACTTATCAAAAATTATCATAAATATCATGCAATTTGCAACAAATTTTTGCTTAAATTTGCTTAAAATTTAGTTAATTTTGTTTATACTAACTATTTTAACGGCTTACGGGTGAGAAGACTAAAGAAAGCCGCTGAAATTCGGCGGGATGCCTTGTAGATGTCATTGAAAATGATATAAAACGAAGGGGTAACCAATAGGGTCAAAATGGTCGAGCTAACCAGCCCACCTATAACTGTTAAAGCTAGTGGAGCCCAAAGGTTAGCACCCTCAGACCGGTCGATTGCCATAGGAATCAGACCAAGCAGGGTACCGCTCAGTGTCATTAAAATGGGTCTCATACGATCTTTATTGGCCAATATGGCGGCTTTTGTATGGTTTATTTTGCACTGTCTTACATAGTAGTTAATACGATCCAAAAGCATGATTGAGTTATTTACAACAACACCGGCGAGCATCATCATACCGAGCAATGCGCCCACACCGATGGCCTTGGGCCCCGCGTAAAGTGCAGTGACCGCCCCCGCCAACGCGAGCGGAATGGCCGCCATGATCAAAATCGGCTGGGTAAATGATTCGAATAGCGACGCCAGTACCAAATAAACGAGGACGATGACAAAAAGGGACATCAGACGCAATTGCCGGTCGGTCTTGATCAGCGTTGAGTAGTCCCCACCCACCCGATAGAAGTAATCCTCCGGGAAGGGCAGATCCTTCAGTGCTTTTTTCAGTTCATCGACGGCTTGGCTGAGCGGGACCTTCCCTTTGTTGGCGCTAACCTGGATCATCCGGTTCCGGTTCTTTCGCCAAATTTCGCTCGGACCCAGCCCGAATTTGAAATCCGCCATCTGATCGAGGAGTACCGGGTCCCCCGTTTGATTGGTCATCACAAGCCTGTGGAGATCCTTGAAAGTCTTACGGTATTTCTCATCCAGACGCGAGATCGTTTCTACCTCCTTGCCTTCGGTATGGTAGACCGTGGCTCTCAGGCCCCGCATCTGGCCGTGGATCTGGTTGGCCGTGTCCGACACCGTGAAACCTTGGAGACCGGCTATCTTCTTCTGGACGCGAACTTGCATTTCGGGGCGACCCTCGCGCATGCGGATCTTGGTATCCGACAGACCCTTGATCGTTCCCATGCGATTGGCTATCGCTATGGCAAGCTCGCGTAATTTGTCATAGTTATAGCCGAATATCTCGATGATCACTTCCTTCGTGCCGACCTGCTCCTCCTGTTGGAAATAGACGAACGCCGGGGGCATCTTGCTGGTTTCTTCCCGCAGGCCCTCGATCACGGCGTCCACGGTGCGCTTCCGTTCGGATCCCTTGACCAACTCGACGTAGATCTTCGACGACCACGGTTCGATCCGCGAGCTGACGTTCTTCAGTTCGGGGATTTTTTTGACGACCTTCTCGATCTTTTTCACAGTAGTGTCGGAGACTTCCAGGCGGGTTCCCGTGGGCATTTCGACGTAGATCGTGAATTTATTCTGCTCGGTGCTTCCGAGATAATCTTTGCCCAGGCGGCTCATAAAGAAATTCGAGATCATTAAGATCCCGATGCACACCAGCAGCACCTTGTAGCGGTGGCGGATCGACAAGAACAGAGCCCGTTTTTCCGATTGCGCCAATCGGTCGACCCAGCGGCCGGCCCCTTCCTGTGCCGCGATCTGCGCGGCCAGTGAGGGACGGGCGCACATCATCGGGACGAGGGTCACGGCGCAGAACAGGGAAATGACGAGCGAGATCACGATCGTCAGCGCCATGCCGGAGTACAGCTTTTGCAGCTCTTCGCCCATGAAGAAGAGCGGCAAAAACACGATCACATTCGATATCGTCGACGCGACGATGGACAGGAACATCTCTTCGCTTCCGATCACGGCAGACTGCACGATACCCTGACCCGCCTCCCGTTTTTTCAGGATGTTCTCGAACACGACGATCGCGTTGTCGACGAGCATGCCCACGCCGAGAGCTATGCCAAACAACGTCATGGCGTTGATCGTCAGCCCGAACATGCGCATGAAGACGAACGTCCCGACCACCGAGACCGGGATCGGCAACGTCACGATGATCACCGAACGGAACTTCGGGACCATGACCAGGGCGGCGACAAGGACCGCGGCGATCGCGAATAGAGGAGGCCCCTTGATGAAGAGAGTGGCCACGATCAGGACGGTTATCGCGACGAACCCTTTGACGTTCATTCGGAACAGGAAAACGAAGAATACGAGAATGATCAGGATGATCCCCTGGAAAAGGGATTCGACGAGATTTTCGATGGCCTTTTTGATGAACTCCGCCTGGTTGGAGGTCACGACCAGATGGATGTCCTTCGGTATCTTGTCCTTCAGCCGGTCGATCTCTTTGAGCAGCTCCTGGGCGACCGTGATCGTGTTCTTGCTGCTCTCTTTCTGGATATAAGCGGTCACGACCGGGCGGACGTTCAGGCGGGCGAATTCGGCCGGCTCCAGGAACGAGTCTTTGACGGTCGCGACATCCTTGACCCGGATGATGGCTCCATGGTGCGCGCGGCGCAACGGCATGCTCTTGATCTGTTCGATCGACTCGAACTCTCCGATCACGCGAACAAGGTACTTGTCCTGAACGCGCTCGACCTCTCCGGAAAGCAGGTTGAGATTGTTCGAGCCCAGCGTGCTCGTCACTTCATCGATCGGAATGCCATACGCGGCCAGACGGACTTGATCGGTCTCGACCAGGATCTTGCGCTCACGGCCTCCGGCTATCTCGACATTCGCCACCCCCGGTACGCGCTTGAGGCTCTCTTTCATGGTGGCGTCGACGATCCGGCGGATCTCCTCGGTGGTCCTGGATTCGCTGGTCGCGGAAACGATCACCACGGGGACGTCGCTCTGCTGGAACTGCGCGATGACGGGCTTTTCGATCTCCTTGGGCAATTGGTTCTTGATCTTGGCGAATTTCTCGCGCACCTCGAGAGCGGCGAAATCCATGTCGGTGTTGGTCTTGAAGCTAAGAACGACCGTCGACTCGCCTTCTTTCGAGATGGAAAGCAGCTGTTCCAGGTCGGTCACGGTGGACACGGCCTCTTCGACCAGTTTCGTGACCTGATCCTCGACCTCCGTGGGAGGGATCCCGCCCCTGGCCTGGATGATGATGCTGATCTCTCCGAATGAGGTGTTCGGATAGAGCTCGACTGGAAGTTTGGTGAGCGATACGACGCCGAACAACACCAGGATAACGGTCACCATGGAAACCGTTATCGGTCTGCGTATCGATATCGAAGGTAAGCTCATCGTTTCGCGAGAAAGCTCCGCTTAAGAAGGACGGCGCCCGACGGGATGACCCGCCGGGCACGACCGCGCCCGGATACTATTCCGTAGCGGAGGCGGTATGTGGCTTCTTGGCCATACCCCGCCGCACTAGCCGGATCTTTTCCGCGATCTCCTCGGTGCCGATGTAAATGGCGGGGATCACGACCAGGGTCAAGAAGGTCGCCACGAGAATACCCCCCATAACTGCAATAGCCATAGGAGCTTGCAGCTCGGCTCCTTCACCGATCCCGAGAGCCAGCGGCAACAGACCGATCGCCGAGGAGAACGCCGTCATCAGGATCGGGCGAAGGCGCGTCTTGCCCGCTTGAATCGCCGCGGCGCGCAACGAGTTGCCTTGGCCGCGTAATTGATTGACGAAATCGATCAGGATGATGCCGTTGTTCACGACGATCCCGCCGAGAAGGATAATGCCCAGGATGACGACCACGCTCATCGGAGTATGAGAGATCCAAAGCGCCGCGGCGACACCGACCAACGAAAGCGGCAAGCAGAACATGATGATGAACGGCTGCCATAAGGATTCGAATTGCGCGGCCATGATCATGTACACGAGGACGATCGACAGCATGAACGCGAACTGCAGACTCGCGAACGACTCCTGGATCTCTTCGTTCTCACCGGCGAGTTTGACCTCATACCGGTCGGGTATGCGTAAACCGTCCAACACGTTCGTCACGTCGGCGGTCACTTCCTTGAGGCCCCGGTCGTGGATCTTCGCGAAGACCTGCACCGTGCGCTCCTGAGAGACCCGCTTGATCTCGCTCGGGCCCTTCCCTCTCTGAAAGACAACGAAATCGCCCAAAGGCACGCTCAAATCCAGGGGGGACTGGATCATCAGGAGACCGAGCTTCTCGAACCGGTTCCGGTCCGTCTCTTTCAGCTGGACCCGGATATCGATCTCGCGGCCTTCCTCCTTGAACCGGCTCGAGATGGTCCCTTTCATCGCGATGTTCGCCGCTTGCGCGATCGTGACGACCGACAGTTTGTAGTAGCTGGCACGGTCCTTGTTGATGATGATCTTCGTCTCCGGAAAAGCTTCGGCGATGCTGTTCGTCACACCGTAGATCCCGGGTATTTTCTCGATGTTCTCCTGGGTCTTGTGCGCCAATCGCCGGAGCTCCTCGAGCCTGGGGCCCTTGATCTCGATCACGACGGGGGCGTCGGAATCGCCTCCCATCTTGAACGCGCTTTCATAGAGAACGTAGCTCAAGCGGGCGGGCCGGATCAGGTCCCGGCCTTCCGTGAGCTCGAAATACCGCCTGACTTCCTGCACCACCTGTCCGGTGGCGCGCTTGCGGTCGGCTTTCAGACTGATGATGATCTGCGCCTGATGGGACCCCAGCCGTTCCAGCACCTCTTTGCTGGAATCGCCCCGGCTGGAACCGACCACCGCCGAGACATGCCCCACTTCCGGGATATGACTGACGAAATCTTCTATCCGTTTCGAGATATCGTCCGTCACTTCGATCCGGGTCCCGACCGGCAGATCGACCTTCAGCATGAACTGTCCCTGGTCCACCTTCGGGAGCAGGATCTTGTCCAGGGACAGGAGCACTCCCAGACTGCCCAAGAACAGGAGAAAGATGAGGATCAGATAGATCCCTTTTCTTTCCAGGAAGGCCGGCAAAAGCCGGTCATAGGCTTTTTCGATGGCCGTGATCGGTTTGCCCGCCACAGTCAGGATCCTCTCCATGATCCCCTCGCGGACCACGGGAGGGGCCGAGAGTGGGGCCGAAACCCCTTCGTTCTTTGCCGGCGACTCGCCCGTTTCGTGGATGTCCCGGCGAGTCAGGGAGGAACGGCCCCCGAGTTTGGCGATCAGCATCGGCAGCAAGGTGAATGCGATGATCGCCGAGATGACCTGGGTCACCACGACGACCCAGGCAAGCTCTTTGAATATCTGACCGGCGATACCCGTCACGAAAACGATCGGAAGGAACACCGAAACCGTCGTCAGGGTAGAGGCTACCATCGGGGCCATCACCTCTTCGGAGCCGCTGGTGGCGGCGGCGTCTATACCCTCCGAAGGTTTCTGACGGAACAATCGGTACACGTTCTCGATGACGACCACCGCGTTATCCAGGAGCATACCGACGCCGAGCGCCACGCCTCCCAGAGAGATCACGTTCAGCGAGATGTTCATGAAGTACATCAGCGTGAAGGTCGCCAGGATCGTGACCGGAGTGATCGTGACGACCAGGAACGAGCTCCTCACGTCACGGAGAAAGATCAACAGTGTGAGGAAAGCCAGGAATCCACCCTGCAGAGCGGCGTCCGACACTCCGTTCAGGGCCTCCTGGATGAACTTCGACTGGTCATAAACGACATCGACATGGATATCGGCCGGAAGCTGCTCCTGGAGTTCCTTCAATTTTGCCCGGACCGCAAGGGCCGTGCGGATCGTGTTGCTTGCGGCCTGTTTCTGGACAGCGATCGTGATATTCTCGCGACCGTTGAACCGTGAAAAACTGGTCCGTTCTTTGATGGTCCTCGAGATGTCCGCGATGTCCTTGAGCAGAACGAGACGGTTCGTGGGGCGCAGTTCGGCGTTCGGATCGGGCGCCGCGTGGGGGTTGTCCTTGGGATCCCTCAGATTCTCCTGTTTGACGGGGATCTCGCTGATCTCGTCGATATGCTTGAACTCGCCCATCGTGCGGATCAGGTATTCGTAAAAACTCTCCTTGATCGTGCCGCCCGGATAGTTCAGGTTCGCGTTCGCGATCGCGTCGGAAACGTCGACGATGGAAACTCTGGCCGCGCGTAGCCGCGCCTGGTCCACATCGACGAGGATCTGCTCTTCCGCGCCGCCAGAGATCGAGGCCGAAGCCACGCCGTTCAGTTTCTCGATCTCGTCCTTGAACCATTTACGGGCGACCTGCCGCAGCTGCACCGGGGTGCGCTCGGCACTCGACACGCTGATGGAGAGAACAGGCATCTCGAACGGATTGAATTTGATCACCAGAGGTTCGCTGGCGTCACGCGGCAGGCGCTCTTTGATCAGATCGAGCTTTTCGCGTACCGCCAACGAAGCGAAGTCCATGTTCGTGTTCCACCCGAACTCCGTGACGACGAGAGACAGGCCCTCACGGGACGTCGACGTGACCTTTCGCAGCCCTGAGATGCCGCCCACGGCTTCTTCGATGGGTTTGGTGATCAGTGTCTCGATCTCTTCCGGCGCGGCGTTGGCATAGGGGGTGACGACGGACAATTGAGGGTAGGCGATCGGGGGAAAGAGTTCCTGGGACAGGAGCGACCAGGAGATCACCCCGAACAGCAGCACACCGACAAAGCACATCAGTGTGGTCACAGGCCGTTGGATGGACTTCGCGGGAAGGCTCACACGACCACCTATTATGCGATCTTTGAGATTAACCGATTTTATACAAGTTTAAATAATAGCTTACAAAATTATACATTATGAACCCATGTTTTTCAAACGCATTCGAGGAATATCGTAAAAGAGGGAAACGCGCGGAACGAACGGTGGGAGAAGGGGTTAGAAAATTCCTTCTTGGGTCTCGGTCACCTCCACCTTTTGCTTGTCTTTGAGGTCCTGCTCGATGTCCACCACGACCTGGTCGCCTTCCTCCAGGCCTTCCTTGATCTCGATGGCATCGGGAGTGGCATACTCGATCTCGACGTTGCGGATCTCGACGGTGCCAAAGACCTGCTCGGGCTCTTCCTCGCTTCCGGCCTCTCCGCCTCCCGGAACAGGCGGGCCGCCCGGGCCCGTGCGGGGTCCGGTCTGGGCGGGCTCCAGAGAGGAGGATTCCTCCTCCGCGCCTTCGCCACCGGGCGAGGCTTCCGACTTCTCTTCAGAATGGACCAGGTACACGAAGTATTGCTCTTCCTGCTTTTTCAGGCTGGAAGCCGGAATGACAAGAGCGTCCTCCTTCTCGTAAACCAGGACATTGGCCCGGCCGAACATCCCGGGTTTGATCTTCTCGTCCACGTTGGAGATCTTGGATTTGACCCGGACTGTACGGGATCGCCCCTCCACCAGCGGGGAGATCGATTCGACCTCGCCTTTAAAGATTTGATCGGGAAAAGATTCGACCGTGATCTCCACGTTCTGCCCTTCCTTGACCTTCGGAACATCCTTTTCGATAATGCCGAACTCGACAAATACGTCCTTCACGTCGACGAACGTCCCCACGATGTCCTGAGGCATGACGTACGAGCCCTTATCCACCTCGACGGAACCGACGTATCCGTCGCTCAATGCTGTCAAATTCGTCTTTTCCAGTTCGTTCTTGGCGGACTGATACTCCAGCTGGGTCTGCTTGAATTTAGACTCCGTGATCGATCCTAACTCCAGTAGCTGTGACTGCTTATCCAACTCGACCTTCGCGTACTCAAGTTTGAGAAGGGCCTCTTTCTGGTCCAGACTCGCAACGATGTCCCCTTGGGTGATCCGCTCACCCTCCTTAAAATTGACGTACTCCACTACTCCCGGAGTCGAGAATTTCAGATCGACCTGACGGAATCCTTTGATCGTTCCGAATGCCGGTAAACTGTCTCTAAAACTAACTTTTGATATCTTATATACTTTTATAGGTGGAGGTATTTCAACAGGTTGTATATCTTTTTTTTCTTCATTTTTGTTCTTTTTATAGACCGGGAACCCACCCACCCAGCTGATATGGTCCCGTATGAACGCCCCGACCAGCACCAGTGCGATCAGAGCGGCGATACCCAGGAAGAACGTGCGCTTGGAGAGACCGGGAACCCGCAACCGCCCGATCTTAAGCGCGGCGGGGTTTGCCGGCGCGCCCGGATCGGGAGAGCTCCCGCGGCGAGGTCCGGGCTTCAATTTTGAAAAGAATTGCGAGAAGGCCGCGCCGATCTTGGAGAAGACGCCGCGAAGATCGAAGGAAGGCTTCATTGCGGATCAGGGACGGCTTTGAAAATGTTCGGGATCCCCCATCGCGACGTTGAGCGAGGCAACCGCCATGTGATAGTCGGCCACGGCGCCGATGAACGCGAATTCTTCCTGCGCATGATCGATCAGACCGTCGATCAGGGAACTGACCGGCTGCTCTTGCAGCCCCACGAGATAACGGTAAGCGGCCATCTGCTTTTTTTGAAAACGCATCTTGGCCAATGACGAGTCTATCTGAATGAGGGACTTTTGCAAATTGTAATATTCTTCCTTCACCTGATTGATCGCGTCGTTCTTGGCCTTATCCAGGTCCGCGAGCGCCTGCAGATAGGCCGCCTCCGCGTTCTTTTCGTCCGTGATATCCGACAGCGAGTCGAAGAGATTGAACGCGATCTTGTGCTTCCAGTCCTCCGAGCCGGTGAGCGCCAGGATCGTCGGCCCGTACTTGTGCTTCACCTGCTCATAGCTGATCGAGTTGGGACCCAGAGGCATGCTCGCGGTCATCCCGAGGAACCATTCCTTTTCGAGGTCCAGATCGTGGTTGTCGGAAGCGATCGCTTGAGTGTCCTTGAACACTTCGCCGAGATAGCCGAACGATCCGCGCAGATCGACCTTCGGAAGCTTCTTGGCCTTATAGATCTTGATACCCAAGAGAGCGGAGTCGAGAGCGTATTCCTTGATCCGGATCTCGGAATTTCGCGCCAGGGCCGTTTCGAGGGCTTCGTGCAGGTCCAGCTCGACTTTTTTGAAATTCAGATGGAGATCGAGGGCGAGTTCCTCTTCGGGGTCGACCCCCATCGTGTGGAACAGGGCCAGCTTCGCCGATATCAGGTCGTTCTTGGAGGACTCGACCTGGAAAAAGACCTGATAATACTGGGACTCCACGTTCATGTAATCGATCTCGGAGACCACCTTCTTCTGGCGTTCCTGGCGGACACGCTTATAGATCGTTTCGGTCTCTTCGAGCACCTTCTGCTGGTAGTACAGATTGTACTCGGATTTGACCGCGCTGTAGTAGTCGGACTTGGCCTGAAGCCGCAGCTCAACGGTCCCCTTGCGGTATTCCTCTTCCGTGGACTTCAGATTCGCCTCGGCCTGCTTGACCGTCATGACCAATTCCCCGCCATAGAAGACCGGCTGGCTCACGTTGAGCTTGCGGTTCTTGCCTTTGTACAGCCGGCCGCCGAGGTTCGTCGAATTGCCTTGCGCCTTGCCGCCGTTGAATTCCGTCACCGCCTGCACCGTCGGAAAGAGGGCGCGGCGGGCTTCCGCGAGCTTGGCCCTCGCCACGTCGACTTTTTTGTAGATCGCCCGTGCCGGCAGGCTGTTCGTGACGGCGATGTCGCCCATCTCGTCGATCGTGAGGAGCTTGTCGGAGATCGCGACCCGGTAGAGCGAATCCCCTTCGTTCAGTTTGTAGTCCCTGTAGACGCGCTGGGCGGTCTTGTCGGATTTTTTGACGTGCTTCAGGGCGCGGATCCGCGCGAGCTCCTTATAAATATTGATCCGGGGCGGCAGCGATTTCGGCGTTTCGGAGGAAACCTCCCCGGGTGTCTCGGGGACTGGAATGACATGGGGCCCCTGATCGGCCAGATACTTGACCAGCCGTTCGGTTTCATCCTCAAGCGATACAACTTTTTCCTTCAATTCATCGGGGATGAGGGGGGCGTCGGTCGATAATACCGGAGAAGGGGGCGCGGGGGCGCCTTGCTTCTCCGAAAAGCCGCCGCCGGACGGTTCCGCGGCTTCTGACGACACGGCACCGAACACGGCCCTGCTGATGCAGAATACTGCGATGAGGGTCGCTGATTTTACTTTCATCAATACTTATAAAATTTACTTAATAGTAGTAAAAATTGTTATAAAAGTCAAGCTTCGGATTAAGGGGTGCGGGCGAAATCTGGCGAAAAAACCCCAAAAATCACGGGACCCGGCGGGCGGCCCGCCGCAGAGATTCGAGATAGGCTTTGAAAGTCTTCTCATGCCCCTGGTCGGTTGGGGTGTAATAGACCCGTTCTTCGGATAAATGCTTCTGATCGACGAAATGCCCCTCGTGATCATGAGCGTACTGGTAACCCTCGCCATGACCGAGCTTTTTGGCGCCTTTATAATGGGCGTCTTTAAGGTGTTCCGGGACCTCCAGCGTCCTGCCTTCGGCCACGTCCTTCAGCGCCGCTTCGATGCCGGCGTAAGAAGCGTTGGATTTGGGGGCGCAGGCGATATAAACCACCGCTTGCGCCAGCGGGATCCGCGCTTCGGGCAGACCGACGAACTCCGAGGCCTGCAGGGCGGCCGTGGCGACGACAAGCGCCTGGGGATCGGCGTTCCCTACGTCCTCGGCGGCGCAGATCACGATCCTCCGGGCAATGAAGCGCGTGTCTTCGCCCGCGTAGAGCATTTTGGCGAGATAGTACAGGGCGGCGTCCGGGTCGGAGCCTCTCATCGACTTGATGAACGCGGAAGCCGTGTCGTAATGGGCATCTCCGTCGGCGTCGTAGACAACCGCTTTTTTCTGGATCGACTCCTCGGCGACCTGGCGGGTCAGCGCGATCTGCCCGTCGACCGGTTTGGTCGTGAGGACCGCCAGCTCCAGAGCGTTCAGCGCGCGGCGGGCGTCCCCGTCCGAGATCTTGGCCAGGAACCCGAGCGCCTCTTCCTCCGCGCGGACCGGATGACCCCCCAGTCCCTTTTCGGTGTCTTGGAGCGCCCGCCGCAGGACCATCAAAAGGTCCGCTTCCGAAAGAGGCTTGAGCTCGAAGACGAGCGACCGGGACAAAAGAGCCGATACGATCGAAAAGAACGGGTTGTGCGTGGTGGCCCCGATCAGGACCGGGTTACCCTTCTCGACGTCCGGCATGAGCACGTCCTGCTGGGCCTTGTTGAAACGGTGGATCTCGTCTATGAACAGGATGGTCTTCCTGCCCTGGGCCGCCAAGCGCGCCTTGGCCTGATCGATCACTTTACGGATCTCCGCCACATTGCTCGTGACGGCATTGAGAGGCTCGAAATAGGAGCGTGTCTCGTTCGAGATCACGGTGGCCAGGGTGGTTTTGCCCGTGCCGGGAGGGCCGTACAGGATGAGAGAGGCCAGGCGGTCCGATTCGATCGCGCGGCGGAGCAGTTTGCCTTCGCCCAGGAGATGACCCTGGCCGAACACTTCGGAAAGCCGGGCCGGACGCATCCGGACGGACAGAGGCTGGGCGGATCCCGAAACCCCTTCGGAAGCGGGCACGGGAGTCGAACGAAAAAGATCGGGATTCAAACGAGATCCCCCACGATGCCGTGCTGCCGCGCTTTGATCGAATCCCTATCGCTAGGGTGGGAACCTCCGGGTCGCCTTAAGGCCAACCTCTGACGAGGCAGCACACCGACGGCCGTCGGGCTCCCTTGCTTTGACGTGTTGGATTCGCATGAATGGCGCTCATGATCCACGCGCATCGCAGGGAACAACGGTATTATATCATGACGGCGCGCGCCGTCCAATCCTGCTCCGGTAAAAAATTACTTTCGGTCCTCGAAATCCTCGACGAGAGGTTCCATGAGGGCCTGGAGGTTCTCCTTCATGTTCTTCAGGTCCGCGGCGTTCGAGCGGAGTTTGCGGCGCAATTCTTCGTTCTCCTGGCCGACCCCCTCGAGGTCTTTATTGACCGCTTGCGCGCGGGCCAGTTCCTCTTCAAGCCATTGGACCTTCTGGAGTTCCGCCTTGGCCAGACTCAACTCGGCATCCAGGTCATGGGCGCGCTGTTCGGCCGCGCGCCGGGAGGCCTCGATCGAACGGGAGCGTTCCAAGGCTTCGGTTTTCTGGGAACGCAGAGCGGCGTTCTCGGCGGAAAGCGTCTGGTTCGATTGTTCGAGCCCCTGGATCACGGAGGACAGGTATTTGCGGGTCTCCGCCAGCTCGTTCTCCACCAGCGGGAGCTTTTCGCTGCGCGCCCTCAAAGCGTCGTTCTCGATGGCCAGCTCCTGGACCTGGCGCGTGAACTCGGCCTTTTCCTCCTTGGACAGACGCCGGATCTCGCCGGCCTTCCGGATCTCCTCTTCGAGAGCGGCCGATCTCGACTCCGCGGCCGAAACCGCGGCACGGAGCGCCCCCAGCTGCTGCGCGGCTTCTTCCTTGGCCGCGAGAGCGTTGCGCATCTTGCCTTCGGCGGCCAGCAGGTTCTTTTCGAACTCCGCGGCGCGCGATTGAGCCGCCGCGTGAGCGGCCTGCTCGCGGACGAGTTCCTGCTCGGTCTGACGCGCCTGGGCGTTCTTGGCCTGCGTCTTTTCGAGCTGGAACTTCAAAGCCTGGACCTGGCGCAGAAGGTCTTCACGCGCCTTCTCCGATGAGTCGGCGGACACACGCAGTTCTTCCGCTTCGCGGACGATCGCCTGCGCGGCGGCGATCTGCGTCTTGAGCTGTTCGCCCTGCGAACGCAGCGCCTCCAGCTCTTTGCGGCTCAAATCCCTTTCCGTTTCGGCCGCGCGGAGTTTCGCCGACTGATCGGCATAGGCGGCTTCCAGTTCGGCGCTGCGGCGCGCGGCCTGATCACGCTGGACGGCCGTCCGCTCGAGCTCCTGCGCGCCCGCACGAAGGGCCGTAGCCTCTTCACGCAGCCGCGTGTTCTCACCCTGCGCGGTGTCGAATAAACGCCGGGTCTCCCGGGCCTCCGAGCGCGCGCGCTCGGCTTCCGCCCGCAGGGCCGCGGCGTCGTTTTGGACGGTCTTGAGCCCCGAGTTCTCCTTCTCCAGCGTTTCGATGCGGCGTGACAGCGCGCGCTCGTGCTCGGAGGCGTTCTGGGCGGAGGAGGACAGTTCCGCCGCCAAACGCTGATTCTCCTTCTTGAGGGACTCGACGGCCGAACCGAACTCCGCGGACCGGCGCTGTGCGCTCTCGAGGGCCTTGGAGGCCTCCTCGCCGCGCGAGGCTCTTTCGCCGGTCTCTTCGGCCTGGCGGGTCAGCCGGGCATTGTCGGCCTGGAGTTTTTTCCGCGCGGTCTCCAGATCGCTCATCGTCGACGCGAAGTAATTGCGCGCCTCCTGCAGTTCGGTCTCGACGATATCGAGCTTCTGGCTGCGGGCTTCGAGGGCCTGATTCTCGAGCTTGAGCTGGCGCAGGGCGCGGTCGTCCGCGACGACGGCGGAGGTGGCCGGTTTTTGGGCCAGTTCTTTCCGCAACGAGCCGTTCTCCGCTTGCAGTTCCTGCATCCGCGTGGCGCGATCGCGCAGCTCGTTTTCGAGCCTTTCCTTTTCCCGGGAGAATTCCCGCAGGCGTTCCATCTGCGCTTTCAGATTGGCCTGCAGGTCCTGATTCATCGCGGGATCGGGGATGCTCGCGGAGCGGGCAGCCAAGCGTTCGTTGTCCGCGCGCAGGTCCGCCAACTGCTTGTCGAGAACGTCGATCCGGGACAGCGCCCTCTCCTTATCACGCAGGATCACGTCCTTGTCCGCGCGCAATTCAGCGACCTCCTTCTGGCTCCTGTCGGGGCGCTGGGCCTGGTCCTCGAGAACGGCGATCCGGGAACGCAGGCTCCGGGCTTCCTCGGTGGCCCGGTCCCGTTCGGCGGCCAAAGCCTCGAGCTCCGCGGAGCGGTCCGGCACTTGAGCTTCTGCCGCGGCCGGAACGGGAACTCCGGTCGTTTGGACGGTCTCAAGTTTCTTGTAAGCCTCGTCACGTTCATGGGTTAAGGTTCGTACATGATCTTTCCATATCTCGATCATCTGGCGGTTACGGTCCGCCTCCTGAACGAGTTTCTGGTAGCGCGGATCCGAAAGATCCACACCGGCGGTCATGTCCTGCGCGGAAAGGGCCGGCAGGCCGAGCGTGTTGCAGACCAGCCCGAAAGCGGTCACGACGAGGATGGTGCGTTTCATGGGGTGTTCTCCTTCTGCTTCATGTGCGGACCCTGTTTGGGATGATACTTGAGAATAAGAAATGCCACGATGCTGAAAAAAAGGAGGTTTACGACCCCGAACGCCCGGAATGCGGCGTCCTGGGAGCGCAGGGCCTGCGGGGTCATCAGCGCGATGCAGACCCATACGCCGACGGCCCACGAGAGGCTGAAATCGGCGGAGCTTTTGCGGCGCGCGATCTTCGCGATGAGCGGGATGTTGAAGAGCGGCAGCGCCACCGCTGAGACCACGCCGACCTTTTCGATGATCGTCTCCATCATATCAGCGGAACTCCACCGCGTGTTCGTTCTTCAGTGCCTCGCCGACCCGCGTCTGGAGCGCGGTGATCTCATCGTCGGTGAACGTGCCCGTTTCCTTCTGATACGCGAGCGAGAACGCCAGGCTGCGCTTGCCGGAAGGGATATTCTTGCCCGTGAACTGATCGAAAAGCCGCGCTTCCTTGAGATACGGCCGGCCGGCCCCGAGGATGGTCGTTTCGAGCGCGGCGACGGGGACCTTTTCCTGGGAGATGAACGCAATGTCCCGGCGCACCGAAGGGAACTTGGGCACGGGACGCGCGCGCAAAGGCTCCCGCGAACGCGCGATTTCGAGGGCAGCGTCCAGATCGATCTCGGCAAAAAACGTCTCGCCGGGGATGTCCCAGCTTTTCAGGACCGACGGATGCACGGCCGCGGCGAATCCGATGCTCCGTCCGCCGGCCGAAAGCTCGGCCCGGTTGGCGTAGCGTGTGCACGTGGAACGGGCGTCCGGCATGCCCAGTGTGACCCCGTCGAGGCCGAGGAATTCGGCGAGATTCCCGACCGCGCCCTTGAGCTCGAAAAAACTCGCGTCGGTCTTGCGGCGCCAGTTCTGCTCGATCCCGCCGTACAGAAGGAGCCCGGCGGCCCGGCGTTCGCGGCCTTCCCGGTAGCATTTGCCGATCTCGAAGAAACGCGCCGAGGCGGCTTTTCGGTGAACGTTGTGCACGAGGGCCTGGAGCGCCCCCGGCAGAAGCGACGGCCGCAGGTATTCCTGTTCGGCGCTCACGGCATTGGCGATGCGGTTGGCCGCGTAACGGGCCAGATCGAACGAGGAGTCGGTCAGCGCGCGTCCGGAAAGAAGGCTGTAGGTGATGATCTCCTGGAATCCCTGGGCGGCCAGATCGCGCTTGATCTGAGGCACGCGTTCTTTCGGAAGCTGTGTCAGACGGTCCTGAAGGTAACGCTCCGTGTAGCTCGTGGGGGGGACCAGGGTCGGGATCTTCTCGAACCCTTCGATGCGAAGCACCTCCTCGATCAGATCGGCTTCCTGCGTCACGTCCCGCCGGAAGGAGGGCGAAACCGAGGTGACCCCTTCCGCGCCAGAGCGTTTGGCGCGGAACCCCAGAGAGTTCAGGATGGAAACGATGCGAGCCGCGGGAACGGACGTGCCCAGAACCCTGTTCAGCCGCGCAAGCCGCAGGCGCACGGGGGTCGCGGCCGCTTTCGGCGGCGCGCCGGACGAGCCTCCGCCCTTGAGCGCCCCTCCCCCCCATTCCAGGATCAGAGTCGCGGCGCGACGGGACGCCCAGTCCACACGAAAAATGTCCACGCCGCGTTCGAAGCGATAGCTCGATTCGGTTGAAATTTTATAGTGCCGCGAAGCCCGACGCACGGTACGCGGGTCGAAATACGCCGATTCGAGAAGAATGTTGCGCGTGGCTTGGGTCACTTCGGTCTTTTTTCCGCCGATCACTCCGGCGATCGCGACCGGTCCCGAATCGTCGGCGATCACGAGCGTCTCGCCGTCGAGCGTGTGCTCGATCCCGTCGATGCCCAGGAATTTCTCTCCCTGTCGCGCGCGGCGTACGACGATCCCGCCGCGTAACTTGTCGAGATCGAACGCGTGCAGCGGCTGGCCGGTCTCGAAAAGGACGTAGTTCGTCGCGTCGACGGCGTTGTTGATCGCGCGCGTGCCGACGAGCGCCAGATGGTCCTGCGCCGTCCGCGGAGCGGGACGGACCGAGACACCCTCCAGAACTCGCGCGGTGTAATAGGGGCAACCGCGACGGTCCTCGATGCGCACCGGGAACCGGCGTGCTTTTGTTCTCGGGTCCGCCAAAGACACGCGCGGCTCACGAGCCCTCTTCTTAGTGAGCGCCGCCACTTCACGCGCCAGGCCCAGGATGCTCAAGCAATCCGGACGGTTCGTCGTCACTTCGATCTCGAGGACCCCGTTCTCGACACTCTCGATCTTCGTCCCCGACATCGTGAGCGCCTCGGCCAGCCGTTCGGGCGCGAGGGACACGTCCACATACTCCTTGAGCCAGGAAAGAGGGAGTTTCATCCGCGAAATTGCCCCAAAAAACGCACGTCGTTCTCGAAAAAATGACGGATATCCTCGACGCCGTACTTGAGCATCGCCAAACGCTCCACTCCCATGCCAAAAGCGAACCCGGTGTACTTCTCGGGATCGATCTTCACCGCCCGAAGGACATTGGGGTGCACCATGCCCGCGCCGAGGATCTCGAGCCACCCGCGGCCTTCCCACCAGACGTCGATCTCGGCGCTCGGCTCGGTGAACGGGAAGAAATGGGGCCGGAAGCGTAGTTTGGCCTTGGGTCCGAAAAACTCGCGCGCCCAGGCGTACAGGACCCCTTTGAGATGCGCGAAACTGACCCCCTCGTCCACCATCAGCCCCTCGATCTGGTGGAACATGAACGAATGCGTCGCGTCGGTCGCGTCGGGCCGGTAGACCTTGCCCGGGGCGATGATCTTGATCGGCGGCTCTCCGATCCTTTCCATCGCCCGGATCTGCACGGTGGACGTCTGGCTCCGCAGCAGCCGGGGCGGCTGGCCCGGAACGGAAGCCAGGTAGAACGTGTCGAAGCTGTCTCGGGCCGGGGGATCGAGCGGGATGTTGAGCGCGCTGAAATTGTGCCGCTCGTCCTCGACCTCGTCGCCGTCCTCCGTGAAGAACCCGAGCCGCTGGAAGATCGCCGCCGTTTCCCCGATCACGCGTGTCAACGGGTGCAGAGCGCCCGCGGCCGGATAAGTGCCCGGCATGGTCGTGTCGATCGCCTGGATGGAAAAATCCGAAGACCCCAGGCCTTTCTCCTTGGCGGCAAACAGCTCCTCGAGCGCGCGTTTGACGCGGTTCATCTCCTGGCCCGCGGCCCGCTTCTGGTCCGAAGTCAGGTGGGCGATCTCGGCCGTGACGGTGGCGAAAAGCCCCTTGCGGCCCAGATACTTCACCTTGAGTTCCTGCAGAAGCTGCGGGTCCGCGAGAGCGGCCAGCTCGCGCTCGGCCTCGGTCTCGAGGTTCTTCAGCTCTTCGATCATACGGTCGTGTGCTGCGTCGGTCTTACTTGCCCTTGGCGATGCTGACGAGCTCCGAGAACACCTTCTTGTCGCTGTGCGCCAGGTCCGCGAGGATCTTGCGGTCGAGCCGCACGTTCGCCTTCCTCAAACCGTCGATGAAACGGCTGTACGACAAGCCATGCTCCTGGGTCCCCGCGGCGATGCGGGTGATCCACAGGCGGCGGAAGAGCGGCTTGCGGTCGCGACGGTCGCGGGTGGCGAACATAAGCGCGCGCTGCACGGTCTCCCGGGCGGTGCGGTAGAGCTTACGGCGCCCGCCGACGAACCCTTTGGCGCGCTTCAGGAATTTACGCCGGCGTCTGCGGCCGGCCGGTACGGTAGTAGCTTTAGGCATACGGCAACAACCTCCTCAACTGGGTCTCCATCGCGCTGCTGACAAGGTCGCTCTTGCGCAGATGACGCTTGCGCTTGGAGGACTTGCCCTGCAAGAGATGTCTCTTGCCGGCGCGCATCTTCTTGAACTTCCCGCTTCTGGTGACGCGGAAACGCTTATGGACCGACTTATTGGTCTTGAGCTTCCCGCCTTTGGAACTCTTGTTCTTCTGCTTTTTTCCCATAACCCCTTCTTTCGTTTACTTGGGCGAGATGATCATCGTGATCATCCGGCCCTCCATGAACGGCGCCTTCTCCACCTCTCCGAGCGCCGCGATGTCCTGCGAGAGCTTCTCGAGCACCTTGCGCCCGGTCGAGATGTAGTTCATCTCACGGCCGCGAAAGACCATCGTGATCTTCGCCTTGTCGCCCTGCTTGAGGAACCGCTCGAGGTTGTGCAGCTTGACCTTGTAATCATTCTGCTCGATGAACGGGTGGAACTTGATCTCCTTGAGGTGGATCACCTTCTGCTTCTTCCGCGCCTCCTTCTCCTTCTTGGCCTGGTCGTACTTGTATTTGGAGAAGTCCATGATCCTGCAGACCGGGGGCGAGGCGGTGTTGGCCACCTCGACGAGATCGAGCTCGGCTTCCTTGGCCATCCGGAGCGCGTCCGGGGTCGCGACGACCCCCGCCTGATTGCCGTCCTGGTCTATCAGCCGGACCTGCGGAACACGGATGTACTCATTGACGCGGATCGTTATTTTTGAAATAGGCTATGCCTCCTTGTTTGGATGTTGACCTGCATTGCGCGAAAGGACCTCTTCGCGGGCCGCCGCCGTGAAATCGGCGAGCGGCTTTTGGCCGAGATCGCCCGCGGCGCGTGAGCGCACCGCGACCTTTCCGGCCTGGACCTCCTTGTCCCCCACGACGAGCATGTAGGGTATTTTTTCCGTCTGTGCCTGGCGGATGCGGGCGCCGAGCGTCTGACTGGCTTCGGCGAGTTCGGCGCGAAGACCCGCAGCGGCCAGGGCTTCGAGCACCTTCCGGCCGTATTCCTCGTGCGCGGAAGCCACGGGGATGATCACGACCTGCACCGGCGAGAGCCAGAGAGGAAAAGCTCCGGCATAATGCTCGATCAGGATCCCCATGAAACGTTCGAGGGATCCGAGCACCGCGCGGTGGACCATGACCGGCCGGTGCTTCTGCCCGTCGGCGCCCGTGTACTCGAGTTCGAAGCGCTCCGGCATGTTGAAGTCGAGCTGGATGGTGCCCAGCTGCCAGTCGCGCTTGAGCGCATCCAGCACGACGAAATCGATCTTCGGACCGTAGAACGCGCCGTCTCCTGGATTCACGGTGAACTCGAATCCGTTCGCCTCGACCGCCTGCTCGAGCGCGCTTTCGGCCTTGTCCCAGGTCTCGTCCGATCCGACCTTGCGCTCGGGACGGGTCGACAGGAACACCTTGAAATCCGGGAACCCGAAGGTCTCGTAGACCTCGCGTATCATGCGGCAAACGCCCGCGATCTCCGGGCCGATCTGATCCTCGCCGCAGAAGATGTGCGCATCGTCCTGCGAAAAGGTGCGCACGCGCGTGAGCCCCGCCGTGACGCCGGAGCGTTCGTAGCGGTGCAGGCGCCCGAAGTCGGCGATCCGGATCGGCAGATCGCGGTACGAGCGCATCTCCGACGCGTAGATCAGCGTGTGGCTCGGGCAATTCATCGGCTTGATCGCGTAGTCAGCCTTTTCGACGGTCGTGAAATACATGCATTCCTTGTACTTATCGTAGTGGCCCGACTTTTTCCAAAGCTCGACGTCGAAGATCTGCGGCGTGATGACCTCCTGGTAGCCGTCGCGGCGGTAGATCTCGCGGATATACTCCTGCAGCATGTTGTACACGATCGTGCCCTTCGGCTTGAAGATCGGCGACGCGGGCGCCAGCGGCGTGAACATGAAAAGGTTGAGCTCCTTGCCGAGCTTGCGGTGGTCGCGCTTCTTGGCCTCTTCTCGCAGGCGTTCGAACTCGTCGAGGTCTTTTTGCGAAAAGAACGCCGTGCCATAGATACGCTGCATGACAGGATTCGTTTCCTGCCCGCGCCAGTAAGCGCCGGCGATGCTCGTGAGCTTGAAAGCCTTGATGAGCCCGGTCGAGGGCGCGTGCGGGTATTTGCAAAGATCGGTAAAATCTCCGTCCACGACAACGGAGAGCTCTTCCCCGCCCGCTGCGGCCTGCTCGACCATCTCGAGCTTGAACGTCTCGTTCTTCTCTTTGAAGATCTTTCTCGCTTCGTCGGCGGAAAGGGATCTCTTCTCAAATTTGTAGTCGGCCTTCACGACCTTGGCCATCTCGTCCTCGATGGCCTTCAGATCCTCTTCCGAGAGCGGCTCGGGCAGGTGGATATCATAGAAGAACCCGTCGTCCACCGGCGGGCCGATGCCCAGCTTGGCGTGCGGGTACTTGCGTTTGACCGCCTGCGCCAGCACATGGGCACAGCTGTGCCGAAGTTTGTCGAGGTCGGTATATTGTTCAGCTACTTTGGCCATTGATTGACAATTTTTAGAGACTAAGACGGCCATCCCGGAGCTTGCGCCGAGGATGGCCGTCCCCGTTCAACTTCTCGTTTCTACGTCCAAAGTGGTGGGCAATAGAGGACTCGAACCTCTGACCTTTTCCATGTCAAGGAAACGCTCTAACCAACTGAGCTAATTGCCCGGATTTTGGGGCAATTAGCGAATCCGCCATGCTTTGTGGCGGAGTGCTAATTGCTCCCTTCAAATGTTCTAAAGTCCTGCGCCCTTGCCCGGTCTTGAAATACTTCTCACGGAGAAGGGCTTCCTGCTTCGTATTTCTTGTTTCCGAATACACTAACTCGAACGGACCATTCTGCTTGGTCCAGGCCGTCAATCCCCAACGGTGCCAATCTAATCGAGCTTTCAGATCCACCGATGTGCTCCCGACATACTGCTTGCCGTTCTTCAAACTCCGAAGCACATAAACGGTGAACAACTTCATATGTTGAACGCTCTAACCTCCGCCACAAATCGTGGCGGATGCGCCATGTCTTTTGGCGCGCCCGCCAAAGAACGTGGCGGATGCGCCATGCTCTGTGGCGCAAACTGAGCTAATTGCCCTAAAGCCGATAATCGGTGAATGGTAACTGGTGATCGAAGACCGCGGGAACGAATGGTTTGATAACCGCTAACGGCAATTATACTAACGATCGATTTGTCCGTAACTTTGCCGTTTCGCTTTTTGACCTGCTTTGAGTTACCAATCACCATTTACCAATTACCAATCGTGGGCGAGGTGGGAGTCGAACCCACATGGGCCGAAGCCCAACAGATTTTAAGTCTGTCGTGTATGCCATTCCACCACCCGCCCGGGCGGATCGAACTTGGAGGCGCGAACCAGACTTGAACTGGTGTAAACGGTTTTGCAGACCGTTGCCTAACCCCTCGGCCATCGCGCCAAAATGAGACAACAAGACCCCGCGCTTCCATCAGGCGAGCCACGAAAGATCTCTCTCCTTTTGGGGCGGGATCGGGAACCTACGCGGATGCCCTAAAGAGCTGGGCTTGGAACACTTTACTTTAGCAAAAACCGCCTGGAGCGTCACGCGATTTTTCCTCGTCCGGAGCCCTTGGAATGGACCTCCTCGGCCTCCCGCACGATCAGTTCCGCGGCCCGGCCTTTGGAAAGCGACGGGAAGTACCGATAGCGCTTATTTTGGGCTAAAAGATACGCTTCGACAGGCGTTTCGCCGAATGGGCTATTATGTTTCTTAACCCTTTGTAAAAAAATGACTTCTAATTGCTTTTTGGTCATTTTACTAAGGCCGTTAGCGACCATATTTGTAGATTCCAACCCAAATCCGACGAACACCTGTCCCGGACGTTTCGCTTTAGCCAAAGTCGCCAGAATATCGGGGTTTCGGATGAACCGCAAAGACGCGAGTTTCTCTTTTTTGACTTTGGTCGTGGAAACGATCCGTGGGCGAACATCGCAAACGGCAGTGGCCATGACCAGGACATCATGCCGCGGAAGCAAAGTCTTTAGTTTGACTAACAGCTCGCGAGCGGTTTCAGCATCCTCCGGCGAGCGCACCCAGGTCACTGTATGACCGCGCCGGCGGGCCGTCCGTTCCAGGTGTCCCCCCATCGTGCCGGTCGAATAGTTGGAGATGAAGCGGACGGGATCGATCGGTTCCCGGGTGGGCCCGGAGGCGATCAAAAAGCGGATACGACGGCGCGGCATGGCGGACATGACGGTTTAACGCTCCTTGCGGGAGCCGCGCGCCAGGGCTTGACGTACGGCCGCTACGATCGCCTGGTTCTCGGCGATGTGCCCCATCCCCATGCCGCTACAGACCATGTGGCCGTGGACGGGCGGCACGATCGTGGCGCCGTGTTTCTTCAGACGCTCGAGATTTTCCTGCGTAAAGGGATTGTCGTACATCTTTTCGTTCATCGCCGGCACGACGACAAGTGGCGCGGAACTGGCGAGCACCGCGCAGGAGACCACGTCATCGGCCATGCCGTGCGCCAGACGCGCGAGGATGTCCGCGGACGCCGGCGCGATCAGCACCACGTCGGCTTCCTGGGCGATCTCGATGTGAACGGGTTTCACGTGGCCTTCCGTCGAGAAAAAATCGCTCACGACGGGGGTCGCGGCGAGGCTCTGCAGAGTGAGCGGCGTAACGAAGTGATGCGCGTCGCGGGTCATTGCCACGCGGACGCGGTAACCCGCCTCTCGCAGGTCGGTGATGAGCTCGCAGGCGCGATACGCGGCGATCGACGCGCTCACGCCGAGCAGGACCGTCTTGGGGGCGGTGTCTTTAGCGGACATGGGTCTTGGAACCGAGACGTTCGGCGCGAATGATGGATTTGAGGACCTCGGTGGCGACGGGGATCTCGCGGTTCACGATCCGGTAGTCGCAAAGCTTCAGGTCGTTCAGCGCGACGAGCTCGCTCGTCGCGATGCGATAACGCCGGTTGATCTCTCTGCGGGTCTCGGTCCCGCGCTTTTCCAGACGGCGTTTCAATTCCTCTTTCGAGGGCGGCGCCAGGAAAATGAACACCGCGTCGGGCTTCATGTTCTTCACCTGCTTGGCGCCCTGCACGTCGATCAAAAGCAGCATGTCCAGGCCGCGCCGCAGGTGTGATTCGACCTCCTTCTTCGGCGTACCGTAAAAATGCCCGAAAACGTTCGCCCATTCAAGAAAACCCTTTTGCCGGCGGATCACATCGAACTCCCGGCGGCTGACGAAGAAATAATCCTTCCCCTGGATCTCGTTCGGACGGGGTTTGCGCGTGGTGTACGAAACGGACTGGATGAGGTTCCTGTCTTCCTGGAGAAGTTTCTTGGCGAGCGTGGTCTTGCCGGTGCCCGACGAGGCCGAGATCACGAAGAGACGCCCGCTTCTCGATCCACCAAAATGCGCGGCGGACTTCGTGAACGCTGCGCGTTTACTCAACATTTTGCGCCTGCTCGCGGATCTTCTCGATCGCGCTCTTGAGCTGGATCACCTGATTGGCGATCTCGACGTCGCCGGACTTCGAGCCCATCGTGTTGGCCTCGCGGTACATCTCCTGCGCGATGAAGTCGATCTTGCGGCCCAGTTCCCCCGACTCGGAGAGAGAGCGCGCCATCGCGGCGACGTGCGTGCGCAAGCGCGTGACCTCTTCCGAGATGTCGGAGTTTTTCAGGTACTGCGCGACCTCCGTCGTGAGTTTTTCACGGTCGATGGCGCCTCCCGGCAGGGCCGCTTTCACCCGCCGCTCGAGGCTGGCGCGGTAATCGCGCGCCAGGACCGGCAGACGCTTCTCGATGACCGCCAGGGCCCGGCGGATCTCGCCCAGCCGTTTGTGGAGATCCTCGGTGAGCGCCCGCCCCTCGCGCGCGCGCGATTCATGCAGACTGCGCGCGGCCAGCATGAGCGCCCTCTCCAGTTCCCTGGAGAACGCGGCTCCGGGTGCGGAAGCGGCGGAGTCCCTCATCAGCACGTCGGGGAATCGCAGAACCTCGGAGAATAGTTTCTCCTCGGTCAGTTTCGCCTGCAGACCGAGCACGCGCTCGAGTCGCAGGATCTTCTGATGCACCTGACGCGCCAGAGGTTCGTTCAAAACGAGCGTGCCGGAGAACGACGCCGGGTCCGGCGCCGTCAAGTTCACGACGATCTTGCCGCGCCGCAGTTCCTTCGCGGCCACGCGGCGGATCAGGTCCTCGAACTCCCCCAGATGGACGGGCAGGCGGGTGAAAATCTCGAAAAATTTATGGTTGGTGGACCTCATCTCGACCCGGATCGTGCCGCGGTCGGATTTGAGCTCCGCGCGGCCGAAGCCGGTCATGCTGCTGATCATCTAGAAGCGGCTGGAACGGATTTGCGCCAGACCTTCTTGGGCTGTTTCTCGAGGACGACATTCTGGGTGGGATAAAGGTCCATCACGATCTCATCCGGATCGAACCAAAGCTGGATCTCCCGCAGGGCGTCCTCTTTATTACCCGAGGCGTGGATCACGTTCTCGTAGACGCCCTTCGTCGTGATGCGCCCAAAGGAGCCGCGGATCGTGTTGGGGGCCGCTTCCTCGGGATTGGTCGCGCCGCACATCGCCCGGACCCGCGCGATCGCGTCGTCACCGTAATACACGAGCGCCAGGGCCCGCTTGGTGTGGTATTCGCCCATCAGGTACTTGATCAGTTCTTCGAAGAAGGGCTTGTCCTTCAGGTGGCAATAATGCTCCGTGGCCAGCTCGCGCGAGACCTGCTTGACCTTCGCGGCGATGATCACAAGCTGCGCTTCCGACAAACGGGCCAGAACATTCCCGGTCAGGGACTTTTGCAGTCCGTCGGGTTTTATGATAACGAGGGTCGCTTCTTCGGCCATGTGTGCTTTTCTTTTATTTATCTGCCAAGCTGGGGTTTAGAACGAGCGTGGGATTCAGTCTAAAATATCACGCAACTATTGTCAATAGCAGAATATGCGTCAAATCCCCAAAAGCTTCAAGATACGGTCCAGGTCATCGAGAGAATAATACTCGATCGTGACCGAACCCCGCTTCTTGCCGTGGCGCACGGCGACCTTGGTCCCGAACCGGGCGCGCAAGCGATCCTCCAGATCCCGGATATCCTTGTCCGTCGTGACCTTGCTCCGCGGCGCGCGGATCGCCCGTTTCTGTGTGAAACCCTCGACTTGCCTCACGGACCAACCGTTCTTGAGAATCCGACCGCACAGCTCCATCTGACGTTTTTCGTCGGTCAACGACAAAAGGGCTTTCGCATGCCCCAGGGTTAAGAGGTTCTGGGTGATATAGTCTTGGATTGATTCTGGTAAGTTAAGTATTCTCAATAAGTTAGATATCGAAGTCTTATCTTTTCCGACCTTCGAGGCGATAGCGTCCTGGGTAAATCCGAACTCTTGGGCAAGACGCCGGTAAGCCTTGGCCTCGTCAACCGGGTTCAATTCTTCGCGCTGGACGTTCTCGATAATAGACATCTCGAGGACATCGGCATCCGAAACCCGGCGCACGATGGCCGGTATCTCGTCCAAACCCAACGACTTGACCGCACGCCACCTACGTTCTCCAGCGATGAGCTCGAACCGACCCTCCTCGATCGCGCGCACGATGATCGGCTGGATCACTCCCTTTTCACGGATAGACTCCGCCAGCTCCAGGATCTTTTCCTCGGCGAACTTAAGTCGCGGCTGAAAACGACTGGGATGGATGGACTGAACTTTTAGAGATTGGACCTTCTCTTTGAACCCCTGAACTTCAGTGGGTATCAGAGCTTCGAGACCGCGTCCAAGCACTTTTCGGTCCATCATATCTCCTTGTTATTATTTAACTTGCATTAAATATTAAAAATTCTTTCGTCAATTCCCGGTACTTCTTGGCACCCTCCGAATCTTTATCATATAGGTGTATGGGCTTCCCAAATCCCGGAGCTTCGCTCAAACGAATATTGCGGGGGATCACGGTGTTGTAGACTTTGTCTCCGAAGTGCTTTTTGACCTCGTTGATCACCTCTTGGGTCAAATTCGTCCTAAAGTCCGCCATGGTCATCACAATGCCTTCGATCTGCAAGGCATTATTCAAATTTTCTTTGATTAAGTTAATCGTATTAATCAATTGTCCTAAACCCTCTAACGCATAGTATTCACATTGGATAGGTATCATAACCGAGTTTGAACCTGTTAATGCGTTAACCGTTAAAAGACCTAGAGATGGGGGGCAGTCGATAAGAACGAAATCAAAGGAAGGATCAACTTGGGCAAGGGTTTTCTTCAATTTGCCTTCTCTCCCCCACTCACTAACAAGCTCGACTTCGGTACCGGCTAAGCTTTCGTTGGATGGAATGATGAACAAATTGTCAACGCAGGTCGGAGTGATAATATCGAAAAGCGGAATGCTCTCAAGGAGAGCATGATAAATGGACTTTTGGATCGAGCGCTTGTCCAGCCCCAGCCCGCTGGTCGCATTGCCCTGTGGGTCCAGATCGACCAGGAGGCACTTTTTCCCCTCTAAAGCCAAACCAGAACCCAGGGAGACCGCGGTGCTGGTCTTCCCTACTCCGCCTTTTTGATTGCAAATCGCGATGATCTTAGTCATGGATTGATGATGGGCTAATCATATTCCAATTTGTCAGCTCTGTCAATCTAGTTTCCACGTGGAAACCGGGATTTTCTTCAAGTTTCCACGTGGAAACTCGCTTATTGGATACTGCGGCGAACTTTCTCGAGGTAAACAGCTAGAAGAGAAATGTCACAGGGCGTGACACCGGAGATGCGGGAAGCTTGGCCAAGCGATACGGGCCGAACCTTGTCCAGTTTTTCCTGGGCTTCGCGGCTCAGACCTTTCACGTCCCAATAACTGAACGTTTCGGGGATCTTCTTGTGTTCGTATTGACGGACACGATCGACCATACCCAGTTCCCGGTCGATGTACCCGGAATATTTGACTTCGATCTCGATCTGATTCTCGATATCGCTATCCCCTATTCGCTCATTCAAAATATCGAGAACATCCTGGAACCGAACTTCGTTGCGTTTCAGGTACTGGTCGAGAGTCACCCGGTCAAAGCGGTTGGCTTTCAATTTTATGAGCCATTCGCCTATCGTACGTTCTTTATCCAAATAGCGTTTAAATTGGTGGTCTGGGATCAGACCAAGCTCATTCCCAAATCTCATAAGTCTTTTATCTGCATTGTCTTGTCTCAGTACAAGACGGTGCTCCGCCCTAGACGTGAACATGCGATATGGCTCTTCAGTTCCATTGGTCACCAGGTCGTCGATCAGAACTCCGATGTAGGCGTCGGCACGGCCCAACACAAATGGCCCTCTCCCCTTTATTTTGAGCGCCGCGTTGATGCCGGCCATCAAGCCCTGACAAGCGGCCTCCTCATATCCCGATGTCCCATTGATCTGACCGGCTAGATATAGATTTTCAATTCTCTTCGTTTCCAGCGTTGCTTTGATCTGGGTTGGCGGACAGAAATCGTATTCTATCGCGTATCCAAATCTCATAAGTTCAGCATTTTCAAGGCCTTTTATACTTTGAACAAGTTTGATTTGAAGATCCTGTGGAAAACTTGTTGATAAGCCGTTAATATAAACTTCGTAAGTGTGCCTGCCTTCCGGCTCTAAAAATATTTGATGCCGTTCCTTGTCCGCGAAACGAAAAACTTTATCCTCGATGGAAGGACAATAACGCGGCCCCCGGCTTTGGATCTGACCGGAATAGAGGGGAGAACGGTGCAGGTTTTCCCGGATCAGGCGATGGGTGCGCTCGTTCGTGTACGTGACGTGACAGGGCAGCTGCTTCTGGGCGATCCGTTTCGTGCTGAAACTGAACGGGGTGGGTTCGGGATCGCCATGCTGGGCCTCGAGTTCGGAAAAATCGATCGAACGCGCGTTCAGGCGGGGAGGGGTCCCTGTTTTGAGACGTTTGATCTCGAAGCCAAGCAAGGCCAGGCATCCGGACAGACCGTGCGAGGCTTTGTCTCCGGCGCGGCCACCGCCGAACGTGACCTCGCCGATGTGGATCAGACCATTCAGAAAGGTCCCTGTCGTGACGATGACGGCTTGCGCGTGATAGAGCGTGTCGATCGTCGTGAGGACCCCGGTGACCGCGCTCCCGTCGACGAGGATCTTCTGCACCTCGCCTTGTTTCAGATCGAGGTTCTCCTGTGCCTCGAGCGCCATCTTCATCGTGACCGCATACATCTTCTTGTCGGCTTGCGCGCGCGGAGCCCAGACTGCGGGGCCCTTGCCGCGGTTGAGCATCCGGAACTGGATCCCCGTGCGGTCGGTCACCTTGGCCATCTCGCCGCCGAGAGCGTCGATCTCGCGCACGATGTGGCCCTTGGCCACTCCGCCGATGGCGGGATTGCAGGACATCTGCGCGACGGAGTCGAGATTCATCGTGAGCATCAGCGTGCGCGCGCCGAGACGCGCCGACACCAGTGCGGCCTCGCAGCCGGCGTGGCCGGCGCCTATGACGATCACATCGTAGATCTTGTCGGAGGGAACGGGCATAAGGCCCGCGCTCAGGCCAGCTTCATGTTCTTCAGCCGCAGCTGATACAGGCTCATGAGGATCGTATTGGTCAACCAGTAGAGCACGAGCCCCGACGGCATCGTATAAAAGATGAACCCGAAGAGCAGCGGCATCATCACCGCCATCATGCGCTGCTGGGCTTCCATCGCGGGATCCTGGCCTTCCATCTTGATCTGCGTGAAACGCTGCTGGATGACCATCGCGCCCACCATGATAAGAGGCAGGACGTGGATCTGATCGCCGAGGAAGGGGAGGGTGAAGGGGAGCTGGACCTTGTCGGGCGAGGAAAGGTCCCGCACCCATAAGAATTTGGAATTGAGCAGGGCGGAGGATTTCGACAGCGCGACATAAAGAGCCATGAACACCGGCATTTGCAGGAGCATGGGCAGACAACCGCCGAACGGATTGACCTTGTGCTTCTTGTAGAGCTCCATCATCTCGCGATTCAATTTTTCGGGATTTTTTTTGTGCTGTTCGCGGAGCTTGTTCATCTGGGGCTGGACCAGCTGCATGCGCTTCATCGACATGTAGCTGGCCCGCGTGAGCGGGAAGAGGATCAGATTGATCAAGGCTGTCAGTGTAATGATCGCCAACCCGTAATTGTGCAGGACCTTGTTCAGCGCCTCGAGCGAGCCCACCAGGAGCCGCGCGATCATGTCGAGCTTGCCAAAGTTCACGATCGGGTCGAGGCCCAGCGGCATCAGCTCTCGCACGTCATTGGGGCCTATATAGAAGAGGAACTCGTGCTCCACCGACGCGCCGGGCGCCAGCGACAGGGACGGCGAGCCCAGCGAGGTCCGGAAACGGTGATCGCCCAGACCGGCCACCAGGCCCGTGAACAGCACGCCCGATTTGGGCGCGAGGATCAACGAGAACTGCCGGTCTTTCACCGCGATCCATTGCAGGGGAGAGGCGCTCTGAACGGTCCGGCCCTTGCGGTTCTCTTTGACGTGCTGCAGGTTCACGCGCTCGTCGGTCACCGAATAGAAATTGGCCTCCAGGTATTGGCCGTCGATGGAATTGCGCGGCGGAAAACTCTCACCGGCGAAAAGATGATAATCGAAATCCAGCGGACCGTTGGAGCGGTTCTCGAAACGGACCTTCACGGTGCCGTGATAAGCGTCGGCGGAGAGCGCGAATTCTTTGGTCACACGGAGCGCGCCCGCGGCCAGTTCCCCTTGCATGAGGATGACGCCCGCGGGGGTTTCGATGCGATAGTCCGGGACGGCGTCCGCCGAAGAGATCTCGCGTGTGTTCACCACGACCGAGAACGGCGCGTTGTCGGCGGTGGACAACGAAAAAAGCCGCAAAACACCTCCGGTATCGGCGTCACGGAACTTGCGGAAAGCGGCCTGGCGCAGAGTGCCGCCGGCGGGATGGAAAAGAAGCTTGAGCGTGTCCGTCTCGTAGGGGAAATCCTCTTCGGGCCGGTACACCGCCGTGCCGGAAGACAGGATCTGGGCAGCGATCGGGGACGGACGGCCCGCCGGCGCGTCCGCGGCGGCGGGCGAAGAGGAAGCGGGGGCCGGCGCGGAAACGGCTTGCGGCGAAAACGGTTGCGCGGTCTCGTACTTGGCCGGATACAGCGTCTTGAGCAGTGTGGGGTAAAGACCGATCACGAGGAACGACAGGCCGAGTGCCACAAGCGTCCGCTTTTCCATGGCTTTTAAGCGCTGCCTTTCGGGAGCGGGTCGAAACCGCCCGGATGGAACGGGTGGCAGCTGGAGAGCCGGCCCAGGATCAGCCCGGATGCCGGCAACAGCGGCCGGGTGCGGAGCGCCTCGATCGCGTAGGCCGAACAGGAGGGATGAAAGCGGCAAGCCCGTCCGCCCAGCGTATGGAAGAGCGCGGAGACCGCCGACACCAACAGGATCAGGGATTCGCGGAGCATGGAATATCCTCTATTTGCCGGCCGGCAGAACGGCTTCGAGAGCGGCGCGGACATCGGCCAGCGTCAGACGGGCCGGCAACCGGCTCACGCGCAGATAGAGAACAACACCCGGCGCCGGCTTCGAACCGGGAATGGCCCGCAGTGCCTCGCGGATGAGTCGCCTGATCCGGTTACGACGCGTCGCCAGACGAACGATCTTCTTCGGAACGGAGATGTGAGTCACCTGCGCCTTTCCCGTACCGCTCGGGACAGGACGATCAACTTTCAGGGTCAACCAACGCGGTCCGGCACCGCGCACGGGCTCTTGAAGGACCAAAGACCCTTAGACGGTGAGGACCCAGCGGCCCTTTTGGCGGCGTTTCTTGAGGACCCGGCGGCCGTCCTGCGAACGCATCCGCTTCCTGAAACCGTGGGTTCTCTTCCGTTTGATATTGGACTTGTTCGTGAGCGTCTTTTTCATCTTATCTTTCCTGTGGTGTCGTGAGAAAGTTTGGATTATAACATAGGGGCGATAACAGTCAAGAACGCACCGGGCCGGCACGTTGCGGACAGTGCCCCGCCAGAATGTTGTTGCGCGCCGAATTTGGCCTTGTTATAATCGCACTCATCAAGACCTCTCTGATTTTTTTCGAAATAGTGCTGTTTTTGACCTGTGGATAAGATGTTGAAAAGTAAGCGTTTTATCGCGAACAGATTGTGTGTTATTGATTCAATTATAACATATTGATAATATTATACTTAAGTTAGCTTTTAGAAAGTTATTTCATTTTTGAAGCATTCTATCTGTGGATAACAACGCATCCTTTCAGGCTTCCGAAGTCTGGCTCAAAACTATGGAAGCCCTCACCAAGGAACTCACGCCTCACGTCTGTGAGCGCTGGCTCAAGCCTATACGTCCTGTTGAGATCGTGGGGGAAGAACTTCATTTAGCCGTCCCGGATGAATTCTTCAAGACTTGGGTGATCGATCATTATGGGAACATGATCGCCTTATCCCTCCGCGAGTGCGCTGACGACGTTCCGCTCAAGGTCATTTTTAGGATCGAGAAAGATGACCGTCCGGAACTCACCTCGGCCGAAACCACGTCCCTGGCGTCCCGGAATGCCGGCAACCCGATCACGAGAACCGCCGGTCCTGCTGTGATGCCGGGCGCGGAAGTTCCGCTGAACAACAAGTACACCTTCGAAAACTTCGTCGTCGGCCCTTCCAATCGATTCGCCCACGCGGCCTCAATGGCCGTCGCGGAGACTCCAGCCAAGGCTTATAACCCTCTTTTTATATACGGACCGGTTGGTCTGGGGAAGACACATTTGATGCAAGCTATTGGACAAGAGACACTTGCGAGATATCCTCACTTCAAGGTCCTCTATATTACGAGCGAAAAGTTCACCAACCAACTCATTAACGCCATCAAGACCGGCACGACGATCAAATTCCGGGAAAAGTACCGGAACGTGGACTGTTTGTTGATCGACGATATCCATTTCATCGCCGGTAAAGAGGCGACTATGGAGGAGTTTTTTCATACTTTTAATACTCTTTATGACGCCCATAAACAGATCGTTGTCTCAAGCGACAAGCCCCCCAAGGAGATCAATAATCTGGAAGAACGTTTGGTGTCCCGTTTCGAGTGGGGGCTGGTCACCGACATCCAACCGCCGGATTATGAGACGAGAACCGCTATCCTGCGCAAGAAGGCTGAAAAGGAAAGTTTGTATATACCGGACAGCGTTACGTCTTTTATCGCCGACCGGATCAAATCGAACATCCGGGAATTGGAAGGGGCGCTCATCCGCGTGGTCGCTTATTCTAAATTGGTCGGAAAAGATGTGGATGAGGCGATCGCTTATGATGTGTTGAAAGATATGATCGTCGAGACCCAAAAAAAGATCACCGTGGACCTCATCCAAAGAAAAGTGGCTGAATATTTCGAAGTTCGTCCGTCCGACATGACCGCCAAACGTCGCTCCAAGAACGTCGTCTACCCGCGACATGTCGCGATGTACCTTTCGAGAGAAATGACGGGGCTTTCATACCCGGAGATCGGGGAACAATTTGGAGGACGGGACCACACCACTGTGCTTCATGCTTGTGAGAAATTACGGAAGGATATCAAGAAGGACCAGAAGTGCCGGTCTCTTGTGGATAAATTGTCCGGTGAGATCCGTAAATGATCCAAACTGTGGATAAAGCCTTAGTTATGCACAACTTACTATTTATTTAACTGTTTCATCTTAAATAAGTTAAGATACTTATACCTTTTTCCCCGACCCCTATTTCTAACACTGATTTTCTTTCTTATTAAGAAAATCAAATACAGACGGAGTGGAAACAATGAAGATCTCAACAACTAAAGACAGTTTGATCAAAGGGATTCAAGCCGTTCAGAATGCGGTCAGCACCAAAACCACCCTGCCTATTCTTTCCCATATTTTGATCGACGCAAAAAAAGAAGGAGTGCGGCTGATCGCGACAGATCTGGAGATCGGCGTGACAGTGCGTATTGAGGGCGAGGTCCAGGAAGAGGGCGCGATCACGGTCCCCGCGCGCAAATTCAGCGAGATCATCAAAGAACTGCAAAATCAAAATCCCATCCAAATCACTTCCAAAAAAGGGCAAATGATCAGCATCGAATCCAGTAACAGTTATTTTAAATTAATGGGTCTTTTAAAGGAAGATTTCCCCCAACTTCCTGAATTTCCAAATAACCCAAAAGCGGTGGATTCGATCAAACTTCCACAAAAACTCCTCAAAACTATGATCCAACTCACCTCTTTCGCGATGAGCCATGACGAGACACGGTATGTTTTGAATGGGATCCTTTTTAGTTTTAAGGACAAAACACTCAAACTTGTCGCGACTGACGGCCGGCGGTTGGCTTTTTCCGAAAAGACCGTGGGGGACGTGGGCAACGCGCGCAAAGACGTGATCCTTCCAATGAAAACGATCCAGGAGCTGAACCGCAATCTCACAGACGAAGGGGATGTGATCTTCTGTTTTAAGGAGAACCAACTTCAGATCAATCTCGGGGACATCACGATCACCTCCCGTCTTATTGAGGGGGAGTTCCCTAATTATGAGCAAGTCATCCCCAAAAAGATCAAAGAAGAGTTCATGATCAACACGCAAGAGTTCCTCCAGGCCACCCGCCGGGCGAGTATCCTGACCAATCAGGATTCGCAATCGATCAAGATCAACATCATCAAGGACAAGATGATCATCACCAAGAACACGCCTGAGTTGGGTGAGGCGCGTGAGGAGATCGGGGTCGATTATAAGGGCGGGGAACTGGCGATCGGTTTCAACCCGTCATTCTTGATCGACGTGCTGAAGAATGTCGACGATCCGGACGTGCGCTTCGGTTTCATCGATCCCGAGAAACCCGCCGTCATCAAGAGCGGGGAGGATTATACCTATATCGTCCTCCCGATGCAGGTAGCCTAAGACCCTATCGGGGAGATCCGGGCGATGTCCATCCTTCCGGGGCGACCCGAACCGACCCCCATCGGGGATGTCCTGAAAGCGATCTTTCAGAGGCTCGAGAACGAGCAGGACATTTCAAGGGAGGGGATGGAGGATTGCTGGAAAAGGCTCGCCGGCGAGACGGCTTTCCGGCACTCCAAGCCGACCGACTTGCGGCGCAAGGTCCTGACGGTCCGGGTGGACAGCTCGGGATGGCTTCAAGAGCTGTCTTTGCAGAAGCGAAGGCTCTTAAAAGGATTGCAAAGAGAACTTGGAAAAGATAGAATCTCGGAAATCCATTTTAAGATCGGGGAATTCTAATGCCCAAAACCGCCTCCAAAAACTCCGATAAGGACGAAAAAAAACCCAAAGAAGCCCCCGGCGCCGAAAACGGCGGCGCGTCGGCCGAGTACGGCGCCAAGTCCATCCAGGTCCTTGAGGGCATGGAGGCGGTCCGCAAGCGCCCCGCGATGTACATCGGGGACGTCGGGGTGCGCGGTCTGCATCACTTGGTTTACGAGGTCGTCGACAACTCCGTCGACGAGGCGCTCGGCGGTTTCGCCGACCGCATCGACGTCGTCGTCCACAACAACAACTCCGTCTCCGTCACCGACAACGGTCGGGGTATCCCGGTCGACATCCATCCGGGCGAGAAAAAACCGGCCGTCGAGGTCGTGCTCACGATCCTCCACGCCGGTGGCAAGTTCGACAAGAAGAGCTACAAGGTCTCCGGCGGTCTGCACGGCGTGGGTGTCTCGTGCGTGAACGCGCTTTCCGAATGGCTCGAGGTCGAGGTCAAGCGGGACGGCAAGGCCTACCACATCCGTTTCCAGCGCGGCAAGACCACCTCCAAACTCACCGTGATCGGCAAGGCCCGCACCAACGGGACCAAGGTCACGTTCAAGGCCGACAAGGACATCTTCCATATCCCGATCGAGTACAACTACGACATCCTTGCCAATCGCCTGCGTGAGCTGGCCTTCCTGAACAAGGGCATCACGATCACGCTGAAGGACGAACGCCCCGGCAAGGAAAAAGAGGACGAGTACAAGTTCACAGGCGGCATCGTTTCGTTCGTGCAGGAGCTCAACAAGAACAAACAGGCCCTGCACCCGAAAGTGATCTTCTTCGAGAAGGAAAAAGACCACGTCCAGGTTGAGGTCGCTCTGCAGTACAACGATGGCTACGCCGAGACCCTGCTGTCCTTCGTGAACAATATCAACACCACCGAGGGCGGCACGCACGTCTCCGGGTTCAAGTCGGCGCTCACGCGCTCGGTGAACCAGTACGTGAAGGGAAAGAACCTCGTGAAGGACGACGTCTCGGTGCAGGGCGACGACATCCGCGAGGGCATGGCCTGCGTGATCTCCTGCAAGGTCCCGCACCCGCAGTTCGAGGGCCAGACCAAGACCAAGCTCGGTAATTCCGAGGTAGAGGGCCTGGTCGAACAGGTCGTCAACGAGGGCCTCTCGAAGTACTTCGAGGAGAACTCGTCCGTCGCCAACAAGATCATCGAAAAAGCCGTTCTGGCCGCCAAGGCCCGCGAGGCCGCGCGCAAGGCGCGCGAGCTGACCCGCCGCAAGGGCGCTCTCGAGTCGGGCTCCCTGCCGGGGAAGCTGGCCGACTGCCAGGAGAGCGACGCCAGTCTCTGCGAGATCTACCTCGTCGAGGGCGACTCGGCCGGCGGTTCAGCAAAGCAGGGGCGGGACCGGCGCTTCCAGGCCATCCTGCCCCTCAAGGGCAAGATCCTGAACGTCGAGCGGGCGCGCCTGCACAAGATCCTGTCGAACGAAGAGATCTGCACGATCATCAACGCGCTCGGCACGGGGATCGGGGAGGAGTTCAACATCGAGAAGCTCCGTTACCACAAGATCCTCATCATGTGCGACGCCGACGTCGACGGCAGCCACATCCGGACGCTGATCCTGACCTTCTTCTTCCGCCAGATGCACCAGCTGGTCGAGCGGGGGCACATCTATATCGCCCAGCCGCCGCTCTATAAGATCAAGCGGGGCAAGCGCGAGGAGTACATCGAAACCGAAGAGGAAATGAGCGAGCTCCTTTTGGAGCTAGGAAGTGAAGATGCAACCCTCGCAAAGATAAAGAGTAAAGAGAAAATCACCGGAGTCAAGCTTCTGGATCTGCTCAAACTATTAGCCTTGTTGGATAAGCACACCTTCGGAATTCGCAAACGTGGGTTAAATGTCGCCCAATATGTCAATTTAAGAGATAAGAAGACCAAAAAACTACCGTATTATAGGGTTAAAGTGGAGGGGGAAGACCAGTTTTTATATACTGATGACCAGTTGGCGGATGTCATCAAGAAGTACGAGAAAAAGAAGGGCAAAGAGGTCGCCATTGATGAAGGCGATAAGGGCTCTAACATCCATAAGGAACTGGACTTAGTGGAGTTCTTTGAAGCCGAAGATCTGAGCGATACTCTTGAGAAATTGGAGAAATTCGGCTTGGATATCGAGGATTATACGACGGGTTCGGAGCCAGTCGTCGTCGGGAAGACATCCAAGGGTTCCTCCAAGGCCAAAAGCGCCGAGCTTTTCAAGAAGGATACCCTCTTCAAGATCGAGAAGAAGGACGAGGACGACGTTTACCTGTCCAACCTGTCCGAGGTCCTTCAGCACGTCCAGGGTGAGGGAAAAAAGGGACTGACCATGCAGCGGTACAAAGGCTTGGGAGAAATGAACCCCGAGCAGCTCTGGGAGACCACGATGGACCCCGAGAAGCGTACCGTGCTCAAGGTCACCCTGGAGGACGCCCTCGAGGCCGACAAGACTTTTACGACCCTCATGGGCGACGAGGTGGACCCGCGCCGGGACTTCATCCATAAATACGCCCGCGAGGTAAGGAACCTGGACATCTAAGTTATGGCCGACCCCAAGCCCCCCCAGAACCTCTTCACGCGAAACGAGAAGGTCGTGAACGTCTTCATCGAGAAGGAGATGAAGACCTCCTACCTGAACTACGCGATGAGCGTGATCGTGGGCCGCGCGCTGCCCGACGTGCGCGACGGGCTCAAGCCCGTTCACCGCCGCATCCTGTACGCGATGAAGGAACTCGGCCTGGACCACTCCAAGTCCTACAAGAAATCGGCCCGCATCGTCGGTGAAGTGCTCGGTAAATATCACCCCCACGGCGATACGGCCGTGTACGACACGATGGTCCGCATGGTACAGACATTCTCGCTGCGCTACCCGCTCGTCGACGGCCAGGGCAATTTCGGCTCGCTAGACGGCGATTCGGCCGCCGCCATGCGTTACACCGAGGCGCGTCTGGCCGGGATCGCGGCCGAAGTGCTCTCGGACATCGAGAAGAACACCGTTAATTTCGCTCCGAACTTCGACGACACGCTCGAGGAGCCGACGCTCCTGCCGGCGACGCTCCCGAATCTCCTTTGCAACGGCTCGGCCGGCATCGCGGTGGGTATGGCGACGAACATCCCGCCGCACAACCTGAACGAGGTCTCCGACGCGATCGCCGCACAGATCGACAACCCCGAGATCGAGGCCAAGGAGCTGATGAAGCACGTGAAGGGCCCCGATTTCCCGACGGCCGGCATCATCTGCGGCACCGAGGGCATCAAATCGGCTTACGAGACGGGACGCGGGATCCTCAAGATCCGGGCGAAGGCCTCGATCGAAGAGATGAAGAACAACAAGCAGGCGATCATCGTTTCCGAGATCCCCTACCAGGTGAACAAGGCGAATCTGATCGAGGCCATCGCGAGCCTCGTGAACGAGAAGAAGATCGAAGGCATCTCGGACCTGCGGGACGAGTCGGACAAGGACGGTATGCGGATCGTGATCGACTTGAAGCGCGACGTGAACGCCCAGATCATCATGAACCAGCTCTACAAGCACACCCAGATGCAGACCACGTTCGGCATCATTTTCCTGGCGCTGGTCGACGGCAGCCCGAAGGTCCTGAAGCTCAAGGAGATCATCCACGAGTACATCAAGCACCGCAAGGAGATCATCACCCGCCGGACGATCTTCGACCTCGAGAAGGCCAAGGACCGCGCGCACATCGTCGAGGGCCTGAAGAAGGCCGTCGACATCCTCGACAAGATCATCAAGACCATCCGCGCTTCGAAGAACCCGCCCGAGGCCAAGGCCGCCCTGATCGAGAAGTTCGAGTTCTCCGAGAGGCAGTCGCAGGCGATCCTCGAAATGCAGCTGCAGAAGCTCACGGGCCTCGAGATCCACAAGCTCGAGGAGGAGTTCAAGGAGTTACTCAAACGGATCGAGTTCCTGGAGTCGGTCCTCAAATCCGAGAAAAAGGTGCTCGAGATCATCAAGGAGGAGCTCGCCGAGCTCAAATCCAAGTACGGCGACGAGCGCCGCACCGAGATCTCCCGGAACATGGACATCGAGCTCGACGTCGAGGACCTGATCGCCGACGAGGACGTCGTGGTGACGATCAGCCATCAGGGCTACGTCAAGCGCCTGCCGGTGGGCACCTACCGCAAGCAGAAGCGCGGCGGGGTGGGGGTGGGCTCCGGCGGCACGGAAGAAGACTTCGTCCAGCACCTCTTCATCGCCTCGACCCATGACAACCTGCTTCTTTTCACCTCCCGCGGCAAGGCGTTCGTGCTGAAGGTTCACGAGATCCCGCAGGCCTCGCGGATCGCCAAGGGCAAGTTCATCGCCAATTTCGTCTCGCTCTCTCAAGGCGAGAAGGTCACCTCGTTCATGCCCGTGCGAAAGTTCGAGGAAGGCAAGTACATCGTGATGTGCACGCGCCTGGGGACGATCAAGAAGTGCGACCTGACGGCGTTCGAGAATACCCGCAAGTCGGGTATCGCGGCGATCACGCTCGAGGGCAAGGACGAGCTGATCGAAGCGGAGCTGACCGACGGCTCGAAGGAGATCTTTCTCGGCACCCGTGCCGGCAAGGCGATCCGTTTCCCCGAGACGCTGGTGCGAAGCATGGGCCGGCAGGCCGCCGGGGTGCGGGGCATCACGCTCGAGGATAAGGATTACGTGATCGGGATGGAGGTCGTGGACAAGAGCTCGACCCTGTTATCCGTCACCGAAAAGGGTTTCGGCAAGCGCTCGCTCGTGGACGAGTACCGTGTGACCTCCCGCGGCGGCAAGGGAGTGACCAACATCAAGGTCACCGACAAGAACGGCGAAGTCGTGGGACTCAAATGCGTGAGCGACCAGGACGATGTGATGGTGATGACCAAGGACGGCATGGTGGTCCGCACGTCCGCCAAGGATATCCGTGAGACCGGACGCGTGGCTCAAGGGGTGCGGGTGATCAACCTGCGCTCCGGCGACAAGGTCGTGGCGATCGCCGAGGTGGAGCCCGAGGATGACGCCACCGGCAAGCCGACCGCCGATCTCTTGAAGGACGCCCCGGCCGGGAAGACCGAGGAAGAACCGAAGGCCGCCGAAAAGCCCGAGAAACCCGAGAAGGCCGAAGCCCCCGCCAAGGCGGAGAAGCCGGCCGAAAAGAAACCGGCCGCCAAAAAAGCGCCCGGCAAGAAAAAGAAGACCTGACCTCTAGACCGTCCGGCCTTTCTTTCACACCCCTTTTAACGACCCCATCGTCTAGCCTGGCCTAGGACACCACCCTTTCACGGTGAGAACCGGGGTTCGAATCCCCGTGGGGTCGCCATTTTTAAGTAACGAACTAGTGCTACAAGCGGGGGCGTCGGGGTTCACGGCGCCCTCGCGTGCCCTTCGGGCCACCCTAGCTACCCCACCCACCGAGAAGTCTTCCTGAAATTCTAAACTCGTATCCTTAAGAGATACAGTTACTTGCAGATATTCTTTGGAGAGCTTTATTTCTTGGATGGTTTTTCTTACGATTAAAATTCTTTCTACCGCTGAAGCGGTTTGGATCGAGTTTTTGAAATTTATCAGTACCTCTGAGACCCTTGTAGCGAGCTTCGTTGAGGATTCCTTCAAAAGTTCGAATCCTGCAGGGTGGGGCGATTCATGGACGATTTTAAAAGCCAGGGTTTCAATATACTGCTTGTCATGAGCGAGGCGGGTTAGATTTTCTATCAAGAAGCTTTCCAGATGTTCCGCATTGGGTGCTTTTAAAGGGCATGCCGAACAGCCGTGCTTCACAACGCTAATGCACTTATAGTAATAGTAGCGCTTGATCTTCTTGTTTGTGAAAGAGGGGGTCATGGCTGAGCCACACTCCTCGCATCTCAACAAACCTTTCAAGATGTATTCCCTATGAAGGGGTCTTTTAATTTTTTTTTGTTTGGTGAGACTCTGGGCATGTTCAAAGAGTTCTTTTGAAATGATCGGCTCATGAATCCCTTGATAAACCTTCTTGGCCCAGACCATCCGGCCAACGTAGGCGGGATTTCTTAGGATATGAAAGACGCCGTTTATAGTGAATAGCTTCCCAGTTTTAGAGTTTCTAACCTCATTTTTGAGAGCAAAATCCAGCGTCTGCTTAAGCGAGCCCGTCAGCACAAATTTCTCGAAGATTTCTCGAACGATCTGCGCCTTTTTCTTATCGACTAAAAGCTTGTTACCTTCCTTCTTGTATCCAAAGGGCATGTAACCGCCGTTCCACAAACCCTTATCCGCGCGAGCCAGCATTTTGTCACGCGTCCTCTCGGAGGTCATTTCTCTCTCAAATTGCCCGAAGGTCAGCATAATATTACGGAGTAGTCTTCCAGATGCTGATGAAGTATCAAAATGCTCGCTTATGGAAACAAAAGCCACACCATGCTTCTCGAAAAAATCGATCAGTGAATAAAAATCCTTCGATGATCTCGTCAGTCTATCCAATTTATAAGTAAGGACTATTTGAATCTTCTTGGCTGCGACGTCCTTCAGTAATTCTTTGAGTCCGGGTCTTTCTATGTTTGATCCAGAAAATGCAGGGTCCGAGTATTCCTTGTGTAGTTCAAGGTCTTCCTGGCTCTTGATGTAGAAGAGGATTTTATCTTTCTGAGCCTCGCATGAATTGTAGTCTTTCTCAGCTTGCATAGAGGTCGAAACACGGGTGTAAATTGCACATCTCTTCATCGGTAAAGCCCTCTCTCAATTTTAGAAACGACATCGGCTAGTCTTCCAAAAAGCCATTCTAGGAGGCGAAGAACACCCTCAAGAAGGCATAATATTAATTTGGCTATTTTGAATGCGGAAAACATTCGTTTATTATACACCATAAATCTTTATGGTGTCTATGAAATAGACCTTAAACTATTATGGTGGCTATGAGCAAGGACATAACCTTACAATTTTCTGTTAATCTCAGAAAACTTAGGCAGGCAAGAAAACTAACTCAGCAAAGGTTGGCCGACTTGGCGGGCATTGAATATAAATACATTCAGAGATTGGAAAGTAAGAAACCCCCCGCTGTGCGGCTTGATACCTTAGCCCGATTAGCAAGAGCGCTAAAGACACACCCTTCGAAATTTATATCATGAGGCCCGGGAAAGAATACAAGGATGCCGCGGCCTTCTTCCAAAAATGGGAACGACGTAGATCAAGCGGTGATAGCGCTTAGAAAAAAAGAGGCCGTATGATTTCATTTTTTCAAAAACTGATCTATAAGGAAATTGGTATTCCAGGGGGGTTTGTTTTGCTTGTTAATAAATTAACTGACCAGGCGGTAGCTTCAAGAAAATTGGGCGAGAAAATATGGAGGCAAGCAGAGCCTGAAAGCATTCTTTGGAACTGCCAAAAAATGTATGAGGAGCATAAACGTTTTATAGCAATTGCACGAAAACATGGCGCTAGTGAGGATCTATTGCGCGATCCTATTGATTAGTCAGACAAGGAGGCGTGAAGGGGTGAGCAAAAAATCGGCCCAGATTGGTTCCGAAACTATGTCGCGGCTCTCCCCATCCTCGCGGATTGTTAGGCAAATCCAAACCCTTCCCTTATAATTTGTAAGAATTTTAATCGTAAAAAAACCATCCAAGAAATAAAGCTCTCCAAGGAGTATCTGCAAGTCACTGTGTCGCTTGAGGATGCGAGTTTAGAATTTCAGGAAGACTTCTCGGTGGGTGGGGTAGCTAGGGTGGCCCGAAGGGCACGCGAGGGCGCCGTGAACCCCGACGCCCCCGCTTGTAGCACTAGTTCGTTACTTAAAAATGGCGACCTGTCTTTAGGCCTGTCGAACTTCACCTTCAGATTACCACGTAATTTATGATTCGTACCCATAAAGCACAGTATACAATTCGCGTCTGGCCACAGAAATTCTACAGGCCTT